>Ga0209059_1001113_pt1 | contig 12392 bp, 9 predicted proteins | sample GraSoiAngelo_151_FD_186165 | JGI IMG/M metagenome (GOLD analysis project Ga0209059, IMG submission 186165) | Grasslands soil microbial communities from the Angelo Coastal Reserve, California, USA - 14_1009_12_20cm (SPAdes) (version 2) | ecosystem: Environmental > Terrestrial > Soil > Grasslands ...
ACAGAGCCGTTACCGTGGGCGACGACCACCGTCTTCAAGCTCATTGCTCCGACCAACGCCAACATCGCTAGCAAAATGACTGAGAGTTTGCGTGACATTGTGCCTCCAAAGTGGAAAACAACTTGGGAGGCATCCTATATCTTTGTACACCAATGTCAAGCAGCTCACAGTGTGAGCTTGTTTTTTATCGATACACCCTACTCAGCCTGATGCTTTCGCTAGGCATTCGCCTTGCGACCGGCTGGGTCGCGGTTCCGATCGCCCCTAGCATAGTTTTATCGACTGGCGAGAGCAACAGTACGACAGTACTAACTAGTTTAGTACCCTTAGGCTATCCCTTCGTGGTACTTTCACCTCTATGAAGACGTCGGCTTTGTCCAGTGCACGCCCAGTGCCCCAGTGCCCGTTTCTTCCCGTCTTCATTCACCTAGGCAACGAGCTTTGATGTTCGCCCGAGCAAACAAATCGCCCTCGCGGAATGCCTTGACACAACTCACGGCCACTCCATAGCATTAGATATTGCTATTATTTTTGGCCGGCGTAGCTCAGTGGCAGAGCGAGGGTCTCATAATCCCTAGGCCGTGGGTTCGATTCCCCCCGCCGGCACCATTCTTTCTTCTTGATTTGAAAGGAATTACACGCGTGCGTTTTTTCGTGTACCCGCCGTGTACCCTTCGTTGCGGTTCAGGAGCTTCCCAGGTGCGACGAACATAGGCCTCCAACTGCTCCTGACGCGCACGAACCCAAGGCGCGTAGTGCTTCTCCGTAATTCGCACGCTCTGATGGCCCAAAATAATTGACACGCGCTCGATGGGTACGCCAGCAAGTAACAGCTCAACCGAGAAGGTATCCCGAAAGCGGTGTGCGTGACCGTCAGGAATACCGGCCAATACAAAGAGCCGATTCAGACTCTCTTGCCAGATTCCCGCTGCGGTTTTGGGAGTCGAGAGTCCCGTCCAGAAAAAATATGCGCTTTCAGGAATCGCATCCAGTGCTTCGATGACAACGGGCGGTAGCGGGCAATAGACCGGCGTTCCTGTCTTTGCCGTGTACAAGAAAAGTTTGTCCCCCTGAATGCGGTTTCGACTGAGCGTAGCCGCATCTCGTATTCGTAGTCCGCTATAGCGAAGAAGCAAAACAAGCGTAGGCAAAGACCTCGATGAGAGTGCATCCAAACTCAGAGGCTGCGACCTAGTGGTACGGAACGATATTTGGGATGTCCTAGTTTCCAAGTTGAAGCCGCCGATCGTTTTCGAGACGAAAGTCACCGAGCGCGCACTTAAGTCAGGAGAGGACTGAAATGGAACAGCGAAGGCCAGTCGATTGTTGACGAAAAATGCTTTTACTGTTCCTCAACTCTCGTTTTCTGAGTTGGAGTTGCCAACGGTGGACAGTTACTTTAGTGTTCGCGGGAAGAATACCCTCCAGTCTGGATCGAATGCTGGATTCTTTAGGCCGTGGCAGAGATGAAAATCAAACTTTACACCATCGGCTCTAGCGAGCACTTGGTTAGCTTCGGCGTACCCAGCCCTTTTAAGATAAAATCCGATTGATTGATGGTAAGGGTAGGTGTAGTCGAACCTCCTCAAGAGAGCAAGCAACTCGTCGACTGATACTCGGTTTTGCGCCAATCTAAATGCTTGGAGGACGCTCGAAACCCCACCGGAATATCCCGGCCGAACGGTTATATCAATGAGAGTTCTCTCCAGTGAGCTGACTTCCACTTTATGGCCTGAGGGGGCGGTTACGAGCACCACGCCTGCGCGGCCCGTGTTTTTTCCGCTCAATACCGTGATTATTACATCTTGGTATTTGTAGGCCAGTTTTGAGCGCCTCTGTTGATTCTGAAAGGCACGGTCAATGGCTTCTTGCGAGAGCTGACCTGAGTTTTTAGGTTTTTCGGATTGCTCTTTGTTTATGAAAATACTCGTGTGATCCTCGCTCAGACCGTGAATCCACATAGCGGACGCGTGAGAAAAGAACGCGCCGTCTTTTTTTTATCGAGATGGCGACGGCCATTGGAGACGCTTTGCCTTCCCAGACGTATCGGACAAGCGAAGCGTAGTAACGTGAGCGAAGCCGGACTTCTTTGAGTTTGGTACGGTTGAGTAACATCTGAACGAATGCCTGTGATCTCATACTCTGCGGTAGATTCCATTCACTGGCCTGTTGGATGAAAAGGAGTTCCAAGTCGGCTGGCGCAAAGACCCGATCTGGATTGCTCTCGAAGAACCAGGTTAAAAGTTCGAAATTGATTTTGGACTTTGGCATTTGGAGGTCATTGAAGTTGAAGGATACACGCCTGGGTATATATACCCAGGCGTGTATGCGTGTTCTCTTGTTCGACCCGTCTGGGTATGTATACCCAGACGGTCGTGAATACTTCTGAGGCAGAATCATATCCTGTTTGTTCTCGATTCCCGGCAGAGGGCGTCAAAGTTTATGCATTGCCAACGAGCGCACGATTACGCTGGCACTCCAAGGCATTGATCATCGTAGAATCGTTTCACGAATCGTTTCATAAATCGTGTCACGAATCGTTTCATAAATCATTTCACTAATCGTCTCGCGCCTAGATCTAAATCCATTAAAACAAATAAGAAGGCAGAAGAAATCATGGTGTATAATCGTTTCATGGCTAGCGATATTATTGCCCAACTGGACCGTGGCGTATTGTCAGCCCCTGACCTCCGGGAGCGACTGGGGGTGTCGCCATCCACGCTTATGCGCATGGTGAGAGAAGCTGGACCGGAGGTCCTACGGATTGGTCGAGGCAGGGCGACGCAATACGGCTTGCGTCAGACATGGCCAAATCTGGAAGGTCCACGGTTTCCGCTATTCCGTATAAGCGAATCTGGCTCAGCAGCCTCTGCGGGAGAACTCATTACACTTGCCGCTCATCAGACGGCCTGGATGCCGATAGGCACGGTCGCGGATGGGCTTCCTGCAGAATTAGCTGACGCTCGTCCTTCAGGCTTCTTGGGCCGACACTTCGCAGCCGTCCATGCCGATCTCAGGCTACCGCCGATATTATCCGACTGGTCTGACCATCACATTTTGCTCGCGATGTCCCGACGGGGAGAGGACTTACCGGGCAATTTGATTGTAGGCGAAGAATCATTCGCTCGATGGCAGGGCATTAAGCTCGTTTCCAAAAGCCGCGATGATTACCCGGCTCTTGCACAGGCAACCATCGCAGGTCATCCGCCGGGTTCTTCGGCAGGAGGAGAACGACCGAAATTCGGCGCGCTAATTGGCAACCAGCATATGCTCGTCAAATTCGCTGGCCGCGGAGGGGTCGGGGATATGGCCGCTAGGCGTTGGTGCGATCTGCTGATCCTAGAAGGAATTGCGTTGCACGTTGCAGCGTCCCATGGCATCCCGACCGCGAATACAAACGTCATCGAAACGCCTGATTATTGGTTTCTGGAGAGTGAGCGATTTGATCGCCTCGGGGTGCGCGGGAGGGCTGCAGTCATAAGTCTTGCGTCTGCTCACGACAATCTCGCGGACTCGTGGGCGGACGCGGCTGTTACACTCAAAGAGGCAGCGCGTTTGAGTGTTGAAGATGCCCGGCGGCTTTCCTGGCTTGATGCGTTTGGAGCACTCATAGCAAATACGGATCGACATCAGTACAACATACTGTTCTTTGCAGAAGGGTCTCGTCTGCGTCTAGCTCCGGCATTCGACCAAGTCTCAATGCTGTATGCGCCCGCGGGCGATGGGCAAGTACCACCGCGCGAGTTTGTCCTGCCGCACGCCACTGCGAATACGTTGGATGTTTGGGAGTGCGCTCGCGACGCAGCGCGGCAATTTTGGACACAAGGGAGCGAGGACATGCGGCTGTCGGATGACGCTCGGCTATTTTGTGCAAGCAACATGAAACTCTTTGTCATATAGGCTGATGGACCTGATTTTGCCAAGCGAGTGAAACGCGGGCGACCATTATGCGGTGTTCAAGGGATACTGACCCTGACCATCCATTCCCTCGCCTGAACGGCCGTGTTGGATTAGATTATTTGAATGACCCTCAACCCTTCAGAAGCCTCATTCAAACTGCGTTCCGCGGTCACAGCCGCCTCTCGTGGACTTGTTGACCGAGAGCCTCTTGTAGAGCTAGTTGCGCTCAGTGCAGTGGCACGCGAGCACTTGCTGGTAATTGGGCCTCCGGGAACAGCAAAAAGCGTTGCGGTGCGGCGGATCGCCCAAGCCACTGGGGGACGGTATTTTGAGTACCTGCTAGGCAGATTTACAGAGCCCAGCGAGATCTTTGGCCCCGTAGACCTTCGCAAATTGCGCGAGGGTACTGTGGAAACAGACGTTAGCGGAATGCTGCCTGAGGCTGAGATCGCCTTCTTGGATGAAATCTTTCAAGGGTCTTCGGCGATTCTCAATACGCTTCTGGGTATCTTGAACGAGCGGGTCTTTCGCCGCGGACACACGCAGTTGAAGTGCCCCTTGCGAATCTGTGTGGGAGCCTCAAATAGCTTGCCAACGGATGAGTCGCTAGCTGCCTTTGCTGACCGCTTCCTCGTCCGCGTTTTCGTTGAAACAATTGAAGACCCACAACTTGAAACTTTGTTGGATAGCGGTTGGAAACTCGATCATTCACAGTTCTCAGAACTTGCATCCATGAACGACATAGATGTACTAGCCGAGATTGCTCAAAACGCCGATCTCAGCTCAGTCCGACCACAATTGGCTCACTTGCTGCGAATCTTGAGAAGGGCCGGCATCGTTCTTTCGGACCGTAGAGTTGTCAAGGCGCAGAGCCTAATTGCCGCTGCTGCAGTAGTAGCCGGTCGTTCGAAGCCCAGCGACGCCGATTTGTGGCCTTTGATCTATGTCGTTCCGACACAGGAGCAGCAGGAAATTGCTAGAGAAAGCCTTCGCGATTTGCTTCGCCACACTGAGAACGTGACGCTGCCCGCAGCAGCAGAGGACGCATCCGCAGGCCCGCTCGTCCGGGCGAGACGACTCGTCCTGTCTGCAAATGAGCTGCTTGCAACACCGCCAGATGGGGATGGAGAGACAGCACAGAGTTGGAGGCTCAAGCTAGAAGGCGTTGTGCGCGAGATAGATGCTTCCTTCACTGCGGAAGCTATGCCCCCCAACCTGAGCGAAGCGCGAACTCGAATAGTGGCGCATCTCAAGCCGCCCAATGAGGTAGCCAATTGAAGTCGAATTCTCTTCAGATCACCTGGCATTTTCGCGGAGAGCCTCGCGTACCGGTCGCAGTCGTGGCCTCAGGTGAAACAGCAAAGGAACTGGCCAGGAAGCTCCTAGCGTCCGACCAAACGAAGTGGACAAGCTTGAAGGGCGTTGCCACCTCGGACGCAATCGTTCTTCTTGGCGAAGCGGAATCACTTCCGTGGGTGGACGGAGTAAGCTACTTGGGCTCGGACGATCGTGCGCCCCATCTCCTCTTGCCAACAAATCGCGAACCTAACGTTCCTGCAGACCTTTTTCAACAGGCATTAGTTGAGCAGAGCCCTTTTCCACCGCCACTGGCGTTTATCGAAACAAGGAATACTGTCGTTTCGCTGTCGCAGGCAAGAGAGCTCTCCCGAGACGTGCTGAGGTCCTGGCTTCTTACCAAAACATGATTTCTCTACCGGCATCGCTGGCTCCTTGGTCCAAGCAACTCAGCGTCTTTCCCAATGAGTTGAGTTTGGCGATAGGTCCTCTGGTCCAGAGGATCGCGGCGGCTATTGACCCTTTGCACTTAGAAGATGTGCCAGGCGACGATGATCCGGATGGCTTCGATGGATTGGTAAACCGAGGAAGCTATGAACGGTTGATTGCCTCAGATTGGTTACTTGCCGACGAAATTCCAGAGGAATTCGAACGCCGTGCAACAATGCACGAGCATCTTTTCTTGAAAACGGCAAAACGTGACCGCGCACACGGCCTTGGGTCGGTTGTTCTGTTTGACTCCGGACCGGACCAGCTTGGCTCACCTCGTTTGGCACACCTTGCAATCCTGGTTGTGCTCATTCGACGCGCTGACCGTGCCCGCGCCAATTTCGCATGGAGAACCTTACAGAATCCGGGACTGCCATTCCTGCACGGTGCAAGTGAATCAGAAATGATCGAGTTGCTGCGCGCAAGAACCTCCGCGAACGTATCTGATTCCATGTTGAGCGATTGGATTAACCTTTCGCTGGAGACAAATCGACCAGAGGAGATTTGGCTTGTTGGGGGTGAAAGACTTCACCAAATCTCGCCACATCATGTCGTTTCCCGCGTGAAGGTAGAGGATGTTCTTGAACCGCAAGTACGACAAGTCTCAGTTGAAATCCAGCGTCGGAAGGGTCGGCCAAGAAGGATTCTGTTGGACCTACCCGACAACGGTGTGTGCGCCCGGCTACTTCGAGATCCTTATCAAGTTAGAGTTAGCATCCCTCGCAAACTCCCTACGATGGCGAGTTCGTCCGGGCTCATTTTTGCACTTGGCGGTAGACGTTTGTTTGCCACAACTGGCGACGGCACCCTAATGTCCTTCCCAGTGCCGAACTCGCCTTGGGACACGCCTGGGAACGCGAAGCAGCTTGCGTTGGGAAACATTGGAAGAATTGTAGCCGCGAATCGCCTGGGCCGCTCGACGATCATTGTGTCGGTGGAAGAGATTTCACTTCGAATATCCTACGTTGGGAAGGAAAGTTACCCTCCGGCGGGCCACTACTTTCTTCGCCTTGACCAATTTGCCTGGCCACGGGAAACCGACCAGGGGCTCCTCTTCCCCTGTGTCCGGCCTCCTGTGCCACAGGGCGACAAGTCCAGCCTGTTTGTCTTGGATGCTTCCGGGAATCTGTTTCGCCTCAAGCCTGAGGCGGATGAGCCGGTGGCTCTGCTCGAACAATCCGGCGTGCTGGCTCTCACGAGCCGGGAAGGGATTCCCGCATATGTCAGTGTGAACAAGGCAAGGAACACGGTTGAGTACACGTCCATGGGGCGCGAACCGTTTCGGGGCGTGGTATTGAGTGGAGCCGATGGTGTCGAACAAGCATTCTTTGGATTCGGCGCGCACGTTCAACCTCCGTTTTGTTTGTTGGCCATCCAGAAAAGTCCATCCCGTTGGTTAGTAGTCTCCGGACAGACCCGAAGTAGCGAGATCGAAGCAGAACAGACGCAAGAAATCGTGGGCGTCATTCAGGAGCCGAATTACGCCCAGGCTCTCATTTCGCTCAGAGAGGATAGGCACGTGGTCACGTTAAAAGGTCCGGACTGGGAACGGACTCTTTTTGAGAGCCGTGATTCTATTGCACATTTGACTGTTTCCCAGGCCAAGCCTTGGATTGCGTACTCGACGACAAAAGGTGACGTCACCGTCTACTCGCTCCCTCTGGCGCAAAGTCTTTGCCGCTACCTGAACGAGGATCGAAATGACTAGCGCAAAGCCATGGTCGGTTGTTCATCGCGGCAGAGTTTCCGCCGATGGTTTTTTCTTCGCATTTAACATTACGACGGAACGCGAAGGCATTCGCCGAATTCTGTCGGCATGGGAACCAAACGCTCGGGTGTATCGAGTCAAGGAGGGGTTTGTACTGGTTCTTCCGAGAGCAGTGCAAGTGTTCGCCGGCGAAACAATCGGCCTGGCTTTGATCCGAGGCAAAGGATTCCTCACAGGCGTGCCACTGAAAGAAAAAGAAATCAGCTCTATTAATCAACCCTTTGGAACTCTGGTCCTCTCTGCGGGAGGGAGCATATCAACGGAACTATTGACCGATGAGAGCCGAGAGGCCGCTCACAGATGGCTTGATACAGAGGGATTGAAGTTTGTTCAAGGGGCTTCCCTGGGTACCGAGCCGTTTGGACCGATCGTCGCGAAGCCACTTGAGCTGCCCAATATCCGCGAGACACTCGGGCGTATCCCTGAGGCTCCGCTGGAACTAAAAAGCCTGCTGGCGCGATTGAAAGGTGAGCCCGAATCGAACAAACGGAATAGGTTTGGCTGGCTGCGTAGTTTTTCATTTCGGAGCATAGCGGGTGCTGCCCAGGGCTTAGTAAGGGGCTTGAGAAGTCTTTGGCCTCGAAACGCTTATGAAGCTCAAAGCCTCACTGGGTCGCAACAAAGCGTTTTTGCCACGCGAGCACCGTCAAAACTCTCACTGTGGCTGGCCTCGGCATTCAACAAGTTCGTCATGGTGACACGACTCGCGCGTGTTCTTGGCTGGAGACAGGGACGCTACTTGAGTCGAGTGATGCAATTGTTCGAACAGGGCGACATGGATGAAGCGCTGAGACACGCGATTCCCCTGTCTTCTATTTCCGATTCTCCTATTTTGAGAATGACTCTTGGGCTGCCGGGAGTCAGACAGAATCTGCGGCTCAACCCATTTGGCCGCCGCCCCAGTTCGGCAATGGTGTTAGGTCAGTCCCTGTATTCCCATCTCCATCAACTCTATAGGTCGACGTTCAAAAGATTGGAAGCTCAAGGCCGGATTGGCGAGGCGGCGTTCGTTCTTGCTGAACTGTTGCGAGCAAACGAAGAAGCGGTCGCTTTCTTAGAACGTAACGGTAGATTGCGCGAGGCTGCCGAAATCGCTGAGGCTCGGGAGCTAGCTCCCGAAATAATCGTTCGGCAATGGTTTGTAGCTGGAGAAAAGGAAAGAGCTATCCAAGTCGCACGGAAGGCAGGAGCATTTCACGGAGCGGTCTTGCGACTGGAGAAGTCGCGCCATCCGGCCGCTGCCGAGCTGCGAAAGTTTTGGGCGCAATCGCTAGCGGACGCAGGGAACGTGGCAGTCGCGGTTGACGTTCTCTGGCCCCTAGAGTCCGAGAGGTCTATTGCTGTCGAATGGATGAGGCGAGCAGCAGAGATCGGCGGTCGACCGGGAGCGCGATCTTTGGCCCGACTCATTAGCGTGGTTCAGGATGGATATCGCCAGTTCTGGCCGCAAGCTCTTGAGCTATTGCAGAGTGACTCTGTGGAAGAGGCTCCCGCCAGAATGGAATTCGCTGAGACACTCCGCAAGGAACCCAAGTCGCCCCAGGCACAAACCTTGGCGCGGCTCGCGGCACGGGCCGCTTTGCGCGATGCCGGACAGGGCCTGCATTCGCTTGGGCCCATTCCTATACGCCAGCTCATCGACTACTCCGGTGACGGAGCTCTGCGTGCAGACATTCCGCCGCGATCCCACGGTAGAAAGGTTGAACTCAATGATTTGGGGACGCCACGACGATACTTCATCGCTGCAAACGATCGAGGCTCGACGCAGATATCAGACGCTGTGCTGCTTCCAAGTGGAAGTTGTCTGGTTGCAATGGGGGAAGTGGGTCTAAAGCTAATTACGAGGGAAGGTCGAACGATAGCCCATTTTGACGAACCTGCAGATCGCGTAGTCGTTTCGGAAAACGGCAGCAGGATCATCACAATGGCCCGTCGGGGTGCCGTGTGGTCTCTTGCGAGGGTGGATGTCTTATCTCGCAAAGCTACGCCGTGGTGTCATGCTGAGATCAGCCATTTTGCGGCAAGCTTCGATGGTGCCACCTGGTACGTCGTCTGTGGTCAAGACTTGTATGCAATCGATACCACGTCACAGCGGTTTGATGCCTTGTGGCGACTACCTGATCTGGGCCATTCCGTCGGCCCTCTCACACTTGCTTCGGCCAAATTGGATTTCGTCACGAATAAGGACAAAAACCTCTGGCTTTGGGAGTATCAGCTGCCGCAACTGCGGCTTAAGAGCAAGACTCTTCTGCCTTTCTCAAGACCGTTCGAAACAGTTAGAGAGTTTCGACTGGCTTCTTGTTCCGAAAGTGGAGTTCTCGATTGTTCTGCCGTTCCCGATCCTCAAGCAGCGACCGGCAGTGAAACTCAGAGTACTTCGACTTCTCAGATCCTCTTTAGAAAAACCAATGGCAGCTGGAACGAATTCTTGACTCTTGTGGATGAACAGGTCGTAGCCGATCCCGTTGTTACCACTAATTGGTTGGCTCTTTGCGTTGCATCGCAAGCGGCGGAGCGCATCCTGGTCTATAGTTATGCCAAAGGTGCGAAACCGGTCCTCCGAATCGAAATAGGAATCGAGGGAAGATGCAATCCCAGCGTTCGATTCGATGGCTCGTTGCTCACTATCGCCGACGATCTGGGGCACTTGCGTGCCTATGAGCTTACTTATGGCGAGCAGATACGAGACCTGAATATCTAGCTGCCAGAAGGCTTGGTGCGGCCTTGACGCAGAACTGGGGACAACCTTAAGCGTGGCACGTTCCACGTGAGGAGCCCTGCGCGAGACTTCAGGAACCACCGGTTTTGAAGTGACCCCCGAGGCCACCGTGTACCCGGCGTGTACCTCAGTTGGGCGAATCCAGTGTTTTTGGCGTTTTTCTCTTTTAGTAGAATGAGTAAGTTACGTGGAATCAGTGGGGTCTGAATTCCGGGTTCCACCCGCCCTGGCGGACCTTTTCGATTAGATCCGGCGTGACCGAGTAGCCTTCGATCGACAGCGAGTGGTAGGCGTCGCTCTGGTAGATTTCATCGACGTTCCGCAGATACGCGTTCTTGTCCTCCGGCAACCCCGGCGCTTTCGGGAAATTCTTGATGACTGTCTCGCGCGTCGCCTGCCACATCATCTCCAGGCGGCCCACGATCGGTGCGGCCTTCGCCCGCGGCCTGCCAAACGTCTGGCCCGCTTCGAACGGATCGCTTTCACGCACGTCATATCCGGCGCGCTTCATCGCGCGGACAATCTCGTCCGCCGGTTCGGCGCGCCCGATGCGGCGGAATGCCCCGCCGAGATAACCCGTCTTTGTCGAGTAGCCGCCGTCGAGCAGGAGCCGTGGAAGGTCCGATTCGTCGGCGAGGGCGCCAGCACCACCGGCGACTCAACCGGATTCCGGGCGAAGAAGATCTCTCCCACTCCCACCAGCGACGCCGCCGTTGAGCACAGACGCAGCCCGTCCCTCATCACGAGATTCTCCGCGGGTGGCATCCCCGGCACCTTCAGGTCATAGAGCGACGTGCCGTGCAAGAGGTTGATCAGGTGATTGGTGCCCTTCGGGCTGCACACCACGATCTGCTCGGGGACGACTGTCTTTCGCCGTGCAGCCAGAGCGACTTCCTCGGCGGACAGGTGCCATTCATCGCCGAACCGTTCGGCGCTGTAGCGTGCGCAGAATTCCCAGAACGACGCGTACCAGGGCGTGCTGTCGCCCACGCGCGCGGTCGGACTCGCCATAAACTCTCACCATCGTTCGGGTCATTACAAGCAAATGATGCTGTGCCGTTACAAGCATATTATGCTGTGTCTATGCAAGTATATTGTGCCGTGCCAATACAAGCATATTATGCTTTACATGAAATAAACCACAAAAATACAATAGCTTATAAAGTCCTACTTGGGCTCGAAATCAGGCTGAAAATGGCCCTCTGGGGACCTGTTTTACGGCGAGCTACGGGACTGGAGCAAGAGACGAAAACAAAATCCGATGGTTCGTTTAGCATTGTGGACCTCCCCATCGCTGCCTATTCCGCGACGTTCTCAAAGGATGGCTTCAAAACGCAGGTCCACTCGGAAATTCTCTTGCAGAGCAATCGCGCGACGACCGTCAATAGCGTTCTGCAGCCTGGCGCGCTCCCGCGGCTGATGGAGTAGCAACGAAGAGACTCTATTCCTTTTTCTTCCGCAGTTTGCGCCGAATGTCGGGCCAGAACTCCTTCACTACATACGTCAGCGAGTCATATCCGACTTGTGTTCCCCAAACTTTTGCTGTGTTTCCAACCCTCCTGTCCGCGTGAGGGTGGTAACTATAGGTGGAAACGGCCGCCGAAAACGCGCTTCCGAAGACCTCGGAATAGTTGAATTGGGATTTTCCATTGTCGCCGCGTGTCACGAGGATGCGGGTGAGCGCATACCAGGTGCGGCGACGAAAGCCGCCGTGGCCGGATTGAAAGAATCGCGGATCCTGACGCAGCAGAGATGGCAGGACCGCGCTGGTCATGAAGTTCTCTATGGTCCCATCCGCAGCCGCAGCTCCGAAGCGCTTCCCGTAGCCTTGCGCGCCCTGGCCGTAGCCGGCCTCGCTGTTTTCTGCCTGGCCAATTCCCGCCAGGAATCCATACCACGGGTATTGAACGTAATCGAACGAACTCCGCGCCACGACCTTGAACTTTTGTCCGGCCGTGAGCGGCGGAACTTGGTTTGCGTTTTCCAGCGTGAGAAAATTTGGCAGCGTGAAAAAAAGGCGGTCCTTGGAAGTACCGCTGGCGTCAGTCTGTCGATCCTGGCTCTTATTGCCCTTGTCGCCGGGAGTCTCGATCTTTTTCTTTTCCGAATTGCTTTGTGGATCGTTGAACGGCGTTTTCTCCGGGGCAGGTCCGGAGGGCTGAGCCCCAGGTTGTTGCGCTAACGCCGGTCCCGCGAGAAGCGCCATCACCATCAGGGTCC
>Ga0209059_1001115_pt1 | contig 12379 bp, 9 predicted proteins | sample GraSoiAngelo_151_FD_186165 | JGI IMG/M metagenome (GOLD analysis project Ga0209059, IMG submission 186165) | Grasslands soil microbial communities from the Angelo Coastal Reserve, California, USA - 14_1009_12_20cm (SPAdes) (version 2) | ecosystem: Environmental > Terrestrial > Soil > Grasslands ...
GTTCGGGATGCCGGCGTCGGTGCCGTCGTACTCGTAATCCTTGCCGCGCACGCTCAGAGCGAGCCGATAACCGGGCGGCACGACGATGCAGGTCGGCCAGATCTCGATGTCGAGCTCCACCGCTTCTCCGGGTTTTAGTTGTTGCAGCTCATCGTGAGAATGGTAAGGGCGATACGCAAGACTGCGCTTCGCGTCGAGCTTCCGATGCGAGGCGCGCAGCCAGCCGAGCCCGATCGGCGTGCGCGGATCGTTGGAGCCGACGAAGCTGACCTCCTTGCCTGCGGGATCGAGCACGCGTAGCGCGAGAAACACGTCTGCGTCGGTCGTGTCCGAGGAAAGCCAGAGCTTCGCCGCCACCGGGCCGGTGATTTCCAGGTCTTCACGCATCGGCGGCGTGAGAAAGCTGACGCCATCGCCTGCGGCGTCGTAGGTCAAGGTCCTTGACTTCTTCGGTTCTCCACGGGAGAGAGCCTTTGCCTCGGGGTCGAGATAGAACCGCGTCCACTTCGTGCGCGCGAGCGGCCACTCGTTCTCGGCGCGCAAGGTAAAACGCTCGCCGGGGCGGCGGATGTTGAGCGACACGCGCGGCTGACTGTCCCAGCCGTTGGGTCTATTTTTCAAATGGAAATCAAAAAATCGTTTTTGCAGCTGCATGCCGTAATTGCTGTAGAAATGGGTGAAGTGCGTGTCGCCGTGCACCTCAAGCCACTTTTGCTTCGATCCCGCGCGCAGGAAGCCTTCGAAATTGCCCCGCGGATGCAGGCCCTGTCCGCCCCAGTTCGCGGCGGAGAGCAGCGGCACGTCGATTTTCTCCAGCTCGACCATGCGCGCGCGGTAATAGTCGTCGACGAGCGGGCGGCGCAGCGCCTCGCCGGCCGGGTCGGCGCGGTTCCTCGCCAGCGCCTCCGGCGGCAGCGTCTGCGGCCCGGCTGCCGGTTTGCCGGTGACCTGGCTGCGCGGGCCCTTGTCACCGACGCCGTGCTGCACGCGCAGCACCTGGCGCTGGTACCAGCTTTCGATGAACTCGCTAAGGATGCCGCCATGGCGCGCAAGCTCGCGGTAGTAGTCGGAAAACCCTTCCCAGATGCACAGTGCGGCAAGATGCGGCGGCCGCAGCGCACCCACCTGCCATTGGTTAGTTGCGAAGTAGGAGATACCGTCGAGCCCGACCTTGCCGGTGCTCCAGGGCTGCGTCCCTGCCCATTCGATGCAGAGGTAGAGGTCGCGCGCCTCGCGCGCGGACCAGATGTCGATAGTGCCGGGCGAGCGGCCAGCGCCGCGCGAGTCTACGCGCACGCAGACGTAGCCGTCCGGCACCCATTTCTCCGGATCGACCAGCTCCCAGCATTGGTACTTGTTGCTCGATCCTTCGAGCACTTCGGGCGCCGCCTTCGTCAGCCGCGCCCAGTTGGCCTTGTAGCCCTCCTGGAAGGCGAGCCCTTTTGCATAGGGACCATAGCTGAGGATGACCGGATAGCGGCCCTCGGCAGGCGGACGGAAGACATCCGCGCGCAGAACGACGCCGTCGTCCATCGCGATCGGCGCGTCCCAATCGATTCGCATGCCGTCGCGAATTTCGCTGTTGGCGCTTATCGTGCCTCCGGATGTTGAACGTAATATAGACCCGCGCTCGCCGCCGATTTGCCCGGCGCTCTCAGATTTCCAGCGCGAATTCGGGAATGTCCGATAGTGTTGCGCCGACTTCGCGCAGGATGCGCTCGGGCCTCTGGTCGAGTGCTTCCGGTGTCCAGCCGGCGTCGGGCCTGGCGCGGGCCTCGATGTAGGAACCGATGCGCCGTCCGCGGGCGACGCAACGCCGTCCAAACTCGCCGCGCAAGCGATCGTAGCGCTCGAGCGCGCCGTCGAGATCACCGTTCGCGTGCGCTATTGATTTCGCAAGGCAAAGCGCGTCGAGCCCTGCCTTCGTCACGCCCATGCCGACATGCGGGCGCGCCACGAACGCGGCATCGCCCAGCAGGGCGACGCGCTCGAGCGCGATGCGCGGCGACTCCACATCGAAGATGGCCTGGAAGAATGGCTGCGACAGCTCGACAATCTCGGCAATTTGCGGCGCGAGCGTTGAGCGCGCCAGATCCTTGATCTTCCGTGTCACGTCTGGCCGGACGGACGGTGGAGGCATCGCGGTCCCGTAATAGCGTCCGTTGATGTCGGTGCAAAGGTCGCGCAGCTCGCGCTGCGTGGCAGTTGGCCGGTACCAGACGTAGTTCCAGTCGCGGTGGCCGGGGGAAATGTTGTTATCCCGGCCGGGCACCGGGTAGCAAAGCATCATTTCCCCCGGCGGCAGAGCGAAGTAATAGTGGACCCCGAGGCAATCCCTGACGCGGGCCGGGATTGCGCTTTCCTCGACGACGCCACGCCAGCCGACGTAGCCGGCGTACACGGGCTCGGCCCCGGGAGACAACCGTGCGCGAACCGTCGAGTGCAGCCCGTCGGCTCCGATCAACAGGTCGGCGCGAGCCTGCGAGCCGTCGTCGAAGTGCGCGACGATTTTTCCACGGTCCCTTGTGAGGTCAGTGAAGTTTCTGCCGGAATGATAGTGCGGCGCGGCAAGCCGATCCTTCAAAGGGCGATAGATGCGCGCCCAGGCGCTCATCGTGTGACCCCAGGCGAGTCTGTATATCGCGTTGCCGGCGTGATCTAGGCAAATGCGCTCGGCAACCCTGACCCCGAACCTGTCGTCGATCTCAATCCCGAGCCTGCCGAGGACGGCGAGCAATTCGTCGTGCGTGCCGATGCCGGCGCCGCGCGAGGCGAGATCGTCGCCAACGCGTTCGAACACATCTACCTCCCATCCGAGGTCCTGCAACAGATTGGCGGCAAACAGCCCGCCGAGCGACCCGCCGATCACAATTGCGCGTGTTTTCATTTGCGGGGATTATTGCCTGATTGCGCGACGGTGAAACCACCGCTAGAGGCCCCATGAAACGGAGATTTGCTGCTTTGCTGCTCGCGGCGGCGGCTCCATGTTCGGCAGTGCTCCCGGCTTCGGTGACGCAGGCGCAAGCGTTTCCGATCAAACCTATAAGAATCATTGTTCCCTTGGCACCTGGCGGCGCGATGGACAATCTGGCGCCGCTTTAGGGCTAAAAGCTGGCCGAGAAATGGGGACAGCCGGTTCTCATCGATAACCATCCCGGAGCCAATCGCGTAATCGGCGCACAGCTCGTAGCCAAGTCGCCGCCAGACGGCTACACCCTTTCGCAGTCCGTCGACTTCGCGCTTACGATGAACCAGGCGCTGTACACGGCGCTTCCATACGATCCGATCAAAAGTTTTACGCCGATCAGCTTGTTGACCACACAGGCGCTGCAGTTCTCCGCCAATTTGAAATTTCCGGCCAAGTCGCTCAAGGATGTAGTCGAGTAGCTGGAACTGTTCAAGTCCACGGCAGCGATTGAAATGACGAACGTACCTTACAAGGGCGCTTCTGCGGTTATTCCGGCGCTCCTGGCCGGCGATATAGATATCGACGTCAGTGATATCCCGACCCATGCACCTCATATCAGGGCAGGAAGATTGCGAGGCCGCGCGATGCCTCAGAGCGGCAACTGACCCGCGCCATCAGACGTTCGCAATGACCGCTTCGACCGATTCTGCTGAAAAACTCCTTTTTCACCGACCGAGAAACAATTTCAGCCGTTACCGGATGCGACCCGCGCTTCAAGCTGAGAGGGATACATGGAAGACGAGGCAGCGGCTGGAGGTTCGCTGGCCATCTCACCGGCCTTCCTCAAACGTTCTTCGTTTCTTAAATTTGTCGGCACCTGATGATGGTCGTGGGCTTTCCGGCCACCAAGATTGTTGTGGGTACGCAAACAGTACGATGCCGGTGCGTGCGAGCAATGTGATGGAAGACTTGCAGCGTGTGAGTTGGATTCAATCCGCGCGTTTCCCCCTGTGAGCCACCCGGCACGCGATCATGCGTTTTGCTCGGCGATATTGCCTGCTTACGTTTAAAAAATTCCTCAGCGCCTTCGTTCGGCTTGAGGTGGCCCGTCTGACGCAGTTTTTCCCCGATATGGTGCTCGATCTGTTGGCTGTAGCGCTCGATGCGCTCGTCATTCTTCGTCCGGCGTCGTTCAAGATAACCGGGAACCTTTTCGTGCAGTTGCATCTTTCCGTTCAGCCCCGCATAACCGGCTCGACCCTCCGGAATCTCCAGTATCTGTCCATCCCTCTGGATGAAGGTTGCCCCACGGTAGACCCGATCGTGGGTTCCTGCGATCTCCTCAGCGCTCGCGCTATTCGGAGCGATATAGACCGTTTCATGGTCGGTTCCGCGGATGCCAATCGTGACCGTCGGCGTGGTGATCCTATACCCTCGGGAGTTCAGCTTTCCAATCCATCCCGTCACCGAACGAACGGCACCCCTTAAAAGCGATACGGTGGATCGATCGTCGCTTTCTCCTCGAGCTTGGTAGCTGGCGATTTGGAGCACAGTGTTCGGGCGCACCCCCAGGAATCCCCCATCTTCCATCTTCAGATGAACTTCGCCCGTTGAACCGGTTTCAATCGCATCGCCGGCACGAACGATGCTGCCTTCGCGAGCCGGGTTCTTGCGCCCACCTGGTGAGGTTATTGTTGCCACACCCACTGCGAAGTCAACAAGACCTGCATGCGCCGGCTCGAGTGATTGACCTAGCGCGTAGTAAGGGCCAAGTGCAAAAAACAAGACGCCGAGTAACCGAATCAGCCGCGCCAGCGAATTGTTAGCCATGTGCCTCCCAGCTAAACAAGTCCACGATTCATAAGATAACGAAACATCGCAGGCACGTGTGCAGAACTTGGTGGCGGCAACAATACGGCTACTGCCCGCCAAATTCGTCACGCATTAGAACGAAATCAGCACCGACACGCCCATGCCGTAATTTGCGCTGCCGTTCGACAGGCCTTTTAGGACATATGCGCGAAGCATCGTTGTCTTGTTTATATCGAAACGATAGTAGGCTGTCGCCTCCGCCGGGCCGGTTGACCGAACTGAAATCTTTTGTTCCAAGAACAGCGTTGCGCCAACCGCGCTTGCGCTGCCCAGGGCATTGTCAGCGGCAAACAGCGTCCAGTAGCCGCCTTTTAGCGCAATCCCGTGTGGGGAACCATAGTGGGTGTAACCCAATGTGCCCGACAAACTCAGGCTTCCCCGCATTTTCTTTGAGATTCCACCCAGAAGGGAGTAGTCGTCTTTCTCGGTGCCTAACCCTTTGTCTGCGCTGGCCGTCCCAAACTTGTATTGCCCGCCGAGCGAATACACCGGGTCGGTTTCATTTGCTCCGGGAAAAAACCTGGTCGCCCCCGCGACGATGTCCCCTTGCCCCCTAACGGATTCTGAGATTGGCACTGCGGAGACTGCCGTGGCAGGCAACGGCTGGTTCCCCGTCACCACCACGTTTGTTCCAGCCGCAGTGCGGACCAAGATGCTACCGCCAGGTCCGCTTTTCCACATATAGGGGAGCGTCAGGGTAAGCGTGTAATTAGGCTGGTCATAAAGGACCGTAAGACTCAATACGCGCGTTATTGTCCTATCCGGAGTTCCATACTTGCCCGAATCATAGTCAAGGCTCGGAAGAATCCCAAAACCACCGCTTGTTTCCCTGGCAGGACTCTCCAACGCCGATTGCCCTGCGGCGGTGCCAACGTCCAATGCCGCAACTAGCGTGGCGAGAGCCAAGGGAAGCATTAATTTCATGTCGGTTCTCCCGCAGTTAGTTTTTCTCGTGCTGGCCCTAAAGATGAAGGGGCTGTGACCCGACCCCCCGCAAGCAGCGCCGGCGTGATGTTAGCCGAGCAGCATCCTCAGCCGCCAAGAGTGACCAGATTTGGCGCCGCTTCAATTGCGCGGCGGCAGCCAGCGAAGCTGCTGGTAGCGCCTGAACAGGCGGCGGAACATTTCTTCGGTATCCACGCATTCATGGAAGCCGGCCTGGCGAATCTTGACCGTGCTCGCCAGGGTCGGCGGCGGCTCCGCAGCGAGCCCGTGGCCGAAGTTTCGATCCGCGTATATGAACGACTGGCCGACGAAATCGGCGAGGCGCGCGGGCGAGCGCAGGCCGTACTTGCGTACGATGCCTGCCCAGTCTGCCTCGCGCTTGGGCATTTCTTCGGCGAGCGACAGGGGCGTCTCGGGTCCCGGTGCCATGCCGAGCGCATCCGCGATCGCGGGCCAGACCGTGCGCCACTCGAACGGCTCGCCGTTATTCACGTTGAAGATCTCGTTGCCGGCGTTTGGGGAAGTCGCCGCCCACGCGCAGGCGCGCGCGAGGTGGTCCGCGTCGACCGCTTCGAAAACGCGCGATGGCCCGCCTGGATAGGCGAGCGGCAGCCCCGCCTCCTTGAGCAGCGCTCCGTAGACGCCGATCGCGGGGATCGGGTTCATGTGGCTTCCCCACGACTCCCCGAAGATCACTTGCGGGCGCAGGATGGTCCATTGCCAGCGCTTCCCCTGCTGCTTCGCGCGCAGATAGTCTTCCTGCAGCCAGTAGAAGTTCTCGTGCGCATGGCGCGGCCAGCGCTCGCGCGCCGGAACCGGCACCGGCCCAAGGTGCGAGCCGTATGCTTTCGTTCCCTGCAGCAACGTCACGTGTTGCAGCGGGCTCGCGGCCTCCAGCGGCTCGAAAAAGTTCTCCAGCATCGCGAGGTTCGTCCGCATCTGCTGCGGATCGCGCCAGCCCGGGATCAGGCCGGGCTTTTCGTAGAGCGCCGCGTAGACCACATGGGTGACCTCGCGCATCGACCCGAGCACCTCGGCACAGCGGCCGCGATCCAGGAGATCGAGCGAAAGGATGCGCGCCTGCTCGAGCCCCGCCGGGACGCGCCGGGACAGGCCGGCGACCTCCCAGCCCGGCAAACCCATGAAGTGGCGCAGCGCGGCAAAGCCGACCAGTCCGGAAGCCCCGGCCACGAGCAGCTTGCCGCTCACGTCAGAAAAGCTCCATCAAGCGCACGTGGTCGCGAAGCGGCGCCGGATCGCCATCATAGATCTTGCGTCCGGTCTTCAGCACGGCGACTCGATGCGCGATCGGCAGGCTCGCCTTGACGTTCTGCTCGATGATGAGGATCGTGGTGCCGAGCTTGCGGTTGATCTCGCTCACGCTGTGCATCACCTTCTCCACGAGCTGGGGCGCAAGGCCGAGGGAGGGCTCGTCCAGGATCATGAGCTTCGGCGCGTGCATGAGCGCCATGCCGATCGCGAGCATCTGTTGCTGGCCTCCCGAGAGCGTGCCGCCGGTCTGTGCGGCGCGCTCGTGCAGGATCGGAAACATCTCGTAGACCAGCCCCCGGCGCTCGTCCAGGCGGCTCGTGTCCGCCTCGGAGAAGGCACCGAGCTCGAGGTTGTCCCCTACCGTCAGCGTGCGGAAGATGCCGTGGCCCTGCGGAACGAACGCGATGCCGGCGGAAACGTTCTTCGCCGGCGTTCTTGCCGTGATGTCCGCGCCCCCGTAGCGCACGCGCCCCGCCGTCGGCGCAAGCAGCCCGAACAGCGCGCGTGCGAGCGTCGTCTTGCCCGCGCCGTTGTGTCCCAGCATGAGCAGAATGCGCCCGGGCTCGACCACCAGGTCCATGCGATCGACGACGTGCTTCTTGCCGTAGCCGGCCGCGAGGCCCTCGGCGCGCAGCTCGACGCTCATTTGAAATAGCGCTCCGCAAGGACCGGGTCCTGCATCAGCCGCTCGGGCGTGTCCTGCGCGAGCTTGCGCCCCTCGTCGAGGAAGACCGCCGTGTCGCACAGCTCGCGGATCACGTCGAGATTGTGCTCGATGATAGCGAGGGTCCGTCCCGAGTCGGCAAGGCGGCGGAAAATCGGCTGCATCTCGCGCAGGGTGTTCGGCGCCAGCCCGGAAAGCGGCTCGTCGAAGAGCAGCACTTCGGCGTCCGTCGCGAGCAGGCGCGCCACGGCGAGCAGTTTCTCCTCGGCATAGGAAAGGTCGGCCGCCGGCTCGGCGGCCCGCTGCTGCAACCCGACGAACTCGAGAATCGCCATGGCGCGCCCGAGGTTGGCGCGTTCCTCGCTGGCCACCGCCCAGGGGGTGAAGTAGACATATGCGAGGTGATCGCCGCGCTGCCGCGGGAGTGCGACCAGCACATTCTCGAGCACCGTGAGGCGCGTGAAGAGCTTCAGGTCCTGGAAGGAGCGCGCGATGCCGAGCCTCACGATACGGTGCGGCTTCAAGCCCTTGAGCAGCCTTCCGCGGTAGGCCACCTCGCCCGCGTCCGGCTCGATGAAGCCGGTGAGAAGGTTGAATGCGGTGGTCTTGCCCGCGCCATTGGGTCCGATCAGCCCCGTGATGCGCCCCGGCGCCAGGGCGAGATCGAGCTTCGACACGGCGACGATCCCGCCGAAGCGCTTTTCCAGGCCCCGACCTTCCAGCGCCGCCGCGGCGATGGGGCGGTCGACCCGCGGGCGCACGGCAGGCGCGAGATAGTGGTGCGCCGAAGCCGACTCGGGCAGCAGGCCCTGCGGCCGCAGGCGCAGCATGACGATCAGGAGCACGCCGTAGAACAACTGGCGCAGCTTGTCGGCGATATCGGGCGGCAGATCGACGAACTTGAGCAGCTCCGGCAGCACGACCAGCAGCGCCGCTCCGACCAGCGACCCGGCCAGGTTGCCGGTCCCGCCCAGGATCACCATCGCGAGCACATAGATGGTGAGCTCCAGGGTGAAGCTGTCGGCGGAAATGAACGTCACGTACTGCGCGTAAAGCGAGCCGGCCACCGAGGCTAGCGCCGCCGCGATCGCAAACACCGCGAGCTTCATCGCGACGATGTTCTTGCCGGCCGCCTGCGCAGCAGCTTCGTTCTCGCGCATCGCCTTCAGCGCCCGCCCGAAAGGCGAAGCCCCCACGCGCCAGCTCCCCCAATAGCAGAGAGCGGCCACGATGACAGCGAGAGGCAGAAACTTCGCGGCCGTATCCAGGCTTGCACCGAGGATCTGGATGCGGGGAATGCCGCGGATGCCGTCGGTCCCTCCGGTGAGCCCGGTCCAGTTCAGCATCACCGCGATGACGATGACCTGCAGCGCGAGCGAAACAATCACGAGGTAGTCGCCGCTGATGCGCAGCGCCGGCAGGGCGACGACGACGCCGGCGACCGCGGTGACGGCAAGCCCCATCAGCAGCGGAATCGGAAACGGCAAGCCGAGTTTGAGGGCGACGATCGCCGTCGCGTAGGCGCCGATGCCGAAGAACGCCGCGTGGGAGAGCGCGAACAGTCCCGAGTAGCCGATGAGCAGGTTGAACGAGGTGGCGAGGATCGCGAAGAGCGCCACCATCACCAGGACATGCAGGATGTAGTCCATGGCCTATTGCCGTCCGGCGAAGAGGCCCTGCGGGCGGAAAAGCAGCACCATGAAGAGCACGACGAAGGCGATCGTGCTTTGCCACTCGCTTGGAATCTTCCACAGGCCCAGGCTCTCCACGAGGCCGAGCGCATAGCCGCCGGCAACGGCGCCGCGCAGCGAGCCGATGCCGCCCACCACCACGGCCACGAAGCCCATGAACACCGCGAGGAAGCCCATGTAGGCGGTGCCGCCGTCCTTCACGAGGATGAGGCAGGCCGGGACCGCGGCAATGGCCGAGCCGAGCGCGAACACGAGCGCCGAGAGCCGCACCGTGTCGATGCCGATGATCGTGGCCATCTCCGGATTGTCGGTCTGCGCGCGTACCGCACGCCCAAAGCGGGTCTGCGAAAGAAAAAGCCACAGGCCGAGGACTATCACAACTAGCGCGCCGAGCTGCGCAAGCTGCACGCTGGTGAACGCGGCCGGGCCGACCAGGAACAGCGACGCGGGCGGCGAAGGTACGACCTTCGTGTCGGTGCCGAAGACGATGCCGATGGCATTCTCTACGACGATAAACAACCCCAGCGATGCGATCAGGATGACCAGCGGCGGACTGCCTGCCCGCTCGAACGGGCGGTAGAGCAGCCCGTACGAGAGAAGGCCCGCGGCGGCGCCCGCGGCGATGCCCGCCGCGAAGCCGGCGACGAGCGGCAAGCCGAGCTTCGCGGTGACCCACCAGCAAGCGTACGCCGAGAGCGCGTACAGCGAGCCGTACGCGAAATGCGTGATGCGGGTGGTGCCGAAGATCAGCCCGAACGACAGGCCGAGCAGCGCGTAGTGGCTGCCGTTGACCAGACCGTTGACGAGGAGCTGGAGGACGAGATCCACCGCCCCCGCCGGCTTACCTTACTTCAATGTATTTCTGGAACTTGTTCTGCCCACCCTCGACCTTGAACAGACCCACGCGCTTGAAGGCGACGCCATTTGGCTGGAACACCATCTGCCCGCCGTACACCGAGTCGAACTTCGGGTTGGAATACAGGGCCTTCTTCAGCACCTCGCCATTCAGGTAGTCGCCGCCCTGCGCGCGCGCGCGCCTGAGCAGCTCCGCTACGACATAGACCGCTTCGTAGTAGTTCGCGGCATAGAACTCCGGCTTGGCGTTATAGCGCCTCTCGTAGCCCTGGGCGAACTGCTGTGACCACGGGAACTCGGCAGAGGGCTGGAAATAATCGTTGATGAAGAGATAGCCCTCGCCGTGCTCGCCGGCGATCTTGGCGTCGTTCGCGGTGTATTCCACGCCGATGAGGGGCTGCTTCATGCCGAGCTCGCGCAAGCGCTTCACCGCGATGCCGACTTCCGGCGCGAACATCCATAGCGCAACGATGTCCGGGTTCGCCGAGCGGACCTTGGCGATCTGCGTGTCCATGTTCGTTGCACCCTGCGGGACGGCTTCGACCGCGACGATCGAGCCGCCCCCTTTCTCCCACATCGGCTGCACGGCGCGCACGATATTGTCGCCCGCATCGTTCTTCCAATGCAGCACCGCCATGCGCTTCGCCCCCATCGATTGCGCATGCAGCGCGGCCGCGCGCCCGAGGTCTGCGGCGAGGGAGCGGTTGTGGAAGATGTACTTGGACGCTCCCACCAGGTTGTTCGACACCCCGCCGCCATTCAGGAGCAGCACCTGGTTCTGGTCGGCGAGCGGTGCGATGGCGAGCGTCGGCGCGCTAAAGGACGTGAGAACGATCTTGACGCCGTGAATCGAAAGCAGCCGGTTCATCGCCGACACGCCTTCTTGCGCGTTGCCCGACTTGTGATCGTCGATTACCGCCTCGAGCGGAATAGCGTTGACGCCGCCTTTCGCGTTGATTTCTTCCACCGCCTGCTTGATCCCCTGGCTCATCACGGTGCCGTACCAGCTCGCCTGACCGCTCATGGCGAGGATTGCGCCGATCTTATAGACCTTGGGATCCCCGGCTGCGGATTGCGCCACAACGCCGCCCGCGAGCGCGAGCGCGACAATACCCAGCAACAGCTTTTTCAAGATGCTCTCCTCCTCAGGATCGTGGCATTCTCATCGCGCCGCGCCGCGCGGTCAATCACCGCGGTGCCGTTTCACGCCGGACCCAGCCGCTCGCGCGCCATTTCGCGCAGCCGGGCACGCTGGATCTTCGTCCCGTTGGCGCTTTGCGTGGTGGGAAAGCCTTGCACGAACCATACGCGCGCAGGTACCTTGAAGCCGGCCATGATCGCCCGGGCGGCATCGAGCACCTCGCCCTCCGCCGGCGCGGCGCCCGCTGCGGGCACCACGAATGCCACGCAACGCAACTGGCCCGCAATCTCGAGCGCGGTGACCTGCACGTCGGCAACCGCGGGAATGCGCTTGAGCAGGTCCTCGATCTCCGCGGGATTGACGAGGAAGCCGCCGAGACGGATGGCGTCGCCCTTGCGCGTCTCGTAGACGAAGCTGCCATCGGCCCGCATGCGTCCGATATCGCCGGTGCGGACAAAGCCGTCCTCGGTCATCGCGGCCCCCGTCGCGCCCGGGTCATCGAAGTAGCCGGCGAAATTGGTCGGCGCGCGGATCTCGAGCTCCCCGCTGACGCCGGGGGCGGCGAGGCGGCCCGAGTCCAACTCGCGCACGCGCACTTCGGCGTCGGCCGATACCGGAAGACCGCCCGGCTCGATGCGCTGATCGAGCGGCATTCCTGGCGGCTGGATGGAAAAAAGCGCCTGCACCTCGCTCGAGCCGTAGAGCCCGAAGAGCGGAATGCGCCGGCGCCATGCCTCGCGAGCGAGCTCCAATGCTCCGGGCTGAAACGCGGCGTAGCCGAAGACGCGCGCCGAGGGAAACGGGTTCTCGCCCGGAACGGCCTGCCCCATGCGCCGGTACAGCTCGTCGCTCGCGAAAATATGCGTGACGGCGTGCCTGCGCACGAGCTCGGCGGCGGCGTGGCCCTCGGCAGCTTCCATGTTGACGATGGGCGCGCCGCCGGCCAGCGCGCCCAGCGCGGCGCAAAGGCCGTAGACGCCGCAATACGGCATCGCGGCGAGCAGCCGCGCGCCGGACTCGCCGAGCCCGAA
>Ga0209059_1001117_pt1 | contig 12369 bp, 14 predicted proteins | sample GraSoiAngelo_151_FD_186165 | JGI IMG/M metagenome (GOLD analysis project Ga0209059, IMG submission 186165) | Grasslands soil microbial communities from the Angelo Coastal Reserve, California, USA - 14_1009_12_20cm (SPAdes) (version 2) | ecosystem: Environmental > Terrestrial > Soil > Grasslands ...
CGACGACGCCGAGGAGGCGCGCCATCCCGCCCACGGCCGGGGTCAGAAGGACGACGATCGCGAGGGCGAGCGCGGCCCCGTAGAGAACCTGGAGGTGGTCTTCGAGGGTGCGCCAGACCACGGGCGCTACTTCGTCCCGTAGAGCCGGTCGCCTGCGTCGCCGAGCCCGGGGACGATGAAGCCGCGCTCGTTGAGGCCTCGGTCGATCGCCGCGCAGACGATGTGGACGTCCGGGTGGAGCGAGTGCAGGTGCTCGATCCCCTCGGGGGCGGCGACGAGGCAGACGAGCGTGACCGACTGCGCGCCCGCGTCTTTCACCGTCGAGACGGCCGCTGCGCTCGAGTTGCCGGTGGCGAGCATCGGGTCGAGCACGATCGCGTCACGCCGCTCGAGGTCGGCGGGGAGCTTCACGTAGTACTCCACCGGCTCGAGGGTCTCCTCGTCCCGGTAGAGCCCGATGAAGCCGACCCGCGCGCCCGAGACGAGCGAGAGGAAGCCGTCGAGCATCCCCATTCCCGCCCGCAGGACCGGGCAGACGGCGACCTTCTTGCCCGAGATCCGCTGGGCGGGCATGCGCTCGAGCGGCGTCTCGATCTCGACGGTCTCGGTCGGGAAGTCGTTCGTCGCCTCGTAGGTGAGGAGAAGCGTCAGCTCGTTCGCGAGCTTGCGGAAGTGGACGGTCGGCGTGTCCTTGTCGCGCAGGTACGAGAGCTTGTGCTGGACGAGCGGATGCTTGACCTCCGTGACCCGGCCGGTCGCGACCGAGGCGGTCATGCCAGGTACGACGTGAAGCCGCGGAACCCCGGATACAGCGGACGCCGGGCGCAGAGCGCGTCGACACGCGGGATCAGCGACTCGAGGTCGGCGTTCGGCTTCAGCGCGTCCACGATGATGCGACCGACCTCGCGGAAGTCCTCCTCGTCGAAGCCGCGCATCGTGCCGGCCGGGGTGCCGAGGCGGAGACCCGAGGCGATCATGGGCGGCCGCTCGTCGAAGGGGATCGCGTTCCGGTTCGTCGTCACCCGGATGGTCTCGAGCCGTTCCTGCGCGTCCTTGCCCGACCACTGCGAGTCGCGCAGGTCGACCAAGAGCAGGTGGGTGTCGGTGCCGCCGGTGAGGACGTCGAGGCCGCCCTCCAGGAGGGACTCGGCGAGGACGTCGGCGTTGGCGCGAACCTGGCGCTGGTAGTCGCGGAAGGGCTCGGTCTGCGCGATCCGGAAGCAGGTCGCCTTGGCGGCGATCGTGTGCAGCAGCGGCCCGCCCTGGAGGCCGGGGAAGACGGCGCGGTCGAGCGCCTGCGCGTGCTCCTCCTTGCAGAGGACGAAGCCGGCGCGCGGACCGGCGAGGGTCTTGTGGGTCGTCGAGGTGACGAAGTCGGAGTGCGGCACCGGGTTAGGGTGCAAGCCGGCCGCCACGAGCCCGGCGAAGTGCGCCATGTCGGTGACGAGATACGCGCCGACCTCGTCCGCGATCTCCCGGAACCGGTCGGCCTCGACGGTGCGCGGGTAGGCCGAGCCGCCGGCGATGATCAGCTTCGGCCGGTGCTCCTTCGCGAGCCGCAGCACCTGGTCGTAGTCCACGACCATCGTGTCCCGCTCGACGCCGTAGTGGACGATCGTGTACAGGCGGCCGGAGAAGTTCACCTTGAGCCCGTGCGTGAGGTGGCCGCCGTGGTCGAGGCTCAGCGAGAGGATCGTGTCCCCGGGCTGGAGGACCGCGGCGTAGGCGGCCATGTTCGCCTGCGCGCCCGCGTGCGGCTGGACGTTCGCGTGCTCGGCGCCGAAGAGCGCCTTTGCGCGGTCGATCGCGGTCTGCTCGATCTCGTCGACGACCTCGCACCCGCCGTAGTAGCGCTTGCCGGGATAGCCCTCCGCGTACTTGTTCGTCGGCGTGGAGCCGATCGCCTCGAGGATCGACGGCCACGTGAAGTTCTCCGAGGCGATCAGCTCGATCTGGCCCCGCTGCCGCTCGGCCTCGCGCTCGAGGAGCGCGGCGACCTCCGGGTCGACGTCGGCGAGGCCCGCGGTGCGAAGGTGGTCGATCGTTTCCTGTGCTACGGCCATGCGGACTCCCTTCGGCGACGACGCACGCCAGGATACTTCGTCGGATCGCCGGCTCAGCGAATGGCGAAGGCGACGCCGCCGGTACCCGCGCCGACAGGGATCGCCCGCCGCGAGGGCGTGCCGACGGCGATGAGCACGAGCTGCCCGCGCCCGGCCAGGGCCATGAAGCCGCCCACCGAGACGAGCGCCGTCGGGCTCGCCGGGACGGTTACGTGGCCGAGGCGGCGGAGCCGCAGCGAGAGGATCGTCGCTCGTCCGCCTCGAGCCGGGACGACCCATAGCCGTCGGAGCGGGTCGAGGGCGATCTGGCGGACGATCGTTCCGCTGCTCCTCCGTTCGACCAGCCGCGCCGAGACCGACCCGATCCGCCCGAGGAGGCGCGAGTTGCGGTAGGAGACGACGATCGACAGCTCGTCTCCCGAGCCTATGAGGTCCGACACCGGGCCGCCTGCATTCGCGTGGTCGACGACGACGGGGTGGGCGGCCGTCGAGGCGTCGAGGACGGTGAGTCGCGTGCTCTCTCGGTGCGCGACCCAGAGATGTCCGTTCACGAGCACGACCCGCGTCGGCCGCGGCCCCACGTCGACCCGTGCGGCCACGACTCCACGGGTCAGATCGAGCACGTCGAGGAGACCCCGCGCCTCGTCGGTGACGTATGCGAAGCGGGAATGCGTGAAGCCGATCGACCCAGCCGGCGCGAGGACGATCGCCGTCGGCCTACCGAAGCCGTGGAACGTCCGCGTCACGGTGCGGGCGACTCCGTCGAACTGGGTGACCGTGCGGCTCGACGGGCTGACCGCGAGGACACGCCGGCCGTCGAGGGTCGCCGCTACCTCGCGCGACCCGGGCGGCACCGAGACGCTCCCGACCACGCGCTCACCGGCGACGTTCACAACCGCGACGCGGGTTCCGTCCGCCACGCTCACGAAGGCCCAGATCGTCCCGCCGTCGCTCTGCGCTCCCGCGCCCGCGGGCAGGAACGCGAAGGCCAGTACGACCGGGACGAGACGCCTCACGGCATCTCTACGGGTCCCGGAGACGTTGCGGTCCCGCGTCGAGCGCCCTTTCCACAGCGCCGGCTCCCTCACGCAGGACGCGCGGCTCGGCGCCGGTGAAGTCGATCACCGTCGAGGAGACGCCGGGCAGCTCCCCGCCGTCGAGCTCGGCTGCGGCGGCCGCGCGGAGCTCCGCCGGCACGTCCTCGAGGGTTCGCGGCTCGGGCCCGCCGGCGAGGTTGGCGCTCGTCGCGACGACGGCACCGACCCGCCGCACCACCGCCGCCGCGTCGCCGCACAGCTCCGGGACGCGGACGCCGATCGCGTCCGTCCGCCGGCCGTTCAGCCAGGGGAAGCGCCGCGCCGGGTTCGGGAGAACGAGGGTGTACGGGCCCGGCAGGAGCGCGCGGAGGATCCGTTCCGAGGCGCGCAGCTCCGGCACGGCCTCGAAGAGCGCGTCGAGGTCGCCCGCGAGGATCGCCGTCGGCTGCGTCCCGGGACGACCCTTCAGGCGGTAGAGCGCCTCGACCGCCTGCGCCGACGACGCAGTCGTGCAGAGGCCATACACCGTGTCGGTGGGGAGGATCACCGGCCGGCCGGCGCGAATCGCCTCGACAGCCCGGTCGATCACCGCCGCCCCTCCACGACGCGCTCCCTTCCGGCCAGGTCGCGGGTGATGCAGACGGCGTCGTAGGCGAGCTCTTGGAGCTCCCGCGCGACCGCCGCGGCCTGCCGCGGCGCGACCTCGAGGACAAGGAGCTCCGTCCTCGCCGCCCGCGCGAGCTCCTGTTGGAAGCCGTCGCCGACAAGCGCGCCGCCCGGCTCCCAGTCACGGATCTCGGGCTGAAGCGTGTCGAGCTCCTCGGGCGCCACGTACGGCGGGTTCGAGACGACGAGATCCCACCCCTCGCCCGCGACCTCGACGCCTCCGGTCCGGAGCTCGAGGGCGAGGCCGGTCCGCTCGGCGTTCTCCCGCGCCAAGGCGAGCGCCTCCTCGGACACGTCGACCCCGGTTAGACGAGCGCCGTGGTGCTCGTCCGCGATCGCGAGCGCGATCGCGCCCCCGCCGACGCCGACGTCGAGGACGCGCGCCTCCGTTCGCCCGGCGAGGAGCGCGAGGCACCGCTCGACGACGATCTCCGTCTCGGGGCGAGGGACGAGCGCCCGCCTGTCGGTCGCCAGCGTGAGCCGCCTGAACCCCCACTCGCCGAGGACATAGGCGAGCGGCTCGCGCGCCTCGCGGCGGGCGAGGAGCGGCTCGAAGCCCGCCGGCGCCTCGTCGTCCGGCGCGGCGAAGAGCTGCGAGCGTGTGACGCCGAGCGCGTGCGCGAGCAGGAGCTCCGCGTCGAGCCGCGGCGTGTCGATGCCCGCGCGCGCCAGCCGCTCCTCGGCGGCCCGCAGCGCCTCGCGCACCGTCACTCGAGCGAGGCCCGCTGCTCCTCGGCCGCGAGGGCGCCCGTGAACTCGCCGAGCTGTCCCTCGAGGACGCGGTCGAGCTGGTGCACCGTGAGCTTGATCCGGTGGTCGGTGACCCGGTTCTCGGGGAAGTTGTAGGTGCGGATCTTCTCCGAGCGCTGGCCGCTTCCGATCTGCGACCGCCGCGCGGCATCGAGCTCCGCCTGCTGCCGCTCGCGCTCGCGTTCGTACAGACGGGCACGGAGTACGCGCAGGGCCTTCTGGCGGTTCTGGAGCTGCGACTTCTCGTCCTGCATCGAGACGACGATCCCGGTCGGGAGGTGGGTGATCCGGACCGCCGAGTCGGTCGTGTTCACGCTCTGGCCGCCGGGCCCGGTCGAGCGGTAGACGTCGATCTTGAGGTCGTTCGGGTCGACCTCGACGTCGACCTCCTCCGCCTCGGGCATGACCGCGACGGTCGCGGTCGAGGTGTGGATGCGGCCCTGCGACTCCGTCTCGGGGACGCGCTGCACGCGATGCGTGCCGCCCTCGAACTTGAACACGGAGAACGCGCCGTCGCCCTTCACGGCGAAGGTGACCTCCTTGTAGCCGGAGCCGTCGTTCGGGCTCGACCCGAGGTCCTCGACCTTGAAGCCGCGTCCCTCCGCGTAGCGGGTCAGCATCCGGTAGATGTCGCCTGCCCAGAGCGCGGCCTCGTCGCCGCCGACGCCCTGGCGGATCTCGACGATGACGTCCTTGCGGTCGGCCGGGTCCTTCGGCGCCAGCGCGACCCGCAGCTCCTCCTCGAGCTCGGCGAGCCGTTTCTCCGTCTCCGGTACGAGCTCGCGGAGCTCCGGCTCGCCGCGGGCCGCGTCGAGGTCGGCGCGCGCGCTCCGCCACTCCTGCGAGAGCTTGTACGGGGCCTCGAGCTCCTTCAGGCGCCGGCCGACCTCCGCCGCCTCGCGGTGGTCGTTGTAGACCGCGGGATCGCTCATGCGCTCCTGCGTCTCGCGGTAGGAGCGCTCCAGGTCGTCGACGAAGGCGTCGATGCCGGCCATGCGGCTAAGGGTATTGCAGCCGGGCGGGGTTACCCGCCCGGCCGGCATCAGCCTGCTGTGGTCGAGGTGCTGCTCGTGGTGGTCGTCGTCGAGGACGTCGTGGACGACGTCGAGCTCGTGGTCGTGGACGTCGAGCCGGTGGTGGTCGTCGTCGTCGTCGTCGAGCTCGTCGTGGTCGTACACGGCTGGGTGACGGTCACCGTCGTCGGCTGGGTGACCGTGACCGTGACGGTCTTCGTCTTGCGCTTCGAGCTCGGGCATGCGCCGAGCTTGTCGCCGTGCCGCAGGTGCGCCTTCACGGCGCTCTTCGAGACCACGATCGACACGAGCTTCTTCGAGCCCGTGAGGTGGCACATCACCACCTTCTTCGGCTTCTTCTTCGCCGCCATGTGCGGTCCGGCGATCGCCACGGACGCGCCGAGCCCAAGAACGAAGACCACGACGAGCGCTGCCTTCAGCTTCATCCTGACCCCCCTTGTCGGTCGGGAAGACAGACGCCTGCCCTTCGAGTCGATTGTGAAACCGGCCTATGTAAGCCGGGCGTAAAGCTCCAGCTCGACGTTCCCCTTCAGCGCCGAGGAGACCGGGCAGTTCTCCTTCGCCTGCTCCGCGGCCTGGCGGAAGGCGTCTTCGTCGAGGCCGGGGACCGTCCCCGTGACCGTCAGCGCCGACTTCGTGATCCCGGTGCCGGGTACGAACGTCACCGTCGCCGAGGTCTCCAGCCGCTCCGGCGCATGCCCTTCCTGGGCCAGGCCGTTCGAGAGCGCCATCGCGAAGCACGCTGCGTGCGCCGCCGCGATCAGCTCCTCCGGGCTCGTCTTGCCCTGCGCGTCCTCGGCACGGTTCGCCCAGTCGACCTCGAGCGGGCCGAGCATGCCGCTCGTCACCGACTCGATCGTCCCGCGGCCGCTCATCAGGTCGCCCTGCCAGGTCACGCTCGCCTTCCGTTCCGTCGCCATCAGCTCTCCAATCTCGCGTCGATCGTCACCTTCGCGCCCGCCGCGATCAGGCGGGAGAACGGACAGCCTTCGTCGGCCGCCCTGACCGCCTCGTCGAACGCCGCCTGCGCGAGGCCCGGCGCCTGGGCCCGGACCGTCAGCTGCGACTCGACGATCCGGTGCCCCTGGCCCTCCAACTCGTCCAGGACGACGTTCGCGGTGACCGCGATGCGCGCGTCCTGCTCCCGAAGCTCACCGGCGAGCGACATCGCGAAACAGCCGGCGTGCGCGGCGGCGAGGAGCTCCTCGGGGCTCGTCGTCTCGGCGCGCGCGGCGACGCGCGTGGCCGCCGAGTACGGCAGGCCGGCGAACGCGCCGGACGGAGCCGAGATGCGACCTTCGCCGCGCGCGAGGTTCCCGTTCCAGCTGACCTCCGCCCTCCGGTCGACGCGAGGCACTACGCCATCACTTCGACGCGCTCGGCGTCGGGTGCCGCGCGCCGCTCGAGCTCGAGCACGTCCCGAAGCGCGCGGATCGAGACCTCGAGCTGGTCGAGCGTCGGCTCGCGTGTCGTCAGGCGCTGGAGCCAGAGCCCCGGCGCGAGCAGGGTCATCAGGACGCGGTTGCCGGTGTGCCGGCCGGCGAAGCGGATCAGCTCGTACGCGATCCCGGCGATGAGCGGCAGGAGCAGGACGCGGGTCGCGATCAGCCAGTACCAGTGCGGCCGGCCGAAGAAGGCGAAGACGAAGATCGCGATCACCATCACCCAGAGCAGGAACGCCGTGCCGCAGCGCGGGTGGATGAGGCTGAAGCGCTGCACGCGCTCCGGTTCGAGCGGCTCGCCCGCCTCGTAGGCGTTGATCGCCTTGTGCTCGGCCGCGTGGTACTGGAAGACGCGCTTCAGGTCGGGGAGCAGCGAGATCAGGCCGAGGTAGGCGACGAAGAGCGAGACGCGGATCAGGCCCTCGACGAGCACGAACCAGCCGGCCTGGATGCCGATGAAGTCGGTGATCAGCGCGGGCGTGACCTTGAAGAGCATCACCGCGAAGCCGATCGCGACCGCGAAGGCGAAGATCAGCGCGCCGCGCGAGAGCTCGGTCGTCGGCTCCTCGTCGTCGGCGGCGGTCTCCTCCTGCGCCGCGTAGTTGGCCGAGATGGCGAGCGCGCGGAAGCCGATCGCGAGCGACTCGCCGAGCGCGACGACTCCCCGGACGATCGGAAGCCGCAGCAGCCGGTGCTTCGCCATCGCGGACTCGATCGGCCGGCGGACCTGGGCGATGGCGCCGTTCGGCTTGCGGACGGCGACCGACCAGTTGGTCGCGCCGCGCATCATCACGCCCTCGAGGACGGCCTGTCCTCCGATGGGGGAGCTCACAGCCCTACCCGCGGCGGGCGCCGCCGGCCTTCTCGAGCCGCCGCTGGAAGCGCTCGACGCGGCCGCCGGTGTCGAGCAGCTTCTGCTTGCCCGTGTAGAACGGGTGGCAGTTCGAGCAGATCTCGACGTGCAGCTCGGGCTTCGTCGATCGCGTCTGGAACGTGTTCCCGCACGAGCAGGTGACCGTCGCCAGGACGTACTCGGGATGGATTCCGGCCTTCATCGCTCGGCCAGGATAGCAACGGCCGCTTGGGGCGCCACGTTTCCGCCCGAGACGACGGCGGCAACCTTGGAGCCAGGCTCGAGCTCGACCTTTCCGGCCAGGAGGGCGGCCGCGGTCGCCCCTCCCGCGACCTCGCACGCGAGCTTCATGCGGCCGTACACGAACCGGAACCCCTCCCTCAGGTCGTCCTCGGTGACGAGCACCGACTCGATCCCGAGCGCTCCGCAGATCCGGACGCAGTTGTCGCCGGCGTAGGGGCCGTTCAGGCCGTCCGCGATCGACCGCGGCTCCACGGTCACCGGCTCGCCGACCTTCAGGCTCTCGTGCAGCGCCGCCGACAGCTCGGGCTCGATCGCGACGAGGCGTGCATCGGGACGGAGGGCCTTGACCGCGGTGGCGATCCCGGAGACGAGCCCTCCGCCTCCGACCTGCACGAGCACGACGTCGACGTCGGGAAGGTCCTCGACGATCTCGAGCCCGACCGTCCCCTGCCCCGCCATCACGACCGGGTCGTCGTAGGGATGGACGAGGGTGCGGCCCGTCTCGGCGACGAGCGCGTCGAGCCGCTCGAACGCGGCCGGAATGTCGGGCGCCTCGGTGTCGATCGTCGCCCCGTAGCCCCGCGCGGCGGCGATCTTCATCGGGCTCGCGGTCTCCCACATGACGACGAGCGCGTCGATCCCTTCGACGGCCGCCGCGTACGCGAGCGCCTGCGCGTGGTTGCCGGCGGAGATAGAGATCACGCCGCGCCGCTTCTCGTCCTCTGAGAGCGTGGAAAGCTTGTTGAGGACGCCGCGCGGCTTGAACGAGCCCGTGCGCTGGAGGAGCTCGGCCTTGAAGGACACGTCCGCGCCGACTCGCTCGGAGAGGGTGCGCGAGCTGAGCATCGGCGTGCGGTGCACGCGACCCGCAATGCGCTCGCGCGCCCGCTCGACGTCGTCCAGCGAAAGGAGGTCGGCCGCAGTGGCCACGGCCGTCGATCCTACTTCGGCCCTAGTACTTCGACTTGCCGCAGCCGGCGAGGACGAGCATGGCGACGGCCGCGAGCATGAACATCCAGAGGTAAACGCGTGCTCTCATGACGGGAGGTACGGCCCGCAGGCGGCTGGCGGATTCACTAGCTCGGGATCTGTTTCGCCAAGCAGTCCCGAAGCCAAGCAGGGTCCCAGCGGGCCAGCTCGGGCAGGTGCTCGAGTTCCACTCGCGTGAAGAGGTACATCTTGGTGTGGACTAGATCGAAGGCGCCGCCGCTCGAGCTGATGCTCCACCAGAGGGTGGCGAGCCTGGGGCGAGGAGGATGTCCTCCCGGGGTGTCCTCCACCCGACCTCTCCGGAACCACCCGGCGCGCGAGGAGCGGCAACTCCGGCGGTCGTCATCTTGGCGACGAACTCCCGTGCGATGCTCACGTTCGTCTCGCGCCAGACCGCAGGTCTCGCGGGCTCGGCGTGCGCGCTCGCGGATCTCGTCCGAGCTCGGGAACACGTCGTCCATGCGCGCTACGTCAGCGTGTACTCGGGCCCGGAGCCGCCCTCGGGCGGGGTCAGACGGCCGCCCTTCGCGGAGATCGCGCCGCACTGGACGCAGTTGGAAGGTGTGACCTCGACGTCGACCTCGCCGTCGCCGTCGCCGCCCGCGATCTCGTACACCTGCGCAGGGCACATCCGCACCCACAGCTCGGCCAGGTCGCTCGGGACACGGCGCTGGATGCGGAGGTGGTTCGGCTGGTCGTCCCGCGTCCGGTTCCCGGAGAGGTAGACCGACGAGAGCTTGTCGAAGGTGAGGCTGCCGTCGGGCTTCGGATAGCGGCGAGCGCGGCCGGTGCGGATGAGCTCGACCTCGGCGTCGGGGTCGGTGCGCAGGTCGGTCGGTGGGAACTTGCCCCGGCTCGCGGTCATCGCCCCGGCGAGCGCGGCGCCGAGCCAGAAGCCGCGGCCGAACGCCTGCCGCATGTTCCGGACCGCCTCGAGGTCGCGCCAGACGAAGCTGTTACGCAGGGACTCGTCGTAGACGGCCAGGGCCCCGGGCGTCCAGGGGGTCTGACCCGGCTGGAGCGCCGCGAAGGCCGCCTCCGCGGCCAGCCGGCCGGACTCGACCGCGTAGTGGATGCCCTTCAGCGCCGGCACGTTCACGAGGCCCGCGCCGTCGCCGCAGAGCAGGAGCCCCGGGGCGTGCAGCCGCTTCGGCAGCGACAGCAGGCCGCCCTCGGGGATCGTCTTCGCTCCCCAGGCGACGCGCTCGCCGCCGTCGAGGATGCGCCGCACCTTCGGATGGGTCTTCAACTCCTGTAGGAGGTCGTGGACAGAGAGCTCGGCGTCGCGATGGTCGAGCCCGACGACCATGCCCAGCGTGACCATGTCCTCGCCCATCGGGTAGATGAAGGAGCCGCCGAACTCGCGGTACTTCGCTCCGGCCCGCAGCGGCCAGCCCATCGTGTGGATCACGCGCCGGAGCGGACGCGCGACCTTCCAGACCTCCTTCACGCCGAGCGCCCACACCTGCGGGTTCTCGCCCTCGAGGCCGAAGTGCCGGATCGCCGCGCCCGTCAGGTGGCCCTCCGTCCCCTCGGCGAGGACGGTCACCCGCGCCACGAGATCGGAGCCGGGCTCGAAGTTCGGGAGCGGCTCGCCGTTTCGGCCACGGCCCTTGTCGCCGGTTCGCACGCCGCGGACACGGCCGTCCGTGACGAGGAGCCGCGCCGCCGGCGTCTCCGGCAGGATCGTCGCGCCCGCCTCCTCGGCCTGCTCTGCGAGCCAGCGGCCGAGCTGCGAGAGCGAGGCGACGTAGTTGCCGTGGTTCCGCATCGTCGGCGGCGCAGGGATGCGGACGGAGGTGCGTGGGCGGAGGACGTACACGCTCTCCGCCTCCACGCGGCCGTAGAGCGGCAGGTCGTCGAGGTGCGTGCGCCCGCGGAAGAGCCGCCGCAGCGCACGCGGGTTGACGACCGCGCCCGAGAGCAGGTGCGACCCCGGCTGCCTCCCCTTCTCGAGCACCGCGACCGGCACGTCGCCGAGGCGCTCGGCCGTCTGCGGCGAGCCCTCGAGCAGCTGGCCGAGCCGGATCGCGCAGGCGAGCCCGGCCGGGCCCGCGCCCACGACCAGCACGCCGACGTCGATCCGCTCGTCGGCCGGGTCGGTCGGCGACGCGATCGCGTCGCGCAGCCCGAACGGCGGCGGGTAGTCGACGGGGCGGGTCACGAGCCCTTGCGCGCGAGGACGAGCTCGGTCAGCTTCGGGACGATCTCGTGCAGGTCGCCGACGACGCCGAGATCGGAGAACTCGAAGATGGGCGCGTTCGGGTCCTTGTTGATGGCGACGACCACGTTCGAGCTCTGCATGCCGACCTTGTGCTGGATCGCGCCCGAGATGCCGCAGGCGACGTAGAGCTTCGGCGAGACGCTCCGGCCGGTCTGGCCGACCTGCGCCGCGTACGGGTACCAGCCCGCGTCGACGACCGCGCGCGTGGCGGCCACCGCGCCGCCGAGCGCCTCGGCGAGCTCCTCGCAGAGCTTGAAATTCTCCGGCCCGCCGAGCCCGCGCCCGCCCGCGACGATGACCTCCGCGTCCTCGATGGATGGCCCGCTCCGCTCCTCGTGCGCCTGCTCGAGCATCTTCGCGGCCTGCGAGAAGTCCTCGAACGAGACGCTCACCTCCTCGACCTCCGCCTCGCCGCCTGTCTCGCTCGGGTCGAAGGCGCCCGACCGGAAGAGCGCGAGCCGCGGCTCGCCGCGCCAGCCGACGTCTGCATAGACCGAGTCCTCGAGCGCCGGGCGCCTCCCGACGAGGCGGCCGTCCTCACGGGCGAGGTCGGTGAGGTCCCAGTTCAGGCCGGCGTCGAGCCGCGCGGCGAGGCCGGCGGCCGTGTCCGCGGCCAGGACCGAGCCTGCGAAGAGGACGGTGTCGAAGCCGCGGTCGCGCACGATCTGCGCCAGGGCGTCGACGCGCGGCTGCGGGAGCGGCGCCTCGAGCGCCGGGTCGTCGACGACGAGGACGCGCGACGCCCCGAACTTCCCGGCCCCGGACGCCAGCGGGGCGACGCCCGAGCCGAGCACGACGCCGGTGACGTCGTCACCGAGGGACGCCGCCTTGGAGAGGACGCCGAGCGAACCCTTCTGGAGCTCGTCGTCGTGGTGCTCGAGGAAGACGAGGGTCGCCACGGTCAGAGCAGGCGCTTCTCGGCGAGGAAGTCGACGATCTGCTGGGCCGCCGTGCCGTCGTCCTCGATCTTCCGCGAGTCGCCGCGCGGCGGCGGGTCGCCGAGCGCGGAGACCTCGGTCTTCGAGCCCTCCTCGCCGGCGGCGCCGCTCTCGACCTCCAGGTCGGCC
>Ga0209059_1001121_pt1 | contig 12335 bp, 10 predicted proteins | sample GraSoiAngelo_151_FD_186165 | JGI IMG/M metagenome (GOLD analysis project Ga0209059, IMG submission 186165) | Grasslands soil microbial communities from the Angelo Coastal Reserve, California, USA - 14_1009_12_20cm (SPAdes) (version 2) | ecosystem: Environmental > Terrestrial > Soil > Grasslands ...
TCAGCCGCGACGAAGGTATCGAGCATCGCATCGACCTGCTCGTAGGTGAGCTGGAATCCTGTCCGGGCGAGGTGCGTCCCCGAGTCCGCGAAGCACAGCGGACAGTCGAGATTGCAGGCCGAGTTCACCTCGATGAGCGCGAGGCAGGTGTGCTGCTGGTGCTCGGGGCAGAGACCGCAATCGAGCGGACAACCCTCTTTGACCTCGGTCTGGAATCGAAGCGGCAGCGTTCCCGGCTTGTTATGACCGAGGATGCGCGTGTAGAGATCGGAGTCTCCGAACACGACCGCCTCGAACGCGCCGTGGTCGGGGCAACGTTTCCGCATCACCACCTTGCCCTCGCGAAGATGGATCTGCGCGTCGATCACCCGGCGACAGACCGGACAGAGCGACCGCGTGACCTCCCAGAGGATCGACTCGCGCTCCGTGCGCGTCACGAGCGAGGTCACCGGAAGCCTGACGAGCAGACCACAGCCAGGAAGATCGAGGCGAGCAGCCCAACGGCGATGAGCGCGCCGATGCAGCCGAGCCCGCCGATCGCCATCCAGGGCCGATAGACCCCGGCGACGATGAGGAATACCAACGCCAGGATCGAACCGCCGGCGGCCAGGTTGGAATCGTGGACGAAGTTGACGAGCACGGCGGGCACTCCAACGGCGAGGATGGGAAAGACGACGAAGCCGACCCAGAAATCTCCTTGCTTCTCGGCGCGGCTCGAGTAGACCTTCCGCTTCATGACGGCGCCACCGTCGTCGGAGCTCGTCGACGCGACTGGACCGTGAAGTAAACCAGCAGGCCGGCCAGTGCGAGAAGGCACACGATCTGCTGGGCCGTCAGCCCGAGCCACACGACATCGTTATTCCGCACGAACTCGACGAAGAACCGGAATGCGGCGTAGCCACCAACGCCGAGCTTGAGCAGTCTGCCGTCCTGAAACGAGGGGCGATCTCGGAGGACCAGCAGCACCCCGAACCAGAAGAGGTTGAAGGCCGAGTCGTACAGGGGCGCGGGGTGCACGAGGTAGTCGACGCCCGGCATCTGCACCCCGACCGGAAGCGTCGTCGGCTTCCCAATGCCGTCCTCTCCAGAGAAGTAGTCGCCGAGCCGGCCAACGGCCATGCCGAGCGCCATCGCGGGCGCGAACGCATCGCAGGTGCACCGCCTCCCGGAGAGGTGGTTCGCGATGTAGCCGCCGACGTAGCCGCCCGCGACCCCTCCGAGGATCGAGCCGGGCCCGAGTCGCGGGTCGAAGATCATGTACTGGGAAAGGGTTTCGATCGCGGACGGCCCGACGAACACGATCATCGAAAGTCTCGCGCCCAGACTGCCGCCGACGAACGCCGCGAGGGCGATCAGCGCCGTGTAGCCTCGGGGCCAACCGCGACGCCGGGCCTCCCACAACAGCACCGCGAGTCCGACGAGGAGACCGAGGACCAGGAAGAAGCTGTGCGAATAGACCTGGAGCCCCCCGACCTCGAACAGGACCGGACGCACGGCGGCAGTATGGCAGTCACGTCCAGAGCCGCCCCGTGTCCTACTCTCAGCGGCCGGTGAAGATAAAGGACCGACTTGCCGAAATGCGCGCCAAGGCTGCGCTTGGTGGCGGACAGCAGCGGATCGCGCAGCAGCACGCGAAGGGGAAGCTCACTGCCCGGGAACGCATTGATCTCGTGCTCGACGAGGGCTCGTTCACGGAGCTCGACGCGTTCGTGCTGGCGCGACCGACGGAGCTCATTCCGGACGACGAGCGGGTCATGGGCGACGGCGTCGTCACCGGATTTGGCCGGATCGGCGGTCGCGTGGTCTACATCTTTTCTCAGGACTTCACCGTCTTCGGCGGCTCGCTCGCCGAGGCGCACGCCCAGAAGATCTGCAAGGTCATGGACCTGGCGGTGAAGACCGGCGCGCCGATCATCGGCCTGAACGACTCCGGCGGCGCACGGATCCAGGAGGGCGTCGTCTCCCTCGGCGGCTACGCCGACATCTTTCTTCGGAATGTCCTGTCGTCCGGCGTCGTCCCGCAGATCTCCGCGATCATGGGGCCGTGCGCGGGGGGTGCGGTGTATTCGCCCGCGATCACCGACTTCGTCGTCATGGTCCGCGATACGAGCTACATGTTCGTCACCGGTCCGAACGTCGTGAAGACCGTCACGCACGAAGACGTCACCCTCGACGAGCTCGGCGGGGCCGACGTGCACGCGCACCGGTCGGGTGTCGCCCACTTCGAGGCGGACGACGAGGTGAGCTGCGCAGCGCTGCTTCGCCGGCTCGTCGGCTTCTTACCGTCCAACAACCTCGACCCCGCGCCCATCGTCGCCACCGAGGACGCACCGGATCGCGAAGACGGCGCCCTGGACGGGATCGTCCCCACCGCGTCGAACAAGCCGTACGACATGAAAGAGGTCATCCGTCGTGTGGTCGACGACGAGGACGTGCTCGAGGTGCACGAGGGCTGGGCGCAGAACATCATCTGCGCCTTCGCGCGCCTTGACGGTCGCTCCGTCGGCGTCGTCGCGCAGCAGCCGATGATCCTCGCGGGCGTCCTCGACATCGACGCATCGGTGAAGGCCGCGCGGTTCGTGCGCTTTTGCGACGCCTTCAACATCCCGCTCGTAACGTTCGTCGACGTGCCCGGCTTCCTCCCCGGCACCGCGCAGGAGCATGCCGGCATCATCCGCAACGGCGCGAAGCTCCTTTACGCGTACGCCGAGGCGACGGTGCCGAAGCTCACCGTCATCACGCGGAAGGCCTATGGCGGTGCCTATGACGTCATGTCGAGCAAGCATCTCCGCGGCGATTACAACGTGGCGTGGCCGAGCGCGGAGATCGCGGTCATGGGCCCGGAGGGCGCCGTGAACGTCATCTATCGGGACGACATCGCGAAGGCCAAGGATCCCGACCAGAGGCGTACGCAGCTCGTCGGTGAGTACGTCGAGCGGTTCGCGAACCCCTACGTGGCCGCGGCCCACGGCTATCTTGACGACGTGATCGAGCCCCGAGAGACCCGGCCACGGCTGGTGGCCGCGCTACGCTCTCTCGCAAGCAAGCGGGACGCGAACCCACGTCGCAAGCACGGCAACATCCCGCTTTAAGAGGGGGGAACGGCGCTCACCTCCGTCCTCGTCGCCAATCGCGGCGAGATCGCGCTTCGCATCATCCGCGCCTGCCACGACCTCGGCATTCGCGCGATCGCCGTCTATAGCGAGGTCGATCGCGATTCGCTTCATGTGCGCGCCGCGGACGCCGCGTACGCGATCGGACCGGCGGCACCGCGCGAGAGCTACCTCAACGCCGCTCGCATCATCGAGGTCGCTCGACGCTCGGGGGCGACGGCCATCCACCCCGGCTATGGCTTCCTGTCGGAGAACGCGGACTTCGCTCAGGCCGTGGCCGAGGCCGGCCTCGTCTTCGTCGGACCTCCCGCCGCCGTCCAGCGTCTCCTCGGTGAGAAGACCGCGGCACGCCGCCTCGCCCGCGTGGCGGAGGTCCCCGTCGCGGAGGGAACCGAACCGCTGACCGATGTCGCCGCGGCCCGGGTCGCGGCCGCGAACATCGGGTACCCCGTCCTGCTGAAGCCCGCCGGCGGCGGGGGCGGCAAAGGAATGCGGATGGTCCGGAAGGAAGACGAGCTCGAGACCGCCTGGCGCGCGGCGACCGGGGAGGCGACGACTGCATTCGGTCAGCCCGCCCTCTATATCGAGCGCGCCATATGGAACGCTCGGCACATCGAGATGCAGATCCTCGCCGACAACACCGGCAACGTCGTCTGGTTGGGCGAGCGCGACTGCTCGGTGCAGCGCCGCCACCAGAAGCTCATCGAGGAGACACCCGGGCCATCGGTCGGCGACGGCCTTCGCGAAGAGCTCGGGGCCGCCGCCGTGCGGATCGCGAGAGCCGCCAAATACGAAAACGCCGGCACCGTCGAATTCCTCGTGGGTGGCGACCAACACTTCTACTTCCTCGAGGTCAACACCCGGCTTCAGGTGGAGCACCCGATCACCGAGATGGTGACCGGCCTGGATCTCGTCGCGCTGCAGCTCCGGATCGCCGGCGGCGAACCGCTTCCATTCGCGCAGGCCGATGTCGTGCGTTCTGGCGCCGCGATCGAGTGCCGCATCACCGCGGAGGATCCGCGGGCCGGCTTTCTCCCAGCGAGTGGAGTCATCGCGCTCGTGCGCGAGCCGGCGGGTCCCGGCGTGCGGGTGGATTCGGCTCTGTATGCCGGGATGACCGTTCCGACCGAGTACGACCCTCTTCTCGCGAAAGTGATCGCGTACGGCCGCGACCGGATCGAGGCGATCGCCCGCATGCGGCGGGCCCTCGAGGAGATGCGCGTATCCGGTGTTCCGACGTCGCTCGCATTCCATCGCTCGGCGCTGTTCCATCAGGATTTCGTAACCGGCCGGTACGACACGGGGTTCATCGAGCACTGGGACGCCCGCATCGCGCCGGAGCTTTCCGCAGGCGCGACATCCGCGGCGGCGCTCGCCGCTGTCCTCGCGACGCGCGCGCGCGGCGAACGGCACACCCTGCCACCCGCGGACGCGCCGTGGGCACGTGCGGCGCGCGAAGACGCGCTCCGCTGATGCGCTACGAGGTAACGCTCGACGATCGACGCGTCCGCGTGGAGCTCGGGGACCACGGCCGCTTTACGGTCGACGACCGCGCGGTCGCCGCCAGTGTTCGCGAGACCGTACGCGGGCGCCAGTGGTCGATCACGCTCGCGGGTGAAAGCCACGAGATCACCGTGGTAACGCACGATCCGCTCCGCCTCGACGTCGACGGTAACGATGTTCGCGCGACCGTCATCGATGAACGGGCGCTCCGCGCAAATCGCGGCGCCGCGGGAACGCGAACCGGCCGAATCGAGCTGCGGGCGCCGATGCCCGGTCTCTTGAAGGCGGTGCACGTGAAGGAGGGCGACCACGTTGTGGCCGACGCGCCACTCGCCACGCTCGAGGCGATGAAGATGGAGAACGAGCTGCTCGCGCCGTCCGCGGGTCGCATCGCGAAGGTCCGCGCGACCGCCGGCGCGAAGGTGGAGGCCGGCGCCGTGCTGATCGTGATCGCGAGTGAGTAGCCGGCGGCGCGGCAGGGCGGGCATCGTCGCGGCGACCATCGCCCTGATCGTGATCGCGAGTCTCGTGCTGACCGGGCTCATCCTCGTGTACCGGCCACTTCCAACGATCGATGGGGAGTTCCGGCTGCTCGGGCTCGACCAGCGCGCCGAAATCCTTCGCGACAGCTACGGCGTTCCGCACATCTACGCGCAGACCGCGCACGACGTTTTCTATCTCCAGGGGTACGTCACGGCACAGGACCGCCTCTTTCAGATGGACCTCTATCGGCGGGCGGGCGCGGGTCGACTGGCCCAGGTCCTCGGCGACCCGGCGCTCGATTCCGACAAGCAGTTCCGCACGTTCGGTCTCGCGCGCGTCGCCGCGCGGGAGCTCACCCTCCTTCGCGAGGACACCCGGGCGAACCTCACCGCGTACGCCGACGGCGTGAACAAGTTCCTGGAACAACATGGCGATTCGCTGCCGCTCGAGTTCGTCATCCTCGGTTATCGGCCCGAGCGATGGTCGGCGCTCGACTCGATCATCGTCGCCAAGCTGCAGGCGTACGACGCGGCTGGCAACATCCAGCAGGAGCTCCTCCGCGTTGGCCTCGCGACCCGCTTCGGACCCGCCGTCCTCCCGACGCTTATGCCCGATCCCTCCGGCCGCTCCGCGTCGTTCGACGGCGACGCCTGGGCCGCGGTGGCGCCGTACCTCGCGCCGGTGGCATCCATTCTTCCCGGCGAGGCCGCGCTCTCATCGCTCCTTCCCGGCGCCGGCGCCGGCGTCGGCTCCAACTGCTGGGCCCTCGCCGGCGCGCGGACCGCGACCGGCAAGCCGATCCTCGCGGGCGATCCGCACCTCGCCGTGCGGAACCCCTCGATCTGGTACGAGATCGGCCTCGAGGGCGCGGGCTACAAGCTCGTCGGCTTCTCCTTCGCGGGGATCCCGGGGATCGTGATCGGTCACAACGACCGGATCGCGTGGAGCCTCACGTACGCCTACACCGACACCCAGGATCTCTTTCTCGAACACCAGGACCCGACCGATCCTCGGCGCTACGAGTACAAGGGTCAATTCGAGGCCGCTACGTTCCAGCGCGAATCGATCGACGTAAAGGGCCGCGCGGATCCGGCGATGATGGACGTCGCGATCACCCGTCACGGGCCGATCATTACGCCGGTGCTCGAGGGGCAGACCGTGCCGCTCGCGCTCCGGTGGACCGCGCTCGACCCGGGTCACCTTGTGGACTTCGTGTTCGAGATCGCGCGAGCCGGTAATTGGCAGGAGTTCCGCGCCGCCGCCGCCGATTTCAGCGGCGCGGCGGTCTCCGCCTGCTACGCCGACGTCGATGGCCACATCGGCTATCAGCTGATCGGCCAGCTGCCGGCGCGGAAGGGCGATGGGCAGATCCCTGTCCCGGGCTGGACCGGCGAGTACGACTGGACCGGCGTTCTACCCGCGGACGCGAATCCGAGCATCCTGGATCCGGCGGGCGGCGCGATCGTCAACGCGAACGACCGCCCGACGCAAGATCCTTCGGCGGTCGGGTACGTGGGAGAGTGGGACCCCGGCTTTCGCGCGAGCTACATCGCGCAGCGCCTGGCACGCATCGCGAACGCCGACCTGTCCGCGATGCGCGCGATCCAAACGGATTACGCATCGACGCCGGTCACGCGTTGGCGCGACGCGATCTTGTCGGCCACGCCGAAGACCGACCTGCAGCGGCGCGCGCAGGCCATGGTGCGCGATTGGGATGGCACGTTGTCTCCGCAATCGGGCGCGGCCGCGGTGACCGAGACGTGGCTCATGCGCATGCTCTCGGCAACTTTTCAGGAGGAGCTCGGCGACGCGCTGTACGCCGACTACCTCGGTCACGGGCGCGCGGTCTTTGCGCTGTACCAGCTTCTCTCGCGGCCGGACGATCCGTGGTTCAGCACCATCGATCCGTCCGTGCGCGGGCGCGGCGCAGTGTCGACCGCGGCGCTCGAGGACGCCGTACGCGAGTTGGTCGCGCGGTTCGGCACCGACGTTTCGAGATGGCGCTGGGGCGATCTACACACGATCACCTTCGAACATCCCCTGGCGATCGGTCCGCTTGCGTTGCTCCTGAATATCGGACCGTTCCAGCGCGCCGGCGACGGGTTCTCGCTGAACAACGGCGGCTACGACCCCGTGAAGCCGTACACGCAGACGACGAATGCGTCCGAGCGGATGATCGCCGATCTCTCCGACCTCGATAACTCGCTCTCGGTCACGCCCGAGGGCGAATCCGGCCAGCCCGGGTCCAGGTACTGGGGCGACCAGGCGCCGCTCTGGAACGCGGGCGACTACAAGCCGATGCGTTTTTCGAGGGATCGTCTCGGTCGCATCGACGGAATGCTCATTTTTCGCGCGCGCTAGGCGTAGTACTCGCGGTGTAGTCCCTTCAGGTGGTTCACGGAAAGAAGCCTGGCCTCGACTATCGCCAGCCGGTGGGCATTCCTCGCCTTCTCAAAGTCGTCAACATCGGACTGACCGTTCTCGCCGCCGCCTGCGTTCCGGCCGCCGCGAGCGTACCGGCCGTGCCGGCGCATCTGAGGGTGGCGACCGCTCTTGTGCTCCGCCTCGAGGACATGGAGGGTGGCGCGACAACGTCGATCGACTCCGCGCTCACCGCTGCGGACGCGGCCGACGTACTCGGCGTCCCCGGTCTGACGGGCGATCTCTTTGTGCGGAATGGATTCGAGAATGGCTATGTCCGCGCGTTCGCGTGGAGAGACGCGTCGCTGGTGATCACGAAAGCGATGGCAAGTTCGACCTATCTCTTCGCCGATCCCGCAGGTGCGCATACCGCGCTGTCGCTTATCGGAGACGCGGCTGACGCGGCGGGAGTCGGTCGCATGTCGCTCGGCGCCGCTCTCGGTGATGAGTCCACTGGATTTCAGATCGACAGCGACCAGAGCGACGCCTTCGGAGCGTCGATCCCGATGACCACCACGGGTATCTTGTTTCGTCACGCGAACGCGGTGAGTCTCGTCTCGTATCGGGCGCCGTCGGATGAGGACGACCCGAGCTACGTGATCGGACTCGCGCGCAGGCAGCTCGATATGCAGAAGGCAATCGCGCCGCTCGGAGTGGCCCTACCTCTGGCCGTGCCGGCGACGGGGGCGGCCTCCTCCGGGACGACCCATAGCTTCGCGAAGGGTCTCGTGCTCACGGTCAGCGACCTACCGGCAGGGATGCGCGTGCGGAACGAGGGGTCCATGAGCGCGGAGGAATTCGCCAGCGGTGATGCCGACATGGCCACGATGCTGGTGGCCAACGGTTTTCTATCGGCTTACGGCAGGGCATTTGCCCGCAGAAGCCAGTTTGGCAAGGACGCGACAGTCATTCGAAGCGAGACCGCGATCCTGGTCGATAGCGGTTCCGCCCACGAAGCACTCGCGAGCTACTCCGACCTCGCACGGGCGGTCGGCGCTCGTACCTTGGGCACCACCGGCACCGGCGACGAGTCCCGTGCTTTCCGCATCGACGACTACGCCGCGGACGCGAGCTACGTCGAGATCGTCTTTCGCCACCGCAACGCGCTGAGCTTGATCGAGGTCCAGTTCCCGGCGCGCATGATCAGCCGATCCCTGAGCCTCGACCTGGCGAAGAAGCAGGTCCTCTATCAGCTCGCCGATCTGGGGATGCTCAAGCCCTTCCACTAGGCCGCGCGGCGCGCGAACCCGCGCGTACCATCCGATCGTGCCGAAGAAGAGCCGCGACCGGGCCGAGTGGGAACGAACGAAGTACGCGGAGGCCACCACGCGCGTCCCCGAGCGGGCGAAATTCGAGACAACGTACGGCGCATCACTGCCGCCGATCTTCGACGCCGAGGGCGCTGATCCGGGGCTTCCCGGCGAGCCGCCGTTCACGCGAGGGGTGCAGCCGACGATGTACCGCGGTCGCCTCTGGACGATGCGGCAGTACGCGGGCTTCGGCACCGCTGAGGAGTCGAACGCCCGATACCGCTACCTCCGCGAGCACGGACAGACCGGTCTGTCCGTGGCGTTCGATCTGCCGACGCAGATGGGCTACGACGCCGACGATCCGCGCGTCGCCGGTGAGGTGGGAAAGGTCGGCGTGTCGATCAGCTCGCTGGACGATTTCGCTCGCCTCTTCGACGGCATCCCGATCGGCGAGGTGACGACCTCGATGACCATCAACGCTACCGCGGCGATCCTCCTCGCGATGTACGTTGCCGTCGCGAAGCGGCAAGGCGTGGCCGCGGACCGCGTCGGCGGAACCACGCAGAACGACATCCTCAAGGAGTACATCGCGCGCGGGACGTACATCTTCCCGCCCCGGCCGTCCATGCGGCTCGCCACGGACCTCATCGCGTACTGCGCGGAGCGGCATCCGCGCTGGAATCCGATCTCCATCAGCGGTTATCACATCCGCGAAGCCGGCGCGGATGCGGTCCAGGAGCTGGCGTTCACGTTCGCCGACGCGATCGCGTACGTCGACGCCGCCGTCGAGCGCGGCCTTGATGTCGATCGCTTCGCGCCGCAGCTCTCCTTCTTCTTCGCCGCGCACTCGACCCTCCTCGAGGAGGTCGCGAAGTTCCGCGCGGCACGCCGGGTGTGGGCCCACATCATGCGCGAGCGTTACCGCGCCAAGGCGCCGGCGTCGCTCGCGCTTCGGTTCCACACGCAGACGATGGGGTCGACCCTCACCGCGCAGCAGCCGCAGAACAACATCGTCCGCACCGCGATCGAGGCGCTCGCCGCGGTGCTCGGCGGTACACAGTCGCTCCACACCAACGCGTACGACGAAGCGCTCGGCCTCCCGACCGAGGAATCCGTGCGGATCGCTCTGCGGACGCAGCAGATCATCGCCGAGGAATCGGGGGTCGCCGAGACGATCGACCCGCTCGGCGGTGCTCACGCGATCGAAGCGTTGACCGCCGATATCGAGCGCCGCACGCTCGCCGAGATCGCCAAGATCGATCACGAGGGGGGCGCGCTCGCCGGGATCGAGCGCGGCTATCAGCAGCGCGCCATCGAGGACTCCGCCTACAAGCAGCAGCGCGCGATCGAGAGCAAAGAAAAGGTCATCGTGGGCGTCAACGCGTACCGTGCCGAGAGCGAGGGGCCCGACATCCCGATCACTCGAGTGGACCCGGCCGTGCTCGAGCGCCAGCGCGAGCGGCTTGCCGATCTGCGGCGACGGCGCGATGCCGGCCGGGCCACGAAAGCCCGCGAAGACCTCGAAGCCGCTGCGCGTGGGACGGCGAACCTGGTGCCGTTCATCCTCGGGGCGGTCGAAGCCGATGTCACCCTGGGCGAGATCTGCGCCGACCTGCGCGGCGTTTTCGGCACGTACGTTCCGCCGCGGCTGTGAAGCTGGGCCCGCTGCACCACGTCGCGATCGCCGTCCCGCACATCGAAGAGGCGCTCCCCTTCTTCCGCGACACGCTCGGCTTCAGCGCCGACCGGGTCCACGAGCTTGCCGACCAACACGTTCGCGTCGTGTTCGTCGGCGACGCCAGGCAGCGGATCGAGCTCATCGAGCCGACCGACCGAGAGTCGGGGGTCGCGAAGTTCGTGGCCGATCACCCGAAACCCACGCTCCACCACGTCTGTTACGTCGTCGAAGACCTCGCCGGGACCCTCGGGCAGCTCCAGCGAGACGGGGTCGAGCTTGTGGACCGCGTCCCACGACGAGGCGCCGAGGGGATGATCGCGTTCATCCACCCGCGTGCGTCGGGCGGTGTTCTCATCGAGCTCATCGACCGCGCGAGCCTGCGCGATTCCATACCATGACGGGAGTGCGCCCGCGGATCGCGCTCACGCTGTCGCGACCCTCGGCGCTCCAAGAGGCATCGCACAAGCGGTACCGTGATGCTCTCGAGGGCGCCGGCGCGGACCTCGTCGTGCTTCATCCGGGTGACCCGATACCCAGCGACGTCGATGGCGTCTGCATCTCCGGTGGCGGCGACATCGACTCAACGAGATACGGGGCGGTGGACATCGCGTGCGCCGACGTAGACCGTGACCGCGATGCACTCGAGATCGAGATCGCGAAGTCCGCGATCGAGCGCGACCTCCCGATCCTCGGCATTTGCCGCGGCTTTCAGATCCTCAACGTCGTGTGCGATGGGAGTCTTGTTCAGGATGTTCCGGGGCACCGGCCTGAAGAGCGCGAAGGCCTTGTCGAGCACCTGGGCGTGACGGTGCGCCCGGGGTCGCGGCTCGCAAAGGCCACGGGCGGAGCTCCGCTCGATGTCAACTCGCGCCATCACCAGGCGGTGACGGAAGAGACGCTCGGGCACGGTCTCGTCGCGACGGCTGTCGTCGATGGCCTGGTGGAGGCATTCGAGCTCGTGGATCGTCGGTGGGTGGTGGGCGTGCAGTGGCACCCCGAGCGGACCAGCGAGGTCTCGCTCGAGGCGCGCCGGATCTTCGACGCCTTCGTTCAGGAGGCGGCGCGCACCACGACGCTCTCGCGATGACGGTCTCGACCGGGACCGAAGCACCGGTCGAGCAGACGCGTGTCGCCCTCGGACGATCGCTTCGCGTCGCCCTCGTTCATGGCCGCGAAGAGGCGTCGCGTCGCGCCGTCGCTCATCTCGCGCTCGCGTCGGGCGCCGAGATCGTGGCGCGTGTTCGCGCGACCGACCCACGGTCCTTCGTCGAGGCCGCACAGGCCCTACGCGACGCGAAGCCCGACGTCGTCGCGATCCAAGGAGGGGCCAAGGACGAGGGGGCGCTCGCCGAGCTTCTCGAAGCGCTTCGTCTGGGATGCGGTGCGCAGCGGCCGATGCCGCGCATCTTTGGTCTCGTCGACACACGTGTCGCTCATGGCCTCCGCATGCACGCCAGTCCCTTCGAGTTCGAGCGGTTCGGGGCGCCGTCCGATATGGTCGAGGCTCTCCGCGATCTGCGGCGCGGTGGCAACGGCGAGGTCGTGTTGCGCGATGCCGTCATCGAGGACGCCGCACGGGCTCTTGCGACGACGACCGGGGCGAACGCCGACCACCGGCTGGCCGTCCGGCCGTCGGAGGTCGAGGCCTTGCTCCGCTCGATCTTCTAGCTAGCTCTAGTGGATCCAGACGAAGTTGACGAGGAACGCGATCACCCACAGAACCGCGACCGCGATCACGATTCCGGCGGCCACTTGCAACACGGTCTTCAGAAGGTCAGCGCTCCGTAGGCGTACATCGTCGAGTCGAGGTGGCTGCTGCCCGAATGGGAGATGTTCACGAGCGCCGAGTGCCACCCCCAGAGGATGTAGCCGCTCACCCGGAGCGTG
>Ga0209059_1001123_pt1 | contig 12331 bp, 10 predicted proteins | sample GraSoiAngelo_151_FD_186165 | JGI IMG/M metagenome (GOLD analysis project Ga0209059, IMG submission 186165) | Grasslands soil microbial communities from the Angelo Coastal Reserve, California, USA - 14_1009_12_20cm (SPAdes) (version 2) | ecosystem: Environmental > Terrestrial > Soil > Grasslands ...
GCGGCCCTGATGGGCTCCTGGCCGAGGCGGCCGAGGCGCTCGGCCCGGTGCGGTGCCTCGTCAACAACGTCGGCGTTGCGTACCAGACGCGGTTCGAGGACCTGACGGATCTCCAATGGGACGAGATGTGGCAGCTGAACGTCATGAGCTACGTGCGGACGATCCGGGCGGCGCTGCCGACCCTGCGTGACGGCGGCGGGGGCGTGATCGTGAACGTCTCGTCGACGGCCGGGAAACGGCCCTCCACGGGAATGCCGAACTATTCGGTGACGAAAGCGGCCGTTCTCTCGCTCTCGCGACTCGTCGCCGACCTGTACGCAAGGGATGGCGTGCGCTGCAACGCCGTCACGCCGGGGCCGACGGCGACGGACGCCTGGCTCGGCGACGGCGGCCTGGCCGACCAGCAGGCAGCGGCGAGTGGCAAGACGAAGGCGGAGGTGCTGGAGGCGGTGGGTAACGGTCGGCCTCTGGGACGCCTCGCGGAGCCGGACGAGATCGCCGCCGTCGTCGCGTTCCTCTGCTCGGACCGGGCGCGGTACGTGACCGGCGCGGCGTGGAGCGCGGACGGTGGAACGGTTCCGATCATCATCTGAGCCGAGGCAGCGGACATGTCCGATCGGGCGGCAAAACAGGCCGGACAACGCCGAGAACTCGACACGAGATCGGCACGCACCTGTCACCCGCGCCGGCGGCGCGCTCGGTAGCGTGAGAATCCCATGCCGCACCCCGGGAGGGTGGGGGTTGGGGATGGGTCCCGCCCAGGCTCGCCGCGCCGCCCGTCGGCCGCGCCCGGCGCGCGAGTCCCTGCCGCGCGACACCGAACTCGTGCCGGACGGCGCCGCCCGCGCCAGCCACTACGCTTGACGCGGTGCGCGAGGTCGCCGGAACCGTCGTCGAGGCCTTCGAGGCCCGCGTTCGCGAGCACGAGGAGCGGTGGCTATCTCCGCTCGCCGTCCGCTCGTACGAGACGCGCGGGCGTGCGCGCCCGGAGCCCGAATCGCGGCTCCGCACGCCGTTCCAGCGCGACCGCGATCGCATCCTGCACTCGAAGCCGTTCCGCCGCCTGAAGGGGAAGACGCAGGTCTTCATCGACCCGGCGGGCGACCACTACCGGACGCGCATGACGCACACGCTCGAGACGACGGCGATCGCACGCGTGGTCGCGCGCGCGCTGCGTCTGAACGAGGATCTCGTCGAGGCCGTCGGCCTCGGGCACGACGTGGGACACCCGCCGTTCGGCCACGCCGGAGAGGACGCACTGGATGCCGCGCTCTCGTCCAGGTTCGGCCGGCGCTTCCGCCACAACGAGCAATCGCTCCGCATCGCGCGGTCGCTGAACCTCACCGCGGAGGTGTGCGACGGCATCCTCACCCACACCGGGTCAGAGGAGCCCGAGACGCTGGAGGGCAAGCTCGTTCGCCTCGTCGACCGCGTCGCCTACATCAACCACGACATCGACGACGCGATCCGGTTCGGAACGCTCGCGGCCGAGGATCTGCCTCGGCGCGAGGTCGAGCTTCTCGGCGAGACCGGCTCGCGGCGGATCGACACGCTGGTCCAGGACCTCGTCGAGACGTCGGACCGGGAGGGTGACGTGGCGCAGAGCGAGGAGATCGGCAGCGCGATGCTCGCTCTCCGCGCGTTCATGTTCGAGCACGTCTACCTCGCGCCTCACGCACAGGCGGAGCACGCACGCGCCCGCGAGGTCGTCCAGACGATCTTCGACCACCTCGCGGCTCGCGGCGACGGCGCCGACGAGATCGCCGACTTCGTCGCGGGGATGACCGACCGCTTCGCGCTCGAGTTCGCGGTGGGCCTCTGATCCACAGGCGGCGCGCAACCTGAGGATTTCGCGACGTTCTTCCCGCTCCTAGCGGGCTTTTCATCAACAGGGGACGTCCGGAGTGGGTGCGAACATGGGTTTCGTTGTGGGTGCAAATGGCGGTGATCGGCCGAGGTCGCGGGGGCGTTCTCCACACGGTTGCGGCACGGTGCCGGAGGAGTCATGACTATGCCGTTGTCCCAGCAGGCCGCTCAGCCGCGACCGCGGCTCTCAGGCGCTCCCCGGTCGGCCCGGCCTGGTGGGCGCATCAAGGACTCGTCCGTCGAGCAGGTCAAGGCTGCCGCCGACATGGCCGCCGTCGTATCCGCGCGGACGCAGCTGCGGCGAGTCGGGGCGCGCTACCTCGGCCGCTGCCCGTTCCACGACGAGCGGACGCCGAGCTTCTCCGTGAACGCGACGGACAAGCTCTACTACTGCTTCGGCTGCGGGGCGAAGGGCGACCTGATCACGTTCGTCCGGGAGACGGAGCATCTGGACTTCGTCGGCGCGATCGAGTGGCTCGCCGACCGCGTCAGCGTCCCGCTCGAGTACGAGGAGATCTCGCCGGAGCAGGACGCACGGCGCCGCCACCGCGAGCGGCTGCTCGAGGTCCTCGCCGCCGCCGCGCGCTACTACGAGCGGTACCTCTGGGACTCGCCCGCAGGCGCGCTCGCGCGCGACTACCTGACCGGCCGCGGCCTGCGCGAGGAGGTCTGCCGCGAGTACCGGCTCGGCCTCGCCCCGGGCGGCCAGACACTCACGCGAAAGGCCCGGGAGAAGGGGTTCACACCGGCCGAGCTCGCCGCGGCCGGCCTCGCCAACCGGCGCGGCAACGACTACTTCTCGCGCCGACTGCTCTTCCCGCTGGCCGACGCCCGCGGACGAGTGGTTGGCTTCCAGGCGCGCAAGCTCCACGACGACGACCCGCTGCACGCCAAGTACGTGAACTCCCCGGAAGGCGAGCTCTTCCGGAAGGGTGATCTCCTGTACGGGCTCGACCGCGCTCGGACGGCGATCGCGCGCGAGGACCGCGCGCTCGTCGTCGAGGGGAATCCCGACGTCCTCGCGCTGCGCCAGGCCGCGCTCGAGCCGGTCGTGGCGGCGATGGGAACGGCGCTGACTGAGGGCCAGCTGAAGGAGCTCGGGCGACTGACGAAGCGCCTCTGGCTCTGCTTCGACGGCGACGCCGCCGGCGAGGCGGCCACCCTGCGCGGGATGGAGCTCGCCGTGCGGGCGGGATTCGACGTGCAGGTGCTGACGCTTCCGCCCGGCAAGGATCCGGCGGACCTAGCGGAGGGATTCGAGCGGCGACTCGCGGAAGCGGAGAGCTTCATGACGTATCGCGTGCGAGTCGAGGTCGCTCGTGCTCCCGACCGCCAGAGCGCCTTCGTGGCCGTTCAGGAGTTCCTCTCGCGCTGCCCGGATTCGCTCCAGCGTGAGGAGGCGAAGGCGGTTGCGACAGATCTGCTCGGACTGCCGAGGGATCTCCAGGCGGGGCTCGCGTCGCGGAGGTACGCGGGCGAGCCGAGCCGATCGGCCGTCTCCGTTCGGGTCATCGACGCGGACGAGCGCCGCGAGCGGGACGCCCTCGCCGGAGTCCTCGCCCATCCGGAGCTTCGGCCGATCCTCGCGGACCTCGGACCGGAGCACTTCGATTCGCCGCTCCACCGTGAGCTCCGGGAGCTGCTGCTCGACGGGGACGAGGGCAAGGAGCGGGTCACGCCTCTCCTCGCGGAGCTCGACGCGCGTGCCGCGGCCGACGGCATCGACGAGCGGACGGCGAGGGAGCTGCTGCTCCGGCTGCGCGAGCGCCGGCTCAGGCGCGAGCTCGCGGACGCCGAAGGGGGGCGGCTGCTCGACCTCCAGCAGGCGCTCGCGAAGGTGCGCAGCGCCTTCCTCGAGCTGGCCTGACGGCGGCGCGGGCCCGGCTACACTACGCGCGCCGAAGGCGCCGTTCCCCGGTAGCTCAATTGGCAGAGCATCCGGCTGTTAACCGGAGGGTTGTTGGTTCGAGTCCAACCCGGGGAGCTCCACGAGGGTCGTTCGAGGTTGCCGCTCTGCGGCAACTTTTTCGAGGTTAGCCCTTGAATATCTTGCGGAATCGCCATACAGTCCGGCGCGGAGAGGGGGAGAGCGGCACGAGCGAGGGTTCGGGAGACGCGAGAAGGCGCCTGCTTCGGCGGTTGACCGCCGGAGCGCTCGTCGTCGTCGCGATGGTGAGCCTCGCGGCGATCGGCTACGCGAGCGGTCGCGGCCTGCTCGGCTACACGTACGGCTACCAGTACCAATACTGCACCGGGCCTTCGGCGCAGTACCAGTACTGCTCGACGACAACGACGACGACTCCGACGACGACCACGACCGCCTCCACCACGACGACGAGCTCGACGACATCGACGACGACCCGGTCCACGACGTCGACGACGTCGTCCAGCACCACGTCGAGCACGAGCACGACGACGCGGCCGACGACGAGCACTTCCACGAGCACCTCGACCTCGACGACGACGCGTCCGACGACGAGCACGACCTCGTCGAGCAGCAGCACGAGCACGACGACGCCGAAGCCCGGCAAGGGGTGCGGCGACAAAAACCACCCGCACGACCGCCGCTACCAGTGCCAGGTGAACGTCAACGACGTCACGAAGAACGAGGGCAACTCGGGCTACACGGACTTCAACTTCACGATCACGCTCTCGGACTTCCCGATCGACGCGGTGACGCTGAGGTACTGGGTCCAGTCCGAGTCGGCCGTCGCCGGATCCGACTTCGTCCCGGTCCCCGGCACCGTCAACGTCACGTTCAATCCCGGCGTGAAGGCCAAGACGTTCACCGTGAAAGTGAAGGGAGACCGGGTACGCGAGCTGAACGAGAGGTTCTTCTTCAACCTCGCCGGCGTCAGCTCCAACGCCTACTTCGGCAAGTACCAGGGCAAGGGCACGATCCTGAACGACGACTAGTCGCGCGACGCCGTCTCGTCGCCGACGTCTCTTTCTTGACACGCGAGGAGGGCTGTGGCGTAAATCGCGCCATGCTCCTGCGGGAGGTCGAGTACGCTCGCCCGGCGAGCGTGGGGGACGCCGTGCGGCTGCTCGCGGAGCGAGACGGGGCCCGCGCGCTCGCCGGCGGGCAGACGCTCGTCAACGTCATGAAGGCTCGTGCCGCGTCGCCCGACGTCGTCGTCGACCTGAACGGCCTCGAGGAGCTGAAGGGGATCGAGCTCGGCCCCGACGGCACGCTCGAGATCGGCGCGATGACGACGTACACCGAGATCGTCGAGTCCGCGGAGGCGCGGGCGCGGCCGATCCTCGGCGAGGTGTGCGCGCAGATCGCCGACGTGCAGGTGCGGAACCGCGGCACGATCGGCGGCAACGTCTGCTCCAACGACCCGACGAACCACCTGCCCCCGCTCGTGGTCGCGCTCGGCGGGACGATGACGATCCGCGGAACGGGCGGCGAGCGGACGGTGCCGGCGGAGGAGTTCTTCCTGGGCGTCTACATGACCGCGGCCGGGCCGGGCGAGCTGCTGACGACGGTGACGATCCCGGCTGGCAAGGCCGACGGCTTCGCGTCGCTTCCGATCGGGCGCGACGGCACGTGCATCGTGAACGTCGCGGCGAGCCTGGACGGCGGCGCGCCCCGCGTCGTCGTCGGCTGCGTGGACGCGGTGCCCGTCCTCGTGCGACCCGAGTCGGCCGAGGACGACGCGGTGCGCGGCGCGGTGCGCGCGGCGGGCCTCCAGCCGCCCGACGACGTCCACGCCCCGGCGGAGTACCGCCGCCACCTGGCCGAGGTGCTCGCCGTGCGCGCCGTCCGCGCCGCGAGGGAGCGCGCGTCGTGACGCCCGAGACCGCGCGCACGATCGCCGTCGACGTGAACGGCGTCTCCTACGAGCGCGAGGTCGAGGCGCGCAAGCTGCTCATCCACTTCCTCCGCGACGACCTCGACCTGACGGGGAGCCACGTCGGCTGCGACACCGGCAACTGCGGCGCGTGCTCCGTCCTCGTGGACGGCGTCCTCCTCAAAAGCTGCATGCTGCTCGCCGTGCAGGCCGACGGCACGTCGATCCGGACCGTCGAGGGCCTGGGCTCCGACGGCGAGCTCGACGCGCTCCAGCAAGCCTTCGCCGACCACCACGCGCTCCAGTGCGGGTACTGCACGCCGGGAATGCTGATGAGCGCGAGCTGGCTCCTCGAGCGCAACCCGCGGCCGAGCGAGGAGGAGATCCGGAGGGCGATCCAGGGCAACATCTGCCGCTGCACGGGGTACGTGAACATCGTCCGCGCCGTTCAGGCCGCGTCCGGCCAGGAGGTGAGCGAATGACGGAAACGACTGTCACTCCCGAGCGGCCGCTCGTCGTCGAGGAGACCGAGACGAAGCCCGGGTTCGTAGGACAGAACGTCCCGCGCAAGGAGGACAAGCGGCTCGTGCAGGGCCAGGGCGTCTTCTTCGACGACGTGAAGCGGCACGGCATGGGCTACGTCCACTTCGTCCGCTCCCCGTATGGGCACGCGAAGATCAGGTCGATCGACGTCGCGCGCGCGCTCGAGGTCGGCGGGGTCTACGGGACGCTCACGGGCGACGAGGTCGCGATCCTCACCGACCCGTTCTTCGAGCTCTCGACGCCCCCCGGGGCGCACATCAAGGACTACGCGCTCGCGGTCGGAAAGGTGCGGCACGTGGGCGAGCCCGTGGCGGCGGTCGTGGCGTCGAGCCGTGAGCTCGCGCGCGACGCCTCCGAGCTCGTCGAGGTCGAGTACGAGCCGCTGCCGGCCCTCGTCGACGGCGAGGCCGCGCTCGCGGAGGGCGCGCCGATCCTCCACGAGGAGGCGGGCTCGAACGTCGTCTGGTCGGGCTTGTTCGACTGGGGCGACTTCGAGGCGGCGAGGGCGGAGGCCGACCACGTCGTCAAGATCGAGCGGCTCCACTTCGACCGCTTCTCCTCGACGCCGCTCGAGTGCTCGGGCTGCCTCGTCGAGTACAACCGCGGCACCGGCCAGTGGACGATGTACTGCAACCACCAGATGCCGGGGGTGGGCGCGATCTGGATGGCGCCCGCGCTGCGGGTCGGGATCGACAAGCTCCGCTTCGTCACCCAGGACATCGGCGGCGCCTTCGGCAACAAGATCTGCCTGCACCCGCAGTTCGTCGCCTGCTGCCTGCTCGCCCGCAAGTTGAACCGGCCGATCCAGTGGACGGAGTGGCGGACCGACCAGCACACTGCGAACGCGCACGGCAACGAGCGGACGTTCCTCGACGTCGAGGTGCCGGTGAAGGCGGACGGGACGATGCTCGGGTTCTCCGTACGCGCGGTCGACGACTGCGGCGCGTTCCCGCGCTACGAGCCGCTCGGCTGCATCATCTGGGCTCAGGTCACGCCGGGGTGCTACCGCTGGCGGAACATCCGCGTCGACTTCACGCAGGTCGTGACGAACAAGTCGCCGGTGTCGCCGAACCGCGGCTACTCGCGCATGCAGCACCTCTGGCTTACGGAGCGGATCGTCGACATCGTCGCGCGAGAGCTCGGGCTCGATCCCGTCGAGGTGCGGAAGCGGAACTACGTCCGCACCGAGGAGATGCCGTACGAGACGCCGAACGGCTGCATCTACGACTCGGGCGACTACGCGCGCTGCCTCGACATCGCCCTCGAGCTGATCGACTACGACCAGTTGGAGGAGCGGCGGCGCGACGCGGAGGCGCGCGGGAAGCTCCTCGGCTTCGGGATCGGCTCGACGCTCGACTCGGGGACGAACAACTTCGGCCAGTCGACGCTCCTGAACCCGGAGCTCCAGTTCTCCGGGAACAACGAGGTGGCGACGGTGAAGCTCGACATCTTCGGCGAGATCGTCGTCACCCTCGGCACCGTCCCGCAGGGTCAGGGCCACGAGACGACCGCGGCGCAGGTCGTGGCGGACATCCTCGGCTGCACGCCCGACGACGTGAACGTCCGGCCGGGGCACGACACCTACTGGAACTCGCACGCGGGTCTCTCGGGCACGTACGCGAGCCAGTTCGCGGTCACGGGTCTCGGCGCCGTGAAGGGCGCGACGGAGAAGCTCGCCGCGGAGATGCGCAAGCTCGCGTCGCTCGTCCTCGGCTGCTCGGAGGACGACATCGAGCTCGCCGAGGGCCAGGCGCGGATGAAGGCGAATCCCGAGGCGGCGCTGCCGTTCATGGCGCTCGGAGCGATCCTGAATGCCAACAACGCCGGCCTTCCGACCGACCTCGACATCACGCTCAACGCCCGCTACATGTACCGGCCGCCGTTCGAGCTCCCCGACAAGGAGCGGAAGTACGGGAACCTCACGCTCACGTACGCGACGCAGATCCACGCGTGCCTCGTCGAGGTCGACCCCGAGACGGGCGGCTACGAGATCGTCGACTACGCAGCGGTGGACGACTGCGGCAAGCGCATCCACCCGCAGATCGTCGAGGGGCAGGTGCACGGCGCGACCGCGCAGGCGCTCGGCGCGGCGACGCACGAGATCTTCGCCTACGACGAGGACGGGAACTTGCTGACGCCGAACTTCTACGACTACCACGTGCCGCACGCGCTCGACATGCCGCCGATCAAGAACGGCTACATCGAGTCGGAGTCGCCGTTCACGCCGCTCGGCGCGAAGGGCATGGGCGAGGGCGGTGGCGCCGGCATCCACGCCGTCTGCGCCGCGCTCCAGGACGCGCTCGGCAAGACGGTCACGCGTAGCTGCAACCCGTACCACCGAGTGTGGGAGCTGCTGCGAAGCGAGGACCGGGGCGTTACGGTGCAGGCCCGATGAACGTCTCGGGGGAGCGCCGCTTCGACGCGCCGCGCAGCACGGTGTGGCAGGTGTTGAACGACCCCGCGTCGATGGCGCGGACGATGCCTGGGGTCGAGAGCTTCGACGTCGCCGACGACCGGCACTGGAAGGCGCACGTCAAGATCCCGCTCGGCCTGGGCGGGCTGCGGATGAGCGTGAGCTTCGAGAAGCTCGAGGAGCGCGAGCCGGAGTTCGCGAAGCTGCACGCGAAGGGCGACGGCGTCGGGGCGATCATGAACATGGACACCACGTTCCACCTCAGCGACGCGGACGGCGGGGGGACCGCGATGCGCTGGGAGGCCGATGTACGGATCGCCGGGCCGGTCGGCTCGATGGGGCAGCGCGTCCTCCAGCCGATCGTGAACCAGCAGGTGAACCACGTCCTGACCGCGCTCGACCAGCAGGTGCAGGACGCCGCGGGCGGGTCGGAAGCGGCGTCGAGCGGGAGCGCCGGGACTCCGGAGCCGACGACGGAGCGGCCGCCGCCGGAGACGGATCCGGAGCCGAAGGACTCCGGGCCGCCCGCCGAAGGCCCGGCCAATCCGGAGGGGACGAGCGGCGCCGAGGACGGGCTCAACCCGCTGGCGCCCGAGTCGTACGAGCCTGAGCCGGAAGGGCCAACGACCTCGACCGAAGACTGAAGCCTGGCGACTACTAGTACGCTGGAGATCGCATATAGCGTGTGGACATGGCTCGCGTCCGCGCGACAGCCGGGACTCTGAAGATGGTCGGCTATGCGTGGAGCGACATGCCGGATCCCTTTCGTGGCTTCAAGAGCATCACGTCGGGATTCGGATCCACAGGGGCTGGACGCCATCGAGGGCGCTTTCCACCATGGACAGCCAGTCCTCTTCTACGTGTCGCCGACACGGACCGTCGTCGCACACGGGCAGTTCACGGGCGATCCCTACCCGCTTGATCTGCCCGAGTATGGTTGTGCGATCGGCTACGAGTTGGACGGTTACATTCCCAGCCAACGGTCGGCCCCGCTGCTTTCTGATCATCTGAGCGTCAGCGTGAAGCAAGGTTCGTATCGCGGCCTCAACGAGGACGAGCTCCGCCGGCTCGTTGCGGCGATTCGGGCACACTCGGCGTACGTGGCTCTTTAGCCCTCTGTCTTCCGCAGGGCAGCGTGAGAGGATCGGCGCCATGAGCCAGCCCTTTCGGATCGGCGTCATGCAGCTCACGATGGAGCCGCTCGACGAGATGCTCGCCTCGGCGCGGGTCATGGACGAGGCCGAAATGGACACGATCTGGCTCGCGGAGGCGTATCCCTGGTGGCGCAAGCACGGGATGGAGGCGCGCTCGTCGACGGTCACCTCGGCGCTCGTCGCGCGGGCGACGGAGCGGATCACGGTGGGCTGGGGGATCATCTCGCCGTTCACGCGGCACCCGGTGCAGGTGGCGATGGACGCGCGGGTCGTCCAGGAGGCGGCCGGGCCGGCGCGCTTCCTGCTCGGCCTCGGGACGTCGAAGATCTTCCTCAACAACGCGAAGCTCGACGGGCGGCGCACGCTCGGGCCGATGCGGGACGCCGTCGCGATCGTGCGCGGCGTGCTCGGCGGAGGGCCGTTCGAGTACGAGGGCGAGACGTGGAGCGCCTCCGTGCCGGCCCTTTCGGACGAGGCCGACGCGCCGCGCGAGGTGCCACCGGTGTACGTGGCTGCGACGGCCCCGAAGATGCAGGCCCTCGCCGGGGAGATCGCGTCTGGGTGCCTGACACCGTCGATCACGACCCCTGCGTTCGTCCGCTATACGCGGGAGAACGTGGCCGCGGACATCGACATCGGCTGCACGGTCGTCGCCTCGATCGGCCATGACCGCGACGAGGGCCGCGACGGCGCGCGCGAGATCGCGGGCATGTACCTCGCGAACAAGGTCCAGAACATCAAGGGCGCCGCCGACACGCTGCTCGAACTCGCAGGGCTCGAGCAGGACGAGATCCGGCCCGTCGCCGAGGCGATGGAGCGCGGCGGTCGGCTCGCGGCCAAGGCCGAGGTGACGGACGCCGTCCTCGACAAGTGCAAACCGATCGCCGGCACCCCGCGCGACTGCATCGCCGCGATCGAGGAGTACCGCGACGCCGGCTGCACGCATGTGATGCTCGAGCTCTGGGGCGACCGCCGGCACGAACAGATCGAGCTCTTCGGTCGGGAGGTGCTGCCGCATTTCCGCGCCTGACGTCGCCGCGCACGTCGACGAGAGCCGGCTCGTCTCCCTCGCCCTCGACCTCGTGTCGATTCCGAGCCCGACCGGCGACGAGCAGGCGATGGGAGAGCGCGTGCGCGAGGAGCTCGAGCGGATGGGGCTCCAGGTGCAATGGCAGCACGTGGAGGACGGGCGGCCGAACGTCGTCGGGCTCTGGGAGGGCGCCGGCGGCGGCCCAAGCCTGATGTTCAACGGGCACATGGACACCTCGTACTCGGGCCGCGAGCCGTGGCTCGCCGGGATCCCGGGGTTCCAGCCGGACGGGTTCGTGCGCGACGGCCGGATCTACGGGCTCGGGATCTCGAACATGAAGGGCGCGCTCGCCTGCTACGTCGAGGCGGTGCAGGCGCTCCAGGACGCGGGGGTGCGGCTGCGCGGCGACGTGCTCGTCGCGGCCGTCTGCGGCGAGATCGAGAAGACGCAGTGGCACCCGGACTTCGTGGGCCACGAGTACCGCGGCTACGCGGCCGGCTCGCGCTTCCTGACCTCGCACGGGGGCGTTGCGGACATGTGCGTGCTCGGGGAGCCGACCGAGCAGAGAGTCGTACTCGGTCACTACGGGGCGATCTGGATGCGCCTCTCGACAAAGGGCCCGTTCGTCCACACGGCGTTCTTCGACGGTCGCATGGCGGAGAACTCGATCGTCCGCATGCAGGACGTGCTCGCGGCGGTACGCGAGTGGATCCCGGGCTGGGAGGAGCGGACGGAGTACGGCGGGCACCGCGGGATCGTCGGCATCGGCGCGATCAACGGCGGCTTCGCGTGGCGCGCGAGCCGGACGCCGCACCGCACCGACCTCTTCCTCGACGTCCGCGTGCCGCCGACCCTGCCAATGGCGCGGGCGCGGGCCGAGCTCGGCGACTTCGTGCGCGGCCTGAGAGAGCGGTTCCCCGACCACGGGATCGAGTGGGAGGTCTACGTCACCGCGCCCGGGTCGGAGATCGACGAGTCCCATCCGCTCGTGGCCGCGATCGACGAGGGACACGAGGCCGTGTTCGGCACGAGGCCGGAGCGCGACACCGTGCGGTGGTTCTCGGACGCGTCGACGCTGACGCGGTACGGGATCGAGAGTGTCAACTACGGCACCTCGAGCGGCCTCCCGGACCCGGCGCTCGGCGAGAACCTCGACATCGAAGGGCTCGTGCGTGTCGCGAAGGTGTACGCGCTCGTGGCCGCGCGGATCTGCGGGGTGAAGGCGTGAGGCTCGTCACCTTCGACGGCGGGCTCGTGGGCGAGGTGCGCGGCGACCAGGTGGTCGAGCTCGACGTGCCTTCGATGCGGGAGTACTTCGAGCGCGCCGAGGTGCCGCGGGCGACGGGGCGGGAGCTGGCGTTTTCGGACGTGCGGCTGCGGGCGCCGATCGTCCCGCGCAAGTTCTTCCACACGGCTGGCAACTTCCGCGAGCACGAGGACGAGTCGAAGCGGGTCGACTGGTCGCACGAGATCGCGCCGTGGATCGTGTTCTTCCAGAACGTGGACGCGATCATCGGGCCGGACGACC
>Ga0209059_1001126_pt1 | contig 12318 bp, 12 predicted proteins | sample GraSoiAngelo_151_FD_186165 | JGI IMG/M metagenome (GOLD analysis project Ga0209059, IMG submission 186165) | Grasslands soil microbial communities from the Angelo Coastal Reserve, California, USA - 14_1009_12_20cm (SPAdes) (version 2) | ecosystem: Environmental > Terrestrial > Soil > Grasslands ...
GTCGGAGAGGTCGCGGATCGTGGGCACCGCGTCGTGGGCGAGGGGCCGGAGCTGGGCGAGGAACGGACGCAGGCGGATGGCGACCGGCTTGGACGCGTTCACGAGCGGATCGAGGTCGTTGAGGGCGGCGCGCAGGTTGACGAACGTCGTGTTCGCCTGCCGCATGAAGTCCGGCAGGAACGAGATCGCCTGCTCCAGCGCGATGCGCTGGTTGCCGAGCGCGCGGAAGGTCGCGTTCGCGTTGCCTACGAACGCCGCGAGCGAGTCACGACGCTCGGCCAGGGCGGTGACGAGCGTCGAGCTGTCGATGAGGAAGCGCGACAGGAGCGGGGAGTCGCGATTGAGCTCGCCGAACAGGCGGCTGGAGGTCGAGAGGGCGGGGTTGAGGAAGTGATACGCGGCGCGCTGCTGAGCTGTCTTGCCCTTGAACTGGGCGGCGGAGTTCTTGAAGAAGGCCTTGAGTGACGCGCGCGTATTCGGGTCGAGGGTGTTGAAGAGCTGGTCGAGGTCGACGGTCGTGGTTGTGTGGGTGATCGGGATCCTGCCGCCGTCCGGGATCGACTTCTCCTCGCCGGTCTTGTGATTCCCCGGCGGCAGCTCGAGCTCCACGTAGCGGTTGGCGATGCCGGACTGGGATGCCTGTCTGATGACCGCCTGCGTGCCGGTGGGCAGCGGCTTGTACTTGTCGTCGATCGACATGGTCACCTCGGCCTGCCCGTTCGAGGTGATCTGGATGTTGTCGATCGAGCCCGCCGGGGTCCCGCCGATCGTGACCTGGTTGCCGTTGACGAGCTGGCCGGCGTTCTCGAAGTCGGCCTTGACCGAGTACCCCCCGCCGCCGCCGAACAGGAGGATGGCGACGATGACCACGGCCGCGACGACGGCGGCGATTGCCGCCACGCGCCCCGCAACGCTTACCGTTCGCATCCCGTGCCCTGTTCTCCTCCCCGAGCCTGAGCGGGCCATCAATGGCGCCTGTGCCCCGGCTCAGAGCGCGGGAATCTACAGCAAACAACGCGCGGATTGCGCAGTATTCCGTTGCGCGACCGGGAACGCTTGTTAAGCCCATATGAAGCTCCGGACCGGCCCATTCCCGACGGCCGGGGGAACGGGCTACTCGGGCTCCGGGGCCTCCTCGCCCGGCCAGCTTCCCGTGAGCGCCGCGAACGCCCGCCGCGACTGGTGGTCGACCACGGCCCGAACGGCTCGGAAGATGGCGCCCTCGAGCGCCGCCGCGATCAGGACCTTGCCGAGGCTCACGTGGCGATGCTCGGCCTCCGGCGGCTCCTCCTCGTCGATCATCCCCCAGGCCTGCTCGAACAGCTTCTTGCCGAGGAAGCCGGCGATCAGGCCGCCGGCGACGCTGAAGGGGATGAACAGCAGCTTCACGCCCGGGAAGTTACCCGGTGCGGCGACCGGGTATGGCTCGAAGGAGGATGGCGGGGCAGTCGAGTGCACCAGCGGCGGGAGGGGATGGCGCGGGCCCGGCCCGGAAGCCGCCCGACGGCCCGAGCGATCTCCGGACGAGATCGTGGGGCGGCGTCCTCAAGCGCACCGTTCGCGAGTTCCGCGAGGACAACCTCAGCGACTGGGCTGCCGCGCTCACCTACTACGGGATCCTCGCGATCTTCCCCGCCCTGCTCGCGCTCGTCTCGGTCCTCGGACTGATCGGGAGCTCCGCGACCCAGCCGCTGATCACGAATCTCGGTTCCGTGGCGCCGGGCCCCGCCAAGCAGATCTTCACGAGCGCGATCATGAACCTCCAGAAGAACCAGGGGACGGCGGGGGTGATGGTGGTCGTCGGGCTCGTCGCCGCGCTGTGGTCGGCGTCGGGATACGTCGCGGCGTTCATGCGCGCGTCGAACGCGATCTACGACGTCGAGGAGGGACGCCCGATCTGGAAGACCGCCCCGGTGCGGCTTGGCACGACGCTCGTGCTCGTGCTGCTGCTTGCGATCAGCGCGGTCGCGGTCGTGTTCACGGGCGGCCTCGCGAAGCAGGCCGGGAATGTGCTCGGGATCGGCGGAACGGCGATCACGGTGTGGGACATCGCCAAGTGGCCGGTCCTCCTTCTCGTGGTCAGCCTGATGTTCGCGATCCTCTACTGGGCGGCGCCGAACGTGAAGCAGCCGGGCTTCCGCTGGATCAGCCCGGGCGGGGTTCTGGCCGTCGTCCTCTGGCTCGTCGCCTCCGGTGCGTTCGCGCTGTACGTGGCGAGCTTCGCGAGCTACAACAAGACATACGGCGCGCTCGGCGGGATCATCGTCTTCCTCACCTGGCTGTGGATCTCGAACATCGCGGTCCTGCTGGGCGCCGAGCTCAACGCCGAGCTCGAGCGCGGCCGGCAGATCGAGGCCGGCATGCCAGCCGAGCGTGAGCCGTTCCTCGAGCCGCGCGACACGCGCAAGATGTCGCATACCTAGCTCGGCTTCGTGATTTAGGTTTCCCGCGCGAGCGGCAGGCGCCAGCTCGCACGGCAGCGACCGAGATGCCACGCCGCGGCAAAGTCCCCGAGCACCCCGGGCAGGTCCCCATCCGCGTCTGGCGGAAGGTCGTGAAGCGCACGGTTCACGAGTTCCAGGAGGACAACCTGACCGACTGGGCCGCCGCGCTCACCTACTACGCGGTCCTGTCTCTGTTCCCGATGCTGATCGTCCTGGTGGCGCTGCTCGGGGTCGCCGGCCAGGCGTCGACGATCGACACGTTGATCGCCTCGCTCTCGCGCGCGGGACTCGAGGGGATCGCGAACAGCATCGACAAGCCGCTGCACGACGTCGTCGCCAACAAGGGAGGGGCCGGGGCGCTGCTCGGGTTCGGCCTGCTCCTGTCGCTGTGGTCGGCGTCCGGCTACATCGGCGCCTTCATGCGCGCCGCGAACGACATCTACGAGGTGAGGGAGGGCCGTCCGTTCTGGAAACGCCGACCGCTGCAGGTGGCGATCACGCTCCTCATGGTCCTGCTGGTCGCGCTCGTGGCCATCGCCCTGGTGCTGACCGGGTCGCTCGCGAACGCGGTCGGCGACTCGATCGGGGTGGGCAAGGACGCGGTCAGCGCGTGGGAGATCGTCAAGTGGCCCGTGATGCTGATCGTGGTGATGACCACGTTCGCGCTCCTCTACTACGTGGCCCCCAACGTGCGTCAGCCGAGCTTCCGGTGGATCACGCCCGGCGGAGTCCTGGGCGTCCTGATCTGGGTGATCGCCTCGGCGGGGTTCGGCCTGTACGTGGCCAACTACGGCTCCTACAACAAGACCTACGGGGCGCTCGCCAGCGTGATCACCTTCCTGGTCTGGCTGTGGCTGACGAACCTGGCCCTGCTGATCGGCGCGGAGTTCGACGCCGAGCTCGAGCGCGAGCGCGAGCTCGAGGCCGGACTGCCCGCCGAGGACGAGATCCAGCTCCCGCCTCGCGAGCCGGCCACCTAGCGCGGCCCGCTGCAGGTGCCCGGGGTGGGATTCGAACCCACACGCCCCGAAGGGCAGGGGCTTTTAAGGCCCCGCTGTCTACCGTTCCATCACCCGGGCCGGCGTGCCCAGTTTAGGTGCGAGGCGCCAACCTTCCGCCCGGCCGGCGTTCAGGATCCAAGCGGGCGCCGCGCAACTTTGGCGGCGCTAGGCTGTCCTCACAGGGACCGGCCGGTTCAGCCTCTTGGAAGCCAGTGCTCTTCAGCACGCGTCGCGCCTGCCCGCACTCGCGGGCCGCTCGCCCCTGCTGCGGCTGCAGAGCGACGAGCGCCTGATCGCGCTCACCCGGCGTGGCAGCAGCGGGGCGTTCGAGACGCTGGTTCTCCGCTACCAGTCGCGCCTGCTCGCCTTCTGCCGTCACATGCTGGGGTCGACCGAGGACGCCGAGGACGTCCTGCAGGAGGTCTTCACCGCGTCGTTCAACGCGATCCTCGCCGACGACCGCTCCATCAACGCGCGGCCCTGGCTCTACCGCATCGCCCGCAACCGCTGCCTCAACCACCTGCGCCGCCCCGCGGCGAGCGGTCAGGACTCGATGGACATCTTCGAGCGCGACGGCGGCACGACCACAGCCGACACGGTGCACAAGCGCGAGGAGTTCCGCCAGATCGTCGCCGACGTGCAGGACCTGCCCGAGTCCCAGCGGACGGCGCTGCTGCTGCGCGAGATCGACGCGCTCTCCTACGACCAGATCGCCGAGGCGATGGACACGACGGTGCCGAGCGTCAAGTCCCTCCTGGTACGCGCGCGTGTGTCTCTTGCCGAGGCCGCGGAGGCGCGGCTCCTTTCGTGTGCCGAGGTCAGGCTGGAGCTCGGCCAGGTGGCCGAGGGCCTGTCGCGCACGACCGCTCCGGTGCGGCGTCACCTCAAGGGCTGCGAGCGCTGCCGCACCTTCCGCACCGAGCTGCGACGGGCGAACCGCGCGCTGGCAGCCGTCTACCCGATCGGGCCGATCGTGTTCCTGAAGCTGGCGCTTGCGAAGCTGGGCCTGGGCGCGGCGGCGGGCGGGAGCGGCGCGACGAGCGGCTCCGGCGCCGTGGGCGGCGCCGGCCTGGCGAGCGGGGCCGCCGCCAGCAGCGGCGCCGCCACCGCGGGGACCGGCACGGCCGGCGGCTTCCTGTCGGCCGGCGTCACCAGCATCGCCACCAAGGCGGCGGCCGGGTTCGCCGCAGCGGCGATCGTCACCGCAGGCGCCGCCGAGGTCAAGCAGGCGACGACACGGCCGGCGGCTCCTCATCCCCATGCCTCGTCGCTCGCGTCGGTCGCACCGGCCACCCCGCTGGTCGCCTCGAGGCCGCAGGTCCTGACGACGCCCAAGCAGCTCGCCACGGCCCAGGCCGCGCGTCATTCGCGCAAGGCCGCCAAGCCCGACAAGACCGCGGCGAAGGCCCACCCCGCCCCCACCACCACGGCCACTCCGCCTCCGACCACGACCGCCTCCACGACCCCGCCGCCGCCGTCGTCGTCGGACACCTCCGGCAGCGGCGCGAGCGGCTCGAGCAGCTCGAGCGGCTCGAGCTCCAGCACGAGCCAGGAGGGCTCATCGACGGTCGCGCTCGGGAGCGGCCAGCCGACGTCCGAGAGCAGCGGATCGACCGGAACCGACCAGACGTCGCCTCCAGGCGAGCCGACCAGCGCGCCCGGCCAGCCGCAGCAGACGCAGAGCGCCCCGGCGGGCGAGCCCAGCCCCGGCGGCTAGCTACGCGACGGGCGTTAGCCCGATCACCTTCAGCCTGCGATCGAGCGACTTCATCGCGAACTCGCGCGTCTCCTCGAGCGTGACGCCGAACAGCTCCATGCCCTGCTCGTACCAGGGCGGGGCGAGCACGCCGTCGGCGGCGGGACCGCACTCGACCAGCGTGCGCTGGATGGCGTCGCGGTAGCGGCCGTCGGCGTCGGCCATCTCGCGCAGGAAGAGCGCCCCGAAGGCAACGTGCCGGTGCTCGTCGCGGGCCACCTTGTTGAAGCCCTCGACGAATCCCGGCAGCGTCCCCTGGTCCTCGTTGTACTGCATGATGAAGTGCTGGCCGGTGAGCGCCAGCATCCCCTCTATAACCATGTGGTAGAGGGTTATGGCCTCGACGAGCGTCTCGAGGTCGTCGGGGTCGCGGGCGAGCTTGTCCACGCGCGTGTGCAGCATCTCGTCGAAGAGCGTGTGGAAGTTCGGGCTGAGGTGCTCGCTCGTCTCATCCAGGCGGTCGGCCAGCGACTCCGACTGGAGGACGCCGACCTCCTCGTAGAAGCGATTGAAGAACGCGACGTGGCGAGCCTCGTCCGCGATCTGGGTACAGAGGAAGATCCGCATCTCCTCGGTCGGGGCGGCGCGCATCATCGGCCCGAGCTCCTCCGCGACCTTCTGCTCTCCGATGAAGAAGGACGAGAGCCCGTACATGCGCTGGAACCGTTCGTCCTCGGGGATCCGCTCGTGCCAGTCGATTCGGTCCTGCGTGAAGTCGATGTCCTGGGTCGCCCACTGCTGGCGCTCCCACAGCTCGTAGAGCTGGCGGTACGTGAGCAGGGTGACCTGCCCCTTGTCCGCGGCCTCGAGGACCGCCGGGTCGCGGGTGGCCTGGTAGTCGTCGCGCTCCGTGCGCTGGGTGACGGTCTCGCTCACGTCGCAGCCTCCTGGGGGTCGCCTGCGCGCAGCCTAGCGGACGGGTTGGCTGGCTGGCCAGTTTTTTGTTCCCGGGCCGGCCGGTGCTACACGGCGAGAAGCACCAAAGGGCGGCGCCGGCGTATGCATTACGTGACAACGGGGCCCGTCGGACCGGGCCTTGTCACGTTGTGCAGCCCCAATCGGGGGGTCCCCCTTCAGTGCTGCCGTTTGTCGAGCCCTCCCTACGCCGAATGCGTCTCCCCCGGCTGCAGCACCAGCACCTCCGACCCGCTGACCTCGCTCTTGAACGCCTCCGCGTCGGTCTCGATCGGCGGGAACGTGTCGTAGTGGCAGGGGATGACCTGGCTCGCGCCGACGAGCTCTGCCGCCGTCACCGCGTCGTGGCGGTCCATCGTGTAGTGGCCGCCGATGCACATCAGCGCGACGTCGATGGCGTCGCGTTTCCGGGGCAGCGACAGATCGGAGAAGAGGGACGTGTCGCCCAGGTGGTAGACGGTCTTGCCGCCGAGGTTGACCACGAGCCCGGCCGGCGTGTTCACCGTCCCGCTCGGGGTGGTCGACGTGTGCCACGCGGGCACGAGGCGGACCCAGCCGCCGTCGAACTCCACGGTGCCGCCCAGGTTGGGATCGGCCACGTTCTCGATCCCCTTGCCCTGGAGCTCCTGCGCGAGCTCGACGATCGCCACGCACTGAGCGCCCGTTCGCTTGGCGATCTCCTCGACGTCGCCCCAGTGGTCCGCGTGCCCGTGGGTGAGGAAGATGTGCGTGGGATCGACCTCGTCCGGTCCGACCGCGGCCTTCGGGTTGCCGCCGAGGAACGGGTCGATCAGCACGCGCGTGTCGCCGTCGCTCAGCTCGAAGCAGGCGTGGCCGAGAAAGCGGATGTCCATGTCGTCAGTCCTCCTGTCTGTTTCGTTCCAGCTCGAGTGCCAGTTCCCATCCCAGCGCGACTCCTACCAGCATCCCCATTCGCGTCTCCTCGGCGACGAGCGTGCGGACCGCGGTCAGGCGCTCGTCGGCGTCCGGCTTGGTGGCCGCCTTCAGGAGCTCCCCCTGATGCGCGTCCTCGAACCAGCCGCCTTCCTGGAGGGCCTGGTTCAGGATCCCCTGGAGCTGCGGGGCGACCCGGGTGACGCGCTCTTCGGCGCCGCGGAACCGCTCGGGATCGCTCAGCGCCTGGATCGCCGCGTCGATCTCGGCGTCCGTCGGCTGGCGCTGCGGCACGCCGCGGATAATAGGCGGGTGGAGCGCACCGGCCCAGCCACGACCGCGGCATTGAGGCTCACCCAGCTCTCGCATGGCGCGGGCTGCGCCTGCAAGCTCCCGCCGGGACTCGTCCACGGGCTGATCGCGGAGCTTCCCCGGTCCTCCGATCCCGCCCTCCTCGTCGGTCACGAGACGGCGGACGACGCCGCCGTCTACAGGATCTCCGACGAGCTGGCGCTCGTCTCGACGGTCGACTTCTTCACGCCGATCGTCGACGACCCCTACGACTTCGGCCGGGTCGCGGCCACCAACGCGTTGTCCGACGTCTACGCGATGGGCGGCCGGCCGTTGACCGCCCTGAACCTCGTGGCCTACTCGCTCGAGTCCCTCGGCGAGGAGCCGCTGCGGGAAATCCTCCGCGGCGGGTCCGACGTGGTCGCCGCCGCCGGTGCGTCGATTGTCGGAGGACACTCGATCGACGACCCGGAGCCGAAGTACGGACTGGCTGTGACCGGGGCGGTCCACCCCGACCGGATCGTGCGGAACTCGACCGCGCGGGCCGGCGACGCGCTGTTCCTGACCAAGCCGGTGGGCGGCGGGGTGGCGTCGACAGCGCTCAAGCGGGGCGTGGGACCGCCAGGCCTCGCGACCGCGGCCGTCGAGGTGATGACCACCCTCAACCGCGAGGCCTCAGAGGCGGCGACGGCCGCCGGCGCCAGCGCCATGACCGACGTGACGGGCTTCGGCCTGCTCGGTCACCTGCACGAGCTCTGCGTGGCGAGCGGCGTGGCGGCGGAGATAGCCGCCGGCGCCGTGCCCGCCATCGACGGTGTGCTCGACCTGCTCAGCGGCGAGGATCCGCCGATCGCCGGCGGGACGCGGCGGAACCGCGACTGGGTCGAGCCGTGGGTCGAGTGGTCGCCCGAGGTCCCCGAGGAGCGGCGCTGGCTCCTGTGCGACGCGATGACCTCCGGCGGGCTGATCGTGGCCGCGCCCGGCGACGGCGACGCCCCGGGCGTTCGGATCGGAACCGTCGTCCCAGGCGACGCCGGGAGGATCGCCGTCAGCGCCTGAGCGGCGAGATCAGCGCACCGATCGCGGCGCCGGCCCCCGCTCCCCCGAGTCCGGCGACCCAGCTCAGCCGGGTATCCGCCAGCGGGAGCAGCAGGAGCAGGGCCGCGATGGCGGCGACGCCAAGCAGGTCGCTGCCCCGGTCGGCGCCGCGGCGGTCGGCAAGTCGGTCGTCCACGATCCAGGCGGCCAGCAGCGCCAGCGCCGGGCCGTTCGCGCCGATGGCGGGGTAGACCTTGAGCGCGACCGAGAGCGCCGCCCCGCCGGCGCCCCCGGCGAGGAAGATCCCGACCGCCGCCGGCGCGCCGAACCGGCGCTCCAGGTGAGTCCCGAAGATCCCGACGGCGACGAGCGTGGCGAACGCGACGCCAGCGTTGTCCTGGATGAAGCCGGTCGCCAGAAGGCGCCACCACTCCTTCCCGATCGGGCCCTCGACCGCACCGAGGTGGTGAAGCGACAGGATCCCCGCGCCCCAGGCCACGCTGGCGCCAAGCGCCAGCACGATCAGGAGGCCCGTGGCGTACGGCCGGGTCTCGGGCGCGATCCCGGGGATCTCGTCGCGGCGCAGGCGCGGCAGCGTGGGCGCGCGGCGGCGACGCTTCGGCGGCGCGTCCGGCTCCGCGCCTCGATCGATCTTGGGCGCCCGCTTGCGGACCCGCTGCCCGCAGTACGGGCACTCGGTCACGTAGGGGCTGACTTCGGAGCCGCAGTTCTTGCAGACGACGAAGAGGTCCGCCTCGCTCACGAGTCGAGAGTACCGCGCGCACTGGGCCCGCTTCCGACCACCCCGCCGGATCTACGCCGAGGTCTTGTCGATGATCTCGCTGACGACCTCGCGCAGGTCGTGGTTGGCCTCGTAGACCACGATCTGGCGGGCGGCGCCGTTGCCGCGCTGGAGGAGGTCGTCGATCCCGTCGAGCTCGGTCTCCGACCCGAGCTCCTGGGAGTGCTCGCGGATGCGGTCGCGGACCCGCCGGACCAGGTCCTTGGTGGAGACTCGGTCGACGCTCGGGAGATCGACCAGTTCGCCGTCGAGGCCGTGACGGGCCGCCAGCCACTTGTTCTCGTCGAGCATCTCGTACGGGTAGCTCGAGAGCTCTTCCCCGGACTCGAAGTGCTCGCAGAGCTCCTTGACCATCGCCTGGACGAGCGCGGCGAGAGCCAGGGTGTGCTCCAGTCGCGTCTGGCCGTCCATGGCCCGGATCTCGACGGTGCCGAAGTTGGGGTGCGGGCGGACGTCGTACCAGAGGTAGGTGTAGTCCTCGATCGCGCCGCTCTCGACCATGAAGCCGACCCGCCGCGAGTAGTCGTCGAAGTTCTTGTAGGTGGGCGGGATCCCGACCCTGGGGAAGGCGCGGAAGATGGGGGTGCGGGTGGACAGGAGGCCGGTGGCGTCGGCCCGCCAGAACGGCGAGTTCGCCGACAGCGCGAGGAGCAGGGGCACGTGTACCCGCATGCCGTTGGCCACGTGGACGGCCTTCTCGGGATCGTCCACGCCGATGTGCACGTGGACACCGAAGATCAGCTCCTGCCGCGCCACGAAGCGGAGCGCCGCGACGAGGTCCCGATAGCGCGGCCGGGCCACGATCCGCTGGTCCTCCCACATGGCGAACGGGTGGGTGCCCGCGGACCCGATGGCGAGCCCGCGCTCGGCCGCCGTCCGCTGGGTCAGGCGCCGTAGGTCGCGGAGCTGGATGCCCGCTTCCCGCGTGTTCTTGCAGGGGTTCGTGGCGATCTCGAGCACCGACTCCATCAGCTCCGGCTTGATCTCCCCCTCGGTCTGGGGAAGCGCCTCGAGCATCGTCTCGATCGAGTTGTTCAACTCGAGCGTCTCGGCGTCGACGATCATGAGCTCTTCCTCGATGCCGAGCGTGTAGCTGGGGCCCGTGAACCGGTGCTCCATCCGCCGGCATGGTAGGGCTCGTGCAGGCGGCCCGGGCTATCCTGCGGCCCCTACAGGCGACGAAACAAGGCGGGTAACGGATCACATGGCTCTGGGCTACGACGGCAAGCTATTCATCCTCGCGTTCGACCATCGCGGGTCGTTCCAGAAGAAGTGGTTCGGGATCCAGGGCGAGCCGTCGCCCGAGGAAACCGAGCGCATCACCGACGCCAAGCACCTGATCTTCGAGGGGCTCCTGCGCTCGGCCGCGGAGGGCGCCGATCCCTCGGTGGAGGGCGCGCTGGTCGACGAGCAATTCGGCGGCAACGTGCCCAGGGAGGCTAAGCAGGGAGGGTTCAAGCTCGCCATGCCCGTCGAGAAGAGCGGGCAGGACGAGTTCGACTTCCAGTACGGGGACGCCTTCGGCGAGCACATCGAGCAGCTCGACCCCGACTTCTCGAAGGTGCTCGTCCGCTACAACCCGGACGGCGACGAGGAGATGAACCGCCGCCAGAGCGAGCGGCTGAAGCGCCTGTCGGATTGGCTCCACGAGCACGATCGGAAGTTCCTGTTCGAGCTCCTCGTCCCGGCCGAGCCGGACCAGCTCGAGTCCGTGGGCGGCGACACCGACCGCTACGACGCCGAGCTGCGCCCCGATCTGATGCGGCGCGCGATCGCCGAGATCCAGGATCGGGGGATCGAGGTCGACGTCTGGAAGATCGAGGGCGTGGACGAGCGCTCGGACTGCGAGATGCTCGCCCAGCAGACGCGAACCGGCGGGCGCGACGGCGTGGTGTGCGTGCTGCTGGGCCGGGGAGCCGACGACGACAAGGTCGATCACTGGCTCACCCAGGCCGCACCGGTGGAGGGCTTCGTTGGCTTCGCGATCGGCCGCTCGATCTGGGGCGAGCCGCTGAAGCGGTTCCTCGCGGACGAGCTCGACCGGACGACGGCGACCCAGCAAATCGGCAGCAACTACACGCGCTTCATCCGCGTGTACCAGGACGCCGAGACGGCGGTCAGCGCCTAGGGACCCGAGCCGGTCCCGGCTCCGGGGACCGGCGCGTACTTCCTATAGCCTGCAAGAACTCATGCGAATGAGACAGTCGATCGCGCAGTTCGAGGCGGCTTTCCTGGAGGAGACGGTCGAGGACCGGGCTCGGCGGGAGCGCCTCCGGCGCCAGGCGGTGAAGCGGTCGCGGCTGCGCCGTCGCGAGCGCGCAACGCGCAACAGCAGCCTGCGCTTCGTCGCGCTGATCCTGGCCATGAGCGCCACGACCGTGCTCGTCACGATCGCGATGTTCAGGGCACTGGCCCTGATGTTCGCCTAGAAGATCCCTAGCCGCGTGGGTCCCGCGGCGCCCGTCTACTCGCCCTTGGACTTCAGGCGCTCCAGCGCCTCGTCGACCGCCTTGCGCTCCTCCTCCGGCCTCGAGGAGTCCTGGCGGATCTCGAGGTAGACCTCCTTGCGGAAGACCGGCACGGACCGAGGGGCTTCGATGCCGATCCGGACCTTCTCGCCCATGATCGCGAGCACCGAGACCTCGATCTCGTCCCCGATCATGATGCTCTGGTTTGACTTTCTCGTTAGGACGAGCATGGCGCCTCGAGGCAACCCTACATTGCGCCCCGGCCGAGAGTAAAGGGAGCGAGGCTTAGCAGTCACGGAATCCTTTCCGCTGTGCATTCTACGTCCCCATGCAAGGTCCTGGGTCTCACACGCTAGGGTTCCGCGCCCGTGGCGCGCCGGTCGCTAAAGCCGCAGCTGAACCAGATTCGCACGTGGGTCGGGCAGGGCCGCACTGACGCCTGGATCGCCCACCAGCTGGAGGTCAGCGTGGGCGAGCTGGTCACGTTCAAGCGTGAGCACGATCTGGCGCCGTCGGAGGAGTCTCCGGGCAACGGGGATGCCGGGTTCGAGGAGGACCTACGAGCGCAGGACGATGCCCTGGTGGCGGCCGCTCTCGACGCCGAACCGGACGAGGAGGAGTCCGGCGAGACCGGCGACGACGGCGACGGCGAGGACGAGGACGACGAAGCTCCCCGGCGTCGGCGCCGCGGCCGGCGCGGCGGGCGGGG
>Ga0209059_1001128_pt1 | contig 12305 bp, 7 predicted proteins | sample GraSoiAngelo_151_FD_186165 | JGI IMG/M metagenome (GOLD analysis project Ga0209059, IMG submission 186165) | Grasslands soil microbial communities from the Angelo Coastal Reserve, California, USA - 14_1009_12_20cm (SPAdes) (version 2) | ecosystem: Environmental > Terrestrial > Soil > Grasslands ...
AGCCAGTCCAGCGGTCGAGAACAGATAAACCAATCCCAGAATGAGCAGGAGGCGAATGATCGCGCAGATAAAATCTATTCTTTGAATTCGGCCAATGTCCGAGTGGAGACGGGGGACCACGCTATAAATATCCGCCGCAAGTTGAATGGAGAATCCGGCCAAAACGACGACGATCAGAAACAGCGTGTAGATCGAAGAAGCGCCGTTCTTCGTCAGCATCGCATACAAGATCGGGGCGACGATAATCGCGGCGGCAGCTGCAAGTTTTCTGCGCACGGACAGGCCGGTATTGATCAATTCACCGAAACGATGTCGATCTTGCCAGACACGGCCGCCGATCGAGATCAGTCCGACACCGACGCCGATGTCGGCGAGCAACATCAGTGTGGCCTGCATCGCGTTAGCGATAGTAAAGAAAGCGTACTCGCGCTGCGGCAGCCAGCGGACGAGAAGAATTCCGCTCGAGAAAGCGATGATTTGGACGGCCGCCTGCACGAGCGCGTAATTGCCGATGCGGCGAGCCTGAACGAAAGCTCGCCTGAGAATCGGAGTCGAGCTTTCGTCCAAAAGAGGTGGGGAGACCGGGACGAAGAAGCTCATGGCTAAATTACGTGTTCAAGAGAGCAAGAGCTATCCAAGTGCCAAGAGGAATCTGCACTTCGGCTGTTAGGCGGTCGACGATCAATGTCGATCTAGAACCTGCCTCGCGCGGAATCCGAACCGCCGCAGGTTATGCAGTCTCGATTGGCTTCGGTCGCTGCCGGCGAACCGGGGTGATCGCTTCGCCATCCGTGACGCCCGCCGGTGTCGAATAATATTCGGAGTATTGATAGTAGTAATACTCCGGCAGCGAAGTATCGACGAAATTCAAAATGACTCCGGGAATATTGACTTGCCGGCCGTAGAGAAGCTCGAGCGCTTTTTTAGTGAGACGAGCCGAAGTATAGGAAAGCCGAACGACAAAGATGGTGGCATCGATTTTCGGCGCAAGGCTGGTGGTGTCGTCGGCCGCGAGAACGGGCGAGCTATCGATGATGATGTAATCGTAATGCTGATAGATTTCCTTTAAGAGCGCTTCGGTCGAATCGCGCAAGAGATGTTCGCTCGGCTGGGACAAAGTCTTCCCGCGCGGCAACACGAAAAGTGTTTCATAGGCGGTCGGCACGACGACTTCGCGCCAATTTACTTCCTGCTTCAGGACTTCGGAGAAACCAATCTTTGACGAAATTCCGAATGCCTCGCGCAATGCCCCCCGGCGCAGATCGCAATCGATCAACAATGTGCGGGCACCGGAGAGCGCCATGGTAATGGCAAGATTCGCCGAAACAGTTGACTTGCCTTCGCTCGGGACTGCGCTTGTGACCAAAAAGCTTTTTGGCCGCGGGCCGTCGTAAGGCATGAAGAAAATGGACGAGCGAATATTCCGATACGACTCAGCAAAGACATGGCGCGCGTCGTCCGGTTGAAGCAGGTCCACTTTGCCCTTCGTTTTTTCTTTGGGAATCTGGCCAAGAATGTTCTCGGAAAAGTGATGTTGGAATTCACTGAAGGAGGCCATCCGGTCATCGATGCGGTCGAGCAGAATGAGAATGGCCAGTCCCGCGAGCGCGCCAATGCCGAAGCCGATGAGCAGGCTCTTGATCAATCCGGGACGGACCGAAATCGGTGGGGTTGCCATTTCCATTATCGATACCTGATCTTCGCTACCGGTTACCTGGGAAACGTCGATGTCCTTGAGATTGTTGGTGAGCCGATCGTATAGCGTTTTCAGGCGATCCACTTTTCCCTTGATCCGATTAAACTGGGCAAGCCGCTGACTGAGATCGAGTGCCTTCGCCTCCCATTCCTTGATGTTGGCCTGGAGGTTTTCCATCTGCTTGCCAATGGATTCGCGGCGCGTCTTTAATTTTTCAAGAGTGTCAGCACGGAAAAGCTGGATTAGCTTGTCCTGTTTCGTGATTTCATCGTTGAGCTTGAGGATCTTGGGATGATTCGGCCGCAAATCTTTGGCCAAGGTTTCACGTTCGGCTTTCAGAAGCTGGATCTGTTGCTTCGCCTTTAAGTAATCGCCCTCCGGTCCAACGTCCGAAAACGGCATACCCTGATTGTCAGAACCTTGGCCAGATGCCGCCTCGGTTTTGTTTTGGGCGCGGTCGAGGTTTTGGTCGAGATCGAGCAGGTTGAGCAAGTCGTACTCAGTTTTGAGCTGAGCGTACTGCTGATTCAATTTGACCAAATACTGAGCGGCGCTGTTCCCCTGTTCTTGAATGAAGCCGATGTTGTTTTGCTTCTGGAACTCGAGCATTTCATCTTCGCCGTTCCGCAAATCTTTTTCGACCTGAATGAGCTGCTCGGTAATTCCGGTCGTAATTTCGTGGCCGCGGTCCTCGCGCATTCCGCGTTTGAAATCGAGATACTTCTGCATGACTGCATTCAGATAGGCCTGGGTGTACTCGGGCGCGCTGCCAACCGCAGCCAGGTCAAAAATGGAAGTGCGCGGCTTTTGCAACACCGTGATTTCAATCGGAACCGGCTGCAATTCAGGGTGCGCGGAACGAACGAGCGATTCAGCGCTATGTCTCACTTCCGCGCTCTGCATCAATTGAATTTGTGTCCCGTAAAAATTGACGCTGTCCTCGCTGTAAACCGCGCCCTGTGCGATGTTCAACTTTCCTGCCAGCATCATTTTACTGGCCGAAAGGTAGGAAGGCGGCATCTGGTAAATGAGAAACGCCTCAACGAATAATCCGAGGCAGGTGGTTAGGACCGGAATCCACCAGCGCCGTAGAAAAAGTGACTTGTAGCGGTGCAGCCGCGTGATAAAAGCGGTAGACCAAGAAGTAGAAAGATTTTTACCGGCTGTCGCGGCCTGCATATTACATGTTAATCAAGCGCTGCGGCACGTAGATCTGGTCGTCGGGCCCAAGCTCCAAGTCTTCATCAGTGTGCCCTTCTTCGATGACGCGCTTAAGATCGACAGTGGACTCCTGACCGGTTTTGCGAGTCAGCTTTACCTTGCGCTTGTTGGCGAAGTCACCAAATCCGCCCGCCTTAATAATCGCTTTGCTCACCGTGTAACTCTCGTCTGGCGGAATTTCCTGCGGTCCTTGCGCTTTGACTGAGCCATAGACATAAATCCGGCCGCGGGATTTTTCGCTCACCCGATCTACCGCCAGGATGACCGTGGCGTGATAATAATATTCTTTTTCCAGCAACGATTTAATCGTGTAGGCCAGTTCTTTGCACGATTTACCTCGAGCCGGCACGAGTCCGACATAAGGGACCTCTAGCTCGCCGTTATCGTTGACGCGCAATCGCTGGGATTCGTTATCCCGATCTTCGACGACTCGGAAGCTCACGTAGTCGTTCGATCCAAGTTTCTTTTTGTCATCCAGTACGGTCATCGAGTTTGTCCGCATCACCGTACTGGTCGCAGTTGAGGGCCCGTCGGATGAAGGCGGCTTTGGCGCCGCCGGCGCTGGACTGGTCGCGTCTTGAGCGAATATCGGGTTAGTCAGAAAAAGGCAGACGGCGCCGACGAATGGATCCAACCAGACTCTCATGTTAAACCCCAATTTACCCCTTTTGCGCTGTTTAGAAACTGTAAGTGCCGTCGACAGAAATGCGGTTCTGGTTGTAATCGCGCAACAACAAGTTGGAGTCTTTGCTCGTGCCCTGATAGCGGACGCCGAGAGTAACGTGCGGCGTCAACTGATAGCCGAGGGTAATCGCGCCGCCGATCCGATGAAAATGCTCGCCTGTGCCCAATGGAACTGGACTGAAAACCCCGGCGAAACCGCCCGATTCTTCGGCGTCTTCAAAAAAGAACTCAGTCGAAAGCAGAGTGTTGCGGATCAGATTCCAAGTCAGGGTATGCCGAACGTAATTCAGCGTGATGTAGTTTGAGTTGATACCGAGCTGATTTTCGTGACCGGCACTCACCGTTTGGCTGAGCTGTGCGTTGATGCGGTGGCTAATTAGTCCGTTCACATAATAATCCTGCAGGTCCTTGTGATCGGGGACCACGAAAACGAATGGGCCGAAGGGAAAGTTGACGAAGTTGTGGTCGAAATCGATCCACTGATAGCCGCCGGCCGCGCGCACTTTCAAGTTATTCGTCAACGCAAGTTCAACGAATCCACCCACGCTGTAGTCTTTATTGTCATTGAGAATGCTTTGGTCATAGCGGGTAAAAACAGCGTTGCCTTCTGCACCAACCGTGATCGTCGGATTGACGATAAAAGCGGCCGAACCCTGGACGATTTCCGAATTGCGATTCAAATAATCGAACCTGTTAGTCGTGGATACGAAGTTGTAATGATCGTAACCGACCTGAAGGAGCAGCTTGTTTAGATCCCACAGGACGGAGAGGCCGGCGGTGTTTTCAAAACGGCCGTAATTCACCACATTGCTCAACGCCCCTTCCTGGATCGGATCCTGTTGCAGGAGCATCCGATCATGAATGTTGATCCGGAAGTCGCTCACAAAAATATCGAACGCGATCTGCGACTTCGGCGCGACCAATATATAATCGGTGTCGTTCTTGGAATGATCGAGATAAAAAGCGTAGCCGATACCGAGATCGAGACGCAAGGTGTTCAGTTGGGTTACGGGCCAGATGGCGTCGAGCGTCAGATTAGGAGTAACGATGACATCATCTTGCGAATTGGATCTTATAGTGATGAAACCAGGACCAGTCGGGTTGGGGATCACAGCAGTGCCATCGTCGGCATAGTTGATGTTGTCGTTGTACTCGACGCCGACGGTTGCACCCACTCGAAATCGAACTGGACCCAACAGTAAATTATACGGGATGCGGGAAACATCCTGCTCCCGGGCATCCGAAGCCTCCTGGCCGGCCAATGACGGGCGCACCGCGTCCTGCGCATAAACACCCGCCGTCGCCACCAACATCGACGTCACGAACAAAAGCGTGGCCGATTTCCGCAACTGACCGCGGTGTAAGGAGATATGACGACAACTCATAGGCAGATTGATCAGATTAAAGGCTCAAGCAGTTGTAGTACCGTCGAAATCCCAAGCGGGTAACGCAACGCTTCTTAAACGCTCGCCCTCCGTCCGGATCCTATTCTCTTATCTCGTTATCCGTTCTTTTCGGTCGTATCTTTTACGAGAAAACGCCCCGCTGAAGCAAGAGAAATCAGAATTTTTACAGGGTTTCGTTGAAAACACCCGCGCAGAACCTCACCCGGCGTCATGGCGTGGGTTAAGCCGCAAAATTTCCGCCCTTGGCCTACTCTAAGCTGGTATTCTTCACATGCGTTGCGCTTGCCGGCGAATTAAACCTCGGTGGGCCAGGATCTTCCGGCGTCTTCCCGCCCTCACTTTTCTCGGATTTCTAGCTGCAAATCACTCTGGCTACGCGGGCGGCCGTGCGAAGAACGGCGCCCAAATCGAATATATCGCACCGGACGGGCAATTTTCTTCCTTAACCGCGACGCATCCCACGCATTACAAACATACCGCGGCCTTCGTCGATACTGACACTATCAGCTGTGTTCTAAAAGAAGGCGAAACGACGTTCATCATCGAACTGCCAAACAATGCACCGCGGGACCGTTTCACCTTCCTGAACGAAAACACAGATGCCTGCGGCGAACTCCGAATCGCAGTTTCCGATTCACAGCTGCCCGCGGACAGCCCCAAGTGGACTGAAGTGGACGGCATCGTCCCGTTTGCTCACAAGCGTCTCTTTAAATTATCGATGTTAGGCGTGGAAACAAGATTCGTCCGGCTCTCATTCAAGGTCGATGGACGGCGCCAGGATTCCGCGCAGATCTCTCATCCATTTCGAACATCTGTTCTCGCGGCGGAGATCAACTCAAATTTTAGCGGATTGCATGAACCCGGTCACGATCTGAGCGTCGCCGCGGTCTCGGTCGCGCCACTTCCGGCGAGGCAGAAATAGATAATTTTTCGTCCTGACCGCGACTTGATAAAAGGCCGCGCACACAATCACGGGCGAAAATTTCAGAGGCATGGAACTAGCTCTTAAAAATCACGGCTTGATTGTTGTGACGCATGCGATTGGACAAAGAAAATCAGACCACAAAAACGCCGATTCAATCGCCTTTGCTCGATCTGGTCGTCGCACCTCATCTCGAGCACATCTCTCATGAAAACAAAACCGCTCACTCCATATCTGAAAGTCATTCGCCATCGTGCAATGATTATTTTGCGATTGTTGCCCGGGCTACGAACGATGCAGTTCGGGATTGGGATGTAAGAAGCAACGGGCTCTCGTGGCCGCAGGGCTTAGAACGTCTCCTCGGGTACGACCCGTCAACCACTGAGTGCAACGACATCGGTTTCTGGCAAAAGAATCTTCACCCCGCTGATCGCGCTCGCATCGCTTCCTCGATTCGCGACACGTTTGCCAGCTCGTCCGACCACTGGAGCGGCGAATATCGCTTCCGCCGCGTGGATGGCGATTACATCAATGTCCTGGAACGGGCGCTGATTTTACGTGCCCACGACGGCACAGCCCAGCGTCTGATCGGTTCGCTCATGGATATCACCGCCCGCAAACAATTGCAGGATCAGCTCTGCCGCTCTCAAAAAATGGAAGCGTTCGGCCAACTTGCCGCCGGGCTCGCCCACGATTTCAACAATTTTCTCACCACCATTCTCGGTTATGGCGATTTGCTTCTGCACGAGCGCCAGATCAAGGGCACCCTCGCTGATCACGTCACGGAAATTCGCGCCGCCGCCGCCCGTGCGTCCGCTTTGACTCAACAACTTCTCGCTTTCAGTCGCAGGCAGCCGCTCGAACCCGTCGTCGTTGAAGTGAATTCGATCATCACCAATCTCGAACGCTCATTACTCCGGCTCATCGGGGAAAATATTTCCGTCGTTTGCCATCTTCACCACGAGAAGGAAGGCGCGCACATCAAAGCCGATCCGAGCCAGATCACGCAAATTATTCTAAATCTTGCGGTGAACGCGCGCGACGCAATGCCCAAAGGCGGGCAGCTCACGCTCGAGACCGCGATTGTCGATCTCACAAAGGAAATGGAATCGCCTTTCCTTTGCGGCGACTTTGTTCCAGGCCACTATGTTCTGATCAAAATCGCCGACAACGGAATTGGAATGAGTGAAGAGGTCAAAGCTCATCTCTTCGAACCGTTTTTCACCACCAAGACCGATCAGGAGAGAAGCGGCCTTGGCCTCGCAACTTGTTATGGCATCGTCCATCAGAGCGGCGGACATCTCCGGGTCGAGAGCGATCTAGGCAAAGGGACTGTCGTCCAAATTTATATCCCTCGCGTCCCGGCGCCGCCTCCGCCTTCGTACAAAAAGCCAAATAACAAGAAACCGCGCGGCGGCACCGAAACCATTCTCGTTCTCGAAGATGACATTAGCGTCCGCCACATTTCGGTGCGCACACTTCGCGGTTTTGGTTATCAAGTTATGGAAGCGGCCAATGGCGCTGATGCACGGCGTTTACTCAGCGAAAACCGTGGACAAAAGATCGACCTTCTTCTGACCGATCTGATCATGCCAGAAATGAGCGGACGCCGTTTTGCCGATTCACTGCGCGCGGCTCATCCCAACATCAAAGTTCTTTTCATCTCCGGATATCTTGAAGAATCGCTTCAACCGAGCGATCGATGCGAGCCGGAAATGTTTTTCCTGCCAAAGCCATTCGATTCAGAGCAACTCGCCACCAAAGTTCGAGAAGCACTGGACGGGTAGGGACGTCGCGTCGCGGTGCGCCGTCCGGACATCGCAGCGCGATGTCCCTACCAAGTTGTCCATGGTCGCTTGGCCGCCATAGCTTGGCGAAGGCAGAATCTTGCCCGAAGCTGTAAGCGCGTGATCACGTTCAAAGAGATCCAGGCCGCGTGCGATCGCATTGCCGGCGCCGTTTTTTATTCGCCTTGTCTTCCATCGATTCCGCTCAGCGAAATCACCGGCATGCAGATTTTCTGCAAGCTCGACAACTTGCAGCGCACCGGAAGTTTTAAAGAACGCGGCGCCCGGAACGCGCTCGCCCAGCTTTCAGCCGATCAAAAAAAACGGGGCGTGATCGCTGCTTCCGCCGGCAACCACGCGCAGGCGCTCGCGTATCAAGGAAAACTGCTCGGCATTCCGGCGACAGCGGTCATGCCTCAATACGCGCCGCTAATCAAAGTAAGCAATTGCCAGAAACTTGGCGCGAATGTCGTTTTACATGGCAAAGATTTCGCGGAGGCAAAAGCGCACGCGGATGAAATCGCAGTCGAAAAAGGCCTCGCTTACATCGACGGCTACGACGATCCCGCCATCATCGCCGGCCAGGGCACGATGGGCATTGAGATTATCGATCAGGTGGAAGATCTCGATGCGGTCATTGTTCCCGTTGGCGGCGCGGGCTTGATCGCCGGGGTTTCACTGGCGGTCAAAAATTTGCGGCCGCAAACAAAAATCATTGCCGTGGAAGCAGAGACCGTCGCCAGTTTTTCCGCGGCGCTCGAAGCGGGCAAACCAACCAGGATCGCATTGCATCCAACGCTCGCTGATGGACTCGCTATCCCGCAAGTTGGCCCGAACGCGTTCGCGATCGCGCGCGAACATGTCGATCAAACAATCACGGTCACTGAGGAACAAGTGGCGATCGCGATTTTGCGGTTGGTCGAGCTGGAAAAAACAGTCGTGGAAGGCGCGGCGGCGGCGCCACTGGCAGCGGCGCTTTCCGGAAAATTGCCGGAGCTCGTCCAGAAACGGGTCGTTCTCCTGTTATGCGGCGGGAACATCGATCCGAACATTCTCAGCCGCGTGATCGAGCGCGGTCTGGTCGCGGACGGCCGTTTATCGCGATTTACCGCCGTGATCAGCGATCGTCCCGGCGGACTGGCCGATCTTGCCAAACAAATCGCTGCGACCGGCGCGAGTATTAAAGAAGTCGTGCACGACCGCGCGTTCGCCAGCTCGGATGTTTCAACCGTGAATGTGCTCTGCACGGTTGAAACACGAAACCACGAGCATCTCGCCCAACTTCGCGCTCACTTGAAAGCCCACGGCGTCGAAACCTACGACGCAAAATAGGTGGCAGGGGTTGATTCGCTCGCTTCCCGCTCACTCACCCTCTCGGGCTTTCCAGTCCATCCCCGCCGGCTCCATTCACCGAACCGCTCCCGGCCGGATTGGCGTTTGCGGCGACTGAGGTCAATCGCCCCTACCTGCTTGAATGCACGTTCGCGTTCCATACCGTCAATCATGCATTCGCGAGAGCAAAAGATCGACCATCGCCAATCCGGTCCGGATTTTGCGCGCCGGCATATCGGTCCGAACGAAAACGAGGCCGCGGAGATGTTGGGTTCCCTCGGCTTTGAAAATCTTGATGCGCTGATCGATGCGACCGTTCCAAAAAATATTCGGCTCGATCGAGAATTAAATTTGCCGGAAGCGAAGTTGGAAGACGAAGCGCTCGCCGAGCTGCGCGCGATTTCGAAGAGAAACAAAACCGCGAAATCTTTTATTGGCGCGGGTTATTCGGATTGCATCACGCCACCGGTGATTCAGAGGAACGTCCTTGAAAACCCGGGGTGGTATACCGCTTACACACCGTACCAAGCCGAGCTTGCGCAAGGTCGTCTCGAAGCGCTTGTCAATTTTCAAACGATGATTGTCGATCTCACCAAGCTCGATATTGCCAACGCGTCAATGCTCGATGAGGCCACCGCCGCGGCCGAAGCGATGACGCTTTGCCACGCGTCCGTTCCAGATCGGAAAACCTTTCTCGTTGCTGACAATTGTCACCCGCAAACAATTGAAGTTATCCGCACACGCGCCAAGCCGCTTGGAATTGACGTTAAAGTCGACAATTACACTCGCTTCAAGTTCGACGAGTCTGTTTTCGGCACGCTCATGCAGTATCCGGCGACTGATGGCGCGATTTACGATTACGCCGAGTTCGCCCGGCACGCGCACGATGCGGGCGCGCTCGTCGTTGTCGCTGCCGACATTCTCGCGCTCACTTTACTAAAACCGCCCGGCGAATTCGGCGCCGATGTCGTCGTTGGCAATACGCAGCGCTTTGGCGTTCCGCTTGGTTTCGGCGGACCACACGCGGCTTACTTCGCGACCTGCGACAAATACAAACGGCACATGCCGGGCAGACTTGTCGGAGTTTCCCACGATGCCGACGGTCGGCCCGCCTATCGACTCGCGCTGCAAACGCGCGAACAACACATCCGCCGCGACAAAGCAACGAGCAACATTTGCACGGCGCAGGTTCTTCTCGCCGTGATCGCGTCGATGTACGCGGTTTATCATGGCCCGCGCGGTTTGCGCACAATCGCCGAGCGAGTTCATGGCCTAGCGAGTCAACTGGCTGACGGTCTTCGCGCGCTCGGACTGAAAATTACGCATGAAAACTTTTTCGACACCATCGGGGTGGAAGTCGAATCGAGTAGCGTGTTGATTGAACATGCGCAAAAAGCCGGATGCAATCTTCGTGTTCTGGGAACGCGCGCGGTCGGCGTTTCGTTAGACGAAACGACCACGAATCGCGACATCGAATTGTTGATGTCGATCTTTCGCGGCACGCACGTCCGTGATTTGGCTGATGATGATCTCGGTCAACCGCCGCTGCGCATCCCGAAATTCGCGACCCGCCATTCAAAATTCCTAACCCATCCGATCTTCAACACGCACGACACCGAGACCGAGATGCTGCGCTATCTGAAAAAACTCGAGTCGCGCGACCTCTCTCTCTGTCACTCGATGATCCCGCTCGGCTCGTGCACGATGAAATTGAATGCGAGCGCGGAAATGTTTCCGATTTCGTGGCCGGAATTCGCCAAGCTCCATCCGTTCGCGCCTGACGATCAAACGACCGGCTACGTCGAGATGTGCCAGCAATTGGAAGACTGGCTGGCGGAAATCACCGGCTTCGCTGCGGTTTCGTTGCAACCCAATGCCGGATCCCAAGGCGAGTACGCCGGCTTGCTCGCAATCAGGGAATATCATGCCTCGCGCGGCGAAGCGCATCGCAATGTTTGTCTGATTCCAACTTCGGCGCACGGAACCAATCCGGCGAGCGCGGTCATGGCCGGTCTCAAAGTCGTTGCGGTCGCGACGTTAAAAGATGGCGATATCGATCTGGCCGATCTCCGCGCGAAAGCGGACGCGCACGCGAGTGATCTCGCCGCGCTGATGGTGACGTACCCGAGCACGCATGGCGTGTTCGAGCCGACCATCCGCGAAATTTGCGAGATCGTACATAATCATGGCGGGCAGGTTTACATGGACGGCGCGAACATGAACGCACAATGCGGCCTTTGCCGTCCGGGCGATTACGGTGCCGACGTTTGCCATTTGAATTTACACAAAACGTTTTGCATTCCGCACGGCGGTGGCGGGCCCGGCGTCGGACCGATTGGCGTGGCCAAACATCTGGTCCAATTTTTGCCGGCGGCTGCATCGTTGAATCCGGATGCCGACCTTCACAAGCGGGTCGGTCCGGTGGCGCAAGCCCCTTACGGAAGCGCCAGCATTTTAACGATTTCCTGGATGTACATCCGGATGATGGGCGCGGACGGTTTGAAACGCGCGAGCGAGATCGCGATTCTAAATGCGAACTACATGGCCAAGCGTCTCGACCCGCATTTTCCCGTTTTGTTCAAAGGCAAACATGGTCTCGTTGCGCACGAGTGCATTGTCGATCTTCGCCAATGGAAGGCCGCGGGCATTGAAGTCGAAGACGTCGCCAAACGGTTGATGGATTACGGATTTCACGCGCCGACTGTTTCCTGGCCGGTCGCCGGCACGATGATGATCGAGCCGACCGAAAGCGAATCGAAAGAAGAGCTTGACCGTTTTTGCGACGCGATGATCTCAATTCGCACGGAAATCGACGCGATCGTAAACGGAAAAACTGACCGGCAAAACAATTTGCTGAAAAATGCGCCCCACACCGCGCAGCAGATTGCTTCTGAAAAATGGGATCGCCCCTACTCGCGCGAGCAAGCCGCGTTTCCGGCGCCCTGGACGCGCGAACACAAATTCTGGCCGTCGGTCGCGAGGATCGACAATGTTTACGGCGACCGGAACCTGTTCTGCTCCTGTCCGCCGATCGAAGAATTCGGCGCGATTTAAGTTTCCGATGCGAGCTCGGGTTCGCGGTCCACCCGAGTTGGAACAAGGCGCAACCCCGAACCATTTTTTCCATCGGACACTTCATCGCCTTGTTCGTGATACTCGGCGTCGGCGTTGACCTGCCAGAGATCGTAAAGCTTGGCGTCGGCCAGAATATTTTCGACGCACAACATCGCCGTCATCATGGCGTGATCCTGGTTGTT
>Ga0209059_1001129_pt1 | contig 12304 bp, 6 predicted proteins | sample GraSoiAngelo_151_FD_186165 | JGI IMG/M metagenome (GOLD analysis project Ga0209059, IMG submission 186165) | Grasslands soil microbial communities from the Angelo Coastal Reserve, California, USA - 14_1009_12_20cm (SPAdes) (version 2) | ecosystem: Environmental > Terrestrial > Soil > Grasslands ...
CGCGCATGGCGTGTGGAGGGTGAGATTGGTAAACGAACCACCGAAATTACCGCCATAAGTGCTCGTGAGTGGAACGGTTTGGTTGAGAATCTGGCCCTGAATCAGCCGGCGCCATTCCATGTTGTAGAAGAAGAATGTCTTGTGTTCCTTCGCCCAGAAGTCAACCGGGCCTCCTACGTTGAAACCGAAGGTGTGGAACCGCAACTCTGCGACTTTGTTTGGCGCTGGGTTGAAGTAATTGCGGGCATCCAGCGCGTCGTTGCGCAAAAACTCCCACGCGCTGGCGTGATACTGCTTGGTTCCGGACTTAATAACGGCCGTCATCGTCGCTGCCGAAGACAGGCCGTATTCCGCGCTGTAGTTCGAAGTCATTTGGCGGAACTCGGCAATGGCGTCCATGGAGGGCATGACGTCAGAACCGCCAGCGCCTCCACGGTCGCTGCTCTCGCTGCCGTCAAGCAAGTAGAGATTATGGCTCTCGCGCATGCCGTTGAAACTCACATTGGCATCGCCGCCCACTGGGGTTGGAATCTGGAAGTCTCCCTGACCGCTGGATGCACCGGGTGTCAGCGAGATCAGCGAGTACATGCTGCGCCCATTCGTGGCCAACTGGCTGAGCTGTTGTCCGCTGATGACGCTGCTGATTTCGCCGGTATCGGCCTGCACCGCGATCGCGGCGGCTTCGACCGTAACCTGTTCTTGGGCGCTGCCAACCGCCAACTTAAGATCAACACGAGCACGATCACCGACCTGCAAGGTGATGTTCTGCTGCTCGGTGGTCTTGAAGCCGGCCGCAGCCGCGCGGACGGTATAGCGTCCGATGCGAAGATCGGGAACGACGTATTGACCGTCGCCGGTGGTGTTCATTGTGCGCGACAAACCGGTGTCAAGGTTGGTGATTGTTATGGATGCGTTTGCGACCGCAGCACCGGATGGATCCGTTACGGTTCCAACGATGGTGGCTTCTGACTGCGCCACGGCTTGCGCGGCAAAAAGCAGGACCAGCGCCGCTAGAATAACGGTGAGACGCAGATCGCAACGTCGCAGAATTTGGCCGATACTCCCGGCATGCGTGGGCGAGAGGAATTTCATGTGCCAGCCTCCAAGCTGTATGGGTCGGGGCAAGAAGCAGGGATCGAGACACCCCGAGATTCCGAGAACGTTTACGGTGTTACATCCGGTCAATGACCGTTGTCAAGCGCAAAATCGATATTGCTGTTTTTCCCGCTGCTTTTTTTCGTGGCGGCAAGCCTCAAAGTTGGTCATAAGTCGATTTATTTTGCGCTCCCCCGAGTAAATCTCTTATTTCCGTGCGCTTGCAAATCGCTCTTGGAACTCTCTCGGAATTCCCAAGTTGGGCATGCAGGTGATTATCCTGATGCCGCGGGAATGCTGATAACGCAGCACTTTGCGTCTTTTCCTTTTCGGAATACTGCGCCCTCGTCCTCGCATTTGCGCACCGTAGTTCTTGACCTTCACCTTACCCTGTGCTACAAGCGACGGTCGGACCGTAATCGTTTACGGAACTCATCTACATAGCCTTCGCATTTACGCGACCTCTCTGGTCGACGGAGGAGAACCCCGTGGAAAGAAATGTTCGTAGCATCCTGCAGTTTGTGATCCTCTTTATACTTCTGCTCGCGGCTTGTGAAGCGCAGAACAAACCTCTTTATCTTGATCCTTCCCAACCAATCGATGCGCGCGTCGACGACCTTATCAAGCGCATGACCCTGGAACAGAAGGCAACCCAGGTGGTGAATCAGGCGCGCGCGATCCCCGAGTTGCAGGTGCCTGGCTATGACTGGTGGAGCGAGGCTCTGCACGGCGTCGCCAACGCCGGCACCGCCACTGTGTTCCCGGAGCCCATAGGCCTCGCAGCGACCTTTGATGATCCACTCATCCATCAAATGGCAGTTGTGATTGGCACCGAGGCCCGCGCCAAGCACGAACTGGCCGTGAAAGCCGGGCGCCGCGACATCATGGAGGGTCTCGATTTCTGGTCCCCGAATATCAACATCTTTCGCGATCCGCGCTGGGGACGCGGCCAGGAAACTTACGGCGAAGATCCGTTTCTAACCGGACGCATGGGTGTGGCGTTCGTGACCGGACTACAAGGGGACGATCCGAAATACTACCGGGTGATTTCGACGCCCAAACACTACGCGGTGCACAGCGGGCCGGAACCTTCCCGGCATTCCATCGATGTGCAGGTGTCGAAACATGACATGGAAGACACTTACCTGCCCGCCTTTCGCGCGGCGGTCACAGAAGGCAAGGCTGAGTCGGTGATGTGCGCGTACAACCGGGTAAACGGGCAACCAGCCTGCGCCAGCGATTTCTTGCTGGTCGACACACTACGCGGAGCATGGAAGTTCAACGGCTACGTGGTCTCCGACTGCGATGCCGTCGTCGATATTTATGACGGGCATCATTACACCAAGAGCCAGGCGGACGCCGCGGCCGTCTCGATGAAGCATGGCATGGACAATGAGTGCGCCGACTTCTTCACCATCACCAAGGACGATCATGATTACCGTCCTTTTATTGACGCCGTACACCAGGGCCTGATGAGCGAAGCCGACCTTGACCGCTCGCTGAAGCGCCTGTTTACCGCTCGCATGAGATTGGGCATGTTCGATCCTCCTAACATGGTCCCGTACGCGAATACGCCAGCGTCGGAAATCGATAGTGCGGAGCACCGGCAGCTCGCGCTGAAGACCGCGCAGGAATCGATGGTGCTGCTGAAGAATGATGGCGTGCTGCCGCTGGGATCCAACGTGAAAAAAATCCTGGTGGTAGGGCCGTTGGCAGACCAGACGCAGGTTCTGCATGGAAACTATGCGGGCAGGGCTTCACATGCCGTGACGGCGCTCGAAGGAATTCGCAAGCAGTTCGGCGCCGCGAAGGCTTCTTTTGTGCCGGGGACGAATTTTCTGCGGCAGGAGCTTGTGATTCCCACCTCTGCTCTGTCGACCGAGGACGGCAAGCCGGGGCTCAAAGGCGAATACTTCTCGGGAGACTTGTCAGGCACTCCGCAGCTTGTAAAGACAGATCCTGAAGTCAATGTGGACCTGTCGCATCATCCTGACCCGCATGCCATGGCGCCGCCCAACGGGATGAAGGAATTTTCCGCGCGCTGGACTGGATTCATCACTCCGGCGGAATCGGGACTGTATCGCGTCGGATTGATTGGCTCGATGAATCGCATGTGGCTCGAGGACAAGCAGATCGTGGACGATCCGGTGCTGCACGATCCCAACACGCAGACGGTCGAGATGGAATTGAGTAAGGGACATCGCTACGCCGTGAAGATCGAATTCCTGGGCGGTGGCGTCGGCACCAGGCTGGTCTGGCTGCCGATCAGCAAGAATCCGCTGGCCGAAGCGGCGTCAGCAGCGCGTGACGCAGACGTGGTGGTAGCGGTCGTAGGTATCACTTCGAAGCTCGAAGGCGAGGAAATGAAGGTCGACCTTCCGGGATTCCGTGGCGGCGATCGCACCAGCCTCAATCTGCCATCCGAAGAAGAAGTTCTACTGGGGGCCATGAAGAGCACCGGCAAGCCTCTGGTCGTGGTCCTGATGAACGGCAGCGCGCTCGCGGTGAACTGGGCGAACGATCATGCCAACGCCATTGTGGACTCCTGGTATGCGGGAGAAGAGGGCGGCACCGCCATCGCGCAGACTTTGGCAGGCGAATACAATCCTGCCGGACGCCTGCCGGTCACCTTCTATAAGGGAGTGGAACAGCTCCCCGAGTTCGAGGACTACGCCATGAAGAACCGCACCTACCGGTACTTCACCGGCCAGCCACTGTACCCGTTTGGTTATGGCCTGAGCTATTCCACATTCGACTACAGCGGGCTTAAGTTTTCGAATCCCACGCTGCAAGCCGGGAACCCCGTCGATGTTGACGTTGATGTGAAGAACACAGGCAAGCGGGACGGCGATGAAGTCGTGCAGCTTTATATCACCTTCCCGAAAATGCCGGGGACTCCCTTGAAGGCTCTGCGTGGCTTCACGCGCGTACATCTGAAGAGCGGAGAGTCCCGGCAGGTGAAGCTGACGCTTGCCCCGCGCGACCTGAGCTATGTTAATGATGCCGGAGACCGCATGGTCACGGCCGGAGATTATCTGATCACCGTGGGTGGGGGACAGCCCGGAACGGCGGCGGCGCATATCGACGGTCACCTCACGATCCAGGGCGAGGAGAAGTTGCCCGAGTGAAGAGCCGCTTGGGAGACACGCGGGCGAGCTTTTCTGAGAAACTATGAATGGCGGTCTGTTTGCCCCATTCGCACATGACTCGTTCTGCCGTTGGTCTTTTTGCGTTTCTCTGTTATCTGGTTGCGAGCGCGCCTCTGTCGCGCTCGCAGACTCCTCCTTCCAACGCAGCGTCTGACCCCGCCGGCAATCCCGTCCAATTTGTTTATCAGCCCATCGACTTCAAGCTGGATTCCGACGAAACTCCCGAGCATCATGCCCCCGAAACGATGGCCGGCGGCGTTGCCATCTTCGATTACAACAACGACGGCAAGCTGGACATCTTTTTCACCAACGGCGCCGAAATCAAGACTCTCAAGAAAGATTCTCCGAAATATTCCAACCGCCTGTTTGAGAACGACGGCCAGGGACATTTCACCGATGTGACCGAAAAAGCCGGGCTCGCAGGCACGGGTTACGACACCGGCGTGGCCATCGGTGACTACGACAATGATGGCTACGAAGATATCTTTCTCGCGGGCGTGCACCGCAACACGCTCTATCACAATAATGGCGACGGCACTTTTACCGATGTGACCGCCAAGGCCGGGCTCAATAAGCCTGATCCGGAGTACGGCCCGCTGTGGGCTGTCGCAGGTGCGTGGATCGATGTGAACAACGACGGACTGCTCGATTTGGTCGTGATCAACTACCTGAAGTGGGATGTGAATCACGAGCCCGTGTGTGCCGGTTACGGACACAACGATTACTGCCATCCCAAGATGTACAAGCCCACGCCAAATCAACTGTTTATCAACAAGGGCGACGGGACTTTTCGCGATGCCTCGGTGGAAGCGGGCTTCCGGGCGCATCCCGGAAAGGGGATGGGGGCCGCGGCCGCCGATTCGGAGCTGACCGGTCGCATGGATCTGATCGTCCCTAACGACAAGCTGATGAACCAGTTTTACAAAAGCAAAGGCGGCGGAAAGTTCGAAGAAGTTGCCTTCGAAGAAAATGTTGCCCTGCGCGAGGACGGCGTTTACATCTCCGGCATGGGTACGGATTTCCGCGATCTTGATAACGACGGCTATCCCGACATCGTCATCGTTGCGCTCGACGGTGAAACCTTCCCGGTCTTTAAGAACACCGGCAAAGGAAGTTTCACGGAAGTCACGCGCGAGAGCGGGATGACGAAGCTGACTCTGCCCATGGCGGGATATTCTCCGATGATCGCCGACTTCGACAATGATGGATGGAAAGACATCTTCGTGTCCCGCGGGCACGTCCAGTCGCTGGCCTCGACCAATCTGAAGATCGAGCAGCCCAACACGGTCTTCCGCAATCTCGGCGGGATGAAGTTCGGGGCTCTCACCGGCGAGGCTGGCTTTGAGGCGCGCCCTCCAGCGCGCCATCGCGGTTCCGCCTTCGGGGATTTGAACGGCGACGGTCGTCTCGATGTCGTGGTGAGCGCACTCAGCGCTCCCGCGGAAATCTGGATGAACCAGAGTCCGGGTAAGGACCACTGGATCGAGTTCAAATTACAGGGCACGAAGAGCAATCGCGACGGCATTGGCGCGCGCATCAAGGTCGTGACCAAATCCGGCGCGCAGTATAACCACGTGACCTACAGCTGCGGCTATGCCTCCTCGAGCGCGGGGCCCGTGCATTTCGGTCTGGGTGCAAACGCGTCTGCGGACCTGGTCGAGATTCACTGGCCCTCAGGCACTGTGCAAACCCTGAAAGATGTGGCCGCCGATCACCTAATGCAGGTGAAGGAACCAGCGAAGTAAGACATCGGCCGCTGCCAAATCCCCGCTCTAAACGCCGCGAAGTACGCGGCGTTTAGAATGGGGCACCTTCACGTCAAGCTCGAAGCCAACCACAACTCAAAGGCTTCCACTCTCGAGCTAACCGCTCGGTTACGGAGTGGTCTCCCCGACGAAAGACTGGCACGAAACGTTCGGGTGCCAGTTTACGAATGCGCCATCCGGATTATCTTTCCACGCCCAGACATGCAACGTGTAAAACGCCGGAAGTCCGAAGCGGTTGGGCGCGGCGAAGTAGTGGAAGATCTGTCCCATGAGCTGCGGGGCGACGCCCGGATGTGCCGCGTCCCAGCTACTGGCGATCACCAGATAGTCCGCGCCAGTCAGCTTCACGCTGCCATCGGGCTGAGCCTCATAGAGCACGATCTGCGGACGGCTAACGTCGATGATGCCGTTGCCCACCAGCGTGTCATTTACATAATGGAGACCCATGGCGCCGAAATCGTCTCCGCTGACGCAGCCGAACTCCAGCCTGTATCCGGCGTTTTCGGCGGCCCTCACATCTTGAAAGCGCGCCGTCGCTTCCCGCACCGCCCGGACCAGGGCGCCACGCTGGCTCTTCTGTTCCGCGGTAACCGTTGCATGCTCATGAGCAGTTTGCGCCAGCGCGCTTAACGGGCAAATGCTCATCAACACGAGAGCGATCGCGGAACACTGCAATTGTGTCGCGAAGTGTCTGAATTTCGTGGGAACTTGTGGAGTAGTCATTGAAAATCATCTCCTGTTTGAAATTTTATTTACCCAGCAGGCCGACTTGCAGCGTGCTCGGCAGGGGTGACTGTCGAGAATCCGCTCCATAGAGCATCTTCTCGCCTGGATCTCGTCTCGAGAACGTCCCCGCAGAGCGTCCAACCTTGCCTGGTGAAGGAAACTTACGAGGATTCCGCGCGAGAGTAACGAAGGATGAGCGAAGAAAGGCCAAAATCCGCGCGAGAGGGCGCCGCCCGTGCACCCATTCTAGGCGCCGCGTGGTTTTCGACCTTAGATTGGGGATTTGGAAAACGTCGCTTACGGTAGCAGAATCCGTGTCATCGTCGGCATCTGTGGCTGTGAAGTATGTTTCTGACGTGCGTTCACTTGTTCCACCTGGAGGATGGTCGCGCACACCTGGGGGCTTCGCCTACGCCATGTGGCAGAGTTACCTTACCTCAAGGGAGTGGGATACCAGTAATAGCGCCCGTTAGTCTGACGGTGAGCCTGAAAGCGAAATGCTTTGGATTGAGAAATGGGGAAAAACCAAAACTTATATCGCACCACGATGGCTAGATCAGATCCTTCAAAAGGTCCCGCTAACTTGAAAATATCAGATGGGGTCACGGCATACTGCTCATCCATTCGAAGCGTGTGATGCTCCCACTTTGAACTAAAGAAGAAGCCCAAGCTGCTCTCCACGACTTCATCATTAACGAGCCAGCCGCCATTAACGGGCATTCTGACCGGAGCTACCCCTAGTCGAATGTCGGAGAGAGGAAATATGTTTCCGTTCGTAACTGTAAATGCTGACGAGAATGGATTCTCAACATCGACAGGTTCAGAAGCTGACACGGAAGGGCGCGGAAGAAACGATAGCAGTCCTAGCAGACCCATTCCAAAGCTGGCGAGGGCCAGACCGCGTCTCAGGAACAAACCCCAGTTCAATTCCACCGCTTGTTTCGAAAGGTTCTTGCGTCTGGGCGTTTTTAGTCCTCGGTTTGACATGGGACCCAGAACACCCCCAGTGGCGTCTGCACGCCAATGGCGCATCTCAGCCCAATGCTACCCTCAAAGTGCGAAGCGGCAAGTTACTTAGGCATCATTGCTGTGAATTTGTTTGTGCTGCGTTCTGATTAGGAAAACAATGGCTGGAAGCTTCCTGTTAATCGAGAATTAACTTAAAACGCGGAAGGTGGGCCGGGGTAGGGTGCGCTGAAACTCCGTGCTCATCACCAGCTTGGAATATCAGGAACAATTCGGGCGTGATTTGGCTCCTACTTTAATCCAAAGAGCGCTCGTCTTTATAACGAATTCGGGGCCTCGTCCCAACTTGGAAGCAACAAAAGAAACGGCCGACGTAGCCACAGATTCACGCAGATCAACACGGATTTTTCTGGCACGGACTCAGACGGCTTTAGAACGAATTCGCAAGCGCCGCGCGCCTCGTGCCAATTGGAATTGATAAAAAAGGCACGGCCGAAGCCGTGCCCGATAGCAATCCGTGTTGATCCGCGTAGATCTGTGGCTTAGTCCCGCACCCCGTCCATGAAAGCGCGGAGTTTGCGGGAGCGGCTGGGGTGGCGCAGCTTGCGCAGGGCTTTGGCTTCGATCTGGCGGATGCGTTCGCGGGTGACTGCGAAGCTCTGCCCGACCTCTTCCAAAGTGTGCTCGCTGCCGTCTTCCAGGCCGAAGCGCATCTTGATCACTTTCTCCTCGCGCGGGGTCAGCGTGCGCAGGACCTGTCCGGTCTGGTCCTTCAGGTTCACGTTGATCACCGCTTCGGCGGGAGAAACTACCGCGCGGTCTTCGATGAAGTCGCCAAGGTGCGAATCTTCCTCTTCGCCGATCGGAGTTTCCAGCGAGATCGGCTCCTGCGCGATCTTGAGTACCTTGCGCACTTTTGCCACGGGAATGTCCATGCGCTTGGCAATCTCTTCCGACGTGGGCTCGCGTCCCAGTTCCTGCACCAGCTGACGCGACGTGCGGATCAGCTTGTTGATCGTTTCGATCATGTGCACTGGAATACGAATCGTTCGGGCCTGGTCGGCAATGGCGCGGGTGATGGCTTGGCGAATCCACCACGTGGCGTACGTCGAAAACTTGTAGCCACGGCGGTATTCGAATTTGTCCACGGCCTTCATCAGGCCGATGTTGCCTTCCTGAATCAGGTCGAGGAACTGCAGCCCGCGGTTGGTGTACTTCTTCGCGATTGAAACCACAAGACGGAGGTTGGCCTCGATCAGCTCGCGCTTGGCCTGCTCCGCGTCCATGTCGCCCTGGATGATCTCGCGCTGCGTGCGCTTGAGCTCCGGGAACGACACTCCGGTTTCGAGTTCCAGCTTTTCAACTTCGCCGCGAATGGCGCGCGACTGCCGCCGGTATTCCTTTTTCTGCTCTTCGCTGCGAGTGGCGTCGGCCTTGCGCTCGAGATTATTCGCCTGGCGATCCAGGGAGCGCATGCCGTCCACAGTTTTGTTGAGCCGCTCAATCAGCCGCTTGCGCTCGGCGTTGGTGAAACCGAGCTTGCGCAGCGCGATGGAAACGGCGACTACCGCGCGCGCCAGCTTGCGACGGGCGCGGCGGTGGTCTTTGGGCTTTTTCTTTTCGGAAACTTCCTTGAACTTCTCTTCGAGGACCTGGGCCTTTTTGTACAGCTTGGCCATATCATCGATTTTTCCGGTGAACTCATTGAGGCGGTTCTGCAGGATCTCGTCGGTGATCTCTTCTTCGTCGAAGGTGACCACTTCCTTGATCGAGCGGACGTTCTTCTTGAGATCCTCGCCCAGGTTGAGCAGTTCGCGGATGACGATGGGCGACCGCGATAGCGCTTTCAGGACGCGAATCTGGCCGCGTTCAATGCGCTTGGCGATTTCGACTTCGCCTTCGCGCGTGAGCAGCGGCACGGTTCCCATCTCGCGCAAGTACATGCGGACGGGGTCGTTGGTTTTTTCCAGCGCTCCGGGGGTGAGGTCGAGTTCGACGTCCTCCCCTTCTTCCAGCTCGTCAAAGCCTTTTTTGTCGATTCCGGCGGAAGGCAGCTTGGGGCCTTCCAGGACATCGATACCCTGGGTACCGATGGTGGTCAGCAGATCGTCAAGGTCTTCGGGACTGTGCACGTCATGCGGTATGAGGTCATTGACCTGGTCATACGTGAGATATCCCTTCTCTTTACCTGTGTCGATCAGCTTTTTAATGTCGTCGTACTTGTCGTCAAGAGCCAAGAGGTGTCCTTAAACTGTCAACTCCGCTCCACAGGAGCGTGTGGTAAATTTTCTAAAAAGGTGGGAATGTGGGTCTAGCGGGATTGTGCGCCTAGCACAAACCTATTGAGTTTAGCACGGAAGTGCTTACCCGTCTATCGGTTGCCCGCCGGATCGTTCCCGCAGCCCGCCTAACTGCAGATTTCCTTAATACTTAGATGGTTTCGGGGAGCAAATTGTTTCACGCTGTTTTCTGGGATTTGAGGCTCTGTTCGGCCAGGCTGGGGTCGCGAAGGGCGCGGCTGAGATTCTCCAGTTCGCAGAGAAGCTGTTTGAGGCGCTCGCGATCGGCGGCTACATCTGGCTTTTTGAGCTGCTGCTGGACGCGCTCCTGCTCGCGTTTCAGGTGAATGCGGCGCAGGGCGCGGACTGCGGCTTCCAGAACCTCCGGGGTCAGTTCCTCCTCTTCATGGATCAGAATTGTGGCCAGCAGGCGGCGATCGCTTTCGCTGGCCGGAATCTGGAGAACGTCTGCGGCGTCCGCGGGCGCGTTGAGCAGGGATTCGGCAAGGCTTTCGCTGGAGAGGCCGCGGTGCAGGCCCTCGTTTGCGAGAACGTAGGCGGCCTGACGGGCGGGATCGAATTCTTCTTCTGCGCCGTCGCGGGCGGAGAGGTGCTCTTGGTTGGGCTGGATCTGGCGAGCGGAAGCGAGGGCGCGGATCAGGACTTTTTCGGCCTCGGTGACTTGGGATTGCGGCGGAGCTTTGACCGCGGCAGTCGAACGCGTGCTGGCCGCGTGGCGCAACTCCTGTCGCAATACTGACGAATCGATTTGCAGCTTCTGGGCGATCTCGTGGGCGAGTTCGTCGCGGACAATCCGGCTGGGGATTCGCTGAATGTGCGGCAGAAGATAGTTCACGGCTTTGACTTTGCCTTCGGCACTGCGGAGGGGAAACAGGGCGCGGGCACGCTCGATGAGGTAATCGAAATATTTCTGGGAATGGCGGAGGGCCTCGCCGTAGGCATCTTTGCCTTTGCGGCGGATGTAGAGGTCTGGGTCGAATCCCTGGTCGAGGGTGAGGACCTTGATTTGGAATTCTTCTTCCACCAGCAGGCCGAGGGTGCGCTCGGTGGCTTTGGCTCCGGCAGTATCGGGATCGAAGTTTACGACTGCATTTTTGCTGAAACGACCGAGGAGCTTGGCTTGGAGTTCGGTGAAGGCGGTGCCGCTGCTGGCGATCACGTTGTGGAATCCGGCGGCGTAGACGGAGATGCAATCCATCTGGCCCTCGACGAGGATGGCGTAATCAAATTTCTTGATCCACTCTTTGGCGAGATCGAGATTGAAGAGGACGCGGCTTTTGGAGTAGATCGGAGTCTCGGGGGAGTTGAGATATTTGGGGCCGGATTTTTCGTCGGTGGAGAGGGTGCGTCCGGTGAAGGCGATTACTTTGCCGGCTTCGCTGGAGATGGGGAACATGACTCGATTGCGGAACTTCGAGTACATGGCGGAGAGCGGTGAGCTATGAGCACTGAGCTGCGAGCGGTCATCCCGCTCGTCAGCTTGATTGCTCATTGCACGGCGCTCATGGGTCGCCGCTTCCTTCCAGGAGAAAAGGCCGCTTTCCCTGAGGACTTCTTCGGCGAATTCTCCTTTTAGGCGATCACGCAATAAGAAGCCGGAGTCTGGGGCGTAGCCTATGCGGAACTTCTGGATCATTTCTTCGTCCAGGCCGCGTCCCGAGAGGTATTCGCGGGCGCGGGCGCCTTCGGGGCGGCGTAGGCATTCCTGAAAGAAAGCTACGGCGCGCTCATGGACATCGAGAATCTGACCGCGAAGCCGGGCTTCTTTGGCTTCGCCTTCGCTGGCGTAGGTCGCCTTGGGGAGTGGGACGTTTAATTTCTGCGCGACCAGGCGGACGGCTTCCGGAAAGGTGACGTTGTCGATTTTCTGAACGAAGGTGAAGACGTCTCCGGAGACGCCGCATCCGAAACAGTGAAAGAACTGGCGCGTGGCGTGAACGGAGAAGGATGGAGTCTTCTCGCCGTGGAAGGGACAGAGGCCGGAGTAGTTCTGGGCTCCTGCTTTCTTAAGCTTGATGTAATCGCCGATGATGCGGACGATGTCCGCCTGCTGCTTGAGGGTGTACGCGAAATCGCCGGGGTTCGCCATGGATGGAGGTTTCCATTGTCAGGTAGACGAGGGGTAGTTGGAAAGTAATTGGAAACGCGATCAGCGATCGCGGTGCGGAAAAGCTGTGGAATTTGCGGGGTAATCGGTTGACGGCGGAGGAAAAACAAGCCTCACAGAAGAAAAGGACGGGTCGCGGCGCAACCTCGATTTCTTACGCTCCCTGTTACACTTCGGCGGCTCACGGCTCTCTGG
>Ga0209059_1001132_pt1 | contig 12285 bp, 11 predicted proteins | sample GraSoiAngelo_151_FD_186165 | JGI IMG/M metagenome (GOLD analysis project Ga0209059, IMG submission 186165) | Grasslands soil microbial communities from the Angelo Coastal Reserve, California, USA - 14_1009_12_20cm (SPAdes) (version 2) | ecosystem: Environmental > Terrestrial > Soil > Grasslands ...
CTCTTTGCGAGCAAGTACGTGGGCCTGTTCAAGCAGAGCGCGCAGCGCTGGTGAAGCAGGATGCTCTACGGTAGGGCCGCGGGAGCCATAGAGCCAGTTCAGGCGTATCCCCGGCAGCGATACAGGCAGGGGGACCTGTGCGACCGATAGCATCAGCGCCCCCACCATGCGCCCATTCTCCAGGGCACCCAGGCGGTAGATATTTCCGCCCAGGTAACGATTCAATTCTCCCCACTCATAGGATTGCAGCAGGTGACCGCGCGGCTGGCTGGTCAAAAAGCCGTTCCACTGTTCTCTATCGGTGATTTCTTGTACGGTAATAGTCATTAGCCACACTCATCTATCGGTACTGATATTCTGCAAATAAAAAAAGCTCCCTTCTCACTATTCGGGGCCAAGTATAGCATAGTGAAAGAAGGGAGGCAATTTTATAGCTACTACGGTCAGCCTGGGCTAGCCCCTCCTCAAGGGCGATCCCTTGCGGTCGCCCTTGAGGAGGGGCTAGCCCATTTCTATACCGTAGCCTTCTTCTTCTTTGAGGTGAATCTATCGACAAGTCTATCCGCGTATTCGCTCACGATAGGTATTCTAAAGTTGCGGCCGCGATACATCTGGAACATCATGAAGAGCCAGGTGAGGATAGCAATGACGGTAATAATGGTGCTGGCAAATGAGAGGGGAATATACAACAGGAAGCCCAGCAGCGGAATAAGGCTGATGAGATGTAGAGCTTCCAGCAGCACGGACACGCCACCAAAAAAGATGATCGACTGGGCGGCGTGAAAACGCACAAAGCGATTCTTTCTCTCGATCACGAAGAAAACCAGGCCGCCTAACCACCAGAAGAGATAACCCAGGATAGCCTCTGTCCTTGCACTCAAACCCGTGGAGGTGGGACCTTGAGCGCTTATACCCTGTGTCGCGCTAAACGGTGGTTGATAGGTACTACTTGTATTACTCGTGTTGCTTGTGCTGCCAGGCTCGTACTCTTGCTGTTGATACTGCTGCCCATAGGAAGACTGTTGATAGCCCTGCTGTTGCTGGCTCCCCTGCTGACCTCCCTGTTGATAGCCACCCTGCTGCCCATATTGCTGGCCGCTGCCAGGGGTGTTCGCACTGCCTGGTTGCTGTGGCGCAGTATACCGACCGTAGCCGCCATAACCAGTTCTATATTCGTCCTCTGAGTTCTTATCCTGTCCCATTGTAGTAATCCTTTTCTCAGGTTTCTCTAACCTATTATATACTACGTAAGGAACTCTACAAAGTTGGAGGGAGCCATGATTTCTACTCCTGGTTTCCCTCGCTCTCTCAGTAGGCATTGTGCAGCGTCGCCTCGGAAACGCCTTCGTACCCGTCGGGGCGGGGGAAGGGTTGTGCGGGGTGGGGACGCTTGCGTCGCCCTCCTGGTCATGTGAGCGCAGTTCCTTTCCTGCCAGGGCGACGCAAGCGTCCCCGCTCCACTCCACACCACTCCCGCCCCTACGAATGTGACGATCTGCCCCCCAAAATACCTATCCCTGAAAGCTCCCGCCCCTACGGTTCCTCCGTTCCTTTTGGGCGCAATGAATTGCGCCCCTACGTCCCACAATATTCCCCGAAAACTACCTCACATAGCCACAATGCCCGTACCTGACCACCGCTCAGCGAGATCACCGATCACAGGTAATTTGAAGTACTTTCCCTGGAAAGCGTTGATCATCCCCACGAGCCAGGCTATGAACCCCCCGATCCAGACCACCAGGTTACCCAGGCTAAAAATCAGACCTGCAAGGCCACCGTTGACAAAAGCTGCAGCAATGCCAGCGAAAATGATCACGAAGAATAACACGAATAAGCTAATAGCCAGCAGTACTGCTTGCAAGGTATGAAAACGCACAAAGCGATTCTGCTTCTCGATAAAAAAGAAAATGAGGCCAACAATAAGGATCAGGTAGCCAAGCCCCGCGGAAACCTTGGGATCCATACCTATGGAACTAGGCCCAAGTGGGCTAACGTTACCCATGGGAGGTTGGCTATAGGTATATGGCGATTGGCCATAAGGTGGCTGCTGTCCATACCCACTTTGTTGATACCCTTGTTGTTGATAGCCGCCCGGCTGCTGATAATTTGGTTGACCGCCAACAGGCGCACCCGGTTGAGGTGGGGCATAACCACCATACTGGTCAGGCTGGTTGGGGTCCTGCCCCTGGTTAGGATTCCAGCTCATGCTTAGATCCACCTTTCTTCATGAAAAACGACATTCCTACTACAGCCGCACTCAGGGCATGAGGCGACTTCAATGACGGATTGATATCGGATAAAGGTTTAACGAGGATTGAGCGTCGCAAGCCATTTCAACACCATTCTCCGGTGTAAGTGCTGCTGTAGTAATTCCTTCCAGTCCCGTTAAGAGGATGGGGCTCCTGAAAAACGAAGAGACTCCTACACAAATCTGTCAAATGCGTAGAAGCCTCTTGCTTGCATTACAACCCCTCTCAGGGAGTTATTGCCACTGCCTACATTCCTGGCGTGCCCTGGTTTGCATATTTCTCAGCGTAATCCCCAATAATAGGCAACTTGAAGTACTTGCCCTGGAAGCCGTTGATCAAAAGTACGATCCAGCCTACAAATCCTACAATGCCAACGAGAGCAGCGAGCAACCCTAATCCAGGAATACCGATACCACCAATGACATTGAGAATAATATTGATCAGCGTCAAGCCGCCAAAGAACAGGATAGACTGCATCGCGTGGAAGCGCACAAAACGATTCTGCTTCTCCACTAAAAAGAAAATCAGGCCCGTTATCCAGCCGAAAAGGTAACTCAGGCCAGCTTCAACGTTGGGCGACATTCCCATTGAGGTAGGGCCAAGGGGGCTCTGGGTGCCAGGAGGCACTCCATACGGCCCCTGCTGGTAACCACCTTGTTGATAGCCTCCCTGCTGATAGTTGCCATATTGCTGTCCACCGGGCTGCTGTCCACCATATTGTTGCTGCCCCCCTGGCTGTTGTCCGCCATACTGCTGTCCATAGCCGGGCTGTTGACCACTGTAGGGGTCAGTTGGCTGCGGTGGGGGTTGCTGGGATTGTGGTGGCGGCGAATAGCCACCATATTGACTGGGTTGATTTGGGTCTTGGCCCTGGTTAGGATTCCAACTCATGTAAGTATTCCTCGTTTCTGCCTGGTATAAGACCATGTAGTAAAAAAAAACTGTTCCTTTCACTACTGGTAATACAATATCGTAGAAGCCTTAGCATCGAAATGCAGGTTCCACACTTACCTCTACTTATGTATTACGTAGTATACTCTGAAAGGTTTGTATTGTGAACTAAATTGCTCACAAATGAAATGGTAATAATACCTACCATTTTTCAACTGTATTACAAGGGGAGATATACGGGAGGCACCTCTCAATCCCCCTGGTAGGGGCCGTCTGTATCAGCTTCCTTAGCCCGCAAATTCGGGTAAGAATCGGGTGTGATATGATCGACCTGGGGAATGATTATCGTTGTTGGATTACTTTCGTCTGTATCTCCTTCAGGCTGCTCATCCACGGGAAAACCGGGACGACGTTGTGTTCGGTCACGCTTGCCCGCCACCCGTTCATCTATCTGCAATGGGCGAGGTTCAGCTAAAACTTCCCCCTTCTGGTTCTCACTTTCTGCCTCAGAATGAGACGCGCCTAGCAGTGCAATATCAATAACCTGGTCCATCGTCTCTACAAAAGTAAAACGTATGCGGCGCTGAATTTTAACTGGTATATCCGCCATATCTTTCTTATTCTCTGCCGGAACGATCAAATGGTTGATGTTTGCTTGATGAGCGGCAAGCACTTTCTCTTTCAATCCACCCACACCCAGTATACGGCCGTGCAAGGTGATTTCTCCGGTCAAAGCAATATTCTCGCGGATAGGACGCCCGGTAATTGCTGAAATCAATGCTAGCGTGATGGTGATACCTGCCGAGGGACCATCTTTGGGAATGGCATTTTCGGGTAGATGAATATGCAGGTCGCAACTTTCTTGAAAATTCGGATCAATATCCAGCATATCAGCCCGCGAGCGCACATAAGTCAGCGAGGCAACCGCCGATTCGCGCATGACATCGCCCAGCTGGCCTGTAATCAGTAAATCACCTTTGCCCACCAGCGTGACGACCTCTACGGGTAGCAAAATCCCTCCGTTCTCCGTAACAGCTAAACCCATAGCGATGCCGATCTGCGTTTTTTGCTCGGCCAGGGTGAATGTGTAACGCGGAGGGCCAAGGTATTGCTCCAGGGTGTTCGTCGTCAGGCGCAGGTACGTTTTTGGCCTCTCGATGACGCGCCGGGCGGCCTTGCGACAGATAGTGGCCAGCTGGCGTTCCAGGTTGCGTACACCAGCCTCACGAGTGTAATCCGACACGATATGTTGCATGACGGACTGAGGAATCTTCACCTGTTCAGCGGTTAGCCCATGCTCGTTCAATACCTTCGGCAGGAGGTGCCGCTGCCCGATGATGACCTTCTCCTCAAACATATAGCCAGGAAGATCAATAATATCCATGCGGTCAGCAAGGGCTCGCGGTATCTGGTACTTCACATTCCCGGTGCAGATGAAGAACACCTCCGAGAGATCGTACGGAATCTCCAGGTAGTGATCGGTAAAGGTGTTATTCTGCTCCGGATCCAGCACTTCCAGCAGGGCGGCGGCCGGATCACCACGATACTCCGCAGAGAGTTTGTCGATTTCGTCGAGAAGGAAAACCGGGTTTTTGACGCCCACAGTCTTCATCGACTGGATAATACGCCCGGGCAGCGCGCCGACATAGGTGCGGCGATGTCCGCGAATCTCCGCCTCGTCGTGCACACCACCAAGCGAAATGCGGGCAAACTTGCGCCCCAGTGCGTTGGCTATCGAGTGCCCCAGGGATGTTTTACCGACTCCAGGGGGACCGATGAAGCAAAGAATCTGCCCCTGACTCTCACTTTTCGTATGCCCGCCGCGATCGGCCAGCCGTTGCCGCAACTGGCGTACCGCCAGGAATTCAATGATGCGCTCCTTGATGCCTTCCAGTCCATAATGGTCCATGTCGAGGATACGCCGCGTCTCTTCAAGTTCAAAGTGATCCTGGGTCCGTTCGTTCCATGGAAGAGCCAGTACCCAGTCGATGTAGGAGCGTAACACAGCTACCTCGGCGGATTGCGCGGGAGTGCGCTCCAGGCGGTCGATCTCTTTGCGTATCTTCGCCATAGCCTCGGCAGGCAGGTGTTTTTCGTTCACTCTTGCCCGCAGTTCCTCGACCTCGCTGGTGGTCTCCATCCCCAATTCTTCCTGGATGGCCCGCAATTGCTCGCGCAGGTAATATTCTTTCTGTGTGCGGTCTACCTGCGAGCGAACACGGCTGCGAATAGTCGATTCCAGTTCGAGAATCTCGATCTCATTGCCCATGATCACGCAGATCTTCTCCAAACGCTCCAATGGATCGAACGTATCCAGCAGATCCTGCTGTTGCTGCGTATCAGTGACCAGGTGTGCCGCGAGCATATCGGAAAGGCGCGCAGCCGTCTTGATCGCCACAATGGAGTTAATATCTTCAACTGAGAAGCGGCGGTTCAATTGGGCATAATGCTCAAAGAGATTCGTGGCATGGCGCACGAGGGCATCCGCCTGGGCGCCACGCGCCTGCGGTTCCTGGGGGATATCGATAGTGACGCGCATAAAAGGTTCGAGATCGAAAAATTCCTCGATTTTGACACGGTGTAAACCACTTAACAGGACCTGCAGGCTGCCATCCTGCTGGCGATGCATCGTCGTTATTTCGACAAGGGCACCTGTATCAAAGATATCTTTAGGTTGAGGGTCATCTATGTCTGGATCACGCTGAGAAGCTGTGATCAAAGCGCGGTCAGGCCGCATCATCGCTTCTTCAACTGCACGTACAGACTTCTCTCGTGCAATAGCTAGCGTCATACGTGTGCGGGGGAAAACCACCATATTTTTTAACGCCACGAGAGGATACACTTCTTCAGTATCCAGGGATACTTTCTGGCGTTCCTGCTCAGTCATGAATTGCCGCCCGTTTCCTTTCCAAAGATAGGTCTAAAGCGATGCTATCAATTTCATACAAGCCAAAAAATTGATGAGTCCGCATTAAGCAGACTCATCTTCAGGATATGCAGTTGTTCGATTACTGCGCGTCTCAAGCAAAGGTTTGTGATGGGAAGTGATCACATCGCTGTTGATGATGACTTTCTTCACATCCCCGCGCGATGGAATTTCGTACATCACGTCGAGCAGCACATCCTCGATGATACTGCGCAACCCCCGCGCTCCCGTACGCTGCTTGAGCGCACCTTCTGCAGCAGCGTCAAGAGCATCATTGGTAAAGACTAATTCAACACGGTCAAGCTGCAAAAACTTCTGATACTGTTTGATTACTGCGTTCTTCGGCTCGGTCAAGATGCGGATCAGAGCCTCTTTGTTCAGGCTATCCAGCGAGACGGGGACCGGTAAGCGTCCCACGAACTCAGGAATCAAGCCGTACTTGAGGAGATCATCGGGAATGAGATGGGTTAAAATCGATTCTTCTGATTTTTCATCCTTAGAGCTGGTACCCCTGAACCCCATTGTCTTGTTGCTGCCCAGGCGCTGCTCGACGATTTTATCCAACCCTTCAAAGGCTCCACCACAGATAAAGAGGATATTGGCGGTGTTGATCTGAATGAAATCCTGGTGAGGATGCTTGCGCCCTCCCTGAGGTGGCACATTGGCGATGGTACCCTCGATAATCTTGAGCAGCGCCTGTTGCACACCTTCGCCGGAAACATCGCGGGTGATCGAAGGATTGTCTGACTTGCGCGCGATTTTATCGATCTCGTCAATATACACAATCCCTCGCTCGGCGCGCGCTACATCAAAATCCGCCGTCTGGATGAGCCGCAGCAGAATGTTCTCGACATCCTCACCGACATAGCCGGCCTCCGTTAGTGCCGTCGCATCGGCAATACAGAAAGGCACGTCCAGTACTTTGGCCAGCGTCTGCGCAAGCAACGTTTTCCCACAGCCGGTCGGGCCAATCATCAGGATATTGCTCTTCCCAAGCTCAACGTCGTCGATCTGCATACCTACGCCGATGCGCTTGTAATGATTGTATACAGCCACCGCCAGCGTCTTTTTGGCTCGCTCCTGTCCAATAACGTATTGACTCAGTTGCTCATAAATCTTCTTCGGAGCAGGTATCTTGCCCGTCTGGAGGCGTGGCTTCGTGACCGTAGCCTGCTCTTCTTCGATGATTTCACGACAGAGATCGATACACTCATCGCAGATATAGACACCACCGGGTCCTGCTATGAGCCGCTGCACCTGATCCTGGCTCTTTCCGCAAAATGAGCAACGGTATGTCATTCGCGTATTTTTCGAGTTTGCCACGTTTATTTGTTACCTTTCCCTCATACGCAGCTAGAGAGCCACATCTGATCGCTATATCTCTATTCTACAACATCAACCGCAGTGTCATTTGTTCCACGCACTTCAGCTTCGTCCGATTGACTACGTGCTTCTTCAGTCTCTGTCTTTACGGTATCCTCCGTGTTGACAGCTTCAATCTCCGTGTTTATGGCATCTTCCGCGTTGACAGTCTCCGTGCTTACATTATCTTCTACGTTGACGGTTTCACCAGCAAGGGCTGCGGCCTCCGCATTCTCCATGCTGGTTTCTTCCTCCGCAGCCTCCTCTGTGGGATCAGGATCAGTCGTTAATTCTACCAGGCGAGTGATGGTTTTCTCGCGACGATAGTTGATCACTATCGCCCGGATCTGTGCCTCTGTGCGCTGTATCGGTTGACCGGCCTGCTCATAGGCGCGGAAAAACGCCTCCACCTCTTCCGGTAAAACGGTGATCTGTTCCTGGTTAGCTACCTGATCCAGTACAAGTTCGCGCTCGACGCGCTTTTTAGCATCGGGTTCAACGTCCTTCAAGTACTCTTCCCGCGTTTTCTTCATCATCAGCAGGTATTGGTCTAGCGACATACGCTGCTGTTCCAGCACATGCGAAAGCTGGTGCAGCATCTCTTCGGCCTCTTCGTGGACAAGCAAGGGGTGCAGAGTAATCTTAGACTGCTCGATAACTGCATTGACTACTTTCTCGCGCAGATCATCACGAATACGCCGCTGCTTACTCTCGAGAATACTATCGCTGATGGCCTTGCGCAGGTCTTCCAGGTTATTATACTGACCATCGCTGACCTTGCTGGCCAGCGCATCGTCAAGTTCGGGAACCTCTTTCACCTCCACCTTGTGTAGAGTTACCTTGTAATGCCCTTCTTTTCCGGCCAGTTTCTCGTTACTGTAGTCTTCTGGCAAAACAGTAGTGAACTCTTTGCTCTCTCCCGCCTTCATACCGACAATATGCTCATCCATACCAGAGAACATGCCGGGTCGCTCCCGTGTGAGTTCAAACGGATTGTCTTTCAGGTCAGAGATGTTCTTCTCTTCAACAGTAAGTTCGAGATCAACGGTCACACGGTCATCATATTCAGCTGGACGCTCAACCTCATGCCAGGTGATCTGCCGGTTGCGCATAGACTCTAGCTCGCGCTCAACCTCTTCGGAGGTAACCTCAGCTTCTTCGCGCTCAAAATGCAGTGAGAGATAATCGCCGAGTTCAACAGGGGTAATGATTGGCACCTTCACACTGAAATGATAGGGTTGACCCATCTCAAAAACAGGGGCATCCAACTCGGGCTTCGTAATGGGGTTCAGTTCGTGCTCCTTGATAGCGCTGCGATAGGTCTCGGTAATCAGTTCATCAAGACCTTCCTGGTAGATATATTCTTTACCCAATTTGCGCTCGAGCAGAGAACGCGGTGCTTTGCCGCGGCGAAAGCCCTGCACATCAACTTTTTGTACCAACTTGCGGTACGCCTTATCTGAAGCCTTTTCCAGTTCGTCCCAGGACAATTCTACATCAAGGACAGCCTCACTGGTAGGCAATTTTTCAACCGAAACCTTCACATTTCCTCCAACAGGTAAACAGTGTAATTCTTCTAGCTATTCAGCCGGGGATGCTGGCGTCCCCGCCACATTCCTCATCATCCGCCGCCTGAGGCGGCAAGGGAAATAATATAATATCCAAATATCCTGGAAAGCACAGAGAGGCAATCACTCACTACAAAAGACCACACCCCAACAAGAGATCGCAGCCTGCAGCATCATCCACCACCCTCAGTTTCTCACCGCAGAACACCAACTATGCTGAGTGAGTCGCATTTGCACTTACCAATGAGGACGACATGCTCTCTCCTGAAAAGACCGAGCTTGCGGTCACCCAATACTTATATAAAACTGGAGCGGGAGACGGGGATCGAACCCGCGACTTTCTCCTTGGCAAGGAGATGCTCTACCACTGAGCCACTCCCGCATAAAAGCGACCCTACAACCACCTTCACCTACCTTCACCCTATTCTCTATCAACTCAAAAACCGTGGTGGGCGGTGAGAGACTCGAACTCTCACGGTTCATCACCAACAGATCCTAAGTCTGCCCTGTCTACCAATTTCAGCAACCGCCCATAGGTCCTAACAATCATGGAAAAACACCCTACCTGAGGATAATACATCAGTAGCATAGCCCATGTCAAGGCAACTCTGGCGGCCGCGCCGTTATGGCTATACGCGCGACTGGAGCGGATTGCTCAATGCAACGGCAGGTCAAATGAAAAGGTCGTCCCCTGACCATCGGCCGTATGGGGTTCGAGACGTAGTGCGCCTCCATGCGCTTCAATAATACTCTTAGCGATGTGCAGACCCAGGCCAGAACCTTGCCGCGAACCGGCAGCTTGCAAGCGTACATAGGGGCGGAAAAGCTGGCCTATCTCTGCCGAAGGAATACTGGCGCCCTGGTTATGAACGCTGACATGCGCGCCATCCTCATCTTCCCAGGCTCGAACCGTGACGTTGGTACGCTCATCTGAGTACTTAATCGCGTTCTCCAACAGATTCCCCAGTACCTGTTCCAGGCGCCCACGATCCCACTTGCCAATAATAGGCTTCGCGGGGACATCTAATACCAGTGTGTGATACGGAGCAACGGGACGCAATTCTTCTACGACCTCTTTTGCCAGCTCCACGATATCACACGCCTCCCGCGACAAAGCAAACTGCCCTGAGTTCAGGCGGGACGAATCAAGGAGGTCATTGACAAGGCGTGTCAAACGCCGGGCCTGACCGACGATAACCCTGCTGCCACGCTGAATTGTCTCCGGTCGTTGTGCCGGTCGCGCCACCATCTGCGCATAGCTGATAATGGGGGTCAGCGGACCGCGCAACTCGTGAGCAACCATCGCGATAAATTGCTCTTTACGGGCCAGTTGATCCTCCAGTAAAAAATTGGCCTTCGTCAATTCATCAACCTGGCGCTGCAGAGCTTCTATGATCTCATCCTGTGATTGCTGGCGCTGAACTTGCATACCTTCATGTCTCCCTGTCCCTACGTCTACCTCTTGTATCAAGGACTATCTCCATAATTATACATGCAGGAATGCGAAAAAACCTGTCTTTAGGAATATTGGGGGGGGACCAAGTTCTTAATGCAATAAATCTAATTCTTCTAACTCTTCCTGGGCCCCCTCGCTCAGTTGCGACCTATCCAGCGTCGGGTCAGCATGGGCAATAAGGTGGCGCAGTCGCTCGGTAATCTCCAGGCGCATATAGAAATCATCTGTGAGCAACAACTCGCCGACCGTAGCTTCAATTTGCTTGCGCTGAAGTGTCGCAAACGCTGTCTCTGCCATAGGACATACTCCTACTTTGTGACGGTTGAAGTAGCGGTCGGCACTTTATTTTCACCGCTGGAGGTACCCGTCTTACCTGAACCAGATTCAGTCGCGGCAGGCTTACTCTCGCTGGCAGCCTTCGCTTTGCCTGCCTCCCCGCTCTTGGCCGCCTCTTCACCCTTAGCCGCGTGGCCGTTTTCGTTATTATCGGCTACATTCGAAGCATTGCGATGATCAGTTTTATAAAAACCAGAGCCTTTGAAGACAATACCGGCAGGGAAAAACACCCTGCGAATGTGCCCGCCACATTCAGGGCAGGTTTCTAAAGGATCGTCGGTCATTTTTTGCCACTGCTCAAAACGGTGGCTACACGTCTGACAGTGATATTCATAGGTCGGCATACAGCTATTACCTCTAAAAAGGCCGAACAGCCACAAAGGCCGCTCCTCCAATACAAACAATCGGGTAAGCCTGGGCCTACCCTGCTCTCAAGAATATACTAACGTAGCTTCACAATAAATGTCAATTTAACGTAGAAACTGCTAAATAGCGAATACAAAGAATAAGGTACTCACAAGGGGAGATGACATCCCTTGTGAGTGCCTGGAGTCCATCCAGATATTCTACCAGGTAGAACGCGCGGCAGTAGCAGATTTATTCCCCGCGACCAATATACTCCTTGACCTTCTCCGCGGCATCGCGCGTCATGCCATCGAGTGCAGCCAGGTCCTCCACGCTGGCCGCGCCCATTGCCCGCACCGAGCCGAAATGTTTCATCAGCGCCTGCTTGCGCTTGGGGCCAATGCCTGGTATTTCGTCCAGTACGGACTTGAACGTGCGGTCGGAGCGCAGTTTGCGGTGGTAAGTAATACCAAAGCGGTGAGCTTCATCGCGAATGCGCTGCACCATATAAAGGCCCTGTGAGGAACGCGGCAGTATTATCGGGTCCGGCGAACCTGGGATAAAGATCTCCTCGTTCTCCTTGGCCAACCCCACCGTCGGTATATCGATCTGGAGTTCCTGTAGCACCTCCATTGCCGCGCTAAGCTGGCCCTTTCCACCGTCGATAATGATTAAATCCGGCAGGGCCCAATCGTGCTGGAGTTGGGCGTCCGTTGGGGTTCCATCACTGGCGGAATGATCATGTCTCTCATGTTCCTCGGAGGCCTCGGTAAATTGCACGTTAGATAAGCCTCCCGCATCGACATCGACATCGGCGGAGACGGTAGTAGTGTGTTTCGCGACAGAGCGAAATCTGCGGCGCAACACTTCCTGGTGACTGGCGAAGTCATTTGGCCCCTCGACCGTCTTGATCTTAAAGCGGCGATACTCGCTGGGCTTTGGCCGGCCCGCCTCAAAGACCACCATCGCCCCTACCGAGTTCGTGCCCTGCGTATTCGAGATATCGTAACACTCGATGCGCTGTGGAGGGGCCGCGAGATTGAGCGCTTCCTGTAGTTCCTCCAGCGCCAGCTGCGTTTTCTGGCTATCGGTCAGCCACTTGATGCGCTGTTGCTCCAACACCTCGCGCGCGTTCTGCTTCACCATCTCAAT
>Ga0209059_1001140_pt1 | contig 12229 bp, 18 predicted proteins | sample GraSoiAngelo_151_FD_186165 | JGI IMG/M metagenome (GOLD analysis project Ga0209059, IMG submission 186165) | Grasslands soil microbial communities from the Angelo Coastal Reserve, California, USA - 14_1009_12_20cm (SPAdes) (version 2) | ecosystem: Environmental > Terrestrial > Soil > Grasslands ...
TGATCGGCTATATCGACGATTTCGCGCTGATGCTGATCGTCATCCTGGCGTCGCTGCCGCTATTGCTGTTGGTGCGCGTGCCGCGGCGCGAGCCCGCCGCGGCGCCGGCGGAATAACGGCGTCAATTTTCGTCAGCGCGCGAAGCCCTCGGAATTCGGTTCCGCCGGACACTCGCCGAGAAAAATCACGGTCGCACCGTCGGCTTGCGCCAACCCCGCGTTCCAATAGTTCTGCCGCATGCCCAGCTTTACCGCGCAAACCACGCCGCGCTCCTGTGGATAGGCTTGCGTCTCGCGATAGGCCGCGACTTGTTGCGGCGCGCAGCCGAGGAGCACCAGTAGAAGCGATGCCGGAATCAAGGGTTTTCCCATAGCCGGAATATAGGCACCGGTCGGCGGAATGCGATACGCTGCTCCACTTTGTGGGCGACGGGACGAGCCCGGGCACGGGTGCTTTTTGCAAAGGCCTAATCACCTGACGGCACGCAAATGAGCGGTAGCGGCGAAAATGAGAGCTTCGAAGTCGCGTATCTGATCGTCAGCGGCACAACGACTGCGGCGCGCGGCCCCGAGATCCTGCGCGCTCTGGTCGGGCTCGGCTTCAACACGGTCATCGCGATCCCGACACCGAATGCGGCGCGCACGATTTCCGGGCGCGAGCTCGCCGATGTCGCGGGCGCGCAACTCGTCGAATCCTATTTCGATCTGGCGATCCGGCCGCGGCCGCCGCGCGGCGTCGTCTTATTCGCGCCGTGCAGCTTCAATTCGCTCAACAAATTGGCGCACGGCATCGCCGACAGCCTCGCATTGTCGGTGGCGGCCGAGGCGATCGGGCGCAAGACGCCGGTTATCGTTGCGCCGTCGCTGAACCAGCCATTACTCGATCACCCCGTGGCGCAGGCCTCATTGCGGAGATTGCCGGAATGGGGTGTCCGGATCGTGCCGCTGGTCGATGAGGGCGAAGGACCGCGCCTCGCGCCGACCGCCACGCTCCTCGATGCTGTACGGCCGTTTGTGCAGCATTCCTGACGCGGACCGGTGGGACCATGACTTCCGACACTCCTCGCAGCGGCATGCCGGGACATCTCGGCATCCGCATCATCGAGGCGACCAAGGACAGGCTCACCGGCGAGATGGACGCCGACGAGCGGCATCTCAACGCGGGCGGCGTCGTGCATGGCGGCGCGCTGGCGGCGTTCGCCGACGATCTCGGCGGGGCGCTGGCGGGGCTCAACGCGCCAAAGGGGTTTCGCACCGCGACGATCGAATCCAAGACCAACATCTTCCGCGCCTGCCCGCCGGGGCGGCTCACCGGCATTGCCGTCCCGGTCCATGTCGGGCGGCGCACGATCGTGCTGCAGACATCGATCTACCGCCCCGACGGAAAGCTCGCCGCGATGATGATCCAGACGCAGATGGTGCTGCCGCGCGAGCCTAAACGAGCCAAAGAGTCGAGCTAAATCACCGCGCCTTCCTTTGTCGGCGCGGCGACGGCCGGGATCTACCTTCCAGGCATCTCAGGCGCGGATCAGTGGGTCCCGGCCTTCGCCGGGAGGACGGATTGGTCATGGCGGCGATCACCGGTTGGTGATGCGCGGCGCGGCCGCAGAAGACTATAAAAGCGCCGCCACGAACGGGAGGGCGGTCATGGAACGCAAGCCAGAGCGCAAGAAGGCATCGGATTTTCCACAGGAATTGCTGAACCTTCTCGACGGCTATGTGCATGGCGGCCTCAGCCGGCGACAATTTCTCGACCGCGCGCAAAAGTTCGCGGTCGGCGGCATCACCGCGATGGCGCTGTTCGAGATGCTCAGGCCGAATTACGCCTGGGCGATCCAGATCCAGCCGGACGACAAGCGGATCAAGACATCGACCGAGACCCTGCAATCGCCGGAGGGCTATGGCACGGTCAAGGGCTACCTCGCGCGGCCGGCCAACGACACGAAACAGCCGGCGGTCATCGTCATCCACGAGAATCGCGGCCTCAACCCCTACATCCAGGATGTCGCGCGGCGGCTGGCGGTCGCGAATTTCGTCGCCTTCGCGCCGGACGAGCTGAGTTCGGTCGGTGGGTATCCGGGCGACGAAGAGAAGGCTGCGGCGCTGTTCGGCCAGCTCGACCGCGGCAAGATGAGCGAGGATTTCCTCGCGGCGGCGAAATGGCTGAAGGCGCGCCCGGACACGACCGGCAAATTGGGCGCGATCGGCTTCTGCGTTGGCGGCGGGGTCGTCAACCAGCTGGCGGTGCGGATGGGCCCCGACCTCAACGCCGCGGTACCGTTCTACGGCGCGCAGCCGAAGCCCGAGGACGTCGCCAAGATCAAGGCGCCGATCAACGCGCAATACGGCGAGCTCGACGAGCGCATCACGGGGGGATGGCCGGCTTTCGATAAGGCGCTCAGCGAAGCCAACGTGCCGCATGAGGGACACGTCTACAAAGGCGCCAATCACGGCTTCCACAACGACACGACGCCGCGCTACGACGAGGCCGCCGCGAAAGAGGCCTGGCAGCACACGCTCGATTGGTTCAACAAATACCTGCGCAACGAGCCAAAGCGCGCCTAACCGGAACAGATACCGGTCCGGTGCCGCGACGACGGCGATTCGGCCCTTGGAAACGGCGATCGGCGCAGCAAATGCATGGGCTCGATCCGCGAACGCGGCCCGCAAGCTAATGCACTTGCGCACCGGATCGTTATGCGCTTGCAACGCGGCGACGGTTGTTTGATTCTGTGCGGCAGAAACGCAAACGCAACCAGGAGACTCCTTGATGGCCGCAACCAGGAAAACAACGAAAAGGAAGGCGCCGCCCGCACGCAAGGCGCCAGCCCGCAAAGCCCCAGCCCGCAAGCCGGCCGCCAGGCCGAGCGCCGCGGCGTCAGCGTCCAGATCCGCAGCGATGGCCAAGCCCGCGTCGATGAGCGGACCGCCGCCGGCTATTGTGACGCTGAAGCACCTGGCCGAGTGGGCCGGCTTTAATCACGGCGTCCCGAGAAAGCAGGCGATCGCGATGTTCTCCGGCTTTGTCGAGGACGTCAGCCGCGTCCTGAAGCGGGGCAGCCGGGTCCGCATTCCCGACCTCGGCATCCTGCAAGTGCGCACGCGCCCGGCACGCCCGGCGCGCATGGGGCGCAACCCAGCGACGGGCGAGTCGATCCAGATCAAGGCCAGCCCGGCCTCGAAGCGGGTCGCGTTCCGGCCGGCAAAGACGCTGAAGCAATCGGTCTGATCCGCGCCTGACGTCGCCGCGGATCGCGCGGCGACACGGGCGGCGATCCAGGACGTGATCCGTTCAGGTCGAACGCCCTGACACCGTGATCCGCGGGCTCAACCCGGGGATCCCCGCAGAATTTCCTCGTGATGGCCGGGTCAAGCCCGGCCATCACTGTTTTGACAGCGCTTCAGCCTGATCGAACACCGCGGCGCTGCTCAGGATGACCCGAAATCATCAGACCTAAAAAATATTAACTCCCGGGAATCAACGCTTTCCGAGCAAATAATCCTGGATAATCATAAACGTACTTGTAATCATTCCTAAATATTACCATATAGAATTCGGCAAAGAATTGGTCTGCCGCGCAAAATTCTGTACCACGGAAACGCGTGTGGTTTATTCGACGACGTCCTAGGTCACGCGTCGGATAGCAGGCAAATTCTCCCTCAAGGCCGTGATTTTGCGGTAGCGGATCGAGGAGGCGACGCCTCCCGACACCGAGGCATGTCGCATGAATAAATATCCGAGCGTAAAGCCGGCAGTCTGGGGCGCCGTCGCTGGTGCTGTTGCCATCTCGGTGATTGGTTTCTCGCAGTTTGGATGGACGCTCGGCAGCAGCGCCGAGCGGATGGCGAACGAGCGAGCTCAAACGGCGGTCGTCACGGTCTTGACGCCGATCTGCGTCGAGAAATTCCGGCAGCAGTCCGAGGCTACGGTAAAATTGGCCGAGTTCTCCAAGGCCACCTCGTGGGACCAGCGCTCAATCATCGAAAAAGGCGGTTGGGCAACGATCTCTGGAGGCGAAACTCCCAACTCGGCGGTCGTCACAGCGTGCGCCGAGAAGCTCGCCCGGCCGCTCTGACCGAGTCGCGCCAAGACGAAAGTCCGCCCGCGGCCCGCGCGGCCGGCAACCAGCCCGCGCCATGACGATTTCTGGCGAGACAGACGAAGTGGCGCTCGCCCACGACATCGTGGAGGTGCATGGGGCGGGCGCCGCGGCCGTCGCGCGGGAGAATGCCCGCACCGCCGCACTCGCCGGTCAGCCGATGCTCGCAAAGTCCTGGATCCGGATCCTAGGAGCAATCCAGCGGCAGCAGGCGGACAAGGCGGCAACGCGTCCCGACGACGCATAACAGTTCTCGCACAGGCGCCGCGAATGGCTCCCGTTCACACAGCTTCGACAGGAGTGAGACTGCGATGTTGATTTCCTTCGAAAGGCGCCCGCTCACCGGTTTCGAGAGATGGGCCGAAGATCGCCAGCCGCACTGCAATGATAATGATGGTCCCGATCACGACAATGTCGGTTCGATGACCGACCCGGATCGCGATGGCACAGCGAGGGTGCCCTCCGAGCCGCCACATCGGCCCTGGCATGTGCCGGGGATCGGAATGTCGCTCTGATTAGCTTTCGAAACTGACAGCGAGATGGCACGGCTCTACTTACGATCTTCCGTGGCGGCGGGACACCCCGGCGCCAGGGGCGACGGCTTGGACAAGCGGCTGCTCCAGGCCGCCGAAGGGGGCGATGCTCAGGCGCAATGCAATCTTGGCATCCTCTACAGCAATGGGCTGGACGATAACGAGCATGCCGTCGAGGGGAAAAGGTCGGAGGCGGTGAAATGGCTGTTGGCAGCGGCGGATCAGGGATTGCTTCACGCCCAGCTCAGACTCGCCGAAGTATATGCCGACGAGGCTGACATATCAGGCAGCCACACGATCGCGTGCGGGTGGTTCCTCCTGGCGGCAAAGCGCTTGCGCGGCATTCATCTACACAGGGCTCGATCGGGATACGAACGCATCGCCTCGCATTTGACGCCGGGACAAATCGACCAGGCGAGACGCTTCGTGCGGGACTGGGCGGCAAAACGCGCCGAAGCGAGCGGCGTATCTACACCGTCGCAAAACACCAACTAAGGACCCGCGCAATGAACGCCTGGTTTGTCCCGCCGGTTGTCATCCCCTCAACCATTGTTTTGGCGGTCGTGATTTACGGGTGCTTTGTCTATTTTTATTGAGCTCAGGACAAAAGGAACCAGCGATGGCCAGGAACTCAATTACGAAACGACTTCGCGAACAAAACCGCGCCGAAAAGGCCGAGCGCAAGGTGGCAAAACGGCAGGAGCGCAAAGTTCAGCAATCAAAACTCCCGGTCGATCCCGCCGAGCGTATCGAGCCCCCCGCCCTGCTGCTGCTACCCCTGGGTTCCTGGCAAACCAAGGGAAGTGACTGAGCAATGGCACTGCGCCGGCTGTACGCGCCGTTTCGTCCCGATCTCAATAAGTTCCTCTTCGCCGCGGTCGGAGAGGAAAGAAACGGCATTCCCTTGAGCATGATGTCGGCTCTCGCCCAACTCGATCTCGATCCTTGGGAAGAGGCCGGTCGGCTTTCGACATTGGCGAAGCAAGAAGCGATCGAGCGGTTGACTGGGCTGATACTGCGCCTGCCGGGCATGCGGCGACCGTCTTCCGAGGCACAGCAGATCGCCGCCGAGCTGGTCGACGCGCTGCCCATGCACAAGGGCGAGGCCAGTCCGGCACAAGAAGTCCGCCGCGCCGCGCCGCGCAACATCGCGTCCGGGAAGGCGTTCTGGCTCATCTGCCTTGCCGTCGCCGCGATCGCATTTTTCTTGATGCTGTCGCAACGCGAGCTTCCATTCAGCGATCAGCGGCCACAGCCGGCGATCGAAACGCCGGCAAATTCCAGATAGGCAATCCGCAACGATGCGTCGCACCAGCCGGCGCGGCGGTGGTTGATGAAATCGGCGAAGCCAGCCTGGCGCCAGGGCCGCGCCCCGTCTAGGTGTCTTCAGGTTGGTGCGCGGAGGCCGAGGCGCGCGAGGCGCGGCAACACCTCGGCGCAGAAATACGGCAGCTCATCGAGATAATTGACAAAGGACACCGCGATGCCGGTGAGGCCGGCATCGGCGAGCCGCGCCAATTGCGCGGTCACGGTGTCCGGGTCGCCGACCATCGGCAGTCCGCCCATGCCGTTTGCCTGATGATTGCGCAACCGGCAAAATTCGTCGGGCGCGTGGTTCTCGGGGGTGATGTCGCGCATCGCCAGGATGTTGTCGACGGCCTGCCAATCGGCATTGTCGACAATCGCGTGACGCCAGTAATCCTCGGCCTCCTTCGCGCTCGGGCGGCAGGTGACGACGCCGACCGTGTAGACATCGATGTCGCGCCCCTGCTCCTCCGCCATCTTACGCACGCGCCTCACATAGAGGGCGGTCTCGTCGAGCGACATGCCGTAGGAGATGTGTGAGAACAACGCGTCGCAATTCTTGATCGCAAAGGCCTGGCCGGTGGGCGAGGCGCCGGCATTCATGATCAAGGGGCGCGTGCCACCATAGGGTTTTGGCTTGGCGCGCACCTGGCGCAATGTGAAATAGCGCCCGGCGACATCGAAATCATCCGGGGCAGACCAGGCGCGCTTGACGATATCGAGCCATTCCTGCGCGTAGTCGTAGCGCGTCTCATGGTCGCGCAAATTCGCGCCGAACATCTCGAACTCGCCCTCGTTCCAGCCACAGACCAGGTTCAGGCCAAAGCGGCCCTCGCCGATATGATCGGCGGTGACGAATTCCTTCGCGGCGATCAATGGCGCGATCAGCGGCGCATGCACCGTGCCGAACACGACGAGCCGCTGTGTCGAGGCGAGGAGGCCAGCGGCCCAGGTGACGGTCTCGAAGGTCTCGCCCTGGTAGTCGGTCACACCGCCATAGCCCTTCCAGCGGCCGATCGGCAGCATGAACTCGATGCCGGCCTCGTCCGCCATTTTCGCCAGGGCGACGCAATCGGGCCAACTACCGGACCACCGCTCGGGCACCATCGTGACGGCGCGGCCTGAGGAGCAATTGGCGCCGAACAGGCCCAATTTGAGCCGATTCGCGCTTCCCATCTGCGCCCGCTCGCGCTGCGACCTCACGCGGTCCATCCCGGTCTCGCTCTCCATAAGCGATAGAGCCTTGCCGAACCCCGCCGGATTGCCAAGCCCGGCGTGCGGCGCGACTCTTCCCTGACACTTCCGGCGCGGCCGCTCGATTGTAGGCGCGAACGAGTCTTCACGTTGAGTGCCGGGATAGAAGGGCAGCTCGAACCGCAGGAACATTGTCATGAGCGATTGGCTGCATGCGCTGCCCGTGGTGTGGATGGCGCTGATGGTGTTCGGCGCGACCTATCTGGTGGCAGCGGGAATCTATTTCGCGGTGAGCCGGCTGGCGGCTGGCGGACGAGCGCGGTCCTTCAAAGCCGTCTCGCCAGGCATGCTGCCGCCGCTGGGGATCGTTTTTGGCCTGTTTGTCGCGTTCATCGCGGCGCAGGTCTGGAACGACAACGAACGGGCCGAGGCTGCGGTCAACCGCGAGGCCAGCGCGCTCAGAACAGCCGTCGTCCTGTCGTCCGATTTCGCGGAGGCGGGCGAGCGATTGCGCCGGCTGATCCGTGCACACATCAAAGAAACCATCATCGAGGAATGGCCGAAACTGGCGCATCAGAGCGCGACGCTGAGCTTTACGCCGCCTTTCCTCGCGCAGGCGCTGCAGCTGACGCTCAGCCTGACGCCGGACAATGACGGCCAGCGCGTCGCGCAACGCGAGATCGCGGCGGCGATCGGCAATGCGTTCGACGCGCGCCTGCAGCGCATCATCATCAGCCGCTCGCAGGTCAATGCGGTGAAGTGGGCGTGCCTTATTCTGCAGGCGATCTGCGCTCTCACCGCGATCGCGATGGTGCATAGCGACGACCGTCTGTCGGGCGCGATCACCATGACGATCTTTGCGACCGGCATCGGCGCCTCGGTATTGCTGATCGCCGCGCATGACCGGCCATTTGTCGGCGAAATCGCCGTCGGGCCGGGACCGCTGCACGAGGTGATGCCGGAAAGCGTCCCCGTTGAGAAGAGAAGCTAAACCGGGTGAGGCGGCCCGGAAAGGCGCGTTGCGGGCGCGCCAGCCGGATCAAATTCGCGCGCGGTCAGTTGCCGGCGAGGGCCGGTTCGCGCGCGGCGTCGCGCTCCAGGGCGTCGAGCAGGATCTTCTGGTTGCGTACGACAAAAGCGTCGCGCTCGCGGAGAAAATCGTCGAGGAAGCCGTGACAGCTCCGCCGCAACTCCGGCGCCGTCCAGCCATGCGGCACGCCGTCCGTGTAGGCCCGGGAGATATCGTCGACGACCCGGAACAACAGCGCGTTGCTATTCTTCGTGATCGCGCGCAACCGCTTGCGGTAGCCGGCGATCCCCGGCAGCCGCGGAAACAGCCGCTCCATGACGGCAAGCTCGCTCCACGCCATATTGAGCTGCTGCGACACCGATTCCAAACCGTGCACCCAGCCGCTCACATTCAACAGATCGCCAAGCTCGTAGCAGAACTTGTCGAGGCGCGGATCGAGGAAGTCGTAATAGGGGTTGCAGACATCGCCGCGGAACCGCCCCTGGCGGATCAGCTCGTCCTTGATTGGCGTGCCGTCATACGGGACCATCCGGCAGAACGTCGCCGCGGTGCACCCATCACCGACGATCGCACGCAGGAAATCGAGATCCTGCCGCACCATCTCGAAGGTGGTCGCCGGCTCGAACAGCATGAAGCCGAATGCGAAATCGATGCCTAGCCGCTTCAACGTCGCGACCGCCTTCAAATTCTGTTCGACCGTGATGCGCTTGTTGAGCGTCTCGAGGCCTTCATCGTTGCCCGATTCGAGGCCCATATAGACGAGATAGAGCCCGGCATCGCGCATGCGCGCGAACAAGGCCTCGTCGACCGCATCGGCGCGGCAGCTGATCTTCCACAGGATACGCCCGACGAGGCCGCGGCGATGCAATTCGTCGCAGAAATTGCCGGCCCAGCGCTGCCATTTGACACCGTAGACCGGAAAGTCGTCGTCCTGGAACAGAAACAGGCTGATATGGTCGCGCTCGTGCAACAGCTCGATCTCGTCGGCGACATGCGCGGGATCGCGGGTGCGCACGACCTTGCCCGGCGCGGCGCGGTAGAACATGTGGATCGAGCAGAAGGAGCACGTCCGGATGCAACCGCGGCTCGCCAGGATGTGCGTCGAGCGGCGCCCCAGAAATGCCCGCTCTATCTGCGTGCGGTCGGGATAAGGCAGCGAGTCGAGATCGTGGATCAGCGGGCGCAACGGCGCGCTGACGATGCCGCCAGCGTCGTCGCGCCACGCAAGCCCCGCGATGCCGCGCCACTCGCCGCCGGTGCTCAGCATATCGGCGAGCTCCAACAGCGTCACCTCGCCCTCGAAGCGCACGACACTGTCGAGCTCGGGGATCATCTCCAAGGTCGGCTGCCAACTGAGGCTCGGGAAATGACCGCCGATCGTCAGGTGGCAGGCGACGCCGCCCTCGCGCAATGTGCGCACGAGCTCGGCAAAGCGCGTCAGATAGAACTGAAAGATCAGCGACAGGCCGATCACGAGCGGCCGCTCGCGCCGCGCCGCCGCCAAGATCTCCTCGCGCTCGGCGTTGAAGTTGTAGACGAGCACGCGGTAGCCGAAGCGGCGCAATGTCGCCGACAGGTACCCCAGGCCGAGATTCTCCTCGTCCTGATAGCCGATCAGCATAATCGGGCGCGAGGTGTCGCGCGCGCGCCCGCCCGCGGCCGCAAAATCCTCGCCGATCAGGCCGTCAAAGGCGGGCATCGCGCCCTCCCTCGTGACCGGCTCAGCCGCCTCGCGCCTGTCCCATCGCGCGCTGCACGCCAGTCCACAGCTCGACCTGCGCCTGCGCGGTCGCGAGGTTCAACCGCGCGAGACCCGTCAGCACCGCCTGGCGCACCGAGGGCGTGCCGAATTCAAGGATCAATGCCAATGCCGGATCGGGCGGGTTGGGGTTGTGAATCCCCCAACGCAATGCTTCGGGAACCTGGGTCTGGGGACGTGAGACCGCCATTGTTTGCCTCCCTGTGTGGACGCCAGAGCGCGGAACGACGGGTGGACAGTTTCTTGCCACGGTGTTTTGGGACGAGGCCCGGCGCGCGGCGAACGTAGGTACAGTTAACAATCGGTTAAAAATAGTTCCTCAAGCTCAGGCCGCGCGTCAACCGTTTTTAGGCGAATTTCCATTCAATCGGCATTAAGTCGCCCGTGCCGGACACATTCCGAGCGGGCGTCACAGCAGCGCGCCCGAGCTGCCGACGCGGGAATTGCTCGAGGAACTGGGCAAAGAGTGGGCTGTTGGGAGAGCAAAGACCCTCATCCGACGGAGATTTTTCATGGCCCAGGAGCTTCTGGGGAAACGCATCGCCATTCTCGCCACCGACCGCTTCGAGGAGGCCGAGCTCTCCGAACCGCGACGCGCGCTGCTCGAGGCCGGCGCGGACGCAGCCGATGTCATCGCGCCACACGCCGGCTCGATCCAAGGCATGAACCACGACGAGGTCGGTCACAAGATCCCGGTCGACCGCACGCTCGACGAGGCGCGGCCCGAGGAATACGACGCGCTCCTGTTGCCGGGCGGCGTCGCCAACCCGGACCGGCTGCGCATGAACGAGGCGGCGGTGCGCTTTATCCGCGCGATCTATGACCAGCGAAAGCCGATCGCCGCGATCTGCCACGGGCCGTGGACGCTGATCGAAGCCGATATCGTGCGCGGCCGCACGGTGACGTCATGGCCGTCGTTAAAGACGGATCTGAAAAACGCCGGCGCGACATGGGTCGACCGCGAGGTGGTGATCGATGGCGGCCTGGTGACAAGCCGGAAGCCCGACGACATCCCAGCCTTCAACAAGGCGATCATCGAGACATTCAGAAAGGGCGTGCCGGCGCAGCAGCGCTCCGCCGCGTGAGCATCGGCCGCTTTCGCGACGGCTGGTTGACGCGCTAGCGGCGCGACGCGGAGGTGTGGGTGCCGAGAATGGCGCCGCTCTCGTCGCTGAAATAATTCGGCGCCGAGCCGGGCGGGTTGAAGTTTTTGTAGACGCGCCCCGTTTGCTCGCTTGCCGCCGCGCCGCCGGGAAAGGCGATGATTGCGGCGCCGGGCTTGACGGAGCTGGGGCCAAAGGAATTGTCCGGCGGCATTTTCGCCGGTTGCGGCGAGTCCTGCGGCGCCTGCGACAGTGACTGCTCGAGCTCCCGCACGCGCTCGCGAAGCCGATCGCGCTCATCGACGAGCTCGGCGTAATCCGCGGCGAGGCGCTCCAGCTGTTCTTCGGCGTCGCGCGCGGCGATGCGCGCCCATAATCGCGCGATGTAGCTATCGGAGGTCTTGGCGGCGTCTTGGCGGAGGAGGCCCGCCACATTCGCGGCCAGCGGATCGGACAGCCGCGGATCGGGGAGCCGCGGATCGGACAGCCGCGGATCGGTCTGGCCGAGCGCCGCGATCAGGGGCGGCGGAGCGCGATCGATCGCAGCCGCGGCAGATACAGCGAGCGCCGGCTTGGGCTCGGTCGCCGCGCTCGCCGTCTCGATCCGGGCGCCCGAAGCGGGCAAGGCGTCGCGCGCGCGGTCGAGCTGCCGCTGCAGATCGGCATTGGTGCGAATGGCATGCTCGGCCGCGACGCGTTCGGCAACGGCGAGGCGCTTCTCATCGACATAGCCGATCGTCCCGTAGATCGCGGCGCACAGCGCGAGGATCGCGACACCGGCGCAGACCGTGACGGACCATGACAGCGGGAAGGCAAAGGCGCGGGCCGTTGCGGCGATGGCCCGGCTGCGGCGCGGCATCGGGTCGGGCGCGCTCGGCGGAACGCGCGCGCCATTGACGATCTCGAGAAAGGATCGGTTATCCGGCAAGAGCTGGTGTTCCCCCCACCACAGACCGGGCATCGTACGCCGCCGCTACTTCAAAGACGGCCCCGCGGAGGCGTCGCTGCCGCCTAGGCTATAGCGTGCGGCCTCCGGTGGGAACCACGAACTCGGCGCGACCTGTGACTTTCATCGGCGCGGGCCACCGCCACGCAGGACTGTACAGCGGGTCAGCCGCCGCGCAGGCGGTTGACGAAATCGGCGAGGCCGATCTGACGGGTGCGGCGGAGGCGCTCGGCGGTGACAATCGCCTCAACCTCCGCAAC
>Ga0209059_1001142_pt1 | contig 12218 bp, 13 predicted proteins | sample GraSoiAngelo_151_FD_186165 | JGI IMG/M metagenome (GOLD analysis project Ga0209059, IMG submission 186165) | Grasslands soil microbial communities from the Angelo Coastal Reserve, California, USA - 14_1009_12_20cm (SPAdes) (version 2) | ecosystem: Environmental > Terrestrial > Soil > Grasslands ...
AAACTGGTGCCCGGGGAGGGAGTCGAACCCTCATGAGGAAAAATCCTCGGAGGATTTTAAGTCCTCAGCGTCTGCCATTCCGCCACCCGGGCACAGGCAGGTCTAAAACATAGCACAAACTGAGTTTGATTCGGTTTCGCGGTAGAACTCAAAACGGCCCCAGAAGAATTGGGCGAGAAGGCTCGCAAGGATGCGGCCGCTATTGTGAAATCGCCCGGCTTTCCAGCCGACACTTCACTCGCGCGGCAGCGTGCCTTCGTACGTCGCAATTTGAAAGAGGTACTGGCTGACATCGACCGCGTGGTCCGAAAAATCCTCTAACTTGCCGAGGAAAGCCCCACACTTTTTGCGCGTGGTAGAATCCACGGGATCGCGACGTTTTTGTTGCACGATGGTACTTTGCTCTATGCCAAACCGAATGCTGACGCCCGATGAATTGGAGACGGCGAATGCGCTCTTGCGGGACATCTTCTACGCAGTAACACGCCAGGACGGCACGTTCGACGACACAATTGAACAATTTTTGGACGAGAAGGTCGAGTCGCCCGCGATGGCAGTTGTGCGGAAGCTTGCCACTTCGAACGAGCAGCCTTCTTGGGAGGAGCGAATCGCTCTTACGCGCTGGATTTCATTTCAGGAATTGAGAACTCCGTTGCAAAGGGGCGGCATTGAGCAAATTGCCGGGAAAATCATTAAACAAACGATGCTTTTGATGGCGCGCGCGCCGGGCGCCATCGAAGAAGGTCTAGCGAAATTAAAAGAGCAAGGAAAGGACTATGGGGTTACGGCGGAGGACCTGCGCAAGAGTGTCGAGGAGGACGCATTCGAGATTCAGGTCAATCCGGTGCTGAGTCTTGACGTAATGATGCAGGCAGAGGAGTTTGTGCCAATTCTGGCCGAAATGCAGTGGACGCTCGTGACTGCAAGAAACGGCACGGCGTTGGTTACCTCAGATCATCCGGGTTCAAGGTTCCTGCTCATCACTCATGATTTCGAACGAGAGCGCAAATGGACAGAACTAGTCAGTGCCGGTAAAGAACAAGAAGCCAACGCATTGAGGGGGGCGCTTCCGGGGTCGCTTCCCGCTATGAAGGCCAAGATGCTAGACATAGAAAAGACCCTGAGCCTGAAGGAAGGGATTATTCGGAGCGCTCCTAGGTTCATTTTCTGCCCGGATGAGGACCCCCAATACTCCGAACTGCTGGCGCTAGAGCCTTGGACGCTGAGAATGAAAACAGGATAAATCGTGCCAATCGCGTTCCTTGGCCTTGGCAATAATCGGCGATATTCCATCGAGGAGCATAATGGGCTATATCGAGCGGAATCTAGTACCTGGCGAAACCGTTGTGTATGAAAGCCGCCTCCACTGGATCGTTTTGGTTCGACCTCTGGTTGTTGGCTTGCTCCTGGGCAGCATTGGGCTAGTGTTTGTCATTGGCGGCTACGAGGCGAGTGGCAAAGACGTTTCTTATGGCGGGATGATTTTTGTTGGCGTCCTGCTTCTCACTGCTGCTGCGATTTCTGTCAGTGGCGGGCTGATAAAGAAAAGCGCCACAGAAGTGGCAGTTTCAAACAAGCGCGTGCTCATTAAGACCGGCCTCATCTCTCGAAAGACAATTGAAGTGACCCTCTCAAAAGTTGAAAGCGTGGGCGTCGATGAGTCGGCGTTGGGCAGAATGCTTGGGTATGGGGATGTGATTGTGCGGGGCACCGGGGGAACAACGGAGTCGTTTAGCCGGATCGCAAACCCTGAAGAACTAAGCCGGCAGGTGCAAGGGCAACTAGGGATCGCCGGAAAACACGAGTCAGGGCAACTTAGCGCATAACGAGGGCAAGTGTTCTTTGGAGCAAGAGTGTTGAGTGACCGCGCATCATCTTAGCGACGCTCGCCCCTTGTTTTGTCGCAGGTGGCCGGGTTCTTCCAACGGGAAGCTTTTTCAAGCAAAAGGTCTTTTATCGCTGCCTGAACCGTACGAGGAAACCGCTCCGCGTACTTTCTGAGTTTTGCAGCATTGACAAACTGGAGCTGTAGTTCGTCGAAAGGCGTAGGAAGTCCTTCCTGCCGGGTCAAGTAGATCCAATCGAGTAACGCCTTTTCAGGTTCCGGGATGAGACGTCAGCGCAGAGCTTCAATTTTGGGGTTGCACCTCAATCTCGATCTGACTTCCGGTCCAAGTTTAAGCATCAGGCGTCGGTTCAAGTAGTAACTTCGCCTTGGCACTCAGCGCCCGAATACGCAAGCGTGGCGCGGCTTCAAGCCTCACCTACGCCATGCGAAATATGAGCGTGACCACAGAATTCCTCGCGTGAATCGGTGACTTCTGAGCCGACGCCTCGAACCGACAGAACGGTTATAGCGGCCAATCCCACATATGGATTATTAACATCGCCACTCTTCCGCTCGGAAAGCGTTTTATGTCGGGTGCGAGTGGCGCGACTGATAAACTCGTCCGAGGATGGGAAATCGTCTGGATTAGCACTCTTCAGGGGGGCAGCCTATCAGGCTCAGTTGCCCGTCACCTACAGCCGCAGGAATCAACAACGGACTGAGCTGCGGAACGGAGTTTTTCAACATATTCAACCACCTGAACTTCAACGCACCCGGATTTGGCGGCAATGGTGTCGTAGTCATTGCCGGATCGACTGACTTCACGAACACTAGTCCGAAGAGCACGTTTGGCGAGATCGGCTCGACCCGCGACGCGCCCTACGACCCGCGCCAGATCCAGTTCGCAGTTAAGTTTTACTATTAAGCGTCGTCATGTTCACCCCGGCAAGGGCTTCCATTGGAAGGCCTTGCAGTTTCCTTGCTCGCAATCCTCGGGGCGGATCGAGTGATACGATAACGATATTGTGAATCTCAGGGCCTGGATTTTGACTTCGGCGTTGTCGCTTCTTGGCGTCCGCCTATCCACGCCTTCTCCGGGCGGGGCTCACCGGCAGGATCTTGACCTCGACTTTCAGGCCGCGTCGCCCAATGCGAAGCAGGACTATCCTGATGCGGCCGCCAAATTCGAAAAGCTGCTTCCCAATTCTGGAGTATTTGCGTGCGCGGGAACGCAATTCAGATTTGGCCGACGTGCATTACCGGCTGGCCCAGGCCTACGTCCGAACGGGTGAAAAAGATCTTCCCAGGAGGGATTCAATGTTTATCAGCGCCTCCGCGAGCAGCGTCTCTCTGAACTCGACAAGCAGCGGGCAGAGATTCGGCAATTTGTCTATTCCGCAAAGAAGGATTCCTATGGCAAACCCCAATCTCATCGATTTCGTTGTTCGCTCGGGCGCCGCGCTGCGGGTGATTTCGCTTGCCGCACAGTTGCCGCGGCTGGACACTGGTTTCCCCATGGCCTACTTTCTGCCAGAGTAGCTGAATTGCCCATGACGCTGCCCTCCTCATTTCGACTGACAACCCGCCCCGCTTGGCGGAGCTCGGCGAGAGGGGGCCATCTTTGCGAACTCGCCCGGCTAGTTGCGTTCGACCGGCGAGAGTTTCTGCGCTCTGCGACCGGAGTGGCCCTGGGGTCCGCCCTGTTGCGTTCCGCTCCCCTTGGTTTCGGATCTCCCTCCAGGAGGAAGGTGGTGGTGATCACCTTCGGCGGCGGGGCGCGCGATCAGGAGACTTTTGCGCCGGAAGGTCAGGAAAACATTCCCCACCTGATGCGCGAGCTCATCCCGCAGTCGGCGTTTTTCACCCAGGTGGTCAACCGGGGAATACTCGGGCACTACGTTGCTACCGCAAGCTTGGCGACGGGTGTCTACGAAACCATAAATAACTTTGCGGCGCTCCCCCCGGAATCTCCCACGGTATTCGAGTACTTTCGGAAAGCACTGAAGAGGCCGGCTTCGGACGCGTGGGTCGTTGCTCCCAGTAATGGATTTAATCGCATCGGCGAGAGCAGCCACCGCTCATTCGCTCCCGGTTGGGGAGCCCAGGTGATCCTGCCCAAGTATTTGTTGGGCGCGGCCACTTCCGGCCGGGGCGATTACGGACATTTGCTTCGCGACAGCTACGAAACACCGCTGTATGCGCCGGAGCTCGGCGGGAATACCTTTGAGCTGGAGCAAATGGAGACGATCCTGAAGCTTTCGGTGGATGACTTCCGGGCGCACGCGCTGACGCTTTCGAGCCCGGACGAACTTTCCATATATATTGTCCGGCAATTGATGCGGCAGTTCGCGCCGAGCCTGCTCTGGGTTACCTTGCACGATATCGACATCGCGCATGCAGGAGCGTACTCCCTATACATCGAAGGAATCCGTCGGACCGATCGCCTGTGCGCGGAACTCTGGAAGGCCGTCCAGAGCGAGCCCGAATATGCGGGTAAGACCACTCTGTTTATACTTCCGGATTTCGGCCGGGATTCCGACGAAGACGCCGGCGGGAACGGGTTTCAGCACCACCGGACAGGGGACGTCATTTCCCGAACCACTTGGATGATGGCCCTAGGCTCCGGCATACGTGGGGGCGTGGTGTACGACCGGCCGGTCGACAGCATTGACCTGGTTCCCACTCTCGGCTCCCTGATGGGATTCACCGCCTCGCTTTCCAGGGGCAAGCCGATTACCGAGGTTCTGTAGGCCTATGCGCCCGGAAGACCTAAAGCCCGAACAGTTCAGCGGTTATCCTCCGGAGGCGAGGAAGCTGGCGCTCGATTATCTGGACACGTTCCGGCGATTGCCCCTGAGCTTCCTTCCTAACCTGTTGCGGGAAGTGATCGAGTTCGATTTCAAGTTTCCCGTAGAGCGCAGGCTCCTAGAGAAGGAACTTGCCAACCTGCGCTCCCTTTCGCAGCAGAGCCTTCGGTTCTGGTTTCAAGAATTTACGGAAATCAGGCTGTCGGAAAGCCTCGAAAAGTCGGACTGGGTCACTTCCCCGGCGCAATTTGTAGAGCAGCTTTCCGCCCACCTTTGGGCGACCCACCAGATGGATGCGTTTCGCCACGCCGCCCTAAGCTACGCGGATAGGTTGCGCACGGCGGTCGCACCAGAATTGCCGGCATCGCCCCGTTTCGGAATCGCAGTGATTGGTCAGGGAGTAGATGTTGCGCCAGGGCCGCTTTTTCGAAAACTGCGCCCCTATGGCGCCTACTTCAGTGCCGTCAATCCCCAAAACGGTCTCCAGCATCTGCTTGAGGCCGTTGCAGCGCGGGCTCGCTCGAGTCCCGCCCCTTACGCCCATTGGTATATCGACGGGGGAGAGGCGCTTCCCCATCCTTCGGAAGTCATCTGTGTTTCTTATAAGGCCATGGAGCAGGTTCGTGCAACGATTTTGGCGAGAATCCATGCCGAGACGCAGAAAAGGGGCATGGGTCCTGAGGCCCTGCGCACGCTGATGGCCCAATTGCAGCCAGCGGATTTGGGGGCCTCTGGCGGTGACCCGGCTCTTGATCGGTTCCGGATTAAGTTGTTAACGGAAGCCTCCGGAACGCAGATCTTCAGCACGAGCTTTGTACAATGGGCCGCGCGAGAAGCGCTTCGACGCGCCCAGCCGCTGACGGTGCTTGCCCGTTTTGGTCCTCGGCGGCGGCAAAAACCCATGAACGAAATGCTGTCCCCGAGTGCCGAGCAGGTGGAACTAGATCCGGTCGGCTCGCTCGTGGACGCAGATATGGGTGCTTACTATAACTGGATCAACCAGCAGCGGCTGCCAGGATCAGAAAAGTCCCTCTTTCTGGCGTGGTTCGAAAATCACCAGGAAGCCATTGCGATTTCACCGACTCTGCCGCGAGGCACAGTTTCCACTGGAACCATCGATCTGCGCGGGGTTCTCTCCTGGATGACTTGAGAGGGTTGCTCCAGCCTTCAGGGCGAGTCTACCTTGTACTTCTACAAGGGCCTGTGTTCACACGATCCTAGCGATTGGGATGCGCGGCTCGAATCGGTAAACGATTCTTCTACTACTGAGAAAAAAGAGAGCGTCAGTTTCATGGCTGCCAACGGCAACGAGCCAGTCTCCGCATATCTCGGTTATCTGATGTTGCGAGGGAACCTAGGCGAAAACCGCGATTCTTGTCGACGTCCGCGGGCGAAGCTCGGTCCATCTCCGTCTCAAAGTGTCCCTCGCCGCCAACCTGAGCGTTTTCCTCCGTTCCTCAGAGTTAGTTTGCTATGATCGGCAGGCCATGCAGTGGAATGGGGTTCGCCGGTTGGTCTTTTTGCGCGGTGCACCTGTGGTGGCAGGTTCACGGTCTCAGTTCATTCAGAATTTCGAAAGCGAAAAACCATGGGTCATCTCTGCTGATCAGAATTCCCATGCCCTCGCCGTCGGTCGGGAAGGAACACGTTGAGCGAGCTTCCATCTTACGACGTTTGCATTATTGGCTCGGGAGCCGCTGGAGGTGTGATGGCCAAAGAGCTATGCGAGGGTGGAGCGAAAGTCATCCTGCTCGAAGCCGGTGGAGAAGTGCCACTGACGAAGTTCCTGTCGCATAAGTGGCCTTACGAATTGCCCTACCGCGGGTTTCGCGGCGAGAAGCAGGCGCCCTTCTACCAAGGGAAGGTGTCCACCTCGATTCGCTATGAAGGCTCGGATCAAGTGAGTGTGGACCGGATACGTGTGGTAGGGGGCAGGACGGTGCATTGGAATGCCGTAGTGCTCCGCTATGCAGCGCGGGACTTCAAGGAATGGTCGATGAACGGCATCGAAGAAGATTGGCCGCTGACCTACGACGAGCTGGAACCTTATTATGAGCGAGTGGAGCGGATGATTGGCGTTTGCGGCCGGGACGACGGGCTCGAGATCGTGCCTGCAGGGAAACACTATCTGCCTCCCCTTCCGTGGCGCTGCAGCGAACAGATCTTGCATCGGACAACCCAGAGCATGGGGATTCCTCTCATTTCGGTGCGCAAAGCCGTCGTCACCGTCGTCTATGACGGTCGCCCGCCATGTCACTACTGCGGCCACTGCATGGACGGATGTGATGTGGGGGCGATATTCAACAGCGCCGTGGCCATGTTGCCGAAGGCGCAAAGGACCGGGAACTTCAAGCTCCGCCAAAACGCTCTCGCTCGTGAAATCCTGGTGAACCAGGCGGGGCTCGCGCGGGGCGTGCGTTTTGTTGACACACGAACCAAGCAGGAGCAGGAGGTAAAAGCGAAGGTCGTGGTTGTTTGTTGTGCGACGGTTGAATCGGCCAGGCTGCTTTTGAATTCGCGGTCGCCGCAGCATCCGAACGGCCTGGCCAACTCTAACGGTGTCGTGGGGCGCTATCTTCACGGTCACCTAGGAGGAGGCGCGGATATCTATCTCCAGGAACTGGAGGGCGTTCCCCCGTTCAACCAAGACGGAGCCACAGACCACGTTTACATTCCACGGTACAATCATCTCGCCGGAAAAAAAGACTACGCGGGCGGCTGGGGATTTCAGGTCAATTTTTCGGGCTACATGTTTCCCCGTCACGCAGCGCGGCTTGTTGGCTACGGCGCCGCCTATAAGGAACGCGTCCGCCGGATGCAACCGGGCTACCTGATGCTTGGCGCATTTGGGAAAGTCGAAGCCCGCCCGGAAAACCGCGTAACCGTGGCGCCCCAGCATACCGACGAGTACGGCATCCCTATTCCGATAGTTCATTTCCGATTTGGCGAGAACGATTTGGCCCTTTGGCGCGACAAGAATCGCAGCCTGATGGAAATTTGCTCAAATTTAAAGGGGGAGGCTTTTCCAGACTCCAGCCAAGCCCCCAGCGGCTTTGCCAGTCATGAAGTGGGCACAATCCGCATGGGCAAAAATCCCAAGACCTCCGTCCTGAACAGCTTTTGCCAGGCGCGCGAAGTGAAAAATCTCTTCGTGACCGACGGAAGCTGTTTCACCACCTCCAGCGAGAAGAATCCCACGCTCACGATCATGGCGCTTTCGCTTCGGGCGGCGGAGTACATCAAGGACCAAAGGCGCCGCAGCCAACTTTAGATCTCGTGGCGCGAGCCAGCAGCGCTTCAGGAACCTGGAACTTCGGGCACTGCGCTGGAAGGAAACTTGGAGCTAGGATGAGACGAAGGACAGCCATCAAAATCGCGGCGATCGGCGCTCTTGCCCCGAAACTCGACGCCCTCGGATCTGCTCTAGGCCATGCACCTGCGAGTGCGGGCCGGCTTCCGAGCGACGACAAGCTGCGGTTCTTTACCGCAGACGAAAAAGAACTGCTCGACGAGCTTATGGAAATGATTATTCCCGCCGATAATCACTCACCCGGCGCGAAAGCGGCTGAGGTGAGCCTGTTCGCAGATCGGATGGTTTCGACCGGCAGCAGGGAGGAACAACAGCATTGGCGCGAGGGCCTGAAGCAAATGCAAGTGGAGGCCCGAAAATCCTCGCTTGCCGAGGCCCTTGCCAAAGCAGCTGCCCACGAGGACCACCCGACTACGGACCTGGAGCGCTTCTTTCAAACTCTCAAGCATATGACGGTGAATGGGTACTATACCTCGGCCATCGGCATCCACCAGGATTTGCAGTACCAGGGGAACGCCTATCTCAGTGCTTTTCCGGGCTGTCCCCTCAATGAGATCGGTGGCAGCAACCAGGCGGCTGAGCAAAGAGAAAAGGCGCAGCAGGCGCCACAGCCGCGCGCGCCAAGCGATCTTTCCGACGGACACGAAGGATCGCGGACATGAAGTACGGCGTCAACACCATGGTGTGGACCACGCGGATAACCGAACAACATGCGGGGCTTTTTTCTCGTATCCGGGAGTGGGGTTTCGACGGGGTCGAACTCTTTTTGTCCCCGAGCGAGCCTGCCAACATTCGGGCCGTCAGGCGAGCCCTGGATGAAGTCGGCCTCGAGTGTACCACCTGTAGCGTCTTGCCACGCGAGGCCAACCTGATCGATGCGCATCGACAGGTACGTGCTCGCGGAGGCGAGTTCTTGAAGCAATGCATTGAGCGTACGGCAGAGCTCGGAGGCAAAGTTATTTGTGGCCCGCTCTATGCGGCTCTAGGCTCGATGAGTGGAAGGCGCAGAACTGAAGAGGAGTGGAAACTAGCCCTGGAAGGCCTACGCGCTGCCGCCGGGCGAGCCCGCGGGTTTGGCATCACCCTTTGCGTTGAACCGCTCAATCGTTTTGAGACCTATTTCCTCAACACTCTGAGCGACGCGTCTCAATTGGTTCACGATGTGGGCGAGCCGAATGTGCTGATACATTTCGACACCTTCCATGCAAACATCGAAGAAAAACACCCTGCCAATTCTCTTCGCGCCGTAGCCAAGGAGCTTGGACACGTGCATATCTCGGAAAATGATCGAGGCACTCCCGGTACAGGACACAACGACTGGCCAGGCATTCTCTTGGCGTTAAAGGAGATGGGGTACGACGGCTGGATGACGATTGAATCTTTTGCGCAGCCCGAGCCGGAGCTCGCTGCGGCAGCGGCCATCTGGCGCGATCTCGCCCCTTCAGGCGACGAACTTGCGCGCGAAGGGCTTCGGTTCGTCAAGGCGTTGAACCAGGAGATCGATGTCCGTACGAAACCGGCTGCGCGCGAGGTACACTGACGTTGCATGAAGACAGAAAGCGCGGACGAAGGCAGTTCCTGAAATCAGTGGGCGCAATTGTTCCTGCCGCTGTTTTCGCTCATGCGCCAGGCCAGAAGCATACGCGACAAAACGGCTCGGTGGTCCCCCCGCGCAAAGAGCCGGACCGCTACATCCCTATCGCCACGGTACCCGCGGGGGACGACGCCATCCCTTTCCGCAAACATACGCTTGATCTGGGAATGAGCGAAACGGTTGCCGTCGCCGACATGAATGGGGACGGCAGGCTTGACATCATCTCCGGCGAGAACTGGTTCGAGCAAGGACCTCCGGAAGCCGGTGTCGGCCCGCGCTTCGTCAAGCACAAATTCAGGGACTTGTCCTATACGTTCGACTACCTGGAGGACCTGAGCGACCTGGCTATCGATGTGAACCACGACGGCTATCCGGATATCGTCAGCTGTTCCTATTGGTCGAAGCCTCTGACCTGGTGGGAGAATCCCGGCAAATCCGGCGGCGCCTGGCGAGAACACCTGATCGAGTCGGGCTCTCCGGTAGAGTTTGTCTTTTTGGTGGATATCCTGAATACCGGTCAACCGCTTCAGCTTTTGCCTCAGTTCGGCAAGCGGGAGTTCCCCTTGACGTGGTATGAACTGGCGGAACGCGGCGCTCCAGACCCGTGGAGGCGACATGAGATCAGTCCCAGAAGTTACGGGCACGGGATCGGAGCGGGCGATGTCAACGGGGATGGACGCACGGACATTATCACGCCTCAGGGGTGGTTTGAGGCTCCACCAGACCCGAGGAAAGGTGCCTGGACCTTTCATCCCGAGTTTGAGTTGGGCGCCACGGGATTCATCTACACGGAAGACGTGAACGGCGATGGGTTGCCCGACCTGATCACTAGCCTGGCTCACGACTACGGCATCTTCTGGTATGAGCAAACAAAAGATGCCCGGGGCGATCGCGTGTGGAAGAAGCATTTGATCGACAATAGCTGGTCGCAGGCGCATGCGCTGACCCTGGTGGATCTGAATGGCGACGGACGACGCGAAGTGGTCACCGGCAAACGCTACTATGCGCATGACCATGATCCCGGCGCCAATGAGCCGCTCGGAGTCTACTGGTACGAGCGAATCATGGCGGATGGCGCCGTACAGTGGAAGAGGCATGTTCTGGACTACAGCACGCGCACCGGCGGAGGGATGCAAATCGCTGTAGTGGATATTGATGGGGATGGTGATCAGGACATAGTCGTCGCCGGAAAATCCGGCCTGTTTCTCTTCGAGAACCTGGCATCGCAACGTTGAGAGCCGCTTTGTCCAATGTGAGGGAGCAATTCGAAGATTTGTCTCTTTCAGAGCATCACAGTTAACGGGTCTTTGCTGCGAATCAGTGGAGGAGACTCGAAAGCCGCGTTTCATGCCCAGGCTGGCCCCACGGCCATTTATTTGCGTTCCCAAAACTGAAAGGGTAACCTCATCCCGTTGCGCGGCACTCCGGGCGAGATGGCCACCCCCGGGAGGTGAGTGCCTCTATTCTCGATCATCAACTCCCACTACTCCCACGGTGGGGCAGAGGCTTTGGAAGGACGCTCCGGTGAAGAAAATCACTCTGGCAAATTACCGCCAGGATCGGTATTACGCTCGAACCGTGAAAGCCACTGAGGATCTCCTTCGAGAAAGGGGATTCGTTGCTCCCGTGGACCTGTTCGTCCGGATGGAGCTGCTTTCGGCGGAATCGGTAGAGGACTGGCATCGTTGGCATCCTGGAAAACGCTACGATGCTGCCCAGCATATGACGAAGGATTCGACAGACTGTCGGTAAGCTCCTGAGTGTGTTGGCGCAACAACAACAACCCCCTCGGAGCTAGCTTTGTGGCAAAATGTCTGAAATAGGGTAGCCGCATGACCGACAGAGAACTTCTGCATTTCAATCCGCTTATTGCCAAAGCTTTCACTCAGTTCGAATCTGAAAACGATACCCGAACGGCCGACGTGATGCGAGAGATCGTTATCGCCGGCCTCAAGACCGGTGTGGCCCCAGAGAAGATCTATGCGACCATCAAGACTGGCCGGATGTTGACCAAGGACAATATGCAGTTTTTGACGCCGGCTGAGATCCAAGAATGGGCGGACGCGGCTGAGGAATACAAAATGCTGGCAGCTTGCCGTTGAGTTTGGTGTGGAGCGTCATCGAATTCGTTCTGCGGACTTCTCTATTGCGGTCCAGCTAGCAATCCAAAACTTCCACCGCGGCCTGCCCGAATGGCCGGCAATCGATCTTCTGCGATCAACCGGCGGACCGCTGCGATCGGAATTCCGAGGATCTCAGCTGCATTTTTTGGATCGACCAGGAGTGCTTGTTTCTTCGACTGCGCGGCCGAAGGGGTGGCGGCCGTTGTTCCAGGCTGAGTGAACACAGACGCGCTGCGCCAGTCGTCGTGCTTTTTCATCGACCGATGCCACCACAAACGAGGTACTTCTCCCAATTCCGTCCCAATTTTCTAAGAAAGGGCGAGAAGTATCCGCAGGTTTGTTGGACTAACAGATACATTCTACGCGTGTTCTATGATGGCAAAAGATTTGCTTGCACACGTGTTAAGGATTTTAAGAACTCAGCGTCTGCCATTCCGCCACCCGGGCATCGGCAGAAGAACGTTGAACGTCAAGCGAGCAGCCATCGGGATTTTGTCGTAAAATCCCGTCACCCACGCCGTGCCCCGGCGCATCTAAATCTTGCGGGTGCCCTCCT
>Ga0209059_1001145_pt1 | contig 12187 bp, 9 predicted proteins | sample GraSoiAngelo_151_FD_186165 | JGI IMG/M metagenome (GOLD analysis project Ga0209059, IMG submission 186165) | Grasslands soil microbial communities from the Angelo Coastal Reserve, California, USA - 14_1009_12_20cm (SPAdes) (version 2) | ecosystem: Environmental > Terrestrial > Soil > Grasslands ...
CTGTTTTCCGCCTCATCGAAAATAGTCTGGGCGTGAGCCTCGAAAGTTTTCTCGTCAATCTCCTGGCCGCGGTGCGCCGGCAGACAATGCATCACCAGCGCGTTTGGTTTGGCCAGTTTCACCAATGATTCATTGATCCAATAGGGGCCAAGCTCCGCCTCACGCCGTGCCTCCTCGCCCTCGCGTCCCATCGACACCCAGATATCGGTGTAGAGCACGTCGGCGTCGCGCGCCGCTTCCTGTAGATTTTCCGTGCAAATCACGCGTCCTCCCGCGCGCTTCAGCAGGTTCGCGTTCGGTTGATAGCGTTTGGGTGACGCGATACGCAATTCAAAGCCGAGCTTGCCGGCGGCGAAGAGCCATGATTGCGCTGTGTTGGCCGAGCCGTCACCGACAAACGTGACGACGTTGTCCTCGATCCTGCCGCGTTTTTCCTGGATGGTAAAAATGTCGCCCAGGATCTGGCAGGGATGTTCGTCATCTGTCAGCGCGTTGACCGTAGGCATACCGGAAAACTCCGCGAACTCTTCGATGTCCGTTTGCGCATAGGTTCGGATTATCGCGCCATGGGTCATCCGCGCCAGCACCCGCGCGGTGTCTTTGATTAACTCGCCGCGCCCCAGTTGCGCATCCGCAGCTGTCATATAAATCGATTCCCCGCCGAGCTCGCGGATCCCGACTTCAAAGGAAACCCGCGTTCGTGTTGATGGCTTGGAAAAGATCAGCGCCCACGTCTGGCCAGCCAACGGTCTGGACGAAATCCTCCCGCGATTCGTTTTGAATTCGGCCGTTCGTCGCAATATACGGTCGATCTCCTCTCGCGAGGTCTGTTCGATGCTAAGCAGATGTTTCATCTGTTTTTCCTCTTCTTCTTACTCTTTCTCTTGCTCGGCGAGATCAGCGATCACCTCTTCGATGACGTGCAATCCTTCGTCGGCTTCGCTTTCGCTCAAATTTAGCGGCGGCAACAAGCGAATCACGGAAGTCGCCGCGGGAACGGTCAAGACACCTTTTTCATGCAATCGGTCCACAACTTGAATTGCAGGCGATTTTTGTTCTCGGGCAAAGGCCCGAAGGTCCGGCTGGAATTCGATGCCAATCATCAACCCTAAACCCCGGACTTCGCGCACAACGCGCGGATATTTGCCTTGCATGCGGCGCAACCGATCGATCAACAATTCACCGATGCGTCGCGCGTTTGCCGCGAGATCATTCCGCTCCACCACATCGAGAACTCGCAATGCAACCGCGCACGCCAACGGCGTTCCGCCAAACGTGCTCGCATGCGTCCCGGCCGAAAGAACATCAGCAAGTTTTTCGCGCACCCAAAGCGCACCGATCGGAAAGCCGCCGCCAAGTCCCTTGGCCATTGAGATTCCATCAGGCAAAGAATCGGTTTCCCCGTCTTCCAGAATCCTTTGCCAGCTGTGAAACTTTCCCGTCCGAAAATGCCCGGCCTGCACTTCGTCGAAGAGCAAAAGTAAATTCTGTTCGTCACACAGTTTTCGCAATCCGATTAAATATTCGGGTGTCGCCATCATGACACCGCTCTCGCCCTGGATCGGTTCAACCAGGACGGCCACCGTTGATTTTGTGATCGCCGCGCGTAGCGCGTCGAGATCGTTAAACGGCACGTGCTTGAATCCCGCGACGGCGGGATCGAATCCCTTCTTTACTTTCGTCTGACCGGTCGCGGCGATTCCGGCCAGTGTCCGTCCATGAAATGAATCGAACGCTGTGATGATCTCGTAGCGCCCTTGGTCCTGACCGAATTTTCGCGCCAGTTTGAAAAGGCCCTCGTTCGCTTCCACGCCGCTGTTACAGAAGAAGATTCGCCCCGGAGCGGTAAGATCGACAATTCGTTTGGCAAGCCGTGCCTGCGGTTCGGTGTAATAGAGATTTGAAGTGTGAACCAGCTTCTTTGACTGCTCGATCAACGCCTCGGTTATTTCCGGATGCGCATGTCCGAGCGCACACACGGCAATGCCACCGCCAAGATCCAGATAACGTTTCCCATTTGCATCCCAAACATGGCTCCCCTGGCCGCGCTCCAGCACGAGATCGAACCGCGCATACGAGGGCACAACGTATTGTTCGAACAACTCGCGAATGCTATTAGTCGTGTTTCGCGCGAACTCCTGTCGCGTTTCAGAGGATCGTGCTTTCACCGAGGTTATGTCCTTTTATCCTGCTCTTTCACTTTCACTTGCTCTTCAGGAAGTCTCGCGACATAACCGCCTGGTTCTTCGTAAACTCGGTCTGGCGCGACAGCCTTAATGAGACCAACAAGCATCGAGACAACTTTAATGAGAACGGCTTTCGCTTCTGTGATCTCCTGTTTTTTCAAGATTTTCTTAACCACGAGTACATCAAGACATGCAGCGCACTCGAGAGCTGATCCGCGCGCGGTGTTGTAGTACCGACAGCGGTCGGGAGGTGTGAATTTCCCCGTTCCTTCAGCGATGTTTAGCGGGATCGCGGTTGAAGCCCTGTCGAGTTGATCATAAACAGCGACGCGCTTCGGAACACGTTCCAGTAGTTCTGTCGCATGGCCGACGAAATCCAGGGCCTCATGATAGACATTCAGTTTTTCGTGATCGAATTGGTGAGACATAGAGTAAGTGAAAGTGAAAGAGTATGGTTAAGGGTTTCAACAAGAAAACCGCTTTCATAGAACCACCTCCGTTCCCACTCCAGCGTCGGTAAAAATCTCAAGCAGCACCGAATGCGGAATCCGCCCATCGACAAACTGGACCTTCTCTACGCCGCTTTCGATCGCCGCGGTCGCGCTGTCGACTTTGGGAATCATCCCCTCCGCAATGATGCCGGACTCTTTTAAGCCCGGGACTTCCGCTGTGGAAAGGTGGCTGATGAGCGTCGCGCTGTCTTTTGCATCGCGCAACAATCCCGCGACGTCGCTCATGAAAACCAACCGGCGCGCTTTGAGTGCGATCGCTGTCTTTGCCGCGGCAATGTCCGCATTGCAGTTGTAGATTTTGCCGTCATTGCCGCGCGCTGTGGGACTGATCACCGGAGTGATCCTGCGCCGAATACACTCGCGCAGCGGCTCCACGCTTACATCGACAACCTCACCAACAAAACCAAGATCTACATTTTCTTTTGGCCTCGAAAATTTCCGGCAACGAAAAATATCGGTCCCGGCAAATCCGCGAGCTTTGCCGCGAAAACGTTGGATCGCTTTTACAATTTCTGGATTGATCTCGCGCGACAGGACGCGATCGACTACTTGCACTGTTGCTGCATCGGTCACGCGATGACCATGAACGAATTCTGCTTTCACGCCGGCCGCTTCGAGCGCGCGTGTGATGGCCTTCCCGCCACCATGCACCACGACGGGATTAATGCCGACGGCTTCGAGAAATACGATGTCGCGGGCGACACGGTGCCGTTCCTCTTCATCCGGCGAATCCATGAAGCTCCCGCCATACTTCACGACGAAGACCTGGCTGCGAAACCGTTGAATGTACGGAAGAGCTTCAAGTAGCGTCGCCGCTTTGGAAATAATCGTTTCCATTAACCTCCGAGTGTTGCGGGATCGCTCACGTCGCCCTTGTTAAACGCAACATATTCTTCTGTAAGATCGCTCGCCCACATGGTGAAAGCAGCGCGTCCGAGGCGAAGATTGACATGCAGTTCGAATTCGGGCGCGCTCGTGATCTTTGCGAGGGTTTTCAAAGCAAGATTTGTTGGGCGGCCGCGGCGAAACGCGAAAAGTATCTCGCGACTGCCAGGCTTCGCGTAGCCAATATCGACAAGCGATTCGTTGATTTTTGCCTTGGAATAGCCGAGCGCGCACAGGATTCGTCCCCAGTTGGGGTCGCCGCCGCACCAGCTGACCTTCACCAGTGTGCTGTTAGCGATTGCGCGCGCAGCCGCCTCTCCCTCAGCCGCATTGCGCGCGCCGTGAATATGCAAGGTAATGAAACGTGAAGCGCCTTCACCATCGCGCACAATCATTTTCGCCAACTCCAGACAGGTGACGTTGAGCGCCGTTTGAAAAACGCCGAACCTCGAATCTCGAACCTCGATTCTCGGATTTCGGGCGAACCCATTCGCCAACGCGATTACGGAATCGTTGGTGCTCATGTCGCCATCAACCGTGATGCGATCGAAACTTTGCGCGACGGCGATTCGAAGCGCGTGCTTTAGCAACTTCGGTTCAATCGCAACGTCCGTTGTAATGAAGGCGAGCATCGTTGCGTGCTTTGCGGCCATCCCTGGCTGAATCATTCCGGCGCCTTTACAGATTCCGCCAATCCGCACTTTCGATGTTCCAATTTTAAATTCGATTCCAATCTCTTTGCGGCATGTATCGGTCGTCATGATGGCTTCCGCGGCTTGGCGGGCATTCGTTGGCGATCTCGCAAGTAACGGCGCGCATGCGCGAACCCCTCGCTCAACGTTTTTCATCGGCATCAGCACACCGATTCGGCCCGTCGAACAAACGAGCACATCGCCCTCTCTCAATTTCAGGGCAGCCGCGGCGGTTTCAGTTATTCGTTTTGCGTCGGCAATTCCCTGACGGCCGGTGCACGCATTTGCATTGCCAGAATTCACCACGATTGCTCGTGCAAAATGCTTTGCCGCGCGTGACGCGCTCAATTTCACGGGCGCAGCGCAAACCTGATTGCTGGTAAACATTCCCGCGACCGCTGCCGGCGCATCCGAAACGATCAATACGAGATCGCGTTTTCGCCCTTTTTCCGACCCTTTGCCGGTCCCGAGGCGTTTAATGTCGCAAAAAACCGCCGCCGCCTTGAAACCACCCGGCGCGCAGATTGAGCCTTCGATTCTCTTGAAAATTTTGCTATGAGACATTGCGGTTTGAGCCGGCCGAATTCACGGAATTTGCAATCCGGATGTTTCGGGATAACCGCGCATCAAATTGAAACATTGAATAGCCTGTCCGCTGGCGCCCTTCACAATGTTGTCGATCGCGCTCATTAAGATCGCGCGGCCGGTGCGCAAATCCAGGCGCCATGCGATGTCAATAAAGTTTGTTCCACTAACATTTTTAGAATCGGGAAAACGCTCGGTACCGAGCAGACGAACAAACGGCTCATTGCCATACGCTTTTTGGTAAATCGAAGCGAGCGAGTCAGCGTCGATCTTTTTGCTTGGATCAACATAAATCGTGGTAATGATCCCGCGATTCACCGGAACCAGATGGGGCGTGAATTGAATTGTGATTTTTCCCCCTGTGAACGTCGATAACTGCTCCTCGATCTCGGAAAGATGTCGATGTTTCGGGACTCCATAGGGACGCATGCTTTCGTTACATTCGGCAAAGAGATAATCCGCTTCGACTTTGCGGCCGGCCCCGGTCACACCACTTAGGCTTGTCACCAGAATGCTTGCGAGATTGAGCACTCTTTCGCGAATCAGGGGCAGCAGCAGAAGCAAAATGCTCGTGGGATAGCAACCCGGACAGGCTACCAGAGTCGCATCTGAAATTTCCGCGCGATAAATTTCAGGTAAACCATAGACGGATTCGCCAAGCAAATCAGGAGCGGGATGATCATCACCGTAAAATTCCTTGTATATCTTCGCGTCCTTGATTCGGAAATCTGCGCTAAGATCGACAATGCGCGCGCCAGTCTGAACTAGCGGTTTGGCAAATTCCGCAGCGAAGCCGTGCGGCAACGCGAGAAAAATAATTTGTGCCATCTGCGCGAGCTGCGCCGGATCCGACGCGCCGAAGCGGAGGTCCCCGGCTTTCTGGTGGTGCGAAAGACGCGGAAAAACGTCGGCCAACCTCTTTTCCGCAAATTGTCGCGACGTGACTGCAACAAGCTCCGCATGCGGATGTCGCAAAAGCAGCCGCACAAGCTCTTCGCCAACGTAACCGGATGCGCCGATTACAGCGACCTTGGTCTCGCTAGGATTGGCGACAGCCGCCTTTGGAGTTTTTTTCACAGCGCGCAATGCGTATTTGGTTTCGATCCAATTGCAACCGACATTTGTGAGACACTGGCCAGTCGAAACGGGAAAGTGTCGTCTCGTTGGTCGTGGCCGCGTTGCTGAACCGGCTGGACGGCGACACTCGTAGTGGTGGGCCGACTCTGCCGTAGTTACAGCGCTGCGTATTTACGAGATAGCTTCGAGTGATTCGTCGAAATCAACGTTCAGCTCTTGCGCTTGCGTCCGATTTCTTCCAACAGCTCAATTTGGATCTGCTGGATCTCGAAGAGCCGATTGTATTGCCGGCGCAGCAGATGATCGATTTTTTCGTGCAAATGCCGGATCTCGAGCTCGGCTTTCAAATTGACCTTGTAATCGTTCTCCGCGCGCAACCGATCGCGCGCCTCCGCCCGATTCTGGCTCATCATGATGACCGGCGCCTGGACAGCGGCGAGACAGGAAAGAATCAGATTGAGAAGGATGAACGGATAAGGATCGAACGCTCTGGTAGCGAGCAACGCGATGTTCGCAGCGATCCACACGAAGATAACAGCGCCAAATGTAATGAGGAACTTCCAACTGCCGCCGAACTCAGCAATCCGGTCGGAGAGTCGCTCGCCGAAGGTGAGTTTCTTTTCGAATTGCTTCTCAATGTCGCTGGAGAGGATTTCGTGCTGTTCCAGGCTTTCGATGACTTCCTGGTCGAGCGCGGAAAGTTCGCCAATCTCATCCTGCAAAACTTCCTTTACGTAATCCTTTCGGAATTCGCCAAGGTCGTCGAAGCAGATGAACCCTTTGCTGTCCAAGTCGGGTTTTTCCTTCTTGGCGAATTCGAGAAGCGACGGCCGAATCAGCTCCGCCACCATTCCGCCGTGCGGTGATTTATGTTTTTTGCAGATCTGACAGATCAGTGGTGTGGTTGCGCTTTGGCTCATCGGAAATTCGCTGCTGAATTAAGCTGTTGTTCTGCCACTTGTCGATGCTGGCTTGAATCGATTATCTCGTGAGGCGTCGCAGAGCTCCGCCCTCCACTTCACTAAATCAGCCCACCTCGTTGACGTTGCCGCTCAGAACCCTGCGAAAATGGAGGGGCGAGCTCCCCCGAGCCCTGTTCTCGCGCGGTTTTGTCGATTCGATCTTGAATCCACGAATGTGGATCCTAAGCTCCTCCGCGATGGAAGAAGCGGAAGTCCCTCTCGAGCATTTGCATGAGCAGGTCCATCACAAAGCCGAACACAGCGGCGAAACCTGGATTTCGTGGGTGGCCTTGAGCACTGCGATTCTCGCTGTCCTTGCCGCGATCGCCGGACTCCTCTCCGGACAACACGTGAACGAGGCGGTGATGAACCAAATCGAAGCGTCCGATCAATGGAATTACTATCAGGCGAAAAGCATCAAGGCTTCGGTGCTTGATGCAAAGATGTCGCTCGCCGGCGCGCCTAACGAATCGGACCAATCCAAGCGGGATCGTTACGAGAAAGAGCAGGAAGAAATCAAATCGGACGCCGAGCACAAGGAAGCAGCAGCCAAATCAAATTTTCACAAGCACGAAGTGTTCGCACGCGGCGTCACCATGTTCCAAATCGCAATTGCCATCGCGGCAATCTCCGCGCTTACAAAGAGACGCAAGTTTTGGATCGTGAGTTTACTTTTTGGCGTTGTCGGCTGCATCTTTCTCGTCCTCGCCTCGATAGCAAGGTAGGGGCGATTGAGAGCCTGCCCTGAGCAAGTCGAATGGGTCAATCGCCCTACCTCATGACCCCGGCGGTATAAACAGATATGCTTTTCCGCATTCTGCAGATTTTCGGGAACTTCGGCCTGTCCTCTCCGTAGAAGGAGGTGCGACTAGAAGCTAGATCGCGAATTGCCGAAGAATATTTTGCGCAAAAAACGCAATTAACCAATTTCAATGGCCCAGGCAAAGTTCTTAGAACGCGACTCGTGAAAAAAAGCCCGCCACCTCCAACGGGCACAGAACCATGCCGGGTCGTGGCGGTCGGCGATACCATCAGTAGTGAGCAAGGCTTGGTCGCAATTATTGGCCGCGACCCGCGGTATCATGTCTGCGGTGCCGCACATACTTTTGAGGATACAAACAAACTTGTTTGGATCCCGCGAACGCGGCCAAAGCATATCATCAGCAAATTACCAAAGTCAGACGAGGGCATCCCATGAGTTGGATTACCATCGTCTGGTCGATGAATGCCGCCGCGTGTTTGACACTGGCGGCGATATACCTGCTGGTCTGGTGCAAGCAGCGTCAAGATCCGGCGCATCTCTTATTTTCCGTTACCGCAGTGGCGGCGGCGACCATCGCCGCGTTCGAGTTAGAGATGATGCATGCCGAGACAGTCGGCCAATACGAAGCGCTTATGCGCTGGATACATGTGCCCGTGTGGGTACTCGTTATCTCGTTCGTGAGTTTCGTGCGACTCTATCTCCACGCCGGACGACGCTGGCTCGCGTGGAGCATCTGCGGCCTGCGGACACTGGTTCTGATTCTCAATTTCGTTTTTACGCCGAATCTTAACTTCCGGCACATTACAAGCCTCCGCCACTTTTCATGGGGTGGCGGTGAGATCATCTCGGTGCCGGTAGGTGTGGCGAATCCGTGGGGCTTGCTTAGTTCTGTAAGCTTACTGTTGCTGCTTATCTTTTTCGTCGATGCGACGATTACCGTCTGGCGTCGGGGGGACCAGCGACGCGCTTTAGTTGTTGGCGGCAGCATGATTTTCGGCGCGATTCTGGCATGGCACGTCCCGCTCGTGATCTGGGGAATCATCGACATTCCGCTTTTTCTCTGCTTCGCATATTCGGGAATTGTCGCGGCGATGGCCTACGAATTGAGCTACGATTTGCTCCACGCGGCACAGCTCTCGCGGCGATTGCAAGAAAGCGAGGTTGACTTGCGCGAAACACAGGAGCGCATGGAGCTTGCCGCCAGCGCTGCCAAGCTCGGCATGTGGATGTGGGATATTGCGCGTAACGAAATTTGGCTAGCGGACAAAGGGCGCGCTCTTTTTGGCTTCGCACCGTCGGAGAAGCTCGACCTGGATCGCTTCCGAAGCGCGGTACATCCTGAGGATCGTGAGTTGGTGTTCCAGGCTGTACAGAACTCTTTGCGCACTGGCGCGGAATATGAAGCTGAGTATCGGGTGCTGCTACCGGATGGGCAACTGCGCTGGATCGCCGGGCGCGGCCGCGTCGAGTTCAACAGCAACGGTCAGCCGGCTCGGATGCGCGGTGCTTCAGTCGACATCACGAAGCGTAAGCAAGCCGAAGAGCTGGCGGCACGTCAGCGCAATGAGATGGCGCATCTCTCGCGCGTAACGATGCTGGGCGAACTTTCTGGCTCGATTGCGCACGAGCTTAACCTGCCGCTCAGCGCCATCCTCTGCAACGCGCAAGCTGCGCAGCGGATCCTCGCGAACGGCAAGGTCGACCACACCGAACTGCGCGAAATTCTTAATGAAGTGATAAGCGAGGATAAACGTGCTTGCGAAGTCATTCGCCGCTTGCGTTTGTGGCTGAAAAAAGGCGAAGTGCAACAGCATTCTCTCCGGATCAACAACGTTGTGCAGGATGTCTTGAGACTGCTCCGTAGCGATCTCATACATCAAAAGGTCATCGTCGATTGTGAGCTCGCGCGGAATTTGCCCGGCATTATTGGCGACCCGGTGCAGCTTCAACAGGTGTTAGTCAACCTAGTGGTGAATGCTTGTGACGCGATAACTAATCGCACCATTCCGGAACGCCGGCTGCTCATTCGCACTGGAATTCAGAATCGGAATGGCTCGAGCGCAGTGACCGTATCCGTTACCGACCGGGGCGGCAGCATACCGGAGGAAAAAATGGAACAAATATTCGAGCCTTTCTTCACCACAAAACCGAAGGGGATGGGGCTGGGCCTTTCGGTCTGCCGTACCATCATTGCCGCCCATCGAGGAAAACTCTGGGCCACAAACAATGCCGACTGCGGCGCGACGTTCCACTTCAGCCTGCCTATAGCTGCACCGGACAAAGGAGCACCCATAATTGATACAAACCACCTTACAAATATGCAGTGCTGCAGCCACGGCGCTGTGCGCCATCGGGGAGGTGTTGCTCCAAATGGAGTAAAGGCCCCACGGGGGAGTGGCTATGACGTAACTAAAGACTGATAGACTTGATGACTGCTCTTACTCCCACCGTCTTTATTGTGGACGATTACGCGCCGGTACGGAGATCTATCTCGCGCCTGTTGCATGCCGCTGGCTTTGCTGTAGCTGCGTTCGCGTCAGCAGACGAGTTTCTAGCCCAGTTTGATCCGCAGATAATGGGCTGTCTCGTGCTCGATGTCGCTATGCCGGCCTTGGATGGTCTCGAACTCCAACACATCCTCGCCGAGGCAGGCAGTCTCCTGCCCATTATTTTTCTGACCGGTACGAGCGATATTCCCAAGAGCGTCCAGGCAATGAAACACGGCGCTAGTGATTTCCTTACCAAGCCGGTGAATGATGAAGACCTGCTTGCAGCGGTTCATGCGGCGATTGAGAAGAACCGCGCTCTCCGACATGAGCAGGCACAGCTTTCCGAAATCCAAGCGCGCCTGGCCACGCTCACACCGCGCGAGCGGGAAGTGCTCGAATACGTTGTAGCTGGCAAACTGAACAAACAAATTGCCGGCAACCTCGGCACTGTCGAACAGACGGTCAAAGTTCATCGTGCCCACGTGATGGAGAAGATGAGGGTGCAATCCGTGGCCGAATTAGTTCGATTGACGCAGCGTTGCGGAATCAACGGAAGATAGGACGTGAGGACATGGCCAGGCAGGGGCCATTCACCTGAATGAACCGAGCGGGTGAACTGAGAAAAGGCCCGGTAATCAGACAACAGACTCAGCCTGCCGCCCTCCCACTGGCCTTTCCGCATTATACTAAGGTATAATTGACAGACCGGCGCGCGCATCGCTACTCTCACGGTTCTAATGTCGGACCAGAGTCAGGATTTGTCGCATTTCGGATCATCTCCCAAAGCTTGGGTCGGCAAATCCAGGCGACGAGTGATGAAAGGAAACAGACGAAGGCCGAAACAAGAACGGTCACATCCAACGACCACACCGTGGAGTGGAACGCGCCTCCGGCCACACGCCTACGCGGACATGACAATCACGCAGCGCTACCAAGCGTTGTTCAACTGGATTGCGTCATGACAGCAGAACGATGGCACACGATCGTACATGATGACGCGCGATTGACCGGGACGGAGTGCAAGGCGGGCTGGCACTTCTGCCTCGAATACGACTTGTTCTTATGCAAGGTCGGCGAGATGCCCGGCTGCGATTGCGCCAGCCTACACGCCGGAAGCTATAGCAGCCAAGACGAAGGAGGCCGAGTAAAGCGCCTTCTCAAGACTAAGCTATACACGGCAATGACAAACTGATGTGAACGAGGCCCAAATGACGCACGTGCTACAACGTCCACCGGCCTTCCCGCATTAAACTAAAGTTTAATAAACTAAGGTCCAATAGCGCGGCCTGCCTTAAAGAGCTATCCTCGGCATGATTCGAAACACAATCTCAGGAAAAAACGCATGAAAACGTTTGGCAGCAACTGCGAGCACTCAGCGGTGCGGAGAGGCGGTTATTGGAACACCGTGCTGATTCATTGTCCACCGCGCTAGGTTAGGTCCCCGTGTAATTCCTGGTCCCTCGCAGTTCGTTGCCCTGTTTTTTTCGCGGCACCCACGCGTGAGACACAGCCCAAACTCCAAGCGGCGTTACTGAGATTGTCAGCGACATTCGCCAGTAATTCAGGCGATAAATTGTACCTCTTCTGCTCTCCACGCAGTAATGACAAAGTGATATGAACGGACGCAAATGACACACGTGCGACAACGTTCACCGGCCTTCTCGTATTATACTAAAGTTTAATAGACCAAGGTCCTATAGCGCGACCAGCCTCAAGCAGTCTACTCTCGCGGTTCTGATGCCGGACCAGAGCCAGGATGTTTCCGATCCCGGAAACTTTTTCCCAACTTCGGTCCGGAATTTCTGGAGAAGAATGACGAAAGGAAGAAACACATGAAAACAATAACAAACTTTATTTATGGCGCGTTTGCCGGGCTCATGCTCGCCGCAATCAATACCGCCTCTGCTTCGACTATTTACCCGATTAACAATGGGTTTGAACAACCTGATCTGGGCAGCGGTTGCGGTGCCTACCAGTATAATCCTAGTAACCCCGGTTGGACCTTTACCAACAGCTCTGGTATCGCTGCCAATGAG
>Ga0209059_1001146_pt1 | contig 12184 bp, 13 predicted proteins | sample GraSoiAngelo_151_FD_186165 | JGI IMG/M metagenome (GOLD analysis project Ga0209059, IMG submission 186165) | Grasslands soil microbial communities from the Angelo Coastal Reserve, California, USA - 14_1009_12_20cm (SPAdes) (version 2) | ecosystem: Environmental > Terrestrial > Soil > Grasslands ...
GACGCTCGACGCGAGCGCAACCCTCGAGCGGCTGGAGACCCTCGGAGTGCCGGTCGTCGGCTGGCGATCCTCCGTGCTGGCCGGCTTTCTGGCGACCTCAGCCGGATTGCGCCTGCCGTCGCGGGCCGACACCGTCGATGGGCTGGCGCAGCTCCTACGTCGGCACTGGGACCTTGGAGGCGCCGGCATCGTGGTCAGCCAGCCGCTCGCCGGCGAGCTGGCGATCCCGATGGCCGAGCTGGCGGCCGCCGACACGGCGACGGCTCGCGGTCCGCAGCGGACGCCGGCGGAGCTCCGCAACCTTCAGTCTCGGCTGGGCGATCGAGTCATCCAGGCGAACCTCGCCCTCCTGGAACGCAACGCCGCCCTTGCCGGCTCGCTGGCCGTGGCGCTTGGTCGAGTTCCGACGGCGGCCGAGGTCCATCGTGGCTGAGCTCCCGCCGACCGATGAGCAACTTCGCCGGCTCAAGAATACCGTCATGGGCGCGGGCCATCGACTTTCACAGATCGCCCAGTCCCATGAGTTGCATCCGGGCGCCGCAACCGAGCTGGCATCGATCACCCGTGAGCTGGAAGACGCCGTCGGACGGTTAGAGCGGCTGCTGGCCACCCTCCGGCGTCACTGGTAAGGGGTCCGGCTGGAGGGCGCGAAACACGGCGGCGGCGGCACCGATCGCGACGATCAGGCAGGCGGCGGCCGCGGTGAAGAGGCCGACGATGATCAGCGACGCGGTGTTGTGACCGGCGGTAAGGTAGAGCGCCGCGGCCAGCGTCCAGAAGCCGGTCAGTGAGGTGGCGAGTCGCGCCCATACCGGCGCCGCCTTCAAATAACGCTCATGGGTGCCCAGCTGTAGCGGCAGGCGCTCGGCCCACTCGGGACGAAACGCCCAGGCGGCCGCCAGCGCCGCCCAACCGGCGGCGTTGAGCAGGGCAAACAGGCTGAGCAGCCCGCGCACCAGGTCCATGTGCTAAGGCAACGCCGGCCGGTCGTCGACCCTACGGCCGGCGGCGCGGTTTCACCAGGCCGTTGCTAGTCGAACAATGGCCGCAGCCGGTCGGCCGATTCCTCGGCCAGCGTGTCGTTGATGAAGACGCCCGCCCCCGATTCGGATCCCGCCAGGTACTTCAGCTTTCCCTGGTCGCGCAGCACCGGATAAAACTCGACGTGGAGATGCGCCTGCGCTGAAGGCCGCCCGGCCGGCGCTTGATGCATGGCCATCATGTAGGGCATCGGAACCGCAAAGAGCCGGTCGTAGGCGCGCGCCACCCGTTGCATCGCCGACAGCAATCCCTGCCGCCCTGCCGGCGGGAGCGAGGGCAGCGCCGCCCGATGCGTCCGGGTCGTGACATGGACCTCGTAGGGCCAGCGGGCATAGCCGGGAACGTACGCGACAATGCCGCCAGCGTTGATCAGGACGCGGCGCCGGCCGCTCAACTCATCGGCGATCAGGCGGCACTGCAGACAGGCCGACTGGCGGCGCAGCTCAACCGCCGCCACCGGCGGCATGAACGGATACGCGTAGATCTGGCCATGGGGATGATGGAGCGTCACGCCCACCTCCTCACCACGGTTTTCGAAAATGAAGACGTATCGAACGTCACGCCGGTTGATCAGCTCGCGATAGCGATCGGTCCAGACCTCCGCCAGGCGGTCGAGCGCCGAAGGCGACAGGGTCGCGAAGGACCCCTCGTGCTCCTCGGTATAGACGACCACCTCGCAGCCGCCGCCGGACGGTCGGCCCGGCACCATCGCGGGGAATCGGTTCTCAAAGACGGCGGCCTCGAAGTGTGACGCCGGGATCTCCGACGAATGCGCGGCGCGCGATGGGCAGAGCGGGCAGTGGGCGCGGTCCGGCAGGAACGTCCGCGCCTGGCGCGAGGCCGCCACCAGCACCCACTCGCGGCGCAGCGGATTCCAGCGTCGCTGGTAGATGCCATTGGGCATCGATGGCGCGCGGTAGTCGTCGGGTGGCGGCGCGAATGCACCGTAGAGATAAACATGCCGTCCATCCGGTTGGACGATGTCAGAACGGTGCAGCCGCGCCACGCGCATAGATAAGCAGATCAGCGCGCTGCGCAGTTACACAGACACTTATCGCGCCGTGGTGCCGTCCAGCCGGCCCATCGCGTACTCGGCCGAAATCACGACGGCCTCGCGGGCGCGTACAGGCCGGCATGCGGCACCGGCGCGTTACGCGCGAAAGCGCGGCTCGCCCTGTGGGCTCGCGCTTCTGCTAAGCAAAGAAAAATGCGCCCAGGAGGATTTGAACCCCCGCGCCCGGGTCCGTAGCCCGGTGCTCTATCCAGGCTGAGCTATGGGCGCATTGCGGAGACCTATTGTAGTTCGAAGCTCGCCAGCGTGGTGTAGCGGGGCGGGCCCGAGCCCAACTGGCTGCGCATCAGCCGCACCGCCTTGACGGGAACACTGCCGAGCACGGGCTCCCGCCAGCGCGCCTGCCAATCCGTGAGCAGCTTGCGCTGCGCACCCCGCAGCGGCCGCCGGACGCGAGCCAGCGTCAGATGCGGATGAAACCGATCTTCGACGGTCAGGCCGGCATCGCGCAAGGCCGTCCCCAGCTGGGACTGCAACGTCATCAAGCGGGGCAGCTCCGTGCCGACGATCCCGGCCCAGAGCACCTGCGCCCGAGCGACGTTGGGAAAGGCCCCAACGCCCTGCGCCGCGACCGCAAACGACCGGTGGCCGCGGACGACAGGCTCCACCCGCGCGGGCAGCCGTTCGACGTCGGCGATCGGCAGGTGTCCGAGGAAGTGCAGCGTCAAGTGCACCCGCTCGACGGCATTGATGCGGAGGTAGTCCGCCAGCGGCAGCAGATCGTCGAGCGGTCCCTGCAGCTTGGCCCGCACCGGGTCGGGCAGGTCGATCGCCAGGAAGACCCGCCAGCGCTCGGGTTCAGCCCCGGGCGTGGCTGCCGACTTTGATGGCGATCTTGCCATCGCGCTTGAGCGTGGTTTGACGGTCGTCGAGAAACTTGGTGAACCAGACCGGCGTGCCCTGCGGGCTGTAGAGATCAATGGTCGGCGCCAGCACCAGGATCACGGCCAGGTGGACCAGGTCCGAGCGGCGCTCCAGCACGGTGGCGATCGTGAAGCCGCGATTCGTGCGGATCATGCCGCTGTCGGTTCCGGTCGGGAGCGATTGCGCGGCGCTGGCCAGGGGCGCTTCGGGGATCTCGGCCGGGTGCAGCCAGCCCATGTCGCCGCCGCGAGCGAACGTTCCGGCGTCATCGCTCCAGCGGGCCGCGACCGACGCGAAGCTTTGGTGCGACTGGAGCTCGCGGGACGCCGAGGCGGCGCGGTCTTTTGCCATCGTCGCCAGCAGCGCGACCTCGGTCAGCAAGGCGCGTTCGTAGTCGTGGAAACTCTCGGTCGTGAACCCATTGCGGCTGACGGCGGCGGCGAATGCGGACGCTCCGGCACGCGCCCGTAGCGTGTCGATCCGGGACCGAATCGCGTGGTCGTTGACCGTGATGCCGCGTTTCAAGGCCTCCTGGCGGACGACCTCCTCCGTGACGAGCTGCTCGATGGTGAAGTCCTCGAGGCGCTGGACCGGCACCGGACTGGGGATCGCCTCCGGGATTCCGACGAATGGGTCGCGGTGGCGGCTTACCTCCAGTCGCGCCTGGTAGGCCTTCATCGAAATGGCGTGTCCGTCGACGACGGCGGCGGCCGGCTCCGAAAACGGGATCGAGACGGCCGGGCCGTTGCAGGCACCGAGCGCGCCGGCGAGGACGATGACAGAGGCGGAGCGCCGCAAGGCGAGCCTCATTACACCACGTTGCGTTCGGGTTGCAGCGCACCGGTCGCAAACCGGTCCGGGGCAAAGGTAGATAGATCGACGGGTGGTGCGCTGGTAAGGATCCACTCGGCGAGCCAGCGGCCGATGACGGGCGCCATCATGAAGCCGTGGCCGGAGAACCCGCCCGCGATCCACAGCCCCGGCCGCAGTGGACCGATCAGCGGCTGGAAGTCCGGCGTGTTCTCGTAGAGTCCCGCCCAGCCGGTCCTGACCCGGGCCTCCAGTAAAGGCGGCCAGCGCCGCTGGGCGACCGCGATGACTCGATCGAGAACCGACCAGTCGAGGGTGACGTCATCCCCGGGCGGAACCGAGCTCTCGCTCATACCAAAGAGCACGCCGTCGCCCTCGGGATGGAAATAGAAGGACGAGTGAAAGTCGATCGTCATGGGGGTATCCCGCCGGATACCGGCAAACGGCTCGGTGGTGAAAATCTGCCGCCGTGACGGCTCGATCGGGAGCCCCAGCCCAAGGTGAGCGCCGACCTCCGCCGACCAGGGCCCGGCACAGATCACCGTCTCACGAGCCGAAATCTCGCCCGCCGCCGTCCGCACGCCGGTCACCCCATCGCCGGCCCGCAAAAAGCCGTCGACCGGCGTGTCCTCGTACATCATCGCGCCCAGACGGCGCGCGGCGTTGGCGAAGCCGTAGGTGACCTCATTCGGTCCCGCCAGCCCATCGCTGGGACAGAATGTCGCCCCGGAAAGGTCGTCGGTTTCAAGACCTGCAACCATCGCCCGGGCATCGAGCGGCCCCAACTCCACGACGTCAGTCACGCCGAGCCGTCGCTGCAGCTGGACCGCGTCGTGAAACTGCTGTCGCTCCTCCGGCGTCGTGAGGAGAAACAGGTAGCCGACCTGGCGGAAGTCCGCGGTCTGCCCGGTGACCGCCTCGAAACGCGCCAGCAGCTGCTTGGCCTCCATCCCGATCCGGATGTTGACCTCGGTCGAGAATTGCGCCCGGACACCGCCGGCACAGGCGGCTGTCGCGCCCTGGCCGATCCGGCCGCGGTCGATGACGACCACCCGCCGGCCTGCGCTCGCCAGGTAAAACGCCAGACTGCAACCCATCACCCCGGCGCCGATGATGGCGACGTCGGCGGGCGCGATGTCAGGCGGTCTTGCCGAGTTTCACCATCCCGATGTACTCGAAGATGAACTTCAAGGCAGCCAGGCTGGTCACGTAGCCCACGTCGAGCGGGGGCGCGACCTCGTCCACGTCGAGCCCGGCAAGGCGAACGCCTCGAAGCTGGCGCAGGAAATCCAGTAGCTGGCGCGAGGTCAGCCCGCCGGCGGATGGCACCCCGGTGCCCGGCGCGTAAGACGGATCGAGGGAATCGATGTCCAGCGAGATGTGCAGCGCGTCCGATCCGATGCGGGAGCCGATCTCGTCCGCCAGCTCCGTGCCGCTCCAGCGGTGCGCGGTCGCCGCGGGGACCAGCGTCACTCCCATCTTGCGGATGAACTCCACCTCTTCCCAGTCATAGTCGCGGCAGCCCAGCAGCGTCACCTTGCGCGGGTCGATCTCCCCCAGCTCGAGCCCGCGGCGGAGTGCGCAACCGTTCGACCAGCGGGTATGGCGCGAGCTGTCGTTCAGGTCGGGATGGGCATCGATATAGAGGATGCTCAGCCGTCCGTTCAGCCGTCGCTGCTGGGCGACCAGCGTCGGGCTGACGACCGTATGGTCGCCCCCCAGCACGATGGGCAGCGTCGCCGCCGGCGTCTTTCCGATTTCGGCCGCGACGGCGTCCACGTTGGCGCCCATGTCGCCGTCGACCAGGGATAGGTCGCCGTCATCCTGGATAGTCACACCGTCGAAGAGCTCCGCCTGTTCGCTGACCGGCGCGAAGATGGCCGACAGCTCTCGCAGCACCGCCGGCGCCTTCGCCGCACCCGGACGGTACAGCGAGCCTCGATCGATCGGCACGCCGACGATTCGGACGTCCGGGCTCGAGCCCGGGGTCGGCGGCTTCAGACCGGCCCATGGCGCAAGCCCTGAGGTATTGAAGTGGTGCTCGCTCATATCGATATCTCAGGGTCGCGGGATTCGCCGCGGGTCTCGAGGAACCCCGTGATCGCCTCCACCTGCGCCGCGATCAGGGTTGGCGTCCAGCCGTGCCCGGCCGATTCAATCACCCGGATCTCCGCCTGCGGCATCAGCTCGCGCAGATTGCGGATGGCGTTGACGTCGACGGTTCGATCGTCCGCCGCTACCACGACCAGGGCCGGCTTGCGCCAGCCCTTGAGAAAGTCGCGATAGTCGCGGGTGATCCCGTCGCGCAACCACTGGCGGGCAGCACGCCCGTCGGCGCGCAGCTGATTGTTGAAATTCACCTGCGCATCGTAGGGATCGACACCCGGACCTTCAACCAGGAACCGTTTGTAGAGATCTGACACCATCCGGTTGCGGCGCAGCCGGTCGACGCACCAGAAGACCGGGCCCGCCGTAAAGACGCCCACCTGGCGCTTGAAGGCGGCCCGCAAGGTCTGCGGCGAATAGATCGGCGTGTGCAGCACGAGGCGGGCGATCTGGTCGCGAAAGCGCGACGCGTACTCGAGCGCGACGGTCGCACCCAGGCAAATGCCGCCGATGTCATGCTGGCCGACGCCCAGTCGGTCCACGAACGCGCGAAGAAATTCGGCATGGCTGCTGACACTGATGGGCCGCTCTCCGGCCGGCGTCTCGCCACACCCCGGCAGGTCGGGGATCAGGACGCGGCGGTGTCCGGCAAAGGCCGGACCCCAGGTATGGAAGTTCTCGAGGGAGCCGATGAAGCCGTGACACAGGAGCAGCGGATGGCCCGACCCCTGGTCGAGATACCGGACCCGCCGCTGCCCAACGTCGATGAACTGGATGTTCTGGGTATTGACCGCGGTTCGCTACTCTCCCGTGTCGATCTGCGCCCGCTGCAACCGGCCGCTGTAATCGACGTAGATCGTCTTCCATTCCGTGAACTCGTCGAGCGCGACGGTGCCGGCCTCGCGATGGCCGTTGCCCGTATTCTTCACGCCGCCGAAGGGCAGCTGGATCTCGGCGCCGATGGTGGGGGCGTTGACATAGACGATGCCAGACTGCATTTCTTCCATGGCATGGAAGGCCTTGCGCAGGTCGTTGGTATAGATCGACATCGAGAGCCCGTACTGGGTGGAATTGGCGACCTCGAGCGCCTCCTCGAGGTTGCCGACCGGCATCACCAGGGTGGAGGGACCGAAGATCTCCTCCTGCGCCATCCGCATGTCGTGGCGGCCGTCGGCGAAGATGGTCGGCCGGTAGAACCACCCCTCCGATCCGGCATAGTCGCCGCCGTGGACAAGCCGCGCGTGTTCTTTCTTTCCGATCTCGGTGTACTCGTGCACCTTCTTGAGCGCCGCCTCGTTGATCACCGGACCCATGTCGGTGTCCGGCTGCAGGCCATCGCCCACCTTCATCTTGGCCGCCCGCTCCTGCAGCAGGTCGGTGAAGTCTTTCTCCACTTTCTTGTCGACGATCAGTCGGGAGGCGGCGGTGCAACGCTGGCCCGAGGTGCCAAAGGCCGCCCAGAGCGCGCCGTCGACCGCGAGCGGAACGTCGGCGTCATCGAGGACGACGATGGCGTTCTTGCCACCGAGTTCCAACCCCAACCGCTTCAGGTTGCGGCCGGCGATCTCGGCGATGTGCTTGCCGGCCGCGGTGGAACCGGTGAACGAGATACCCGAGACGCGCGGGTCTTTGACCAGCACATCACCAACCTCGGCGCCACTACCGGTCACCAGGTTCAGGACGCCGCCCGGCAGGCCGGCTTCCTCCAGGATCTCGACCAGCTTGGTGGCGACGATCGGCGTGTCCGACGCCGGCTTGAAGACGACGGCGTTGCCCGCCATCAGCGCCGGGAAGATCTTCCAGGAGGGGATCGCCATCGGAAAGTTCCAGGGTGTAATGCACGCCACGACCCCGAGCGGCACCCGCGCCGTCATCGCCCACTTGTTCTTCAGCTCGGACGGCACGGTCTCGCCGTGCGGATGCCTGCCGAGACCGGCCGCGTATTTGCCCATGTCGATCGCTTCCTGGACATCACCGCCCGCCTCTTTGAGAACCTTGCCCATCTCCTGGGTCATCAACCTGGCCAGCTCTTGCTTGCGCGACTCGATGATCAGGGCGGCCTTGAGGACGATCTCGCCCCGCGCCGGCGCCGGCGTGTGTCGCCAGCCGGCGAATGCCTTGTGCGCCGCCTCGATGGCGGTATTGACGTCCTCGGCATTCGACGCCTGCATCACGCCGAGCACCTCCGCCTTGTGCGCCGGATTCGTCGAGGTAAAGGTCTTCCCGCTCTTCGACTCCACCCAGCGGCCGCCGATGTAGTTCTTGTAGGTCTTCGCCTCGGTCCGCTGGCCCCGTTCGCTGGTCATCGTCTGGCTCATGCTGCCACCTCCTGAAACGCGCCGTCTAAGATCTCCCACCCTTCGTCGAGCTCCGCCTGCGAGATATTGAGCGGTGGGACCAGCCGCAGGACATTGTCGTGCGGACCGCAGCTGAGCACCACCATTCCGGAATCGAGACACACCTGCCTGATTTTCTTTTGCAGCTCTTTGTTGGGTGACCCATCCGGGTTGACCAGCTCCACGCCCACCATCAGGCCCAGGCCGCGTACCTCGCCGATGGCCGCCGTGGTTTGCTGCAGCTGGCGCAGCCGGCGCAGCAACTCGCTGCCCTTTTCGGCGGCGTTCGCCAGGATGCCCTCGCGCTCGAAGACCTCCAGGGTGGCGACGCCGGCGGCGCAGGAGACCGGGTTGCCGCCGAAGGTCGAGCCGTGCGCGGCCGGTTCCCACTGGTCCATCAGCTTCGAGCTGGCCACCACGGCGCTCAAGGGCAGTCCCGAGGCGATCGACTTGGCCAGCGTCATGATGTCGGGCACGACGGCGGTGTGTTCGCAGGCGAACATCTTCCCGGTGCGTCCATAGCCGCTCTGCACCTCGTCCGCGATCAGCAGGATGCCGTGCTGGTCGCAGAGCTTTCGAAGCCGCGGCATGAAGCCCGCCGGCGGCACGACGTAGCCCCCCTCGCCCAGCACCGGCTCGACGATGAAGGCGGCGATGTTGCGCGGCGGGACGCGCGTGTCCAGCATCTCTTCGATGAAGTCGAAGACATACGTCAGGGTGGCCTCCTCGCCTGGACCGCTGGGATTGCGATACGGATACGGGTAAGGCGCGTGGTAGACGCCGGGCAGGAACGGCTCGTAGCGTTCCCGGTAGTAGCTCTTCGATGCGGTCAGCGAGAGCGCGCCGTAGGTGCGACCGTGGAAGGCGCCCTGAAACGCGATCAGCGCGGATCGGCCGGTCGTATAGCGGGCCAGCTTGATGGCGCCTTCGACGGCCTCGGCGCCGCTATTCGCGAAAAAAACCTTGTCCAGCTTGCCCGGCGCCACCGCCGCGATCCGCTCGGCCAGCTCGATGGCGGGCTCGTGGTGGGCTACCACGGATGTGTGCACCAGCTTGTCGAGCTGGTCGTGGGCGGCGCGAAGCACGTCGGGATGACCGTGGCCCAGGTTGGTGACCGCGATCCCTGACGCGAAGTCCAGGTAGCGGCGGCCGTCGACGGAATACAGGTACGAACCCTGGGCGTGTTCGATGACCAGTGGGGTGTAGCGATACAGAACCTGAGAGAGGTGAGCGCGCTCGCGCGCCAGCCACGTCTCCTGGTTATCGTCGGCGGGGGTTTCTTTGACGAGCCTCATAGAGCCTCCTTGTTCGAGCGTCCGGATCGGCAACGTGACCGATGCCGGCTGCCGGCGGAGGCTGCCCGTCCGTCGAAGCCCACCAGGTGCAGCTGATCCCTGCGTGTTTCATGCTTGTGTCGAATTCAACGGCGAGCTCATCCTAGTCCCTGCGACGCGGGGGGACCGCTGGGCGGCCATGAATCCGCCGAACATGACCAGGACGCCGATCGCCTGGCCGACGTAAAACAGCTCGTAGACATGGAACACCCGGAAGAGAGTGGAGGCTCCGGCGACGATGAAGGCCCCCGCGGCAATCATGATGTTGGCGACGAGCCGCGACTGGGCGCCGCCTCGACGCCAGGCGCCGTAGGCCGACCAGAGCGCCCCGCCGATCAGGATCACGGATCCCACGCTATTGAGGACGGCCGCCATCAGGATCGCGATCACGTTGAATGAGCCGTGCTCCAGCCGGATGGTATCGGCCGAAGGTACCTGGTGGGTATCGAGCAGGCCCGCCTGCAAGGAGGCACCAACGATGCCGGCCAGTCCGATGCCGGCCGCAACGACGAGGATCCCGAGCGCCACCCGGCCGAACCGTGGAGCCAGCAGATAAATGGTGCCGAGCGCCAGCACCCCGACCACGGTGATGCCGCCCAAGTAGTAATAGATGCGGTAGAGCAAGGGGTTCCAGCCACCGGCGGCCCCGATGACCTCGGTGAGCGCCGCCACCGCGTAGATGGCCAGGGCAATCGACCAGGCCAGCAGATAGGCCCGCGGCTTTCGCCGGTACTGCCGCCATAGGGTCGCGGCAAATACGGCGCTGATCACGGTGGCCAGGAGGGGATAAAAGACCACGCTTTCCTCAGTCTATTTCAAACGGAATTTGCCGAATGTGCACGAACCTTGACAGCCCCAGGAGGACGGCGCTTATAGTCGCGAAGTTGGGGTCATTCCGGGGCTCCGTGCCGCCGGCCATGAAAGGAGGGAATTCATGTCGGACGATCCATCCGTGGGCTTGACGCGTCGAGACATGCTCAAATTGAGTGCCCTGGCGGGCGCCGGAGCGTCGCTCGCCCCACTGGCGAGCGCATCCGTCTCGGCCGCCGCTGCGACCACGGCGCCCACCGATTTCAACGAGATGACCGTCAGCGGGCTCCAGGGGATGATGGCATCAGGGCAGGCGCACGCCGTCGACCTCGTCAACTTCTATCTGCAGCGGATTCAGACGATCGACCAGGGCGGGCCGACGGTGAACTCGGTGATCGAGGTGAATCCCGATGCGTTCTCGATCGCGAAAGCGCTCGACGCCGAGCGCCGCGCCGGCCACGTTCGAGGCCCGCTGCACGGGATCCCGGTTTTGCTGAAGGACAATGTGGACACCCGCGACCAGATGCAGACGGCGGCGGGCTCACTGGCGCTGGTGGGCACGCCCGCGGGGGGCATGACCCTCATCGCCTACCTGCCAACGCGCATCTTCGAGCTGGCGATCCACAGGTGGGAGATCCACCAGGTCATCCAGAGTGCGAAAGAAGGCATACAGCGTTGCAACATCCTGCCGAAGCTTGAGAGACAGGAAGCGTGACGCAAAATGAAACGTTCGCCCATGAGTCGCTAGAATCAACTCATCCGCATTGCTCGCCGGAGTTGACAGCTTTTGAAGGATGGTCGCCCCAGGTCGTCTTTTCTCTTGTTCTGCGCTTCGTATAACCTTCATAGTGGAGTCCATTGCCCTTTCCCGGCACAGCCAGACGTTACAATATATGATGCCGCGGGCAAGGAATATGGGTAATGAAGGGCATCAGAGTCGTTTTGAATGCCATACAATGACAACGGTTTGCACAACCATTGTGGCCGTTAAAAGATAAAAGAGGATCTCCTCAACTGGCACCGGCCCAAGCCACCACCCCACGAGCGAGGTTGTGTCGAAGCGCCAGATACCGGCTTGAATCGCTACCGCATCGGCAAGCGAAAAGTAAAGAGCCAGACCCAGTACTATCCACGGCCAAAAGCCTCGCTCACGCCAGAGATATCGCCACCCTGCCAGCCATTGCACCGCAATCACCGGCAGCGCCCAGACCAGCAAAAATGGCAAATACAACCAGTGCGTCATGACCTCTCCTCCGCTGCTCTCTTCTTCCCCCTGCTCGCCTTTCTTATGAACAGGGCGTAGGTCAACGTAATTGCCATCAGCACCTCCAACAGGCAAAAAAGATATTCCTCCGGCGGAATAGCCCACCAGCGCACTCCCCAGGTCTGATTGTTGGTCCATGTCCATAGCCCCCAGACGGCGGCAATGTGGTCCCAGGGTGCCATGTACGCCAGGGCCATCGCCATCAATATGCCGGTCAAAACGAGGTAGCGCTGATTGAGTAGCCGCCGTCTCAGCACAATCGCCAGCGCACCCAGAGGACATACCAGAAAAATCAGTAAAAAGATGGCGTATGTCATCGTAATTTTTCCCTCCACTTTGTTCATGCAACCAACAAGAACAGAGCAATCAGAAACGATTTGGGAGTACAATGAGCCATTCCGTGTCTCCAACCTCTCCAAAAAAGTGTGTAAAACTTTTGTATAGCGGTCTTACTCATCAGCATTCCTGGTGGCAACAAGCATCAGGTGATAGCCGAAGGGACCGAACGGGAAGAGGTCTTCGATGAGGTACACCAGAAAATAGACAT
>Ga0209059_1001149_pt1 | contig 12163 bp, 8 predicted proteins | sample GraSoiAngelo_151_FD_186165 | JGI IMG/M metagenome (GOLD analysis project Ga0209059, IMG submission 186165) | Grasslands soil microbial communities from the Angelo Coastal Reserve, California, USA - 14_1009_12_20cm (SPAdes) (version 2) | ecosystem: Environmental > Terrestrial > Soil > Grasslands ...
CGGCACTTCGTGGTGCCCAATACGCAACAGTGGAACTTCACCATCCAGCGGGAGATCGGCAAGAGCTGGGTCGTGGACTTGGGTTATGTCGGCACACGAGGTATTCACTTGCGCGAGACTCGCGATGCCATCCAGTCGGTCGATGCGATGAAGCATCCGTTCACGGTTACCGACAGCGCGGGCAACACGCAAACGATCACGACGGACACTTTTGCGAATGCGATCGCAAGAACGCCGGCGCCCGGGTTGAACGGCTATAGCGGATATCAACTGTTCGCCAATGACGCGTACTCGACTTACCACGCCTTGCAGGCAAGTGTGACGCGGCGCTGGAACCAGAGTTACTTCCAGGCGGCGTACACGTTCTCGAAAAACATTGATGCTACTTCGACCGGAAACACGGCATTCAATACCGCGTACAACGATCAGAGCAATATCAATGCGTCGCGCGGGATCTCGGACTTCAACCGGCCGCATCGCTTGTCCGTGAGCTACGCCTACGAACTGCCGTTCTTCCAGCACGCCACCGGGTTCAGGAAGACGGCGTTAGGAGGATGGCAGATCAGTGGCGTGTCGATTTTCCAGAATGGGCTGCCGTTCTCGATCTATGACTCGAGCGCGGGAACGGCGTTCCTTGGGCAAGGAAGCACGCCGCTATTGGGGGCAAGTCTCGCGCCGGGAGCGAGAATCTCTAGCGGCCTATCTGGGGGTAACCTGCGAGACCGCGTGGCGAACGGGTACCTGGTTCCGACGAATTTCGTGCCGGCACCGCTGGTCGATCCGGCAGGTTGCGCGGCAGATCCAAATTTCTGCACGACGGGATTCGGCGACCTTGGACGCAACATCTATCACGGACCGTTCCAGCAGAACTGGGATGTGTCCTTCCTGAAGCACTTCAGGATTGGGGAGCGGCAGGATATTCGGTTTGCGGCTGACTTCTTCAATCTATGGAACCATACAAACTTTTCCAATCCCTCTGTGACGGATATCGAGCAGTACCTGGCGAATCCGACCAGCAGTCCTTTCGGCAAGATTGTGGGGACGAACGGGAACCCGCGGCTGGTGCAGTTCTCGTTGCGCTGGGCTTTTTAAGGACGGCAAATTTGAGACCGGGGGGCGAGAGCCTCCCGCTTTTTTTTTGCCACATAGTACGGAGCCTAAGACTCGGAGAAAAAATCCGGGTCTGCGAATCACTGAAGTGCAAACTTCTGCAGTAACACCCGATGTATAGAACCGCCACTGGGGCATAAGTTGCTCTGGGACAGCAAAGCACGATCCGTTCGGCTTTGGTTCTGCACGTGCTTACCAGAATGCAGTCCCCCCTCGGGCGTTAGTCGGACGATCTTACTGGCGCACGCCTCAGCGCTTTAACTCAGAAAACAATCTCACGCAGGAGTTGGAAAGATGAAGTCCCGTCTGTTACTGTGCGCCGCGGTTATAGCCGTTTTCGCAGTACCCGTCTTCGCAGATTCGGTCTCGATCTCGTTTACCAACCAGGGTGTTCTACCGGGAAGCTTGAATTCCGGAGTTACGTCAGTCGCCAGCGATCTGGCTTTTGATGGCACGGTGATTGAACCGGGGCCGTTCGCCACGCTCAGCTTGAACCTCGGCTCTTTGACCGGCAGCCTGAAAAATGGAGGCACCTTTACTGGCGGAACGTTTGAGCTGGACAACGGCAGTGCGGTGCTGTTTACGACTTCATTTTCAGGCACCTGGGATAAGGTCGGGAGAGGCCTTTATGACCTGGCCGGCACGTTCTCGACGGTATTCGAGGGCGTCCGCTATACCGGCGGTACCAACCAGATGTTCAGAGTATCTTTCGATGACGGCCGTGCCTGCCTGAGGGGTCTGAAAGGGGACACTAACATAACCGCCAGTGTTGTTCCTGAGCCCGGTAGTTTGACTCTTCTGGCAACAGGTCTGGTCGGCCTGGCGGGTGTGGTCCGCCGAAAGCTGCGTTCCGTAATTGCGTGAGCAATTACTGCCGCTCTAACATCCAGATATTGGCGCTGGTGCTGTTTACGTGAAGGGCCAGTTTCTTGCCGTCGCGCGAGGGAATGGCCCAAGCGACTTTGATCTTCTTGGGATGCCAAACGGAGCGGGCGTTGCCATGCAGGTCAATTCGCAGCAACTCATTTTCTTTCTCGTCGGTGGTAGGGGCCCACAAGCTCTTGCTGTCGGCGGCCCAATCAACGGATGCCAGATTCACGGACCCGTTCAGGTTGATCCGTTTTTCGGGAGCGCCATTCAGAAAAAGTATCCGAATCTGCCCACGCTCTTCCTCGCCGAATTTTCCGCGCGCCAGCGCCAACATTGAGCCATCGGGGGAAAGAGCCCAGTTATAGAGTTGCGAGAGTTCGTCTTTCAGTTCAAAGACCTTTGCGCCGGTTCCTTTGAATGGGTCGAAGGTGTAGAACGTGACTTGCTTGTCCCCGGCGACGCTGTAGACGCAAACGGTCGCGGGAGCCCGGGCGCATTGATGGTTGCTGATCCAGTTTGCCCTGGCAACTTCATGCGGGGGGCCGCCAGCGAGAGGAACCCTCATCAGTGGAACTTCATAATTAGGGTCTTCGCCACTGGGATAACCAACATACAAAAGCTGAGTTCCGTCGGGACTCAACCTGGGCTCGGCTAAAGACTGGGATCCGCCCACGAGCATATCGGGAACGACTTGCCCGAGGGCCTGCTTGTAGATACTGAAAGTCCCGGTTCGATCGGAGATGAAGATGACCTGCTTGCCGTCGGGAGTCCAGTCGAAGGGCAGATCCTCGCGATCATCGAGCGTGAGACGTTGAGGTTCGCTTAGCGCCCCAGAGTCATCAAGCGTTCCTATATAAACATCGGGCTCGGGAATGCCCTTCGTATAGATAATCCTTTTGCTGTCTCCGGAAACACTGACGGAGAAAACCGAGCCCTGGTCGTTGGTCAGGCGGACCGGCGGCGATTGGGCACGATTCTGGCGGTCGATCCGGATGCAGAAGAGGTTGGAGTCCATCTGGCGCGGACGCCCCTCAGCGACTGAGTAGATCAGACGGCCATCCGGCGCCCAGGAGATCGGTCCTTCCAGGCCAACCAAGGAAAGCACGGTGGTGGGTCGAACGGTCGAAGCCGGCGTGGTGCGGTCGCGGACATCCATTACATCGACGACGGCCCTGACGCCGCCTCCATAAGCGAATTTGGCGGTGGTATAGGCGAGTTGTTGACCGTTGGGAGACCAAGCCACGGCGCCGAACATGTCGCCATTCTCTCCGACTAATTGGCGAGCGTCCGTCCCGTCAACGGCGGCCAGCCAGATGCGCTGGCGCAAAGCTTTTCCCGCGACATAAGCCAATCGCTGTCCATCGGGGGAGACTTCGGGGAAGCGGCCGTCATCCACCAGTTTGCGCGGTTGGCCACCCAAGGTGGATATGTGCCACAGACTGGAGTCGCTATAGTCTCCGCTCAAGGCCACAATCATATGAACGCTGTCCGGAAACCAGGAAATGGACGTTGCGGCCATGCCTTCAGGCAAAGATACAGAATGCGTTTCCCCGGTCTCAATCTGGCGCAGGAAGAAACCAGTTTCATCGGAGAAGGCGAGGTAACGACCGTCTAGGGAAATGGCAGCGGCGCGCACCGGGTCGTCCACAGGATTGGCGGTGAGGCGGGAAATTCTGGGTGGCGCGGCAGGGTGAGGCATGAAGAAGACCGCAATAAGGATGCTGAGGCCGACGAGGATAAGAGCGGAGAGGGAAGCGAGAATCCACCAGCGCCGCGAACCGCGGGAAACGGGCAATGCTACTGGATCGGCGACTGCGGCTTGAATACCGTTGCCGTTCACAGCACCCAGGCTGACCGGAGCAAGAAATCGATAACCACGCCGAGCGACAGTTTCGACGAAAGTCGGATTATCGGCGGAGTCACCCAAGGCATCGCGCAGGCGGCGAATGGCGGCGTTGAGGCTGTGGTCAAAATCGACGAAGGTGTCGGCCGGCCAGAGGCGGTTCCGCAATTCTTCCCGGGTGATGACTTCGCCGGGTTTTTCGAGAAGTTGTGAAAGCAGCTGGAAAGGCTGTTCCTGCAGCTTGATCTTATGTCCGTGCCGGCGCAACTCACCCGCCCGCAGATCGAGTTCGAAGATACCAAAGCGGCGAATTACCGGCTGCGCGGATTCGTTCAAGGTTGGCACCGCGTCCGATGGTAGCACTCTTACCCGATTATTCCCCATGTTACCCAGCCTTGTAAGCATTTGACGCTCGGCAGCTTAGCTCGTTACCCAGATTTCACCGCTGAATTACCCGCCGGGCCTTGAGGCACGCGGCCGGTTCAACCACCGTTGCCAGAGATACGGGGTAGAACGCAATGGGGTTCACTGAATCGTGCGCACGGCTGCTATTTGTCTTGTTATGGGCGGCGGTCGGATGGTCATCGGCCGAGACAGGCGGGGCTGCTGAAATTACTGTCCTGCTGCTAAATCACGCCAGAGTTTCCCGTGATGTCATAAGCCACTCAGAGGCAGAGGCTACGCGGATATTCTCCGCATCTGGAATTCACCTGCGCTGGGTGGACTGTTCCCAGACGCTGGTGTGTCATCACGTTCCCGGAGCGAATGAATTTGTATTGAGCATCGTTGCCGATGGACGGACCTCGTCCGAACTGGTGTATGGAGTTGCGTTCCTGGGACCAGGAGGCGAAGGCAAGTACGCTGACGTCTTCTTGCGGCGAGTCGAAGCCGCCGCAAACGAGAGCGGTTTCAGTGAGCAACGGCTTCTCGGAGCGGTGGCAGCGCATGAACTGGGGCATCTGCTGCTGGGGACGCGTGCTCACAGTTATGAAGGGATCATGTGCCCGGTATGGAAGAAGGCGGTGCTGCAGCGAATGGAAATGGGCAGCCTGCTGTTCACGAAAGACGAATCGATGACGATGAAGGGCCGTCTGGCGGGCGAGCCCATGGGGCGCTTCCCGGCATTCACGAAGGCGTCGGCGCGTGGGTTGATCCCGTAAACGTTGAGCCAAGAGGGAAAAATGGCTGTTTAGAGTAGGAAGCGGATGCGGGTTGAGACCGGATTAGCGCTGTTGGGCTTGCTGCAGCAGAGGCCGTAGTGAATCGACCGAAACACCCAAGGTTCCGCCGGTGAAGCCATCCATGTAGGCGGAGTTCACGCCGATCACTTCGCCCTTGGTGTTGAAGACGGGCCCGCCGCTGCCGCCGTGGGCTGTAGGCGCATCGTAGATCAGCTTATCGCCAACCACGTCTCCCAGGTGTCCGCAGGTCGTGGAAGGGCGAATAAGCGAAAGAGCCGCGAGTTCGCTGGCGGCACTGATGTCATTGTGGCGGTAAGCCAGGCGCTCGTAGATTCCGGTGGGGGATTTTGCCACCATCCCGGCGATGCCCATTGGGTAGCCAATCACAGTAACGAGTTGGCCTGGGGCTCCGGCGGACTTGGCCAGAGGCAACACTATCAGGCTCCGAACAAAGTTGGAATCGTCCACGCGCAGCACGGCGAGATCGGAAGTTCGCGACACGGCTGCCGGCGACAATTGCACCGCGGTAGGAGATCCGGGAAAGAATACGACCAGGTTCTCCAGCATGGGAGTGGCACCGTCGTCGATCAATTTCTGGGCCTCGGAATCGCCGTACCAGGGCTCGGCAACATGACGGTTCGTGGCCAGCAGGCCATTGCCGACGAGGAATCCGGTACCGGAGACGCGAGCGCGGATTTCCGGATGATGATTGGCGAATCCGACTTGGTAGATGCCGTAGATGTATCCGATGGAATCGCGGTAACGGTTCAGCACCACCGCGGGCATGGCCTGATCTTGCTTCAACTGCTCGACTTGCGCGGTCAGCTCGTGAACCTCTTTTTGCAGGTCCTCCGGCGGAGCGGATGGAACTGCACTGGCGCCGTAGTGACGAACCATGATCACGGCGCCCAGAAGGAGCACGCCGCCCAGCACGCCCTGGATGACTTGCTGCCAGGTCTCGCAGACTTTGCAATCCTGTGAGGAGTCGGGCTCGGACGGGGGTGGATCAGTGATCTGGTTCTCGGCCATAGGTCGTGCCAGTTTGCAATTCCAAGTCACTCATTTTCAACCGCTTGCAGAGTTCAATGAAGGCTGAGTGACTGCTATCGAGTGGTTATCTTCGCCTGTTCCGGACGGCTGCGCTACGGTACTGAAGGGGATGTACTGGGGGTTACAGAAGCATTTCCGCTAGGGTTGGGATGCCGCAACAGAGAGACTTTTTATTGTGTCAGGCCGAGCCGTTCAGACATTTCCTCGTAGAGAAAGCCTTCTCCAGGACGGTAGGGCTGGAACCATTCGCCGTCGATGACAAGCTGAGGGATGGCGCGCTTGCCGGTGCGACGGATGACTTCCTGGGCAGCGCCGGGAGTGGTTTCGATGTCGATCTCGTGATAGGTGAGCTGGTGCTTGTCGAGGAAGCGCTTGGCGATGCGGCAGTCGGGGCACCAGAAGGCCGTGTAGAGGGTGATCTGCATGCTCAGTATATTGATGCGCGAAGGGCGAGGGAGTGTGGCCGGGATTTTTCCTCGATGCCACCTCGCTTCGCTTGGCGGGACAGCCCAAGGGGCTGTCTCTGCGTGATTCCTATTGTTGTTGCATTACTTCATCGACCAGGACTTTGCTGCCCTTCTCTACGGTGACGATCTTGTGGATGGGGGCATAGCCGCTGGCGGTCACGTCGATTACGTAGTTGCCGGGATCAAGCATCACGTCGACGGGAACGCTTTTGTCGAGCATGTGCTGGTTGATTGCGATCTGAGCTCCCTTGGGCTGCGTATGAATGCTGATCGTGCCCTGGTCGGCTTGTCCTTTCTTGCCAAATAATTTGGACATCTTGCCGACGGTCTTCATGTTCTCGACATTACCGAGCGCGCGCAGAGTTGGTGAGAAGTTGAAGGTCTGGCCGAGAATGAATTGCGCATTCATGGTTTCGTCGAGATAGCCTTCTTTGCGCACGAGCACGAGGTGCTGGCCCTTGGGGACACTGATTTGTGCCGGAGTTTTTGTGCCGGCGTCTTTGGTATCGATGTAAATGCTGGCGCCGGGAGGATCGCTTTTGACGATCAAGGTCGCGGACAGCTGCGAGAGATGGATGGTCGTCGTCGCTTTCGCACCCGAAGCTACTTCTACAGATCGCGTGTCGCTGGCGTATCCCGCTTTGCTTACGGTGATGGAATGCTTGCCGGCTTCAATGTTGGTTAGCGCGAGGGGAGTGGTCCAACTCGGATCGGTGGAACCGTCCAGTGATACTTGCGCGCCCTGCGGAGTGGAGTCGATCGTCAGCTGTCCCAGGACTGCGACTGGGGCGGCGGCTTTCTTGCGTGCGCCTCGCGAGTTCGAACGAGAGGCGCGGCCTACGGATTCCGGGGTTGCGTCGGGAACCTCGGCGGGCTGAGCGTCAGCGGTTGAATCCGCCGGGGCTGCGGCTTCGGGCTGTGGAACTGGCTGTGCCGCGTGGGGCGCGGGCTGTGTTGCCGCAGGCGCTACCCGGCGCGTCGTGCCCGTATCGTCTTCATTTTGTGAATGAATGTAGTAGGTGACGCCGATGATGATGGCGAGAATCAGGACAACGGCTCCGGCAACTGCATAGAGCATCAGTCGAGGAGGCACGCCTTTAATTTCTTTGACTGCTTTGGCCGCAACTTCGCGCGGCTGAATTTTTGGCTTGTCTGCAGCCCTCTCGGATCGGCGCGGGCTGGACGAGTGGAACTTGGGCGGCTCTGCCGGGGGCGGTTCCGGAGCCGGCTCGGGCGCAATGTAGACTTCCTTCAACGGAGGTAATTCGGCAATTTCCGAGAAGCTGGTGCCTCCACCCGCGCCGGGAGCATTTCCGGCCATCAGGGGATCGACTGCAATCTTCGGCGACGTGGGCGCGGGTTCGAATGTTTCCACCTCAGGCTGTTCGGTTGCGGCCGACATGAAGGATTCGGGCTGCGACGGAGCGCTGGGGATCGCCTCTGATGTCGTACCGGACCCAACTCCAGCCGCGGCCGCGGCGGATTTCGGCGTGGCCACGTGCGAAGGCTTGGGGGCCGCTACTGGCTTGGGAGCGACCGGAGCAGCGGCCTCGCGGGTCGGAGCGGGCTGCGACGGATGGTTCGCGTTGCCAACGAATTTGGACTGCACGGCTGCCCTGACGCTCGCGGGGGCTACGGTTGATGTTGTCGGCGCGGCGGGCTTTTTAGCCGCGGGCCTGGACTCCTTGCAGTTCTCCAGATCATCGAGCAAAGCCCGGCCAGTCTGATAGCGCTGGGCAGGGTCCTTGGCCAATGCCTTCATGATCAGATCGCTGAGCAGCGGATGCACTTTGGCATTCACCCGGATGGGGGCAGCGGGTGTGCTTTCCAGAATGCTGTGCCGGATGCTCTCCGGGTCGCTTCCGTCAAAGGCTTTTCGCTCCGTCACCATCTCATAGAAGATCGCGCCCAGGCTGAACAGATTGGAGCGGAGGTCGGTAGCTTCGCCCCGGAGTTGCTCCGGAGAAATGTAGTTCAAAATCGAGGAAACCCCGGCCGCGTGTTGCACAAAATTGCCGACGCCGGAAACACCATAGCTGAGAATCTTTACCGTTCCGTCCCAGCCGCACATGATTTTGGAGGGCTCGAGGCTGTGATGGATGATCTGGTGCGAAGCTGCATCATCGAGGCCATTGCCCAGTTGCCGGCCGATGTCGAGCAGGTCCCAAATGGAAAATCCTTCTTTGCGCGCCAGCATGGTGGCGATGCTGTTGCCCTGAACATATTCCATGACCGCGCAGAATTGTCCGTCAACGATGGTGGCGTTGGTGACGCGACAGAGATTCTGGTTACTCAAGACCTTGGCGCTCTCGACCTCCTGCAACAACGCTTGTTCGACGGCTGAGGATTGATCCCCAAACGCAGCGAGCTGAATCGCTTTCAGCGCGATCGTCTGGCCACTGTCAGCATCGTTCGCTTTATAGACAATACCGGTAGGAGACTTCGAGAGCTCACTTTGAATTTCGAATTGGCCGAGTTTCGTAGGCATCGCTTCCTAACTCCAATCGCCACACGCAGTGGCGCGGCAAACCTGCCGGCGGAGAATTCAGGATTAAAGGAAAGGATATCGCTGGGAGTCGGAGGGTTCGAGTTACGAAAGTAAGCCGGGGAGAGGAAGCAAACCGCTGCGGAGCTTCGCTCCGCTGGACAGCCTGAGAGGCTGTCCCTACGTGAGTTCCTTTTGTGCTACGTGATCCCCTTGGTCAGACGAGTTGCTAGTTCCTTAATGAATGTGACTAGTTCTCGGGGTTCGTGCACTTGAAAGTCGACACCCACCAGCAAGAGATGGATCGTGATTGCCTCAAGCGAGTGCGAACCGGTGTGCAGCATGCAGGACTGCTGATCGATGGCTTCCAAGGCGCCGAGCGAGGGAGAGATCCGCTTGGACAGAGTGTCGAATGGGCCATGCAAAGTCACGCGCGCCGAATAGGGATTGGGCACATGCGCGATGGATTTGGAAACGAATGCCGCGAAGCCGCCTTCGGGCTCCTTGCGGGGCTTGAATCGCAGGGAAGTCCTGAGCTTTCCCTGGACACGATCGACGCGGAAGGTACGCCAATCATTGCGGGTGAGATCCCATGCGGCCAGATACCAGCGATAGCCGGTGTGTACGAGGCGATGCGGCTCAACCGAGCGGGTGCTGGGGGCCCCGGTGCGATCGTGGTACATGAAGCGAACTCCGTCGTGGTCGCGGCAGGCGTTGGCTAGAAATGACAAGCGCGCCGCGTCGACAGTTGGTCCCCGACGCTCCAGTGGCACGACGAATCCATGCAGGGCCGCAACCCGACCGCGCAAACGCGGGGGCAACACCTGCTCCAGTTTCAAGAGCGCCCTTACCGATGATTCTTCGATTCCGGAGACCGCGCCGGAAGCCGCTGTGCGCAGGCCCAGAGCTACAGCGACGGCCTCGTCGTCGTCCAACAGCAAAGGGGGCAGGGTTGCTCCCGCGCCCAGCTGATAACCGCCAGCGACTCCAGATGTGGAGTGCACGGGATATCCCAGGCTGCGCAGGCGATCGACATCGCGGCGCAGCGTTCGGCCAGTCACTTTGAGGCGATGGCTGAGATCGGCTCCGGACCAGTAGCGCTGCGCCTGAAACAAAGAGAGCAGCCGAAGCAGCCGCGCCGAGGTCTCCAACATGGCCTGTATTTTGCCACGAATCGAGGACTGAGTCTGTCCTAAATGGCTGTTACGGTATCCGGGTTCGATTCTGCTGGTGCCAACAAGCGGAATCACTGGAGAGACTTATATGAAGCTGACCGAATTCTTTCTCGCACAACTGGAACGCGACGCTGCCAGCACCCGCCTTGCGCTGCAACGCGTGCCCGAGGGACACAACGATTGGAAGCCGCATCCGAAATCCATGCCGCTGGGATATCTCGCATCGTTGTGCGCCACCATGCCGGCATGGATCGTGTCCATGGTCAAGCAGGATGAATTCGATCTGACTTCGCCGGCAGCGGCGAGATTCAAACCAGTCGAATGGACGCAGCGGAAAGAATTGCTGGTGGCCCTCGATGCGGCAGTGGCCGAGGCGCGCGAGGCACTGTCCAACACTCACGATGAACATCTGTTTACCAACTGGAAATTTCTGGCCGGCGGACACGTCATCAGCAATGACCCCCGGCAAGTGATGATCGCCGAGTCGGTGTTCAGCCACCTGGCGCACCACCGGGGGCAACTCACGCTGTATCTTCGGCTCAATGAATCTTCGGTCCCGGCGCTATATGGCCCCTCTGCCGATGAGGGAAGATTCGAGCGAGTGCCTGCGTAACTTTGTTATGGTCCTGGCGTTTAACTGTTGATATCGGAACGCGGGTGACATTTGTCACCCGCTGGCGATGACGATCTCCACTGGTAAATGCAGCTCAGTCGCGGCAGGATGGCTGCAGTAACCTTCACCATTGCGAATCAGGACGGGAATGCGCAGATTCAGCCCAGTTGTCGATGGGAAGGCGCTTCGACTATGCTGTTGGCGCTGGGACGCATCCACCTCCTGCTCGCAGCTGCCGGTTCCCTCCGGAGTACATCGATGACACTGACCAGATTTGTTACTAAAAATGCGTTTCGCAACAAGCGCCGCAGCACGTTGACGGTCTTAAGCATTGCTTTCTCGCTGCTTCTGCTCACGCTGATGATGACGATCTGGCGGGCATTTTATCTGGACCAGGGCAGCGCGGAATCGTCGGAGAGGCTGGTCACGAGGCATCGAGTCTCGCTTACTTTTTCCTTACCGGGTTTCTATCGGGAAAAAATCCGCGCCATTCCCGGAGTAGTTTCCGTCGTTCCGGTTTCCTGGTTTGGCGGAATTTACAAAGACCAGAAGCCGGAGAACTTTTTTGCGCAGTTTGGCACCGATCCTGAAGAATTTTTTAAGACTTTTCGCGATATGCAGATGCCCGAAGATCAGGCCAAGGCATGGCAGCGCGACCGGCAAGGTGTGATCGTGAATGATACGCTCGCCGCCAAGTACGGCTGGAAGCTGGGCGACCGCATTGTATTGCAGGGGACGATTTATCCAGTGAATCTCGAACTGAACGTCCGAGGCATTTTCCATTCGGTTCCGGACAATAAGTCTGTCTACTTCAACAGCAAGTATGTCGAAGAGGCTGTTCCGTTCTTCAAGGGACAGGCAGGAACTTTCAGTATTCTGGCCGCTTCTCCGTCGGATGTTGGGAAGGTTGCGAGCACCGTGGACGACATGTTCCGCAACTCGCCGCAGCCGACCAAAACCGAAAGCGAGAAGGCCTTTCAGTTGAGTTTTGTCGCAATGATGGGCAATGTGAAAGCGTTCATCCTCAGCATCTGTTCGGCCGTGGTGTTCGCGACGTTGCTGGTTTCGGCAAACACGATGGCGATGTCGATTCGCGAACGGACTCGGGAGGTCGCGGTGCTCAAGACTTTGGGCTTTACTCGGCAGGGCGTGCTCGGGCTATTCGTGAGCGAGGCAGTGGCATTGTCTCTGGCCGGCGGCCTTGTGGGCGCGAGCCTGGGATGGTTTCTGGTGTATGGGATTACGCATTCGCCGCAGTTCATCTCCTTCTTTCCTATGAAGGTGACGCCGGCAATCTGGCTGGTGGCGCTCTTTACTTCCGGAGTAGTGGGATTGCTGAGTTCAGCCGTGCCGTCGTATCACGCCTCGC
>Ga0209059_1001150_pt1 | contig 12150 bp, 10 predicted proteins | sample GraSoiAngelo_151_FD_186165 | JGI IMG/M metagenome (GOLD analysis project Ga0209059, IMG submission 186165) | Grasslands soil microbial communities from the Angelo Coastal Reserve, California, USA - 14_1009_12_20cm (SPAdes) (version 2) | ecosystem: Environmental > Terrestrial > Soil > Grasslands ...
CAGCCGCCGTGCTGGCCCGCCGCACAGCAAGACGTTAGCCGCCATGAAGGTGTACGACATCCGCGATCCGCAAGACCGCATCTTCGCCTTCGAGATTGAGAATCTTGGTGTCGGCCGTCGCGGGGTGTGCCGAATCGTGGAGCGTATTCCTGGCGCTAAGGTCACAAGGCGGCCGAAATTCCTTTCCTGGTTTCGCGAGGCCGAGTTCTGCGAATTCACCGTGGACGGCGAATCATTTGCCGCAGAGGAACCGTGGGGCGACAACAGTCGATACTGGATTGGTCCAAAACCGCCACGGTGAGTGGCTCAAGCGGAAAAGGTACGGGATGCTTTCGCCAATATTTAACTCAGCCCGATTGGGACATCGACTTTCTCATTGACGGCAACGGTGACATTGAGATCGGTCGCGTTGGTCCGATCCGGTGTGCTGCCACCGCCGCGAACGAAGACCAGCAGCTCGCGGCATTGGTGCGACGGCCAAATGAGACGTTCGTCCAACTCCTGGAACGTCTCGATGGGGCAATCGGCAAAGCACTTGAAGATGCCGAGTGTCGGTTCCGTAAATTCTGACCAACATCCTTTCCCCCGTCAGTCGGATCGCCGACGGGCGTTTCTACCCGAAGCCTCGGCCGGGCTGCCGAGGTGTTCAGAATTTCCGGAAAAGATGTGGTCAGAATTTACGGAACCGACAGGCGCGAAGGACGGCGTAGCTCTTGCAAGCGCCGTGACCGCGCGGCACAGGAGGAGCGGCGAAAAGAATGACGTCGCCGGCGTCGCGCACGTCGCTCGCGAATTTGCATCGATCGCACGAAATCGCTCAAAACCCGCCTTCGAGCGCGAAATCGGTTCGCCAGGATCGCGCAGGCGCGACGCAAAGCGCTCGGCCCATATCTCAGCATCACCCGAAATTGCGTTGCGCGAAGTCGCGTCCTCGTGCTCGCCGGCGTCGTCGCGATCGCGCGAGAGCTCGTCGATCGCATCGCTCAGGTCGCGCACATCGATCGCTTGCGCGATTCGACTTCCGTGGGTAAAAAAGCGCCTCTAGAAAAAAACGAAACCGGACGAGGTGCCGCCTTCACTTTAGCTGGCGCAACTGCCGAGCGCGTCAAGGGAAATTGCTTCCAGTACGACGAATGCGCATCGGGGCGAAGAATTTATGCCTACGTTGATAACAACCCGATTGGCAACACTGATCCGCTTGGGCTGTTCGAGCTGCCGCTAACAAGTAGCTCTGTAATGCGTCGTCTTACGTCCTCTTTTGTCGCCAAACGAGAGGCGGTGATGCTGCGGTAGGCGATCATCTGAGCAACCGATTGCACAGACGACGCAATGATCGTCGGTGGGCTGTTGGGGGAATCGGTGGGGGTATCGACGAAGTTGGAGCCGCGCCGCGAAGCCCGCTTTCCGCTATGCAAGGTGGTGGCGCGGTTCGAGGCCCCTCCACTCCACCAATACCCACAATTGGACCGTCGGCCAAGTGCGACAAGCTTGGCTTTTACGTAGGACACGCCTTGGCGCCGGCCGTCCCTGCCCACGCCGGAACCCAAGACTTGGACGTCGTCATCGATGTGCAGATCCTCGCTGACACTGAGGCATATCACACCCTTGAGGAGAATCTTAAGAAAACGGGCTTCGAGCGTGCCGAGAACGAAAAAGGGCAGAAGCTCTCGTGGCGTTGGCAAACGCGTACCGAACATGGCGTGTTGATACTCCTCGAACTACTCTCCGATGCGCCTCAAATATCCGGCGGTAAGGTGCAGCCCTTGCCCACGAAAGGCACCATTTCGGCCTTACATCCCGCATTCGTCAATTGTTTTCGACATGTACGAAGTCAGAGAGATCACAGCTGAGCTACTTGGCGGGAACGGGATTGCGACCGAGAAGATCAAGCATGCCAACCTGGTGAGCTTCAGTTGTCTCAAGCTGCTGGCACTCGAGGACCGCTCTGAACGCAAGGATGCTCATGATCTGATCTATTGCATCGAGCATGCGACGAGCGGCCTTGAAACTTCGGTGGCGAAGTTCGAGCTTGGCGAGGGCGAGGAACCCGAACAACGCGAACCGAGGACTCTTCGGCAGCGCCAAGTGAGCGATTTGGTGGAAAGACTTCTCGACAGGATTCGCTCATGAGAGGTACCGAGGACTAACGGAGTATGAGCTTAGGCCGCACCGCCTTGAACGATGAACAACTGGGACTCTAGGAACAAGGTTCAGCCCCACGGACTGTTTCTTTGGACTCGGCGTGTTGAGGCCGGGTATGTCATGCCGCTTTTGCGCGATATCCGCAATCGAGGCGGCGAGTCTCTCTACATTCTCGGGAGCGAGGTCGGCGTGGCCACGCTCCCTAATTCCTCGCATCTACGCGTCAGAACTTATGGTCACGCTTCTCAAGACGCTGTCGACGAACCTCATGCTCCTCGCATTGAAATTGGACGGCACGCACGACGTGTACCTTAACCGATGAGAGATCGATGCGCAGTCTCGCCTACGGATGGCTGTTCGCGCAGTCGATGCCGCCCGCATGTCGGGCATGGCCTGACAGACCTTGCGTTCTGCGAAATTGATGGGCCTGTTGCGATTCGCTGAATGCGCGGTGATGCGCGTCGCGCTAATCTTGACGACGCTGCTTCCCTCCTCCCTTCATTATCGAAGCGGCACAGGCCCCGGCGCCCCTGGCGACCGGGGCTTTCCCTTTGCGGGGCGGATTGCTTAGCGACGATGTCTGAGCGTCGCTCAGCGTGAATTTGTTCACATCCGGCTGCAAATAGTCCCGATTTTGTAGAGGGCGCGCTACAGGGGTGAGGTGTTCCCCGACAGACCTACGCCGATGCCAGGGATAGGCTTGCCTTGCCCGTCATTGGAGGGGCAAAGGGGAAAGCATGACGCAGGGCGCACCGGTAAATCTTCTTTTCGTCGAGGACTCCGCGGAGGATGTTCAGTTAGCGCTACGCGCTCTTAGCCGTGACGGCGTTGAGGCGCTGTGGCGGCAAGTCGACTCGCAGAGCGCTATGAAGGTTGCTCTCGCGGAGGGCCAACCGGACGCAATCCTGTCCGATTTCTCGATGCCAGGGTTTGATGGTTTGGAGGCGCTGCTGCTAGCTCGCGAATTCGCGCCGAACGTTCCGTTCATTTTCTTATCAGGGACGATCGGCGAGGAGCGCGCCATCGCGGCAATTCGAATGGGGGCCACGGACTACGTTCTGAAGAGCAGCATGCGGCGGCTTGGCACGGCGGTAAAACGCGCCCTGTCCGAAACGGAGGAGCGCAACGCCTATGAAACGCGTATCCGCTATCTTGCGAATTACGACGCGCTTTCGGACTTGCCGAACCGCAGCCTGCTCGCCGACCGCACCGCTCAGGCGATCGCTCATGCGAGACAAACGGGACGGACGTGCGGCCTGATCGTGCTGAACATTGATCGCTTCAAGCTCGTGAACGAAGGCTTTGGTCAGGCTGTGGGCGACGCGCTGCTCAAGCTGTTGGCCGAGCGGCTGCGCGCCGCGGTGCGCGAGGGCGATACCCTGGCACGCCTGGGGGCCGACAGCTTCGCGGTGTTGGCCGCGAACCTCCTACGCCCCGACGAGACGATGGCCCTGGTGCGGAAAATCCAGCAGGCGGCGTTGCTGCCTTTCGCGCTGGACGGACGCGAGCTGCACGTCAGTCTGAGCTTTGGAGCGAGCACCTTCCCGCGGGACGGTGAAGACTTCGAGGCGTTACTGCGCAACGCCGATGCCGCGATGCAGCGGGTGAAGAGCGCAGGCGGGAACGGCTTCCAGTACTACGCTGCTGCCATGACGCGCGACGCGACCGAGCGAGTCGAGCTCGAGAACGCACTGCGCGTCGCAGCCGAGCGGGGCGAGCTCGCGCTTCATTACCAGCCGCAAGTCGAGATCGCCTCGGGCCGCATCTCGGGCCTCGAAGCGCTGATGCGATGGCACCATCCGGAGCGCGGTTTGATCTCCCCGGCGCAGTTCATCCCTATCGCCGAGGAGTCGGACCTGATCCAGTCGCTTGGCGAATGGGCCCTTTCTACGGCCTGCCGCCAGCTTTCCGAATGGGACGCCCATGGGCATCCGGCGCCGCGTGTCGCCGTGAACGTCTCAGCCCGGCAGTTTCGCAGTCCGGGTTTTGCGGACATGGTCGCACGCTCGCTGCGCGAGCGCCGGATCGACCCGTCTCGGCTAGAGCTCGAGCTCACGGAAAGCGTGCTGATCGACAACCGCGAGGAAGCGGTTGCCGTCCTGGGGCAACTCAAGACGCTCGGGGCGCAGATCGCGGTGGACGACTTCGGCACCGGCTACTCGAGCCTCAGCTACCTCTCGGGGCTGCCGGTCGACTGCCTGAAGATCGACCGCTCGTTCGTGGTCCAGACGACCGACGGCGGCCGCGGCGCGGCGATCGCGCAGGCGATCATCTCGCTCGGGCAGTCGCTTCGCCTGCGGGTGCTTGCCGAAGGTGTCGAGACGCCAGAGCAGCTCGAGTTCCTGCGCCGGCACGGCTGCAAAGAATACCAGGGGCATCTGTTTTCACGGCCTCGCACCGTCGAAGCGGTGACCGGACTTCTGGCCGTCAGAGGCACCATCGCATCGGACGCAGCCCTAAGGGCCGGGGCCGCAAAGACCGCAAGCGGACCCGCGTCCCGCGGCAGATTACGAGGAAGCGAAGCAGCTAAACGGACGCTCACGCCGGGGACCTACAAAGGATTCAAGCGCAATCACGATGGCTCTTGGACCTGTGTCGCGGAATCCACCATACAGCGCCACAGCGGACGTATTCAGGTAATGCCAGGAGCCACGTTTCTACCGGGCGTGAAGTTCATGGGCGTCGATCTGGTCGATTTGCTCGAATCCCTGGCAGAGACAAAAAGCATCGAGTCTTAAGCTCGCCGTTCCGTTGGGGGATGGGGGCACCCCCCTCTCAAGAAGTGTGCAGTAAAGACGCCGGCGATCTCGCTAGGCGCGCGCCAGCGGTACCATTCCCCCCTTATGACGCCGTCTCGTATGCTTGCAGCGGCGCTGCAGCGGCTGGTGGACAAGATCGATCCCCAGGAGGGCCGCTATCGCATGCTGTTCGAGAGCAGCCCGCTGCCGATGTGGGTATTCGACGCCGAGACGCTGCGCTTTCTCGCGGCGAACGAGGCGGCGATGCGCCTGTACGCCTACTCGCGCCAGGAATTCCTCTCGATGACGGTGGAGGACATCTGCCGTTCGGAGGATCGCGAGGCGTTCCGCCAGTTCCTGCGCCGCGAATCCGGGTCGGTGAACCGCAGCGTGTTCCGCCACGTGAAGAGGGGCGGCGAGCCAATCGATATCGAAGGCGTCGGCTATCTGGTAAGCTGGCGCGGCCGCGCCGCGCGCCTGGTCCTCATCAACGACATCACCGAGCGGCTGCGCACGCAGCATGCCCTGGAATTCTCGCAGGAGCGCCTGCGCGCCCTGTCGCGCCGGCTGCTCGAGGTGCAGGAGCAGGAGCGCCGGCGCCTGGCGCGCGATCTGCACGACGACGTGGGCCAGGCGCTGACCGCGCTGAAGATCCAGCTCGAGTCGCGCGCGCGCGTCGAGGAATGTGTCGAGACCATCAGCCATACGCTCGAGCGCGTGCGCCAGCTCTCGCTCAGCCTGCGCCCGCCGCAGCTGGACGACCTCGGCCTGGCGGCGGCGCTGCGCTCGCATCTCGACCGCCAGGCGGCGCTCGCCAGTCTCGCGCCGCACTTCGAAGCCCCCGAGACGCCGCGCGAAATCCCGGCGCACGTCCAGACGGCTTGCTTTCGCATCGCCCAGGAAGCGATCAACAACGTGGTGCGCCACGCCCGCGCGCGCAATTTGTGGCTGCGCCTGTTCACCAGCGGCGCGCGGCTCGAGCTCTCGGTGCGCGATGACGGCGGCGGCTTCGATCTCGCGGCGGCGCGGCGGCGCGCGGCGGCGGGCGCGAGCCTCGGGCTCGCCAGTATGGAGGAGCGCGTTGCGCTGGCAGGCGGCTCTTTCGAGCTGCGCTCGGCGCCCGGACAAGGCACCGTATTGCTGGCATCATTCCCTCTGGAGCCGAGCGAGGAAGCGCAAGCCGCCTGATGTCGTCGTCGCCCATCCGGGTCGTACTCGCCGATGACCATGCGCTGGTGCGCGCGGGCATCCGCTCGCTTCTCGGCGCGATGCACGACGTCCAGGTGGTAGGCGAAGCGGCAAGCGGCGAAGAGGCGCTCCAGCTCGCGGAGCGCGAGCGCCCCGATGTCATCCTGATGGACATCGCCATGAAAGGGATTACCGGCCTCGAGGCGGCGGCCCGGGTGCGCGAACGCCAGCCCGAGGTGCGCGTGGTGATCCTGTCGATGCATTCCGGCGAGGAATATGTGCTGCAGGCGCTTCGCGCCGGCGCTGCCGGCTACCTTCTCAAGGACGCGGCCACCGGCGAGCTCGAGCTTGCGCTGCGCAGCGTGATGCGCGGCGAGAGCTGGCTGAGCCCCGCCGTATCGCGACAGGTGGTGGCGGGCTATGCGCAGCACCTCGGCGGCGAAGTCGGCCCCGATGTGCTCACCGCGCGGCAGCGCGAAGTGCTGAAGCTCGTCGCGGCCGGGAAGAGCACGAAGGAAATCGCCTTTCTGCTCAACCTCTCGGTGAAGACGGTGGAGACGCACCGTGCGCAGATCATGGAGCGCCTTGGCATCCGCGACGTGGCCGGGCTGGTGCGCTATGCCTTGCGCACGGGCCTCGTGCCGCCCGAGGGCTGACAAAGTTTTTCGGGCACTGTCAACTAGTTCACGCGCACTCAGGGATTCCCTAATTTGGAATAAGGAACATCCTGATACCGCCCGTGCGCAGAGCCCTTTATCCTCGCAGCGTGACCCTAGAGCGTATCCGGCGCATCGCAATCGCCGATGACAGCCCGGCATTTGTTGCCGCCGCGGCCGACTACATCGCGAGCCTGCCGGGCTACGGACTGGCCGGCACGGCGCAGGCGGTTTCGCAGGCGCTCACCCTGGTCGAAAATGCGCTTCCCGATGTGCTCCTGCTCGGCTTGGGCCTGTCGCCGCGCCGCGGTCTCGACATGGTGCGGCGCGTTAAGGCATGTCCGAGCGCGCCGGCAGTCGTTGCCATGACGCTGTTCCACACGCCGGAGGCGGCCGCCGAGGCGACGCGCGCAGGCGCCGATGCGCTAGTCGGCAAGGAAGCCTTCGTCTCCGGATTGGCCGACGCGCTGGCGCGGCTCTTCCCCGCCTAGCCTCCAAGCTGCCTCTCCAGGCGGCGGGCGAATACCGTCATTTCCTTTTCCGCCTGCTTGTCGCCTTTGCGCTTTGCCGCTTCGACGCCGAGCCGGTAAGCCTCGAGCGCTTCATCGTTGCGGCCGGCGTCGGCGAGTGCCTTGCCGAGCGCCTTCCATGCTGCCGAGTACAGCGGATCCTTCGCCACCGCGTCGCGCAGATAGCCGATCGCGCGCTCGCCCTCGCCAGCCTTCGCGTACTGCACGCCCAGCGAAAAACGCAGCAGCGCGCCGTCGCGCGGGGTGCCGAGCAGCTTCTCAAGGTCGGAAATCATTAGGCTAAGATACCCGCCATGAAGACCGCGATCCAGACGCGCGACGCGCCCGAGGCGATCGGCACCTATTCGCAGGCGGTGCGCGCGCACGACACCGTGTACCTGTCGGGCCAGATCGGTCTCGACCCGGCGAGCATGCAGCTGGCCGAGGGCATCGAAGGCCAGACCCACCGGGTGTTCCGCAACCTCGCGGCCGTCGCCGCCGCAGCCGGCTGCAGCCTCGACCAGGCCGTGCGCATGACGGTCTACCTGACGGATCTTGCGCACTTTGCGCGCGTCAACGAGATCATGGCGCAGTACGTGCGCGAGCCGTTTCCGGCGCGCGCCGCGGTCTGCGTCTCCGGGCTGCCGCGCGGCGCGCTGGTCGAGATCGACGCCATCCTGCATTCGGGGTGAAGCCGGCGGGGCGCGCAAGCAAGCTCGACAAGCTCGGGCTGCGCTCGCGCCTGGACTTCGTGCTTCACCTGCCGCTGCGCTACGAGGACTGGACGTCGCTCACTGCGCCCGACAGCGCGCCGCCCGGAAGGGCGGTGCTCGTCGAGGCGAAGCTCGAGCGGGCCGAAGTCGCCTACCGGCCGCGCCGCCAGCTGATCGTGCACGCCGATGGCGTGGTCCTGCGCTTTTTCAATTTCTATGGCAGCCAGCTGAAGCAGTTCCAGCGCGCGGCTGAAGAAGGCTTGCGCGTGCGCGCCTTCGGCGAAGTGCGCAGCGGCTGGTTCGGCGCCGAGATGGCGCACCCGCGCTACAGCCTCGTGCGCGAGGGTGAGGCGCTGCCGAAGGGCCTGACGCCGATCTACCCGACGACCGCAGGGCTCGCGCAAGCGGCGTTGCGCGCTCGCATCCTCGATGCGCTGGACGCCGGGCCGCTGCAGGACACGCTGCCCGAGCGGCTGCGCAGCCGCTACGGCTTGGCCGGGTTCGGCGACAGCGTGCAGCTTCTGCACCGGCCGGCGCCCGCCGCCGACACGGCAGCGGCGTGGCGGCGCGTGAAATTCGACGAGCTCCTCGCGCAGCAGCTGTCGATGCGCTTGGCGTACCAGAAGCGCCGCTCCCGCCGAGCGCCCGCATTGAAGACAAACGGCGCGCTCCTCAGAGCATTCCTCAAAACGCTGCCCTTCAAGCTGACCCGCGCACAGACGCGCGCCATGAACGAGGTGCTGCGCGATGTGTCGGAACAACACCCGATGCAGAGGCTTGTGCAAGGCGACGTGGGCAGCGGCAAGACCATCGTCGCGGCGATCGCCTGCCTCGCCGCAGCCGACGCCGGCTGGCAGGCCGCAGTGATGGCGCCGACCGAAATCCTCTCCGAGCAGCATTTCCGCAAGTTCAGCGAATGGCTTGCGCCCCTCGGCCTGAGGATCGCTTGGTTGCACGGGGGATTGACGAAAAAGCACAAAGCGCAGGCGCTCAAGGCTCAAATCGTCATCGGTACTCATGCCCTGGTGCAGGAGGGCGTCGAGTTCGCGCGTCTCGGCCTGGCCGTGGTCGATGAGCAGCACCGCTTCGGGGTGCAGCAGCGGCTGACCCTGCGGCGCAAGGGCGACGAGGCCGTGCCGCACCAGCTCATGATGAGCGCAACGCCGATTCCGCGAACGCTGTCGATGACCTACTACGCCGATCTGGACGTCTCGGTGATCGACGAGCTGCCGCCAGGCCGCCGCGCGGTGGCGACGCGGCTATATTCCGTGGAAAGGCGCGGCGAAGTGCTGGCGCGGATTCGCGATGCCTGCGCCGAAGGTCAGCAGGCCTACTGGGTGTGCCCGGTGATTGAAGAATCCAGGGAAGGCGATGCCCAAACTGCGCTCGACACCTACCAGAACCTGAAAAAAGAACTCGGGTCAATTCATGTCGGCTTGCTCCACGGCCGCATGACGCCCGCGGATAAGGCGGCTGCGATGGAAGCCTTCGCGAGCGGAAAAACGCAGCTCCTCGTGTGCACGACGGTGGTCGAAGTCGGTATCGACGTCCCGAACGCCTCGTTGATGGTGATCGAGAGCGCGGAACGCTTCGGCCTCGCGCAGTTGCACCAGCTGCGCGGCCGCATCGGCCGCGGCGCGCGCGACAGCGCATGCATCCTGCTCTACGCCGGCCCGCTCTCGGAGAGCGCCCGCGAACGCCTGAAGGCGATCTACGAGAGCACCGACGGCTTCGAGATCGCGCGCCGCGACCTGCGGCTGCGCGGCCCCGGCGAGTATCTCGGCGAGCGCCAGAGCGGCGTGCCGCTGCTGCGCTTTGCCGACATTGAGCGCGACGAGGATCTCGTGCGCGCCGCGCGCGAGGCGGCCGGCGAGCTGATCGGCAGCGATCCCGAGGCGGCGCGCGCGCATGTCGCGCGCTGGCTGGGATCGAGGCAGGACCTGACCTACGCGTGAGTTATGCTTCCGGCATGGATCCTGCGTTCATCGCGAGGCGCCTGGATGCCTATGAGCGGCTGATCCGGCTCGACAAGCCGATCGGCACGCTGCTCCTGCTTTGGCCGACGCTGTGGGCAGTATGGCTTGCCGCGTACGGAGCGCCCCGGCCCGACATCGTCATGATCTTCGCCGTCGGCACGCTGCTCATGCGCTCGGCCGGCTGCGCGATCAACGACTACGCCGACCGCAGCTTCGATCCGCAGGTGGAGCGCACGCGCGCGCGGCCGCTCGCCGCGGGGGAGATCGAGCCGCGGGAGGCCCTGGCGGTTGCGGCGGTGCTCGCGCTGGCCGCTTTTGCATTGGTGCTGTTTCTGAATTGGACCGCGATCCTGCTGTCGTTCGTGGCGGTGGCGATCGCTGCGAGCTACCCGTTCACCAAGCGCTTTTTCGCGCTGCCCCAGGCCTATCTCGGCATCGCGTTCGGCTTCGGCATCCCGATGGCCTATGCCGCCATCCGGAACCGGCTGCCGGCGGAATGCTGGCTGCTGCTCGCCGCGAACGTGTTCTATTCGTTCGCCTACGATACCGAGTACGCGATGGTCGATCGCGAGGACGACGCGAAGCTCGGCCTTCGCACCTCGGCGCTCACGCTCGGGCGATGGGACATCGCCGCCGTCATGGCGAGCGATGCCGCCATGCTCGCGACCCTCGCGGTGCTCGGCGTGATGCTGCGACTGGGCTGGCCGTATTACGCGGGTCTGGCCGTTGCCGGCGCGATGATGGTCTATCATTGGTTCCTGATCCGCGGCCGCACCCGGGAGGGCTGCTTCAAAGCCTTCCGCCACAACAACTGGGTCGGCGGCGCGATCTTCGCCGGAATCGTCTTGAGCTACTCCTTCAATCAGCCGTGGCGATGAGCGACACCGGCCCGGCGATCACACGCTTCGATTTTACGGCCGGCGCCCTGCGCGGGACGCATCTGACGCTGTATGCGAACTGCCTCGTGCACCGCGGCGGCGCGCACCTCGAGACGCTGCCGCTCGCCAGCATCGCCTCAGTGCGCGTGGCCTTCGAGCGCGATGAGCGCAAGCTCCGCTGGGGCACCGTCCTGGTGATCATCGCGCTGCTGCTGCTCGGCATCTCAGCGCCGCTCGCCGCGTTCGCCGGCGGCGCCGCGGCGGAACTGGCGGCGGGAGGGACGCAGGGCGTGGGGCGCGCGCTGCAGGAGTTTTTCCGGGTAATCGAGGCGCTCGCCAATGCGCTGCCATTGCTCGCCATGGTGGTGGTGCTCGGCGGCATCGCGCTGGGGGTGCTCGGCTGGCTGGGCAGCACCAAGCTCACGCTGACGCTCGCCGGAGTCCAGCGGGTGTACCCGATCCGCGGCCGCGATGCCCGCTTGCTGGATTTCGCCGAGGCGCTCAGCGAGCGGGTCGTGGCGTGCGTGATGGTTCTCAGGCGGTGAGCTACTCGGACCTGAGAGAATTCCTTTCGCAGCTGGAAGCGAAGGGTCAGCTCAAGCGCATCGGCGCAGAAGTTTCACCGCGGCTCGAGATGACCGAGATCTGCGATCGCGCGCTGCGCGCCGGCGGACCGGCCCTGCTCTTCGAGCGGCCCGCCGGGCATGACATCCCGGTGCTCGCCAACCTCTTCGGCAGCGTTGCGCGCGTGGCGGCGGCGATGGGCGTCGAGCGCCCCGGCGAGCTGCGCGAACTCGGCAAGCTGCTCGCTTACCTGAAGGAGCCCGAGCCGCCCAGGGGCTTGCGCGACCTGTGGGAGAAATTCCCGGTCTTCAAGAAGGTGCTCGACATGGTACCGAAGGAGCGCTCGTCGGCGCCTTGCCAGGAGATCGTGCGCGAGGCAGCCGATGTCGACCTCGCGCGCCTTCCGATCCAGACCTGCTGGCCCGGCGACGCCGGTCCGCTCATCACCTGGGGGCTGACCGTAACGCGCGGGCCTCAGAAGCAACGCCAGAACCTCGGCATCTACCGCCAGCAGGTCATCGCGCGAAACCGCGTCATCATGCGCTGGCTCGCGCAGCGCGGCGGCGCGCTCGACTTCCGCGATCACCAGCTCGCCGCCGCGGCCGCGCCTTTTCCGGTGGCCGTTGCGCTGGGCGCCGACCCGGCGACCATGCTTGCCGCGGTGACGCCGGTCCCCGATTCGCTCGGCGAATACCAGTTCGCGGGCTTGCTGCGCGGCGCGCGCACCGAGCTCGTGAAATGCCTGGGCAGCGATCTGCAGGTCCCGGCGAGCGCCGAAATCGTGCT
>Ga0209059_1001152_pt1 | contig 12123 bp, 7 predicted proteins | sample GraSoiAngelo_151_FD_186165 | JGI IMG/M metagenome (GOLD analysis project Ga0209059, IMG submission 186165) | Grasslands soil microbial communities from the Angelo Coastal Reserve, California, USA - 14_1009_12_20cm (SPAdes) (version 2) | ecosystem: Environmental > Terrestrial > Soil > Grasslands ...
GCATAAAGCGAAAATATTATTTCTGACAGCCTCATGAACGTTTAGTTCCATCATCGGCACATGTTTATAGGCCGCAGCATGAAAAACTGAGTTGACTTTATGGCCGAAGCAAACCTCTCCCAGGCGATTCCCATCCCGTACGTCTCCAACGCTGAAAATGACTTCACTTGCATTTCCCGTTCGGGCAAGTTCAAGCTGAAGATAAAAGAGTCCGGTTTCATTATTGTCAAAGCAAATTAACTTCTCAGGAGCGAAGTCGAGAATTTGGCGGCAAAGTTCCGAACCGATGGAACCTGCAGCTCCCGTAACCAGCACCACCTTACCTGCAATTTTTTGTTGAACACTCTCAGTATTGAGCATTACAGGGTCTCTGCTTAAGAGTTCCTCTAAGCGGACCGGCCGCAGTTGGGTGATGACGTGCCCGGCAATTAGCTCTCGAAGCATGGGCACTGTCCTATATCGGCGTTCGGTCCGTTCACAGATGTTCACCAATCGCCGCATCTGCTCATTGGTCGCCGACGGTATAGCAATGATGATCTCGCATTCCTTCTTTTCCGCAACGAATTCGGGTAGCTGGTTCACTGTCCCGACGATCGGGACTCCGCAAAATCTTCCACCTACTTTCTTGATGTCATCGTCAAAACACGCTACAACCCGACAGCCGCTCTGGGGACGGTGTAACTCACGGATGACCAATTGCGCCCCGAACCCGGCTCCAATCACTACCATTTGTTTGGCAGAGTCCAGGTTTTGACGAAATGTTTCGACAAGTAACCGGGAAGAGAGACGAACGCCGGCCAGCAATCCGGCAGTCATGAGCCCTTCTAAAAGATAAACGGACCTTGGAAAACCTGGGACTCTCAGAACGTAGTGAATGGAAAGAAAAAATCCGGCACTGCCAACGGCAACGGCTTTAATAATATCAACGACGTCCTCAATACCAACATATCGCCACCAGCCATGCAGCAGGCCGAATCGCTCTATGCTTACCAACCGTATCAATACCAGGCAAGGTGCTGCGATAAATAGGGCGCGTCGATGAGGCAAGGTTAAATCAAAACGAAGCATCCATGAGAGCACCAAAGAAAACATGATAAGCAATGATTGGCATATTGCCGAAACCAGCGTATGTCTACGTAGCGTGATTTGCGCGAAACGCTTTAATCGAGGACTGGACATGAATTGGCCCCACACAATCGTTATAAAAAACTCTTAACAAAACTTTGCAGTAGCCAAATTAGATATATGCCTCATCTGGCTTACTGGGCACAGTGGCCGCTACCAATTGCAGGTTATTGTTTTTCAGTAAGTAGGCAATTTAAAGCAAGATTGTCAGTCAGTCAATCGGAATAAACGCAACTAGATTTCCCCGTAAAACATTGGAATATTCTTCCCATATTTTGTATTGGCTACCGCTAAGATTCACGCAAAATGCTCTAATCCAGAGCGATCATGATGACGAAGACTCACCGAATACTGAAAAAATTGCCTTGGGACCTTACAGGACGGCTGTCGCATACAGTTCACCGAATCCGCCAACATGACGCGGATACTCGCATAAGTAGGCTTTTTCCCCAAGGAACTGTCTCAGGGCAGCACGGGCGCCCCAACATCTAAGGCATTATACGGTCAGACTTTGCAGGTACTTCCTCTCCCACAATCTGCTCGACTTGTACTAAAATGTCCGCACCGAATCAATTAAGATGGTGCGCCCAGGCAAAACCGAAACTGTTGAAATATCGGAAGAACCTTATATTTCCGAGGCTCCCGATGCTGTTCCATATAGACATATTTTTCAGCCGGCAATCATTGTTGCCAGGCGCAAGTCATTCATCTGGCGGTTCGTCCTCATTGTCGCCGTTTTGAGCGCTGGCATCTCTTTGCTGCTGCCGAAGTATTTCACGGCCACAACCAAGATGTTGCCGCCACAGCAGAATCAATCGATAGCAACAGCTCTCCTTGGCCAACTTGGTCCTTTGGCAGGTTTTGCCGGCGGTAAGGATCTGGGCATCCGCAGCCCAAATGATATGTACATGTCCATGCTGCGCAGCCGGACCGTTGCGGATTCTCTGATCGATCGCTTTTCACTCATGGGACTCTATCGAGAAGAGAAACGTATCGACGCCAGAACCAAGCTGGCAGACCGGACGGAAATTACCTCAGGCCGGGATGGCATTATCGTCATATCTGTCGCTGACAGGGATCCCGTCCGCGCGGCGAATATGGCCAACGCATATGTGGAAGAGCTGGAGAAGCTCACCAGAACTCTTGCAGTAACTGATGCCGGCAAGAAGCGGCTTTTCTTTGAGCAGGAAGTGAAAACTGCAAGCGATGACTTGGCTAGGGCCGAAGACGAGTTAAAGGCCACCCAGGAAACCACCGGCATCATCCAGCTCGACAGCCAGGCCAAAGTGATGCTGCAGGCATATGCCGACCTGCGTGCGCAAGTAAGCGCGAAGGAAGTCCAGGTACAAGCCATGCAGACATTTGCTACTCCTGGCAACCCTGATCTCATCCGCAGCCAGCAGGAGCTGGCCGCGCTTCGGGTCCAGGTGGCACACTTTGAGCAAGGTCAAAGCGGCCGTTCAATGGCTCTTGAGAAGGTGCCGCGGGCCGGTCTGGATTATCTTCGCCGCCTTCGCGAAGTAAAATACCGGGAAACTCTCTTTGAGTTACTAGCTAAACAATATGAAATCGCCCGAATTGACGAGGCTGAGGGGGCAGGCTTGGTCCAGGTATTGGATCGAGCGCTGCCGCCGGAGAAAAAATCCTGGCCGCCGCGCGCAGCCCTGGTCCTGGTTGCTACGCTACTAGCCTTGATGGTTGGAGCCGCGATTGTCTTCGTTCAGGAATCATTTAGACGAGCTAAGGAGACTCCCCAGTTTGCGGAGCAATTGGCGCTACTCAAGTCATATCTAGTGCGCCAGGTTAAATCAACACGATCGAATTGAAACTGCTGTGTCTTGCCCGAAAAGATTACCGCTAGGTGATATTTGTGCTGTCTGGTTTCAGGTTTATGAAACGCTTGTTCGGGTTCACTGACTGGCCCGATTCCCCAAACCGAAGGATTTTCCGCGCGGCTTTTGTTGTGGCGCTGGTTGGCCTCCTCGTGAAGGGCGTCACGGCTCTCAAAGAGCTTGCAATTGCTCGAGTGTTTGGGCGAAGCGATGCGATCGACAGTTATCTTATAGCCTATCTGGTCCCTGCTTTTGCCGTGATACTCTTGATGGGAGCATTTTCTTCGTGCGTCATTCCGGTGATCATTCATCTTCGCCAGGAAAAAGGCACGGAAGCAGCGCAACGATTGTTCTCCAGTACACTCCTTCTTACTTTAGGCACGCTGGCTGTACTTGCTATAGCGCTCGGCCTAGGGGCACCGTTTTTCTTGCGCTTCCTGGGCTCCGGCTTTTCAGCAGAAAAATTGCAGCTCACCAGGTATCTCTTTTATTGGCTCCTTCCCTTTGTCTTATTCAGTGGCCTCTCCACTTTCGCTACGAGCGTTCTAAACGCGCGTGAACGGTTCGCGCTTCCAGCCTGTGTTGCGCTGATCACTCCAGCAGTTACAATTTTTTTAATCGCGATCTGCAAACCTTGGGGTGTGCTCTCTCTGGTCGCGGGCACGGCGGGCGGCAGTGCTTTGGAAGCGATTGTTCTTTTTGGATTGCTGAAAACACACGGGATGCAGCTCATTCCAAAATGGTATGGGTTTGACTCCCCGTTGCGGCGTGTCTTGCAGCAGATGTTGCCGATGGTTGCTGGCGCATTTCTGATGGGGGGGACTGCAATCGTCGATCAATCAATGGCCGCGATGCTATTGCCTGGAAGCGTGGCGGCTCTGAGCTATGGGAACAAAGCCGTTGGCTTCATAGTTGCCATTGGAGCAACAGCCTTGAGCACCGCGACGCTGCCGTATTTGTCGCAAATGGCCGCAAGGAGTGACTGGCAGGGATGCCGGCACACCATCAAACGATACATATCTCTGGTTGCTGTGACCACGGTGCCGATCATGATTGGCTTGATGGTCTTTTCGCGTCCGCTCGTCTCTCTTCTATTCCAACGAGGAGCTTTCAGCAGCGCTGACACAGAGCTTGTGAGCCGCGTTCAGTTCTGCTATGCGATCCAGATTCCCTTTTATATCGGGAGCATCCTGTTTGTTCGCTTCCTCCATGCCATGCGGCGCAATGAAATCCTGATGTGTGGTTCGGCGATAAACCTTGTTCTCGATATTATTCTCAATCTGGTGCTGATGAAGAGATTTGGCGTGGCCGGTATTGCCCTATCAACCTCGCTTGTCTACTTGGTATCTCTGGCATTCCTCGCCATAAGCTCGATAAGGATTCTTCATCAACGAGACGCGGCAGAAGTGAATGAGATCAGCGAACCTGTGGCAGTGCTATGAGGGAAACCATCTGGCCAATTGCTCACTTTTAAGAGGCGATATAAGAGCTATGGAATCTAAATTTTGATGCTGATGAAGCTGTCATCTGCTAAACGAGTCTTGTTGCTGGTTCCGTCGCTCGCGGGCGGCGGGGCGGAGCGCGTCATAACCACGCTCCTGCGTAACCTGGATCGTAGCCGCTTTGAGCTTCACTTAGGCGTTTTAGAGGCTGGAGGAGCCTATTTACGCGATATTCCCGGAGATGTTGAGATACACCCATTGAATATACGTCGAGTACGCTATGCAGTTCCAGGCATCCTCAAGCTGATCAGGATGATAGAACCCCAAACTGTTCTTTCAACCCTCAGGCACTTGAATATAGCTTTGGGTTTCGCTCGTCCATTTTTTCCTAGAGGTACGCAGCTGATTCTTCGTGAGTCCGTTGGAAGCGTGGAATTTGCGGATCCGACAGCAGATTTTGGTTTTCTTTCGAAGTGGCTCTGCCGACATCTCTACAAGAGAGCGGATCGTGTTGTGTGCCTTTCGAACTCATTACTGGATGACTTAGTTGAAAACCTCGCAGTCCCGCGTGAGAAGGCGGTGCGCATTTACAACCCAGTAGAGATTCGGCGCATTCTGGAATTCGCGCAATCGAAAAATAATCCTTTTAGATTTCATGGCACCCAACTCTTGGCGATCGGCAATTTTACGCGTCCCAAAGGGTTTGATGTGCTACTCAATGCGCTTCCGGCCGTGCTTCGAGAGCATCCGGACGCACGACTAACTTTTCTCGGAGACGGACCACTGCTGGGAGACATGATTGCTCTGGCCCAGCAGTTGGGCATATTAGAACGCGTTAACTTTGAAGGCTTCCAGTCAAATCCGTGGGCCTATATGCGGCACGCAGATGTTTTTGTATTTCCGTCACGCTATGAAGGAATGCCGAATGCCTTGCTGGAAGCTGTGGCAATTGGAACCCGCGCGGTGGCCAGTGATTGTCCCGGTGGCATACGTGAGATCAAAGATAGCGCGAGAAATCTGGTCTTGGTGCCTCCGGAGAATCCTCAGCAGCTGTCTAAAGCGATCATTGCAGCCCTGGCGGCAGACAAGCCCAAACCCGAGTCTCTAGCTCAAGTGGAGAAACGCATGGAAAAATTCACCGTACAAAGCGTGGTGAATGCTTACAGTGCACTTTTGTGACGCAGATCTTTGACTGAATTCTTATGATCATCACTGTTTATCTATTGGCAATTCTGGCTCTCATGCTCTTGGCCTTCACAAGGCACAGGATATTGGTGATCTCTGGATTCTATCTGATATATGGCACTTTAAAAGTCCTGGCGATGGGTGACGTTCTCGATCTCGGTCAGACCATTCTGTTCCGGGTGGTATATCTGGCATTATTTCTTTCGGTCCTTATCCGACTATTGAAAGATCGCGAGTTCATAGGTCGCATTAACCGAGGACCTCTGTTCAGCTATTTCATCATTATTTTTCTGTTTCTCAGCTCGGCGCTCTATTCACGATCGACGCATTCTTTCATGGCTGGAGATCCTTCAAACGTATGGGCTTTTCTCTTGATTTATTCTCTATTCTGGCTGGCGGCGGCACAAGTGCACAGTTTGAACGATGTGGCAGTTTTTTCCTGGGCTACCGTGCTTGTTTCCGTGACGCTATCCACTTGGGTTATCTGGAACGCAGCGACGCTTAATTTTGAGGTGCTTCGAGGCGGCATCGAGGTCAACCAGAATTTTGTCTCAGTTTTCGTCCTGATAGGCGCCGTAGCATTGGTTTACAAGGTGATCATTCAGAAAGGCCTCGGGAAGAAAATGCTCCTCATGACGTTGCTGTTGCCGTTGGCTCTTAGCTCCTTCATCCTTGCCTCCCGCGGGACGCTGGCTGCGTTTCTTGCCGCGATCGTGATCATGCTATTCCTGTTTTCCTCGACTCGCGGTTACAAAAGTATTGTTGCACTCACGCTGGCTGTTGCTGTGATTTTCGGCATAACACTAATGCTTCCAGGAGGCACTGGCATTTTGGAACGCGTGCAGGAAGCCGGGGCGGGAAACATCAATGCGCGGCCGCAAATCTGGACATATTCGCTTCACTATTTTGCTGAAGCCGGTCCTCTACGCATGCTTTTTGGGAATGGCTACTCGTCTGCTTCCGTGATTCTTAGTCCAGTATTTACCGATGATATGTGGAATTACCACAACGAATTTGTGTACCGGCTCATGGACCAGGGTCTAGTCGGGTTATCGGCCTTCCTTATTTTTATATTTTGCATCGGCCGGAATACTTACCGGACAGGGCTTCCGCTGAGAAACTTGATGATCGGCTGGCTGGTGCTGCTTGTGGGCGCCGGATTGACCAGCACGATCGCCGATTCGCATCCGTTTTGGATCTTGACCGGAATCATGACCGGTGCTTCTTCGGCAGTACCTCAGGCGGGAACTGTGAATCCGGGCACAGCGCCAATGTTCTCGAGACAGTATTCGGGCAGTTGATTATTTCTTTGTTATTGTAAGGTGAGTATCTTCTCTATGACCACAATTCTGCTTACCGGTTGCGCCGGGTTTATCGGATTTCACGTCGGGCAGCGACTCCTCCGCTCGGGCTACGGCGTTCTGGGCGTTGACAATCTGAATCCGTTTTACGATGAGGGCCTCAAGGAAGCACGGTTGGCGTTGCTCCGCAGAGATTCGCGATTTCGTTTCATCCAACTCGACATCGGGGATCATCAGGGCGTAGAGGAACTTTCCGCTAGGGAGGAGTTCGGCCCCATCATTCATCTCGCGGCGCAGGCCGGCGTTAGATGTTCACTGGAGAATCCACACCTGTACATTCATAGCAACATTGTTGGTTTTGTGAATCTCATTGAAGCAGCTTATAAGAGAAAGACACCGCACTTTATTTATGCATCCTCCAGCTCCGTATATGGCGGAAACGAAAAGATACCATTTTCCGAATCAGACCGGGTGGATCAGCCGATTAGTCTTTATGCCGCAACCAAAAGAAGCGATGAGTTAATTGCCCATGTATATGCACACCTTTACGACCTGCCGGTGACCGGACTGAGATTCTTTACCGTTTACGGTCCCTGGGGACGTCCCGACATGGCTCTCTTTAAGTTTTGTAAGGCAATTTATGCGGATTCTCCCATTGACGTTTACAACCATGGGAAGATGCTTCGTGACTACACGTATATAGACGATATCGTTGAAGGGATTGTTCGTCTCATTCAGGAACCGGCAGAGAGCGCCGACGCCCCTGGGCGTTGCCGTAATAATAGCCATGCTCGATACCGGCTATACAATATCGGCAACAATCAGCCCGTTGAATTGACGAGAGTGATCGAAATCTTGGAAAAGGAGATCGGCAAGAAAGCAAATATTAGATGGCTCCCTATGCAGCCTGGGGATGTGCAGACGACATATGCGGATATTGACCAGCTTGCGGCGGATACCAGTTATCGCCCTGAGACCCCGATTGAGGTTGGAATCGGACGCTTTGTGGACTGGTATCGCGAATACTACAAGCTGAATGTCATCTGCAGCTCTAATGTGTGATCGGCAAAACTTATGTGTGGAATCGCAGGATATTGGCAGGTAAGGTGCAGAGATGGTTCTTTCGAGGACATCCTGTATCGAATGGGATCTAGCCTGGTCCACCGCGGACCGGATGATTCCGGGACGTTCTCTGATATCGAAGCCGGAATCGGATTCGCTTTCAGACGGCTGTCCATTCTGGATCTGTCCCCGGCAGGGCACCAGCCTATGCTCTCCTCGTCGGGCCGATATGTAATCGTGTTCAATGGAGAAATTTACAATTTTGCCGAGATTAGCTCGGCATTAGACCGTCGCGCATGGAGAGGCCAATCTGATACCGAGGTCTTGCTTGAGGCGATCGAATGCTGGGGCCTGGAAGCCGCTGTGCAACGGCTGGTAGGAATGTTTAGCTTTGCGCTGTGGGACAAGCAACAAAGAAAGCTCCATCTGGTCCGCGATCGCCTTGGAATCAAGCCTCTTTATTATGGACGTTCAGAAGATGATTTTGTCTTTGCCTCAGAGCTGAAGGCGATTCAACAGCATCCCGGGTTCGCCGGCGAGATTAATGGCGGAGCTCTTGCGCTTTATATGCGGCACAGCTATGTGCCGTCACCGCATTGCATTTTTCAAGGGTTGCACAAATTGCAACCCGGACACATCCTGACGCTGGACTCAGCCGCGGATACTCCTAAAATTCATTGCTACTGGTCAGCGCAGGCGGTTGCCCGCAACGGATTAGAATCTCCGCTTCGCCTGGATGACAGCGAAGCCACTGATTTGCTTCATCAGACGCTGCTTGAGAGTGTCCGCCTCAGGATGATTGCTGATGTTCCCTTAGGCGCGTTCCTCTCCGGAGGAGTCGACTCCAGCACTGTCGTTGCCTTAATGCAGGCCCAAAGCAATCGTCCTGTGCAGACCTTCACCATAGGCTTCTATGAGGATGGATTTGATGAAGCTGCGCACGCCAGGAAAGTGGCAGCGCACCTGGGAACCGATCACACCGAACTTTATTTGACGGCTAAGGATGCCCTGGATGTCATACCGCTTTTGCCGTCCATGTATGACGAACCTTTTTCTGATTCGTCGCAAATTCCGACTTATCTCGTATCGAAGTTGGCCCGAAAAAAAGTGACTGTAGCTCTTTCCGGCGACGGCGGGGATGAACTTTTTGGCGGGTATGGGCGCTATCTGACCACCAAACAAATATGGGATTTTCTCAGCATCTTTCCAAGGCCGGCGCGCAGGATAGCCGGTAAAACAATCGGGATGCTGCCACCGCGGGTCATCGATCGCATGTATGAAATGTTTAAGCCATTGATTCCTGTGCAAAAGCGGCCCGAAGCATTTGGAGACAAAGTGAGCAAGCTTGCTCCTTATATAGCGTCGGGAAATCGGGAGTCGCTCTATCATCGGATGCTGACTTATTGGGACCCGCCGTCTGAGGTGCTCCTTAATTCTGCGGAACCGGCCACCGTGCTTGAATCGATCGCCGACGCATCATTCCTTCCCAACCTGGAGGACATGATGATGCTGAGCGATCTGGTCAACTACCTGCCTGACGACATTCTCACCAAGGTTGATCGAGCCAGTATGGCAGTGAGTCTTGAGGCGCGGGTTCCTCTTCTTGACCACCGCGTGGTGGAACTTGCCTGGCGTCTGCCCCTGAAAATGAAGATCAGGAATGGTCACGGGAAATGGATTCTCAAGCAGGTGCTTTACAAGTATGTTCCACCTGCGCTCATTGAACGCCCCAAAATGGGGTTCGGAGTACCCATTGCTAGCTGGCTCAGGGGAGCGCTACGAGACTGGGCCGAAGACCTTCTGTCATCGAAAAGCTTGCAGCATGGCTTCTTCGACGCCACAGTCATCCGCTCGAAATGGCAGGAGCATCTTGCCGGCACCAGGGACTGGCATTACCTGCTTTGGGGCCTGCTGGTATTCCAAGACTGGTATCTTAACGGCGGCTGGGGTCGCCCAAGCCAGATGCACACGGGCTTGGTCACATCGGCTCCCGCGAGATAAATATGGATATGGGGAAGGTCTCAACAAAAGCAATCTTAACTACATAACTACTGGATCATGAAAACATCTTATCTCGACTTCTTACAATGCCCCAAGTGTGCGTCGGAATCGCTTACGATTGACGCTGCCGATGATGCGCCTCGAATAAAAGAGGGCACAATCCGCTGCGCCGGATGCGGTTCAAGTTATCCCATCATCAATCATATCCCGAGGTTCTCAAGATCTACACCGTATGCAGATTCATTCGGGCCCCAGTGGCGCACCTTTGCCAAATCCCAGCTGGATACTGAAACGACGAAGGAATCCGCCATTCGCTTTGACTCGGAAATTGGCTGGACACAGAACGACTTGCGCGGCAAATTGGTCGTCGAATTCGGGTCCGGCGCCGGCAGATTCGTTGATGTGGCATCCCGGCGGGGCGCCAAACTCGTGGTCGGCCTGGACGCAACAGATGCGGTCGATGCGGCACAAGAGAACTTGATAGACCGGGAAAATGTCTTCTTTGTGCAAGCAGATATTTTCTCTTCTCCATTTCGTAAAGCTTCTTTTGATTTCGGCTATTCTATCGGCGTTTTTCATCACACTCCTCAGCCGGAACGCGCCTTCCACATCCTGGCACAGACGATACGGCCGGGCGGATGCATCGGACTGAGTCTCTATGAAATGAGCAAGTATCCGCGACCGAATCGTACGACGCTTAAAGTTGCCACACTCGAACTGGGTTGGGCCCTGAATGAATGGCGTTGCGAGCTATTCCGGACAGTTACCACGCGCCTTCCTCGCAAACTCTTTTTGACTTATTGCAAAACTGTTGTGCCGGTCCTTCATGTGATCAACAAGGTGCCGGTTTTGCGATATGTGCGATATCTGTTGCCGTCCACCTGTTACCGTCATTTGCCGGTAGTGTGGTCCATGGTCGATACGCACGACACTTACTGCTCCCAGATTGTCCATCAATACCGGGGCAAAGATCTTTTTCAATGGTTTTTACACGAAGGGATGAGCGAAATCGTTCTCAGGAACAGTCGCGCTGGTTTTGTTTCTATCACCGCAGTGGTGGAAGGAGATGACATAAGAGCTAAACGCCAGTTATTTCTTGAGCAGCCAGGAATGCCTGGCTATACACGAGAAAGCGCAGTGCGCAATGCTTCAGCTGGCGGAATGCAAGATTCGCTCAATGATCTCAGGTAGATATCCATATGCGATTAAGGCCTTCGACAGTCTGCATCGTCAGAACCACAATACCAACATCTGGGGCAACACATGTGTGGAATTTGCGGGTTAATTAATTCAAATGGCAAGCCGGCCAGCCGCGCAAGCGTCGACTTGATGGTCGATGCCATTGCTCATAGGGGCCCCGATGATCGAGGTGTTTTTGTTCACGGACCGATAGGACTTGGGCATTCCCGTCTTAGCGTACTTGACTTGAGCGTGGCAGGACATCAACCCATGGAGTCAGACGATGGCAATACTGTTATCGTCTTTAACGGAGAAGTTTACAACTTCAAGGAGCTTGCCCGACAACTCGCGCTAGAAGGACTACGGTCTCATTCCGATACTGAAGTTGTTTTGTGTTCATTTTCAAAACTTGGCGTCGAATCACTCACTTTGTTCAACGGTATTTTCGCATTTGCCATTTATGATAAACAGAAACAAAAAGTATGGCTCGTTCGGGATAGATTAGGAGTCAAACCGCTATATTATGGGTTCCAGGACGGCTGCCTGTCATTTGGATCGGAAATTAAGGCGCTCTTGGCTTCTCGTATTCAAGCGCCACAGTGTGATATGAGCGCCATTCATGAATGGATTTTTTACGGCGCTACCCTTGGGGAGTCGACCCTTTATGCAGGGATTCATAAGCTTTTGCCAGGGCACTATCTGGAACTAGATCTAAAAACATTTCGCTCAAAATGCTTTTGCTATTGGAGTCCGCCACAGTATGACGAAATCCAAACTCACGGTTCTACGAAGGAACATATCCACAAAACTCGGGAGCTATTGGAACAAGCAGTCAAGCGACAGCTGGTGGCAGATGTACCTGTAGGTGTTTTCTTGTCAGGTGGTATTGATTCCACCGCAATCACCGCCTTCGCATCGCGTCATTATAGCGGCACAATAGCCACATATTCAGCCGGGTTTGATTTTGATAAAGGGGTTAATGAACTGGCCAAAGCC
>Ga0209059_1001153_pt1 | contig 12122 bp, 7 predicted proteins | sample GraSoiAngelo_151_FD_186165 | JGI IMG/M metagenome (GOLD analysis project Ga0209059, IMG submission 186165) | Grasslands soil microbial communities from the Angelo Coastal Reserve, California, USA - 14_1009_12_20cm (SPAdes) (version 2) | ecosystem: Environmental > Terrestrial > Soil > Grasslands ...
GGTAAGCGCGCGTGGGATCGATGCGCCCCCCGTGCACGTCTTTCCAGCTTCGTCCTCCAATCTTGCGCACGCGGCCCGCTTGGTGCGGCGCCAGGATCGTGAATTTGAGTCCGCACGCGGCCAGTACTTCAAGCGTTTCCATGTTGACCGCTGTTTCCGGCAGCCACATGCCCTCCGGAGCGCGGCCAAAACGATGCTCAAAGTCGCACACACCCCACAATACCTGGGTGTATTTATCCCGCGGGTTGGCCAGCGGCAGGATCATGTGGTTGTAGCCCTGGGCAATGGCCGAGCCGTGTCCGGAAAAGCGGGCGCTGCTTTCCTGGTCTGATTGCAAAATGCATTGGTAGGCCTCAGGCGCTTTTTCTTCCATCCAGGAGAGCAGCGTGGGGCCGAAGTTAAAGCTGATGCGCCCGTAGTTGTTGACGATCTGCCTTATGCGCCCGGCTTCATCCAGGATGCGCGAAGCGCCGTTGGGGGCATAGCACTCAGCGGTGATCCGCTCGTCCCAGTCATGATAAGGGTAGGCAGACTCCTGCTGCTCCACCGCTTCCAGCCAGGGATTCTCCCGCGGGGGTTGGTAAAAATGAGCGTGAATGCAGATATAACGTTCCATTCAGGAAGGCGGCCAGCCGGGTAAGCGCATCCGCACTTTGTGATGTAGGTAGCCCGTTAAATGGTGCCTGAACGAAGGCGAAATTCGAGAGGAATAGCGCATCGGGCAACCTTGCCAGCAGCAGCATACATCCTTGTGGGTCAAGCGCATCCCTTTAACCGGACCCCCTGTAACGGAATCAGCGATGGTGCATGAGGAAACCCATGTTCAAGCCACTCCGTTATGTATTTGCCGTTTACTTACTGGTTAACTCGATGGGCTTTGCCTTGTCGAACCCAGGTTCATCTCCATCCGTAAACATGCCTCTCAGTTTTGAAGTTAACTGCGGCCAGACCGCGCCACAAGTCAAATACCTGGCCCGAAGCAGCGAAGGCATTTTGTTCTTTACGCAGGAAGGCGTCACCGCAGCTGTGCCCGGCCAAGGCGCATTCCGAATGCTGTTTGAGAACGCTGCGCTGCCCGAAATAACTCCTGAGCAAAAGATGATTGCCCGCAGCAACTATCTTGGGCGCCGTGCCGGCGAGCCGATCATCAATATCGAAAATTACGGGGCCGTGCGTTATTCCGGTCTCTATCCCGGCATCGACGTCCGCTTCTACGGCCAGAGTAGACATCTGGAGCACGATTTTGTGCTTGCGCCCGGAGCCGATCCGCAGCGAATCGTTCTGCGTTTTGAAGGCCTCGATCGTCTGGTGCTTACCTCTGCGGGCGATGCGGAGTTAGTGCTGGGCAAGGTGCATCTCCGCGAAACTCCGCCCCTCGCCTGGCAGATTGTGAATGGCATGCGCAGAGCCGTTCCGGCGCGCTGGAAGTTGGCGGGCGAAAACCGGCTCGGCGTCGTGCTCGGAGAATACAATCAAGGTCTGCCGCTGATGATTGATCCTGTGCTGGTCTACGCAACGCATCTTGGCGGCGCCACGGCCCAGGATCCTGATGTAGGAACTACTTTCCCGGCAGACACCACCATTCTCCACATTGCCATGGATGGCAGCCACAATATTTACGTTGGCGGCACCACCAGCGCCATCGACTACCCCACAACCGCGGGTGCTTTTGATCGCAACCCTCATTTCCAATGCGAGTTTCACGCCGGTTGTCTTTCCCAGAGCGGCTTTGTTTCCAAGTTCGATCCGACCGGCCGAATCCTGATCTACTCGACGTTCCTGCGGGTTTCGGTGGAGGCAATGTCAGTTGACTCGGCCGGCCACGTCTACAGCTCAGAGGCGGAGGACGTCGAGGATCCAGGACCGAACGGCGGCGGCGACGAAGGAATTTTCATCGACAAGCTGAGCACCGACGGCTCCAGTCTCCTTTTCACCAGGCAATTTGCCCTGACCACCAACTCCGCTGCATCGTGCCAGGTCTTCAGAAGTACGGAGCCGCGGGGAATGATCGCCGACAACTCCGGGCACGTGTGGGTGGTTGGTGTAACTGGAAATCCCTGCCTCCCGGCCACTGCCGGTGCATTTCAAAGCAAATTACCCAATATGAACGGAAGCGGATTCGTGGCCAAGTTCAACACCAACGTCGCGCCGGCAAGCTCGCTGGTTTACAGCACTTATCTGGGAAGCAGCAGCGGAAATTTCAGCCAGGTGGACCGGGTCGCAATCGACGGTAGCGGAAACGCTTACGTGGCCGGGAGCACTGACACTGCGACCTTTCCCCACAGCGCCAGCTTCGGCTCAGGCACTCCGATTTTGTTCGTCACCAAGCTGAACCCGACCGGCACAGGCGTGCTGTTCTCGACCCTGCTGCACGCTGGCGGCGGATTTCCGGGCGCAGCCGGGATTTTGATCGACTCTGCGCGCAACGTCTATGTTGCCGGTGTCGCGTTCGCCGGATTCCCCACCACTACCGGAGCCTTCCGGCGTACGCCCTCAGGCACCAACTGCCAGAACAATAACGGCCAGGCAGTTCCGTGCCAGGATGGCTTTGTTACCAAGCTGAGTCCCGGGGGCGGAACGCTCATTTATTCCACGCTTCTGGGCGGCGGCCAAACTGACGAGATTCTCGGTCTCGGGCTGAACAGCGCCGGCATGGCATTCGTGACCGGCCAGACCGAATCATCGGATTTCCCCACCACCCCGAACGCCTTCAAGAAGACGACGCCTTCCGGTGTATCCAATGCATTCGTTACCGCGCTGCAGCCGGACGGCAAATCACTCTTTTACTCCACTCTTCTCGGCGGCAGCAAGCACAGCACCGGGTGGGCGATCTTTATTGACCCGGCGTGGAACGCGTGGGTCGGAGGCAATACCCAGGACTCGGACTTCCCCGTAACTCCCAACGCCTTTCAACCGGGGTTGAAAGGAAGCTCCGATGGTTTCATCGCCAAGGTCGTGATTGCTGCTGATCTGGGCGCCACGCTCGCGGAAAACACAACGCTGGTCGCACGTAACAGCACTGTTACGTACACGGAGCGTGTGGCCAACTTTGGGCCCGACGGAAGCGACGCGGTCACTCTGACGGATGTCATCCCGAGTGGCTTCAGCTTTGCCGGAATCGTCAGCAGCACGGCCATTTCTTGTTCAACTCCGGCCCTGGGGGCCACCTCGGGCAGCATTGTCTGTCACAAGACTCGTCTTGAAAACGGCCAGAGCTTCACGGTTGTCTTGAACTTACGGGCGATTGCCGCTTCAGGTTCGCATCTCACAAACACAGTGAAGGCGTCAGCGCGGACCCAGGATCTGAAGCAAGCCAACAACACGGCGCAAGTCACCGTGGTTGTAAAGTAGCGCTGCTCGGCCTGAAAACCAAAGCGGTCCCTTGCGGGACCGCTTTACTTTGCTGTTTGTACAAAATCCTACACCAACTCCCTCACCTTGTCCGCCACCACGGTCGCCACAATTTCCTTGCGATTGGGCTCGCCGCGCATGAGTGACTCGGCGAATTTGGTCGCTTGGTCAAGCGTGACCTTCGGCGGCATGGGCGCTTCAAACGGATCGACCACCGCCTCAATCACCACCGGACCGCTGCTGTTTAAGGCCAGCGCCTGATCAAGGATGGAGCCGCATTGCTTCGGGTCGTCGATGCGGAGGCCCACGGCGCCGCAGGCCTCAGCGAATTTCACAAAGTCGATGGGCTGGAGATCGACGCCGTACTCCGGATTGCCCAGGAAGACCATCTGCTCCCACTTGATCTGGCCGAGCGTATTGTTTTTGATCACAACAACAATGATAGGCAGCTTGTATTTGACCGCCGTCGCCAGCTCCGCCATCAGCATGCTGAAGCCGCCATCGCCGACGAAGGCCACGCACTGCCGGCCGGGATGCGCGATCTGCGCCGCAATAGTGTAAGGCAGGCCACAAGCCATGGAGGCCAACGTGCCGGAGCAGGAGTACATCTGCCCGCGTTTCGCCGGGATGTGGCGCGCCCACCAGCTGGTAATGGTGCCGCTGTCAGAGCTCACAATGGCATCCTCGCGCAGCCTCAATCCCAATTCATGCGCCACCACCTGGGGCTTCATTGGCTTTTGCATGTTGGTGGCGCGCTTGAGCATCAGCTCGTGCCACTCCTTTACTCCTTCCTGCGCCTTTTCCAGGAAGCTGCGTTTTTTCTTGCGCTCCAGCAAGGGAAGCAGCGCTTCCAGGGTGCGGCGGCTGTCACCCACCAGGCCTACCTCCACGTCATAGCGCAGGCCGATCTTCATGGGGTCGAGCTCAATCTGGATAGCTCTTGCCTGGCCCGGTTTGGGCAGAAATTCGATATAAGGAAAGGACGAGCCCACGATCAGCAGCGTGTCGCAATCCTCGATTGCTTCTTGTGAGGGCCGGGTTCCAAGCAGGCCGATCCCGCCGGTAGTAAAAGGACTGTCATCAGGAACAGCCGCTTTGCCCAGCAACGGCTTCACGATCGGCGCGGCCAGAAGGTCAGCGGTTTGTATCAGGGCGTCAGTGGCTTTGAGCGCGCCCTGTCCGGCCAGGATCGCAACTTTTTTGCCTTGGTTCAGGATCTCCGCCGCGCGGCGCAGATCGGCTTCGTCGGGCAGGCGGGCGCTGCACGCGCGTACATCAGAAGTATGGCCTTCGACGTTGCGCTTGGAGGCATGCTTGCGGTCCGCCTTCATCTCCTGAAAATCGACCGGGAAGGTAATGTGCGAGACTTTGCGATATACCAGCGCCGTGCGGCAGGCCAACTCCACCACGTTCTCCACATGCGATGCGCCCATCACCCGCGTGTTGTAAGCGCACGCATCCATGAAGAGCCGGTCCAGGGCCACATCCTGCTGCGTGAAGGTATCGTTGAGATCATGAAAAGGCAGGCCGGTGATGGCCAGCACCGGCTGGCCATCCAGCTTTGCGTCGTAGAGGCCATTTAGCAGGTGCACGCCGCCCGGGCCTGTAGTGGCCAGGCATACTCCGAGCCGTCCGGTGTACTTGGCGTAACCGCAGGCCATAAAGGCCGCGGCCTCTTCATGGCGCACCTGAATAAAGCGGACCTGCTTCTGGTGCGTCCGCAGGGATTCCATGATTCCGTTGATGCCGTCTCCGGGAATTCCAAAAATCGTGTCCACGCCCCAGTCGATGAGGCCCTCAATCATTACGTCAGCAGCGGTCTTGGCCATGCGCAGCTCTCCTTCATAAGCTTATGGAGTAAGATGCCGCGCGCCGCGCCGCTGTTTTCGCCGCAAAAAAAGTGAAATGCGAGGACAGTTTGGCCGCTAAATTTTTTCAAGAGGCGGATTTTGGCGTATCTCTCTGCCATCGAGAAATGAGGAAATGCGGCATGAGTGCTGTTGCCCGCTTGCACGCGATAATATTTTTTTGATTTTTTCTCCCAAGAGTGGCTGAATCCCGCGCTCTTGTTTATAATCATTCGTTTTCATCAACGGCTCTGGCCGCAGATGATTCCGGGGGACTGCCGGATCGTGTCAGCGCGACGGTTCCCACGGGAAACCAGTCTCAATCAATGGCACAGATCTTTCACCGCAGTGCAAATACCCTGGCCCGCGCCAGCATTTTTGGCACCGTGCTTCTGCTTTCCGCGGTAGGCGCCGCGCTCATGCAGTTGCAGCGCTCGCCCTATGTTACCCGGCAGCACATTGCGCCGGAGCAGCCCATCCCCTTCAGCCATCAACACCATGCTGCGGGCCTGGGACTGGATTGCCGTTATTGCCATACCTCAGTGGAAGAATCCAGTTTTGCCGGTATTCCACCCACCAAGACCTGCATGAACTGCCACGCGCAGATATGGACGAGCGCCGCCATGCTCGAACCCATACGTTTCAGCTTCAACAGCGGGCAATCCATACAGTGGACGCGCGTCCACGATCTGCCGGACTTCGTCTACTTCAATCACAGCATCCACGTGGCCAAGGGCGTTGGGTGTTATAGCTGTCACGGCCCGGTGGACACCATGCCCCTCATGTATGAGGAGAACACGCTACAGATGGAATGGTGCCTGGACTGCCATCGCCAGCCGGAAAAATTCCTGCGACCAAAGGAAGAAGTTTTCAACATGCAGTACCAGCAGCCCAGCAGCGAGCGCCCCATGGAAATTCTGGTGGACGGGCAGAAAAAGTCGTTTACCAGCCAGTTTGAGCTGGGCAAAGCTTTGCGGGAAAAATATCACCTGCGCACGACGCAGGACATAACCAGTTGCTCCACTTGCCACCGGTGAGGTGGAAAGAATATGGAAGCGAATGTCGAATAAAAACGATTCGAATCTAAACCTGGTCTCCGTGGGCGAGATCAAGCCGGCCAGCCTGGAGCTGGATGCCGTGCGCAAGAAGCTTGCTGAGGCCAAAGGGCCAAAGTACTGGCGCACCTTGGAGGAGCTCTCCAACCAGCAGGCTTTCGGAGAGCTGCTGGAGCGCGAGTTCCCTCGCCAGGCCTCAGAATGGGTTGATCCCGTTTCCCGCCGCAGCTTTCTAAAACTTGCCGGAGCTTCCATGGCGCTGGCCGGGCTTGCCGGCTGCACCAAGCAGCCGCTGGAAGAGATTCTTCCCTATGTCCGCCAGCCGGAGCAGCTCATTCCCGGAAAGCCCATCTTTTTTGCCACGGCCATGCCGTTCCATGGCCACGCACTGCCGCTGCTGGTAGAGACGCACGAATTTCGTCCGACCAAGGTTGAGGGCAATCCGCAGCACGCGGCCAGCATGGGCGCGACTGACCTTTTTGCTCAAGCCTCCATCCTCGATCTTTATGATCCTGACCGCTCCACCGTTCTTACCCACATGGGCGAGGGACGGCCATGGGGTGAGTTTGTTCTCGCCTTGAACGCCGAAGCAGCGGCGCAAAAGGCCACGCAGGGCGCGGGGTTGCGCTTCCTGACCGGGGCAATCAGTTCGCCGGCGCTTGCCTGGCAGATGAAGGCCGTGCAACGGCTGTATCCGCAGGCGAAGTGGCATCGCTGGGAGCCCGTCAACCGCGATAGCGCTCGCGCCGGATCCAAATTGGCCTTCGGCGGATATTACGACGCGCTCTACAAATTCGACGCGGCCGATGTCGTGGTTTCGCTCGATGCCGACTTCCTCTCCGGCTCCTGGTTCCCCGGATTTGTGCGCTACGCGCGCGACTTCATGCGCCGCCGCAAGCTGGACAAAGGTAACGAGATGAACCGCCTGTATGTGGCGGAGAGCTCGCCCAGCACGACCGGTGGCAAAGCCGATCATCGCCTGGTGCTGCGCCCCTCGGAGGTGGACAGCCTGGCGCGCTATCTGGCATCAAAGCTTGGCGTTGCCGCGCAGGGCGGTCATCTCAGCGATCAACAACAAAAATGGGCTGATGCGGTCGCTGCCGATCTTCTCCAGCACAAGGGCAAATGTCTGGTGGTCCCGGGCGAGTTCCAGTCGCCCGCGGTGCATGCTTTGGCGCACGCGATGAATGCCGCGCTGGGCAACGTCGGTCAGACCGTTACGTATATCGATTCCGTGGAAGCCGATCCGGTGGAGCACGGGCAGTCCGTCCGCGAGCTGGTTGCAGATATGAATGCCGGCAAGGTGGAGACGCTGATCATCCTCGGCGGCAATCCGGTGTTCAACGCGCCCGTCGATCTGGAATTTGATAAGGCGCTGGCCAAGCTCAAGCTGGGCGTGCAGCTCTCAATCTACAAAAACGAGACTACCGACCACGTGCACTGGCATGTGCCGGAAGCGCATTATCTGGAAACCTGGAGTGACGTCCGCTCTTACGATGGCACGGCCAGCGTTGTCCAGCCCATGATTGCACCGCTTTATGACGGCAGAAGCGCGCATGAGCTGCTGGCTATCTTCACTGACCAGGCGGGCGTCTCGCCATATGATCTGGTGCAGACCTACTGGAAGTCACAGCATCCGACGGTGGATTTTGAAGCCTGGTGGCGCCGCGCGCTGCATGATGGCTTTGTTGCCGGCAGCGCTGCTCCGGCGAGATCGGTCACTGCTAAGCTGGGCGCTCTGCCGCCGGCAGCGCAGACTGATCCGAACGCGATTGAAATTTCATTCCGCCCTGATCCCACAATTTACGACGGCAGCTTCATTAATAACGCCTGGCTGCAGGAGACGCCCAAGCCGCTCAGCCGCACCACCTGGGACAATGTGGCCATGATCAGCCCAGGCATGGCCCGCAACTGGAAGCTGAGCCAAATCGACGACCAGAATGACCACCAATCCGACGCCCAGCGAATCCTTAAAATCGATTTTCAAGGCAGGAAAGTAGAGGCTCCTTACTGGGCGCAGCCGGGCCATCCGGAAAACACGATCACGCTTTTCCTCGGTTATGGGCAAACCAGAACTGGACGCGTGGGCACGGGAACGGGCTATGACGCTTACAAGGTGCGTCCCGCGTCCGCGCAGTACATTGGCAGCGGCGCCAAAGTTGAGGTTACAGATCGGTACTGGAGCCTGGCCGTCACCCAAGGCCACTTCAGCATGGATGACCGCGAACCGGTGAAGGTGGCCACGCTTGCAGAGTTCATCAAGAACCGGAACTTCGCCCATGAGAACCTGGAAGAAGAGCCGCAGGACAAGACTGGCCATCCCGAGTCTCTGTATCCAGACTTCAAATATTCTCAGGGCAACACCTATTACCAGCAGTACGCATGGGGGATGGCGATTGACTTGAACTCATGCATCGGCTGCCAGACCTGCGCGGTGGCCTGCCAGTCAGAGAACAACATCCCGATCGTCGGCAAGGAGCAGGTGCAGCGCGGGCGTGAGATGCAGTGGCTGCGCATCGATGCTTACTATGAAGGCGATGCCGCGAACCCCGCGGTTTACTTCCAGCCCGTTCCCTGCATGCAGTGCGAAAACGCGCCCTGTGAGCCGGTCTGCCCCGTAGGCGCGACGCTCCACAGCACTGAAGGCTTGAATGACATGGTCTATAACCGCTGCGTGGGCACGCGCTACTGCTCCAACAACTGTCCTTACAAGGTCAGGCGGTTCAACTTCTTTCTCTTCTCTGACTATGACACTCCGAGCTTGAAGCTGGGACGTAATCCTGACGTCACCGTGCGCAGCCGCGGCGTAATGGAGAAGTGCACTTACTGCGTGCAGCGCATCACGGCCGCGCGCATCGCCTCAGAAAAAGACGAGCGCCGGATCAGAGATGGCGAGATCAAGACCGCCTGCCAGCAGGCTTGTCCCACAGAGGCCATCACTTTCGGTGATATCAATGACAAGAACAGCGCCGTGGCGCGGATAAGAAACACGCCGCGCAACTACCAGCTGCTGGCGGAATTGAATACGCGCCCGCGGACGACCTACATCGCCGCGGTGCGGAACCCCAACCCTAAACTTGAGTCTGGCACGGAGAAAGCATAGAGAATGGCTCCTGTCGAACAAATCGACGTTCGGCCGCCAAAAGGTGTAAGGCCACCGATCATTGGCCCTGGCCAGACCCTCGGCACGGTCACGGATCGCATTGCCGGCATTGTGCTCACCAAACACACGCCGATGTTCTGGATCTTAATTGTCGCACTCGCGGCGGCGATCTTCGGCATGTTGCAGACGGCCATCGGTTACCTGCTGGCCAAGGGCGTGGGCATCTGGGGCATCAACATCCCGGTAGGCTGGGGCTTTGCCATTGTCAACTTCGTCTGGTGGATCGGTATTGGCCACGCCGGCACCCTGATCTCCGCTATCCTGCTGCTCTTCAAGCAGAGCTGGCGCACCTCCATTAACCGCTTTGCTGAAGCTATGACGATTTTCGCCGTCATGCAGGCCGGACTTTTTCCGCTGATCCATACCGGACGTCCGTGGCTGGCAGCGTACTGGCTCTTCCCCCTGCCGCTCACCATGGGCGTGTGGCCGCAGTTCCGCAGCCCCCTGATCTGGGACGTGTTCGCGGTTTCGACGTACTTCACCGTTTCGTTCTTGTTCTGGGCGATTGGCCTGATTCCCGATTTCGCCACGCTGCGCGACTCGGCCAAGACGCTGGTGGTTCGGCGCATCTACGGCATGCTGGCCATGGGTTGGCGCGGCTCGGCGCGGCACTGGAACCGCTATGAGACGGCCTACATGCTGCTGGCCGGTCTGGCCACGCCGCTGGTGCTCTCCGTGCATAGCGTCGTGTCGCTCGATTTCGCTGTCTCGGTGGTGCCGGGCTGGCACACCACGTTCTTCCCGCCATATTTCGTCGCCGGCGCTATCTACTCCGGCTTCGCCATGGTGCTGATGCTGGCCATCCCGTTCCGCTATCTCTACGGCATGCAGGACTTCATTACTCTGCGCCACCTGCAAAACTGCGGCAAGCTGATGCTGGCCACCGGGCAGATTGTGGCGTACTCCTACGCCATGGAGATGTTCATCGGATGGTACAGTCAGGACAAGTATGAGCTGGCCATGGTGAACAACCGGCTGCACGGGCCATATTCCCACTATTACTACATGCTGATCCTGTGCAACATTCTGATCCCGCAGTCGCTGTGGTTCAACAGCGTGCGCTCCTCGCCGGCCAAGTTGTTCCTGGTCTCAGTGGTGGTGAATACCGGCATGTGGCTGGAGCGCTTCGTTATTGTGGTGATGAGTCTGCAGCGCGACTATATTCCCAGCTCCTGGGGCATGTACTGGTTTACCAAGTGGGACATGGCGATCTTTATCGGGACCATGGGCTTCTTTACGCTGCTCTTCTTCATATTTATCCGGCTCATGCCGGCCATCTCCATCTTTGAAATGCGGACTCTGTTGCCGCAGGCGAAGGTGAAAGAATGACTGCAGGACCTATTTACGGATTGATGGCGGAGTTTGAGACGCCTACCGAATTGGTAGAAGCAGCCAAGGGCGCCTACGCCGCCGGTTACCGCAAGATGGATACCTACACACCGTATCCTCTGGAAGAGGCGGCCGAGGCGATTGGCGCACACCACAATCGCGTCTCGCTGATTGTGCTGATCGGCGCATTGCTGGGGATGATCGGCGGTTACTCGCTGGAGTATTGGGTTTCAGTGGTCAACTATCCCATCAACGTGGGCGGAAAACCATTCCACTCCTGGCCGGCGTTTATCCCGGTTACGTTTGAATGCGCGGTGCTGGGTGCCTCGTTGGCAGCGGTGTTTGGCATGCTGGCGTTGAACGGCCTGCCGCAGCCCTATCATCCGGTCTTTAATTCGCCGAACTTTGTGCGCGCCAGCCGTGACCGCTTCTTCCTTTGCATTGAGTCGCAGGATCCCCGGTTCAGCCCCTCCGATACGCGGAAGTTGCTGGAGAGCTTCAATCCCGAGGAGATCACGGAGGTGCCCTATTAATCGCCGGGCACAAATCCGTACGGCATGGCTGCTGTTTGCCGCGGCTGTGTTTTCCATTTTTGCCGGCTGCCGCCAGGACATGCACAACCAGCCCAAGTTCATCCCACTGCGCTCGAGCGAGTTCTTTACTGACCGCCGCTCCGCGCGTTATCCCATCTCTGGCACGGTGTCGCGCCTGGCGCCGGATGCCGTGGCGCACGCGGATGAGCAACTCATGGACGAGCAGCAGCTTGATCCCAACAGCTATTACCTGACCGGCAAGCATGGCCAGGTCTATGGCAATGAGCTGCCGCTGCCCAGCGCCACCGCGGAAGAGCGCGCGGCGGTGCTGCAGCGCGGCCAGCAGCGCTACAACATCTATTGCACCCCCTGCCACTCCATGCTTGGCGATGGTAACGGCATGATCGTGCAGCGCGGCTTCAAGCGCCCGCCGTCATTCCATTTGCAGCGGCTGAGAAACGCGCCGCTGGGATATTTCTATGACATTATCGGCAACGGTTTTGGCGGAATGCCGGATTATGCCGCGCAGGTCAAACCGGCGGACCGCTGGGCCATCGCCGCTTACATCCGCGTGTTGCAATATAGCCAGAACGCTACTGAAGCTGATGTTCCGCCGCAAGATCGAGACAAATTGAACCAGTCTGGAGAGGACCGAATCAGAATTCCGGATACATCTTTGGTAAGCCCTGCAACCACTACACCAACGCGGCCGGTGGCTGAGCCCACTCCCAAAGGGGACAGACGATGAGCCACACTGCCATCCGTATTACTCCACAGGAGTTCGCGCCTCCACCGATGATCGACCGTCTGCGCTCGCGCATGCTGGTGGTGGGCGTGGTCTTTG
>Ga0209059_1001158_pt1 | contig 12097 bp, 11 predicted proteins | sample GraSoiAngelo_151_FD_186165 | JGI IMG/M metagenome (GOLD analysis project Ga0209059, IMG submission 186165) | Grasslands soil microbial communities from the Angelo Coastal Reserve, California, USA - 14_1009_12_20cm (SPAdes) (version 2) | ecosystem: Environmental > Terrestrial > Soil > Grasslands ...
GTCGTCGTCGGCCAATTCATCGATGGCGGCGTGGGCCAGTTCGAGCGGCGTGCGCCGATAGGCGGACATGATCAGTCCCTCGAGGGCTCGGTGCAGGACCTTGCCCCGCACATTGGCCACGGTCCAGCCGAACTCCTCCGAGCTCCTCGCCCGCAGGTAGCCCGTGCAGGTATGGGCCTGCGAGAGTCGGTGCTTGTCGACGCGGATCCAGTCGGTGGGATCGAGCCCGGCGGCCAGCGCTGTCAGCTCGTCGATGGCGCGTTGACGTAGGGCCCGACCGAGCTCACGGTCGGGCGTCGGCCGAGGCTGCCGGTAGAGCAGCAGCTCGTCCCGAACATCGCGCTGCTGGGGGTTCAACTCCGCCACACCCGAAGCGTACGGCTGGGGTGTGACACTCACGCGGATTGCGGCAATGGCCTGCGCCCCGCCTGGTCGACGAGGGCAGTGAGACGGCGAACGGTCGTCTTCGGAATCTGGACGACCTCGTACCAGGTGAATCGCCCGACGAGCCATCCCGTTGCCGCCACGACGGCCGTTTCCCTTCGGGCGTCATACACCGGCTGCCCGGGGTGATGCTGACCGTCGAGCTCGATGAACAGGCCGAGCTGGGGCCAGCACAGATCGACGCGAGCGACGAATTCCCCGCGGGCGTCGTAGACGGTGAACTGCCGCACCGGCGGCGGCAACCCGGGGATGTCCCTGGCGAGCTGCACCATCAACGTCTCCAGCAAGCTCTCGGTCGGAGCAGCGCCTGGCGGCCGAAGCGCGAGCACCCGCCGCATTCGCTTTGTGCCAGGTGTACGTGCGGAGCTCAACTCGGGAAGCGCAGCCTCGAGCGTCGTCACCCATGTGAGGCGCTTCCGCAACGTGCTCTCGAGTGCGTGCTCCCACTTCGTGTCGCTCAGCAGGCCGGCCAGGTCGACCAACGTCGTGAGTCCGTCTGCACACGGCACACCACCGACGGTCGTGACTTGCGACGGAAGGAGTAGGTCCTCGCACGTCTGCTTACGGCCCAGCGTCACACTGTCGAGACCATGAAGTACGCCCGCGAGTGTCCCGCGCGCGATGGTTCTCGCGGCGAGGACTCGCGCCCTCGCGAGATCAAGCTTTGAAGGGGGGTCGCCCCCCTCGAGGTAGATCCCGCGCTCGACCCGGATCCACTTGCGCTCGCGCTCGCCCCACCGGAGCGTCGCTCGCGTCAGCCCGGACTCGTCGGCGGTGAAGATCCGACGCACACCCTGCTCCCCTCGTTTGAACCGCTGGGGCGGCTGTGATTTCAATGATTGACAGCGAAATCGCAGCCAAACGAGCGGTTGAAAACCGTGGGGGAAGCGGCGCTGCGACGGAACGTACCGCTTCGTTAGCCGCAGTTCAACGGATCAATCGGGAGAGGCGGCGGTCGGCGAGGACTTTGCCACCCGTCTGACACGTCGGGCAATAGGCGACTTCGTGGGACTCGTAGGAGACGCGGCGGAGGTCGTCGCCGCAGCGAGGGCAGGGGAGGCCGGCCCGGCCGTGGACGACGAAGCGGTCGCTGAGCTTGGTGGGGAGGCCCCCTGTGCGCTTGCGCTCGCCGGCCAGAGCGGCATCGAGGATCTCGTGGACGGCGGTGAGCAGGCGCTCGCGCTCCTCGGCCGACAGAGAGGCGAGGGTGGCGTACGGCGAGAGTTGGGCGTGGTGGAGGATGTCGTCGGTGTGGCCGCGGCCGATGCCGGCGACCGTGCGCTGGTCACGGAGCATGGTGTGGATGCGGCGCTTGTCGTCGCCGGTGCGGATCAACGACGCGAACTCGTCGGAGAACGGCTCGGGGCCGAGGCCTTCCAATGGCCCGCCGTCGCCCCGGTCGAGCACCCACCATGCCGCCTTGCGCTCGGTGCCGAACTCCTTGACCAACACGTCGGGGCCGCCGTCGAAGCGCAACCGCACGACGGCGCCCTTGGGCCGAGTCCGCTTCGGCGTGTCCTCCAAGTCCACGCGCCCGCCCTGGGACAGGTGCACCACGATCCGCAGGCCGTCGACGAAGTCGAGCAGCAGGTACTTGCCGCGCCGGCCGACCGCTTCGACCTCGTGACCGACCGCCCCGTCGGCAGGTGGCACCACGGTCTTCAACGCCGAGAACTGCAGCGGCTCGACGCCGGTCAGCGTCGTCCCCGACAAGGCCGAGTCCAACCGCTCGGCCAGGCCCTGCATCTCGGGGAGCTCGGGCATGGCGACCTAGCTGATCTGCACCCAGTCGACGCGCCAGCCCTTGGGGGTGCGCACCAGGATGCTCTCGACGCGCACGTTGCGGGTCTCGCCCTGCGGCGCCGACTTCCCCTTGATGGTCTGGGAGACGACGGTGAAGGTGCGGGCATCGTCCTTGCTCAGGGCGGCGACGAACGGGCCGCTCTTGACCTTCGCGGTGGCGATTGCCTGGTTGTCGGCCAGTGCCTTGCTGAACGAGTTGGCGCCCAGCACGTCCTCGTATTGGTAGCGAAAGTTGCCGACGCCCATGCTGCGAACCTTGCCGAGGTCACGGCTGAGGTGGCGGTAGTCGTACGTCGACAACGCCAGGGCGAACTTCTGCGCCGTGTTCTTGACGTCGTCTTGGCGGCCCTTGGCGCCCGGCCCGCGAGCGAAGATCACGATGGCGAGGATGGCAACGATGACCGCCAGCACGGCCGCCGCCACCCATGTGGCGCGGCTGCGGGTTTGGGCAGCCTCGTCCGACGGTACGATCGCCTCGTGGCTGGCGTCCCCGCTGCTGTCGACGCCCCCGTCAGCGGGCGCCGCAGTCGCAGCAGCACGAGTGTCCTGAGCTGGGTGGTCCTCGCTCTGCTGGTCGCCCTGCTGGCCTTCGAACTGATCACCCTGCTCGGCTCCAACCGGGGTGTCGCCGGCGCCTCGGCCGCCGACACCGACGTCGCCCGCCGCTTCGCGGTGGCCGTGACGTCCTTCGACCACAACCGGCTCGACGCCGACGTCCAACGGGTGCTCGACCTCGGCACCCCCGGGTTCGAGCGGGACTTCCGCTCGGCCATGGGGCCCAACTTCACCGACCGCATCGCCGCCAACAAGTCGATCAGCACCGGCGACATCGTCGTCGGGCCCCGCGTCCAGACCATCTCCGGCGGCCGGGCGACCTTCTTCGTGGTCGTCGATCAAACTGTTACCTCCGAGGGGAGCCAGTCGCAGCCCCAGCTCGTGCACACCGGCCTGCTGGTCACCGTACAGGAGAAGGACCACAAAGTCGCGACGGTGCAGGTCCTCTAGCCCGGGCGCCTAGGGCGTTTCTGACGGTGGCTGGTTCTGGATCTTCTGCTGTTCCTGCTGCTGGACCTGAGCTGTCTGGGCCGGCCCCTGCATGGCCTTGGCCGCCTCCTCGGGGCTGAGGATCCGAAGCATCATCGGTGGGGCCTGGCCCTGCTGGCCCTGGGGTGGGCTCATGTCGAGCTCGATCTTCTGGGCGATCGTCGGGAGGAAGATCTTGTCCAGGCGCAGTCCTTCGCCGTAGATCGGGACGGCCATGTTGGGCTGGTAGGTCGGGAACAGCGGGAAGCTGTTGCCGACGCCGATGTTCATGGTGGTGCCGTCAAGGATGTAGCCGACGCGCTCCATGAACTCGGGCACCCAGAACATGCTCTCCCGGACCTTCGTCGGTCGCGTGGCCATGATGTGGAACGTGGTGTCGAGCCCGGGCAGCACGCCGTTCTTCAGATCGGCGTTGGCCTGGGTGAGCAGCGAGTTGCCGACGGTGCCGAAGGCGGCGCCCTTCTTGAGGATGTCCTCGAGCTCGGCGGTGTGGTTGGCGAGGGTGCGGCCGAGGCCGGCGTAGCCGGAGATGGCGCTCGCCAGTTGGTCCCGGTTGGCGTCGAGGGCGGACGTCAGCTGGGCCGACGCCGACAGGAGGTCACCCAGCTCGGCGTGGTGCTGACCGACGACTTCGCCGACTTGGGCGAAGGCGGCCAGCCCGTTGCGGATGTCGTCCTCGTGACCCACGAGCCCAGAAAGCCCTTGGCTGAGGCCGCTGAGGTCAGCGGGGTTCATGCTGGAGACGACCTTGTTGAGGTTGCCGAGCAGGTTGTAGAGCGGCTGCGGGGCGCTCGTCCGCTCCAAAGGAATGACGGTCTTGTCGGGGTCCGACGCCGCCGCCAGCTGCGGGCCCGACTGCGGCGGGTTCGCCGGTGCCAGGTTGACGAAGGGCTCACCGAGCGAGCTCTTCTGGCGCACGTCGGCGCGCAGCTCCTTGGCCATCGGCCCCTTGGGCCGCACCGTCAGTTTCAGTTCGATGGCGTCGGGGGTCAGGTGGGCGCTGCCGACTTTCCCGATGGGGACGCCGAGGTACGTGACCTCGGCGCCGGGCAGGGCGCCACCCGTCTGGGCCAGGCGCACGGTGATGGTCTTGGGCTTGTCGAACCGGATGCCGGCCAGGCCGACGGCCGCCCACGCGATGGCGACCACCCCGACGACGCCGACCAGGATGAGGTTGATCAAGTGGCGCCTGGTGAACTTCACGGCGTCATCGCCCCCCTCCTGCGGTCGTCATCATGAACGCCGAGAGGCCGCCGTCACGCTGCCTCGTGTGGCCCGAATTCCCGTTGGCCGACCCGGCGCCCAGGTTGATGTCGCCGGTGTGGGCGGGGTCGTCGATGCCCGGCATCGTCGGCGTGCCGGTGACCTGCACCTGGCCCTGCTCCTCGCGGCCGCGCGGTCCCTTGTCGGGATTGCAGTGACCGCCGCCCGTGTCCATGCGGGCCACTTCCGGATAGACGGCCTGGAGCTCCTGGATCCAGTTGCCCTGCACCGTGCACTGCCAGCCCAGGTTGAAGTCGGGCAGGGCGTACAGGCCCTTCTCGAACTCGTCCAGGTGTTGCACGATCTGGTCGAGGATGTCCTTCGCCTGGCGGCCGCTGGCGGACAGCTTCGCCTCGTGCTTGACGAGCAGATCCGCGGATGATTCCGACAGGTGGTTGAGACCGGTGATGAACCCCGCCAGCTGGTCGCGGTGGGCGTCCAGGGCCCGCAGGCCGGCCGCGAAGTTGTTGACCGACGCCGCCAACTCGCCGGTGTGAGGCGCCAGCGCGGCCGCCATTTGCTCGACCTTGTCGATGGTGGTGCCCAGCGCCTCCCTATTGGCGTCGAGGGCGCCCGACGCCCCGGCCATGGCGTCGAACAGCTTCTGCAGGCGCTCGGGATGGCCTCCCCACGCCTCGTCGAACGTGGTGATCATGCGGTTGAAGTTGTCGGCCGTCACCTGGTTGACGAGCTCGCCGCCCAGCTTCACGACCTGCTCGAGCTGGGCGGCGCGACGGGTCCGCGACAAGGGGATGGTTGCACCGTCGTGCAGCTGGCCGTCGCCCTGAGGCTCGAGGTCGACGAACATCTCGCCGAGCATGCTGGTCTGGCGGAGGACCGCATTGGTCTGAGCGGGGAGCCGCACGTCCTTGGCGACGGTGAAGCCGACCTTGGCGTGCAGGCCATCGACGGCGATCGAGGTGACCTTCCCCACCTGCACGTCGCGCACGCGCACGGAGTTGTTGCGCACGAGCTCGGAAGCATCGGCCACGAGGGCGGAGTAGTGGTGCCCGCTGTTCTTCGGGCGGAACACCATGAACCCGCCGCCCAGCACGACGACGGCGAGCATTGCTCCGAGAATGCGCTTGAAGGTCGTGACGCTCACGATCCCGACCCCGGTGAGCCCGATCCCGGTGGGAAGTTCTGCTGCGGGTGGCAGCCGCTCGGGTCAGGAGGCGGAGCCGTCTCGGGCTTGCCTCCCTCGTACCCGGGCTCCTTGGAGGAGTTGTTCGGTGTGTTGTCGACCTTGAAGCGGCCGTGGTCCTGGGCGGGAATCAGAGGGCCGGGACCGGTGTAGACGGTCGGATCCACCTGCCAAGGGACCAGGGCGCGTGCCGGCGAACAGCTGAAGTCGACCGACGGGTACACGGTGTGGTCCTCGCCGGCGGCCCCGGGCCCCCCGCCCTCGTTCATCTGGTGCGGGTACGGCAGGAACATGATTCCGGAGATCTGCTCCATCATGAACCAGTGGTTCCCGTCGTGGTGGATGGCGTTGTACCAGCCGTAGGCGTAATAGGGAACCTCGTTCACGATGCGCGACCAGCCGTCGGCGTGATCGGCGAGCTGCTTTCCTGTCGTCGCCAGCAGGTGGACAGCCGTGACGATCTTGTCCTTCTCCTTGCTGGCGAAATCCGTGAGCGTGCCGAGGAGCCGGTCGAGCCCTGTGACGGAGGCGTCGAGCGACCCCTGCTGGGCGAGCAGGGCCTGACTGACGGCCGTCGACGAACGCAGGATGCGCACGACGTCGTCGTCCTTGGCCGCGATCGTGCCGATCACCCGCTGCAGTTGCGTCAGCGAGTCGTCGAGGGAGTGGGCCTGGGCCGCGACGGTCTGGCCGACCTGGGCCATCCCGCTGGTCATCCCGGCCAAGGCGCCGCCGTTGCCCTGCAGGGCGCCGCCGAGCTCGTGGACGAGGCGACCCAGGGCCTGGGCGTCGAGCTCGCGCATCATCCGGTTGGTCTCGTCGGTGAAGTCGGAGACCTCAGCGGGGACCTGCGTGCGTTCCATCGGGATGTGGGCGCCGTTCCCAAGCTTGGGCCCCGTCCCCGACCACACCGGCGAAAGGTCGATGTAGCGGGCGCCGATGAGCGAACGCAGGCGGACGGTGGCCACCGCGTTCGGGTCGAGGGAGACGTCGCGGACCGACATCGTCACCCGCACCCGGTCGGTCACCGACTTGGCCGACTTCACGCTGCCCGCGCCCACCCCTTGCACCATGACCCTCGAGCCCGGGTACAGGCCGATGGTCGAGGGGAAGTCGGCAGTGACCTCGAGGCTCTTGGGCTCGAGGGGGTTGGCGATGACGGGCACGCCCCACAGCCCCAGGCTGGCGATGCCGAAGGCCGCGACGATGGCCGCCACCACCAGGCGGGTGACGTTCGAGTTGCGCTCGCCGCGAGTGGTGGTCGTGTCTCCGCTCATGGAGTCGTCCAGTAGCCCTGGGGCGCAGGCTGGCTGTGGTCCTCGGTGTCGACCTTGATGCCGCCGACGTCGATGGACTGGTCATGGGGCGGTGGGCGCAGCCACAGTTGGGGCAGGCCGCCGCTCTGCCCGGGGTTGCGGCCGGTGTTGTCGCCCAGGTCGATCGGTTTGGCGACGTACGGCGTCCCCGGGAAGCCGACGGTGTACACGTTGACCCACGGTCCGCTCTTGGACACCTTGCGCAGGTTGTGGATGTCCTCGGGCAGCTGATCGAGGGCGATGTTGATGCGGTCCTTCTTGTCGTTGAGGACCTGGGTCACCTCGATGAGGTCCGAGAGGGTCTTGTCGAGCGTGCCCTGATTGCGCTCGATCAGCGGAGCCAGATGGTCGGACAGGCCCTTCACGCCGTCGATGAGCGACGTCAGCTGCTGGCGGCGGGCGGCGAGGGAATCGAGGGCGGCGGCCATGCCGTCGAGGCTGGTTCCGAGAGCATCGCGCCGCTGGTCGACGGCCTTGGACAGTTGGTCGCTCGCGGCGATCAGGCGGTCGATGTCGGCCTTGCGCCCGGCCAGGTTCGTCGACAGCGAGCTCAGGCCGCGGATGAGCCGGCCCACGTCCTCGGACCGGCCGGCCATCACCTTGTCGAACTCCTGCATGACGCTGTTGACGGCGGCCACGTCGGTGCGCTGCACCGAACCCCGGAAGGCGGTGATGACCTGGTCGACGTCGGTGGCCGGCTTGGTGCGCGTCTCGGGGACGACAGCGCCGGCGGCGATGTCGGGGCCCGTGCCGGGATCGGCGATGTCGATGAACTTCTTGCCGAGCAGCGTGCGTAGGCGGACCGACGCGCTGATCCCCTGCGAGAGCTTCACGCCCTTGTTGATCTGCAGCGCCATCATGATCGAGTGGGGCTGGCGCTTGATCGAGCTGACCTTGCCCACGTCGATTCCTGCCACCCGCACCGGGTCGCCGGGGCCGACGTCGCTGGCGTCGCTGAACTCGGCCTTGATCGAGTAGCTGCGGTGGAAGATCTTCATGCCGCCGATGACGTAGGCACCGGCGATGAGAGCGATGGTGATGGCGAGCCCGACGAATGCGGTGCGGTGCAGGTTGCGCTCGGTCATCGGCTACCGCCGCTCACTTCTTGGTCCCCGTGAGCGGCGCCAACAACGTGCCGAGGCCCGGGCTCTGAGGCTGGCCGTCGCGCCCGGACCCGGGCGGCGGGTTCACGGCCACGATGCCGCCGTCGGCGGTGGGAAGCGGCGGGACAGGCGCGCGCGGCGAGCCGAGCATCGGATCGCCGCCCTTGGGATCGTCGGGGCCGATGTTGTTGTAGTCGGGGCCGACGCGCGGCTCGGCGAAGTACGCGTCGATGATGCCCGCCCCGCGAACGTAGGCGTTGATCCAGTCGCCACTGCTGGTGAAGCGGATCATCCCCGAGGTCGTCCACGGCAGGGTCTGCAGGGCCTTGGCCAGGACGCCCTTGTCGGCCACGATGCGGTCGAGGACGGTGCGAGTGTCGCCGAAGACGCCGTCGAGGTAGCCCTCGTTGGCGGTGAGGACCTTGGTGAGGGACGCCGTGAACTCGCCGGTCTTGCCGGCGGCGTCGCCCAGGTCGTTGGCCCGCTGGGCGAGCGTCTGCGACGTGCCCGCCAACGAATCGAGGAGCTGGCGCACCTGGACGTCGTGGCCGGCGATGCCCTCGAGGAGCGTGGCGTACTCGGTGATGCTCTTGGAGATGACGTCGGCCCGGCCGGCCAGGGTGTCGACGAGCTGGGCCGAGTTGCCGATGGCCATGTTCAGTTCGTCCTCCCGCCCGTGCATGGCCGATGCGACCGTCGTCATGAGGTCGTTGAGGCGGTTGGTGTCGAGCCGGGCGAGCAGGGGCTCGGTGTTGTTCAGCAGCTCGGACAGGTCGGCGGCGTTCTGCGTGCGGTCGGAGCCCAAGGTGGCGCCGTTCTTCAGCACGGGCCCGGCGAGGGTGGCGCCGTCAGGCGGCACCGCCTCCACGAAGCGCTGACCGAGCAGGTTCTTCCAGTGCAGCTCGAACCTCGAGTCGGCGGGCAGCTTGTAGGCGCTGTCGACGCGCATGGCGACGACGGCCTGTCCCCGCTGGACCTCCATGGTGGCCACCTTGCCGACGCGCACACCGGCCAGCCGGACCTCGTCGCCCTTCACCAGCCCGGTGGCGTCGGTGAAGGAGGCCTTGATCCCGTAGGTCTTGTGGAAGGCACCAGCCGGCCCTCGGAGCTGGCCGATCTGGTTGCCCAGCCAGACCAGGCACAGGAAGCTGGCGATCACGAAGGCGACCAGCTTGACGAGGGTGCCTCTCACTTCCCTCCTCCAGTGAGGCCGTTGAGGAGGGTGTCGAGGCCGGTGTCGCTCGCGGCCTGCTGCTTCGGCGGCGAGAGGGGAATGGGGATGTTCTTGTTCGGCATCCCCTTCATCTCGATGTCGGGGGTGACACCGTTGCCGCCGTTGTAGTCGCCGTACTGGCCGGGGGCGTCGTAGATCGTGCCCCAGTTGAGGATGAAGGTGTTGGTGACGCGGGTCTGGATCCACCCGCTGCTCATGATGTTGGCCGTGCCCCGCAGGTTGTACCGAACGCTCTTGGCGAACTTGGCGATCCGGCCGGGCTGCTCGTCGGTCAGGGCGACCACGTCCACCATGTCGGGGATGATGCGACCGAGGCGCGCCGGACTGTTGGAGAGGAGGTCGGCGGCCTTCTCGGCCAGCTGGGCGTTCTGCTGGAGCAACGGGCCGAGGGACGGCTCGTTCTTGGCCAGCACGGCGGCGACCTTGCCGAGGTCGTCAGCCGCCGTTGCCAAGTCTTGCCCGCGCTCGGCGAAGGTCCCGGCCACGCCCGGGACGGTCGTCAGCAGCGTCTTGAGGTCGCCGCCGCGGTTGGCGAACTCCTGCATGATCGCCGTCCAGCCGTCGGTGAGCCGGCGCAGGTCGGTGCCCCCTCCTGCCAGGCCCTGGCTGATCGACGCCAGGGTGGCGCCGAAGCGGGGCGGGTCGAGGGCCTGGAGGAGGGGCGTCACCTCGTCGTAGACCTGCTGGACCTCGACGGGGTCCTCGGTGTGGGAGCGGGCGATGTGGTCGCCGTTCTGCAGCTGGGGCTGGCCGGGGACCGCGGGATCGAGCTGGACGAACTTGTCGCCGAAGAGCGTCTTGGGCACGAGCACGGCGTGGGTGTCGCGCGCAACCGCCGTGCCCGGGTCGAGCTTCAGCGTGTACACGGCCGAGAATGTCTTGCGATCGACCTGGACGTCGCCGATGGTGCCCACCGGAAAGTCCCGCACCCGCACCTCGTAGCCAGGGCGTACATTGAGCCCGGCCCGGCCGAAGTCGGCGGTCACGACCATCTTCTTCGCGGGCGTGCGCAGGACGCGAGCACCGGTGACGAGGAGGGCGGCCGTGAGCAGGGCTGCGATGACCCTGCCGAGCACTGCGGGCGCCAGCCGTGTGTCCACCGGCTATCCCGAGAACCGAACCGACGTCCCGCCGCCCCAGAACATCATGGACAGGATGAAGTTGACGAGGAAGATCAGCGTCACCGACAGGCGCACCGACCGGCCGACTGCCCGACCGACGCCCTCGGGTCCCCCCGACGCGTAGAAGCCGTACGTGCAGTGAATGAACGTGACGAGAGTGATGAAGATGATGATCTTCACCACGCTGTAGAAGACGTCGAGTCGCTGCAGGTACAGGTTGAAGTACTCGTTGTACGTGCCGGCCGGGACGTGGAAGAAGGCGACGGACGTGAACTTGGTGGTGAGCAGCTGGATGTAGAGCCCGATCACGTACAGCGGAAGCACGACAATCATCGAGGCGATCAAACGGGTCGACACCAAGTAGCGCATCGACGGGAGCCCCATGACCTCGAGGGCGTCGATCTCGTTGGAGATGCGCATGGCCCCGAGCTCCGCCGTGAACTGGGCACCGATCTGGGCGGCGAAGATGACGCCTGCGATGAGCGGCGCGATCTCGCGGATGCTGGCGTAGGCGGACACGAAGCCCACCAGGTCCTGGGCACCGATCAGCTCGAGGCCCTTCGTTCCCTCGAGACTGGTCTGGATCCCGACGACGGCGGTCATGACCACGATGACGATCACCGCGCCGGCGCCCACCACGTAGGCGCCTGCGCCCACGGCCACGTCGCTGATGTGGTTGGCGATGACCGAGCGGTACTTCAGCGAGGCGGGAAGGTTGAGGATGGCCCGCCCCGACAGGCGGCCGATCCGTCCTGCGATCCGGAAGGGTTGGATGACGGGGGAGAGGGCCTCGCTGAGGGTCTCGGCGTTCAGGGGAAGGGCCACAGCGCTACCTGATGGCGTCCGGGACGAACGAGAAGTAGGCGTAGGTCATGATCAGGTTGACCACGACCAGGGCGACCAGGGTGAGCACGACGCCCCGGTTGACGGCCATGCCGACGCCCGCCGGCCCCGACTTGGCGTAGAGGCCCTTCCATGCCGAGATCGACGCGGCCACGATCCCGAACACGAAGCCCTTGGTAAGGGCAAGGTAGAGGTCGGGCATGCGGGCCAGGGTGTTGAAGCCCTGGAAGTAGGCGCCGGAGTTCGTCCCCTTGAGGACGACGGCATAGAGGTAGCCGCCCAGGATCCCGCCCACGATGACGATCGCCGTCATCAGCAGGGTCGCCAATGCGGCGGCGATGACGCGGGGCACGACGAGGTCCTTGATGGGATCGACCGACATCACCTTCATGGCGTCGATCTCGTCCCGCACCTTGCGGGCGCCCAGGTCGGCGGTGATCGCCGTGCCTCCCGCGGCCGCCATCATGAAGGTGGTGCCGAGGGGACCGATCTCACGCACGATCGCGAGCACCATCGCCGCGCCCTGCGCCGAGTCGGCCCCGAACTGGCGGGTGATGTTGTACACCTCCAGGCCGATGACCAAGCCGAAGGAGAGCGTCAGCAGCAGAGCGGGAAGGAGCGACACCGACGCGATGAACCACGTCTGGCGGGCGATCTCCTTGAGCTTGAACGGCGGCCGGGGGATGCGGACGACCACGTCCGCCAGCAACGCATAGAACTTGCCCGTTTCATCGAGGAAGGTGTTCGCCTTCCCGCGCGCAACCTGGAGCGCCACCTTGGCC
>Ga0209059_1001159_pt1 | contig 12092 bp, 10 predicted proteins | sample GraSoiAngelo_151_FD_186165 | JGI IMG/M metagenome (GOLD analysis project Ga0209059, IMG submission 186165) | Grasslands soil microbial communities from the Angelo Coastal Reserve, California, USA - 14_1009_12_20cm (SPAdes) (version 2) | ecosystem: Environmental > Terrestrial > Soil > Grasslands ...
ATCAGCGCGCCATGTCGCGCCGCCCGTCTCATCGCATCAACCATGTGTCCGCCTTTCCCACTATCTCGCTCCCGAACATACGCGTGAAGATACGCAATCGCCGATCCGCGTATCCCGCCGCCCCACAATGGTCACATGCGTTCACAGGGGTCACATGCGTTCACAGGCGGTCAATTCGCCGCGCCGGTGCCGGGGCCGCCGCAGCCTCGCAGAAACAGCTCGACCGTATCGTCGATCCACCCGCGCAATGCCGCCGCGGTCAACGGCGCCCCCAGTCCGAGCGCCCGCCGCTGCGGCCCGGTGACGACCATCAGGATGAATTGCTCGGCGGCGAAGCGCGGATCGACCCCTCGCATCTCGCCGTTCGCGATGCGGGTTTCGAGGTGCCGCGCGATGCGCTCGACCCCCGCCGCCGCCCCCAATTCGTGCAGCACATGCGCCAGCTTCGGAAACCGGCGCGCCTCGGTGATGACCATGCGGTGCAGCGCCAGCGCCTCCGGCGTCAGCGCCACCTTGAGCATGTGCTCCGCCGCCTGCCGCAATCCATCGGCGAGGTCGGCGCCCTCGAGCAGCGCCGTGTCGAAGGACGGGGTCCAGCGCTCGATGAGCCGCCGCACGACCGCCTCGAACAGCATCTCCTTGCCGGTAAAGCGGTGATAGAACGTGCGCTTCGAGATGCCGGCGCGCTTGGCGATCCCTTCGATGCTGGTCGCGCCAAAGCCGTCGCTCAGGAACAGCGCCGTCGCGACATCGAGGATGCGGTCCGAGAGCTGCGCGGATTCCTGACGTGACGGGCGGCCGCCATGGCCGCGCGGCGAACCTCGGGGGCCCGGTTCGGATTGCAGCGACATCGCGGCAAAGCTTAACGGCCCGCGCCGCAAACGCAAAGCGACCGCAATCCCCTCACCCTGTCCCGTTTTGATCCTCCCCTGCGCAGCGGGGGAGGGGGACCATGCGGAGCCTGGTGGAGGGGGCGTGCGCCGGGGTGAGGGGAGCCCGCCGGCGCGTTGCGGCTGGCGCAACCCGGCGGTTCGACGCAAGATCGCGGTTTCGATCCCATTGGAGGGGCGCGGGCGGCCATGAACATCGACTTGTCGGGCAAGCGGGCGGTCATCTGCGGCGGCAGCCGCGGCATCGGGCGGGCGATCGCGCTGGCCTGCGCCGAGGCGGGGGCGGCCGTGTCGATCTGCGCCCGCGGCGCCGAAGCGCTCGACAAGACGCGCCGCGACATCGCCGCCCACGGGCCTAAGGCGCATGCCGCTTCCTGCGACCTCGCCGACAAGGATCAGATCGCGCGGTATATCGCCGACGCGGCGGAAGCGCTCGGCGGTATCGACATCCTCGTCAACAACGCCTCCGCCTTCGCGACGACCGATGACGAAGCTGGCTGGGGCGGCAGCATCGCTGTCGATCTGATGGCGACCGTGCGCGCGACCTTGGCGGCGACGCCCTTCCTCGAGCAATCGGGCGCCGGCGCGGTCCTCAACATCTCGTCGATCTCGGCCTTCCACCCCTCGGTGCGCACGACGCCTTACGGCGTCGCCAAGGCAGCGGTCGTGCAATACACCCAAAACCGCGCCGCCGCGCTCGCCAAAAAGGGCGTCCGGGTCAACTGCATCTGCCCGGGATCGATCGAGTTTCCCGGCGGCAGCTGGGAGCGGCACAAGGCCAATAACCCCCAGCTGTACAATGCGATCCTGCGCTCGATCCCGTTTGGCCGCCTGGGCCACCCGGAGGAGGTTGCGCGCGTCGCGCTGTTCCTCCTCTCGCCGCTCGCCAACTGGGTCACCGGCCAGACGATCTCGGTGGATGGCGGCCAGCTCCTCGGCAGCTGATCTTCAACGCCACTCGCAGGGCGGGTGAAACCCGCCATTGAAGACCGGACCGGCCGCGGCGGTTTCGCTGCGCTCCGCCCGCCGCACTACGTGGTTGGGGCCGGCGCTGCCCTTCCTTGCCGGCAGATTATGATTATGATTACGATTCAAGCATTTGCACTTTTAGCTTGACAATCCGGATATAATGTGATCAAGTGGCGCACCCTCCGGCAATCCGGATTGAAGGGCTCCTCTTAAAAAATACAAGCTGCAGCCTGCACCGCTCATTTAGGACAGCTCGGCGCGGGCGCAAGCCCGGCGAGGGCGTCTGCCGTTGCCAAAATGCCGATGGTAATTCTGCTGTTTATTGACTGCTTAGACGTGGATGGACCGGGGCAAGCCCGGTCACCGGGGCGGGCTCAGCGGCTGAACCCGGATGGCCGGGCAACAATCGGCAACGCCGCGATGCCGGACGGCGTCAGAGGTCGAGAAAGGCGGTCTCGTTGTCGCCCTGCATGACGATGTCGAACCGGTAGTGCGCCGGGCTGCCGCTCTGGCTGCTCCCCTCGCGCCGGGCCAGCAAGGTGCCGCGCACCTTCGGGTCCTCGATCGACGACAACAGCGGGTCGGCCGCGTTGGCCGGCTCGCCGTCGAAATAGATCCGCGTGTGCAGATGAATGAGCAGCCCGCGCGACAATAGCAGCACGTTTATATGCGGCGCCTGCAGGCTGTTGCCGCGCCCCGGCACCGGGCCCGGCTTCACCGTCGTAAATCGAAAACGCCCCTCGGCATCGGTTGCGACCCGCCCGAAGCCGCGGAAATTGGGGTCGAGCGGCTTGTCGGTCTGAGGGTCCTCGGGATGCGCGTAGCGGCCGGCGGCATTCGCCTGCCAGATCTCGACGACCGCATCCGGCACCGGCGCCCCGTCGCCATCAAGGACGCGCCCCTCGATGACGATGCGCTCTCCCTGCGGGTGGCCGCGCGTCAGGTCATTCCATTCCGGGCGGTCGAGCCCGAGCGAAAAAAACGGCCCGACCGTCTGCGACGGTGTCGGGATCAGCTTCGCGGCCATGACGCGCCTCACGCCGGGTCGAGCGGCGTCGCATGCCGGCCGCGCAACACCATGTCCCAGCGATAGCCGAGCGCCCATTCCGGCTCGCTGAGCGCGGGGTCGTATTGCGCGATCAGCCGCTCGCGAGCTTGCGCATCGGCGGTGCTCTGGAAGATCGGGTCATACGCCAGGAGCGGGTCGCCCGGGAAATACATCTGCGTGTTGAGCCGCGTCACAAAGGCCGGGCCGAACACGGCGAGGTGGATATGCGCCGGCCGCCACGCATTCGGGCTGTTGCGCCAGGGATAGGCGCCGGGCTTGATCGTCAGAAAGCGGTACTCGCCCGCGGTATTTGTGACGGCCTGCCCCGCGCCGGTGAAATTGGGGTCGAGCGGCGCGTCGTGCTGGTCGACCGGATGATGGTAGCGCCCGGCTGAGTTGCATTGCCACAGCTCAACCAAAGTGCCCGCCACCGGCCGCCCGTCCTCGTCAAGGACGCGGCCCGCCAGGATCATGCGCTCGCCCAATGGCGCGCCCTTGTGCTGCCGCGTCAGATCGGTGCTGTCGGGCCCGGCCCAGCCGTCCTCGAACACCGGCCCTGTCGTTTCGGACAGCGTGTGCTCGAGGCGGAGCGGCGCCCGTTTCGGCGCGCGCTTTTGGGTGCTGGCGTAATCGGGGTAGAGCACCGGCGGCTGCGTCCCGGGGCGCGGCCTTGCATAGGGGAGGGGCTCGCTGGCCATGGCCTGTCCTCGTGATCGGGTTCCGCAGCGTGATCCGCCGCCGCGCCGCCGGTCAAGAGGGGCGGCGACTTTCCTGCCGTGTCCCAATCAGGCAAATTCGTCGGCTCCCAACGCATTCGACAGGAGACGAGGCATGGCATTGCGCAAATTCATCATCGACCGGGACATCCCGGCGGTCGGCAGCCTGGAGCGCGAGCAATTGCAGGGCGCCGCGGCAAAATCGAACGGCGTGCTGCGCGATTTGGGCCCCGACATCCAATGGGTCGAGGCTTTCGCCGGGACGACGGTTTAGGAATTACCGCTCGACCCAGGCGATGCGCAGGATGTTGGTCGAGCCCGGGGTCCCGAACGGCACGCCGGCGGTGATGACGACGCGCTGCCCGGGCCCGGCGATCTCCTCGCGCTGCGCCGTGCGCACCGCTTTCTGCACCATCTCGGCAAAGCTCGTAATGTCGGCGAGGTGCACGCAATGCGCGCCCCACAACAAGGCGAGGCGGCGCGCCGTGGCGATATTCGGCGTCAATGCCAGGATCGGCGCCGCCGGCCGCTCGCGCGCCGCCCGCAATGCCGTCGCGCCCGAGCTGGTGAACGACACGATCGCGGCCGCCCCGATCGTCGCCGCGACCTGGCACGCCGCCGCGCTGATCGCATCGCGATCGGTGTGCTCGGGCGCGAGGCGGCCGGCTTCGAGCGTCGAAAAATAGAGCGGGTCTTCCTGCACGCGGCGCGCGATGCGGTCCATCATCGCGGTCGCCTCGATCGGGTATTGCCCGACCGCGGTCTCCGCCGACAGCATGACCGCGTCCGCGCCTTCGTAGACCGCGGTCGCGACATCCGAGGCCTCGGCCCGCGTTGGGGTCGGCGCGGTGATCATCGATTCCAGCATCTGCGTCGCGACGATGACCGGTTTTCCGGCGAGGCGGCAGGCATGGATGATCTGCTTCTGCACGCTCGGCACATCCTCGGGCGGCATCTCGACGCCGAGATCGCCGCGCGCCACCATCAGGGCGTCGGCGAGGTCGATGATTTCGTCGAGGCGGCGGATCGCGGCCGGCTTTTCGAGCTTGACCATGAGCCCGGCGGCATTGCCGATCAGCTTGCGCCCCTCGGCGACGTCCTCCGGCCGCTGCACAAAGGACAGCGCGACCCAATCGGCGCCTTGTCCCAGAGCGAAGGACAGATCGGCGCGGTCCTTCTCGGTCATCGCCGAGATCGGCAACACCGCGCCCGGCACATTGACGCCTTTGTGGTCCGACAGCGTGCCGCCGACGAGGCATTCGGTGTCGGCGAAATCGGCGCCGCAATCGATGACGCGCAGCCGCACCTTGCCGTCGTCGAGCAGTAATTCGGTGCCGGGATGCAACGCCTCGAACACTTCGGGATGCGGCAGGGGCGCGCGGCTCGTGTCGCCGGGCTTTGTGTCGAGGTCGAGACGGAAATGGCACCCCGCCGGCAGCTCCGCTTTGCCGCCGGCAAAATTGCCGAGCCGCAATTTCGGCCCCTGCAGATCGGCGAGGATGCCGATCGGCCGTCCGACCTCGGCTTCGACCGCGCGGATCTCCTCAAATCGCGCGCGGTGCTCGTCATGTGTGCCGTGGCTGAAATTGAGGCGGAACACATCGACGCCTGCGTCGAACAGCGCGCGCAGCCGCTCGCTTCCCGCGCTCGCGGGCCCGATTGTCGCGACGATCTTGGCGCTGCGCATCCGGCGCAGCGGCTTGTTGCGGCCGCGCCGGCGCTCGGCCGTGCTGTTAGCGGTCGAGGATGAGGATGGCGCGGAAATCATTGACATTCGTCAGGGTCGGGCCGGTCACGACAAGATCGCCGAGCGCGGCAAAAAAGCCGTAGGAATCATTCCCGGCGAGCGCCTCTTTGATGGCGGTGCCACGCGAGGCGGCGCGGGCGACGGTGTTCGGGTAAACAATCGCGCCGGCATTGTCCTCGGTTCCGTCGATCCCGTCAGTGTCGCAGGCGAGCGCATAGATGCCGCCGCTGCCCCCGGGGTCTTTGGCGGGATCTTTGGCCAGCGCGGCGGCGAGCGCCAGCAGGAATTCGCTGTTGCGCCCCCCGCGCCCCTTGCCCTGGACCGTGACGGTGGTCTCGCCGCCCGACAATAAGACCGCCGGCGGTGTGACAATTTCGTGGCCGACGCGGAACTGCCCGGCGCGCAATTGCACCGCGATTGCCGCATGCATCGCCGCGACATCGCGCGCCTCGCCCTCGACGCGGTCGCTCAGCACGATCGGCGTGATGTGGCGCGCGAGGGCGGCTTCCGCAGCCGCGGCAAGCGCCCGCTGCGGGCTCGCGATCAGCTCAAAGCGCGTGTTCGCGAAGACCGGGTCGCCGGGTTTCGGCGTCTCGTCGCGCGCCTCGGCGAGATGTGCGATGACGGCTTTTGGTTCGGTGATGCCGTATTTCGCGAGGACGGCGCGGGCATCGGCAAAGGTGGTCGGATCGGGCACGGTCGGGCCCGAGGCGATGACAGCAGGGTCGTCGCCGGGCACATCCGAGATCGCCAATGTGACGACGCGCGCCGGCGCCGCCGCGGCGGCGAGCCGCCCGCCCTTGATCGCCGAGAGGTGTTTTCTGACCGTGTTGATCTCGCCGATCGTCGCGCCCGAGCGCAGCAAGGCCTGCGTCATCCCCTGCTTGTCGCCAAGCGTCAGCCCCGATGCCGGCAAGGTCAGCAACGCGGAGCCGCCGCCCGAGACAAGGCAGACGAGCTGGTCTTCCGGTCCAAGCCCCTGCGCGAGCGCCAAAATGTCGCGGGCGGCCTGCTCCCCCGCCGCATCGGGCACGGGGTGGCTCGCTTCGACAATGCGGATGCGCTCGCAGGGGACGCCATGGCCATGCCGGGTCACGACAAGGCCTTCGAGCGGCGCCGCCTGTGTGTTGGTGGGCCACGCCTTCTCGAAGGCTTGCGCCATCGCCGCCGAGGCCTTGCCCGCGCCCATGACGACCGTGCGCCCCGCGACCGGCTCCGGTAGATAGGGCAGGATTGCGCGTGCCGGATCGGCGGCGGCGAGCGCTGCGTCAAACAGAACGCGCAGCAGGTCGCGGGCGGCATTGTCCCGGTCAGAATTTGAAGCCGCGCTCAACGCCGCCGGCTCGCTGATCGATTTGGGCTTGCCATCTGCGGCGCCATTTCATATCGAGCCCGCCGGAAAAACCAGTGTATTACATCGGATAAGGCGCTGGCGGTCGCGATCCGCTAGTCTGCGGCGCGATACTCGGGTCACAGGGCGGCAAAAAGGAGATCGGTGGTGAGGCTGTTTGGCCGGCGGAGCGCCGCGTGTGCGGCATCGCTGGCGCTCTGCATGGTTGTTGCGGCGCCGCTCGGCGCGCAGCCACAGGAACCGGCCCGGACGCAGGCGCCGCAAGGCAACGGCGCGCCACAACCGGAGAGAAAGCCGCCGGTTCCCGCCGAAGCCGCTCAGCCGCAACCCTCGGAAAAGCCGCCCGCCGGTGCAGAGACAGCGCCGCCGAAGACACATGATGCCAATGCCGCGCCGGCCGCGGAGCCGTCCGAGAATGGCCGCGCCGATAATGCGAAGGCGCGGGCCCCGGAGTCGCCGTTTGCCGAAGTCTTCTCGCAATTGGCCGGTCGGCTCGTCGGTGTCGTCGTCAACGTCTCGACGCAGATGGCGCACCCGCAGGCCAAGATGGCGCAGGACGCGCCGCAAGGATCGCCCGGTTCACAAACTCCGCCCGGCATCCCCGGCGCGCCGCTCGACGACTTCTTCCGCGATTTCTTCGGCGAGAAGGGCGCGCCCGGCAATTCCGGAGCTCCGCGCGCGGCCTCGCTTGGCTCGGGCTTTATTATCGACCCCGCGGGTCTCATCGTCACAAACAACCACGTGATCGCCAACGCCGAGCAGGTCACTGTGACATTCTCCGACGACACGACGTTGCAGGCGCAAATCATCGGCCGGGACGCTGTCACCGATCTCGCTTTGCTGAAGGTCAATGCGAAAGGGCCGCTCCCGGCTGCAAATTGGGGCGACTCGGCGCAGGCCCGGGTCGGCGATTGGGTACTGGCGATCGGCAACCCGTTCGGGCTCGGCGGCTCGGTCACCGCCGGCATCATCTCGGCGACGGCGCGCGACATCCATTCCGGGCCGTATGACGATTATCTGCAGACCGACGCCTCGATAAACCGCGGCAATTCCGGCGGGCCGATGTTCAACCTCGCCGGCGAGGTCATCGGCATCAACACGGCGATCTATTCGCCCTCGGGCGGCTCGATCGGCATCGGCTTTGCGATCCCATCGGCGATGGCGCAGCCGATCATCGAGCAGCTGAAGGCGACCGGCAAAGTCGAGCGCGGCTGGATCGGCGCCCGCATTCAGCCGGTCACCGACGAGATCGCCGAGAGCCTCGGCCTCGAGAAAAACCGCGGCGCGATGATCGCGGCCGTCGATTGGGCGAGCCCGGCGGAAAAGGCGAAATTGCAGCCGGGCGACCTCATCCTGAGCTACGACGGCAAGCCGATCGAGCGCAGCCGGCAATTGCCCCGCCTTGTCGCCGACACGCCACCCGACAAGCAGGTCAAATTGACGATCTGGCGCGACGGCAAGGAGCGCGAGGTGGAGCTCAAGGTCATCGCGCTCAATCCGAACCGGCCGGCGCCGCCGCCGCCCGATCCGGAAAAGCCGAAATCGCCGCCCTCGGTCGAGGCGTTGGGGGTGAAGCTCGCCAAATTGACGCCGGATCTGCGCAAGCAATTCTCGCTGTCGGACGGCGCGAAAGGCGCCGTCATCATCGAGGTGCCGCAGAACAGCCCCGCCGCGAACCAGGGGCTGCGCGCCGGCGATCTCCTCGTCGCGGTCGGCCGCTCGGCGGTGGCGAACCCCGAGGACGTGCCGCAGCTCATCGCCGGCGCGAGAAAGAATGGCCACCGCAATGTGCTCGTCCGGGTCGAGCGCGAGGGCAGCAGCCGCTTCGTCGCCCTCCCGGTCGAAACCGGCTGAGGTCGCCGGGGGCCGCGGGCGTCCCGCCCGCATTGGTCAACGCTATACGGACGGCCCCTCACCCGGGGTGAGGGGGATTCTCCGCGCCCGCCGCCGGCGGAATGATCGCCGCCGCGCCCCCGTTCTGTCTGTGCCTCGACCCCAGCCGCAGCGAGAGATGTCCCCCGTGCGTCTCACCATCTTGATGCCCTGCCTCGACGAAGCGCGCACCTTGGCGGCCTGCATCAAGAAGGCGCAGAACTATCTCGCGCGGACGCGAATTACGGGCGAGATCATCGTCGCCGACAATGGCAGCACCGATGGTTCACGCGACGTTGCGCAGGCGCTCGGTGCTCGTGTCGTGACCGTGGCGGCAAAGGGCTACGGCAACGCGTTGCAGGCCGGCATCGCGGCGGCCCGCGGCACCTACGTCATCATGGGCGATGCCGACGACAGCTATGATTTCCTCGAGCTCGACGCTTTCCTGCGCCGGCTCGACGAGGGTTGCGACCTCGTGATCGGCAATCGCTTCGCCGGCGGCATCGAGCCGGGCGCTATGCCGGCTTTGCACCGCTATCTCGGCAACCCGGTGCTGAGCTTTCTCGGCCGCCGGCTCTTCGACGCGCCGGTGCATGACCTCTATTGTGGCCTGCGCGGCTTCCGGCGCGACGCGATCCTGTCGCTCGGGCTGACTGCGCCGGGGATGGAGTTTGCGCTGGAGATGATCGTCAAGGCGGCGCTCCGCGGCTTGTCGATCGCCGAGGTGCCGACGACGCTGTCGCCCGACGGCCGCGATCGGGCGCCGCATCTGCGCAGCTTTCGCGACGGCTGGCGCAGCCTGCGCTTCTACCTGCTCCTGTGCCCGCGCTGGCTGTTTCTCTATCCCGGCATCCTGCTCGCCGCGTGCGGCGGCTTCGCCTCGACCGTGCTGATGATCTCCGATGTGGCGATCGGCAACATTGTCTTCGCGCATCATTCGCTGATCCTGACCGCCGCGATGACCAATATCGGGGTGCAATCCGTGCTGTTCTGGGCGTTTGCCCGAATCGTCGGCGAGCATGCCGGCCTGCTGCCCGTCGACCCGGCGTTCAACGCGTTTCGCCGCCTCTTCACCCTCGAACGCGTGCTGCCGGTCGGCATCGCGCTTGTCGTGTTCGGGGTCGCGGCCGCTCTTTACGCGCTGATCTCGTGGTACGAATTGTCGTTTGGCGAAATCCAGGGCGACACCCTGACCCGCATCGTCTGCAGCGCGAGTTTTATGGCGGTGCTCGGCTTCCAGCTGATCTTTGCGTCCTTCTTCATCTGTCTGTTGGACCAGGTGCCGGAACCGGCTGCGCGCAAATTCGCAGCGCGCCCTATCGCTTCCGCGACGGCAGAGCCCTAAACGGGTGGAGCACAGGAAACCCGATTGCGAGCTGGAACAAGGGCGCAGCAGCGGCTCGCGAATTAACGCCCAGTACAATACCGCCGCGCCGGACAGCCTGCCGGCTCGCATCGCGCAATATCAGCGCCGCAAGATGTTCCGTGCCTTCATGGCGTTTGCCGCGGCGCGGCCGCAGGACACGATCCTCGATGTCGGTGTCACGAGCGACCGCAGCTACGATCATTCCAATTATTTTGCCGCTTGGTATCCGCACAAAGCGGCCATCACGGCTGTTGGGCTCGACGATGCGTCCTTTCTGAGCACGGTGTACCCGGGCTTGCGCTTTATCCGCGCCGATGGCCGCGATCTGCCGTTTGGCGATGCGTCGTTTGACTATGTCCATTCGAGCGCCGTCATCGAGCATGTCGGCGACCGGGGAAAGCAGATGCGTTTCCTGAGCGAGGTTTGGCGCGTCGCGCGCAAGGGCATCTTTGTCACGACACCGAACCGCTGGTTCCCGGTCGAGTTTCACACCGTCTTGCCGCTGCTGCACTGGTTGCCGCCGCGGCTCTATCGCAGCATGCTCGCGAGGCTCGGTCGGGAGTTCTTCGCCCGCGAAGACAATCTCAACCTCTTGTCGCGCAGCGATCTGGCGCAGCTTGCGGCGGGCGCCGGCATTGCCAGCGCGAAGATCGGCACGGTTGCTTTGGCTGGATGGCCGACAAACCTGCTGCTCAGCGTGCGAAAATCGGCGATCTCAGCGTGAGGGTGCCGATCCGTCACATGGCCGCGCTCGGCGCTCTCGCCGTTCTCGGTTTTCTCTGGCTCGGACGCGGTCTGCCCGATACCGCGTGGCTCGCGAGCGACTCGGCGAGCTACTTCGACTTTTCGCCGGTGCGCCCGCACGGCTATGCCGCGTTCCTCGCGGCCTATCGTCGGTTGTTCGACGATTTCGCTCATTTGCCGGCGGTGCAGCTCGGCTGCTATGTCGCCGCAGTGTGGCTGCTCGCCATCGGGATCGCGTTGCGCACCCAAAACTTCATCGCCGCCGCGACAACCTTGATCGTCGCGTTGTGGCTGACCGACACCACAGGCTTTCCGTATGTGCTGAGCGACAGCCTCTACGCCGCGCTGCTGATTGCTGCAGCCGCCTGCTTCCTGTTTTACGCCGAGACCGGCCACGCCGGCGCCCTGTTGGCGGCGAGCGCCGGGATCGGCGCCGCGCTGACCTTCCGCACGATCGGCCTCGCGCTGTTGCCCGCTTTCCTGATCGCCGCCTTTATCCCGTCTCTGACGCGGCGCCGGCATCCTCTGATGACGGCCGCGCTGATCCTGCTGCCGATCGCCGGTTTTTATGGCGCTGCCGCCGCCAGTCAGTTGGCGCACAATCACCGCTTCGTGTTGGGCAGCTGGGGCGGTATGGACATTCTCGGGAAGGTGCCGCTGCTGTCGCGGCCGGTGCCGCCGGATTCGCCATACGCGCGCCTCAACGGCATCGTCGATGCGATGCAGCCGGCGCGCGCGCTGTTGGCGCGCCTCGATCCGCTGCTGGAAGCGCTCGCCGCACGGCAATATTACGAGCATTTGCGCTGGGATGTCGTCCGCCCGGCTCTGAAGGACAGCTGGCCCGACTGGCGCGATGCCGACGAGTACGGGCGTGGGCAGCTCGCCGCCCGCATCGCGGCTGCTTACGCGGCGCAAGACCCGGTCGGGCTGTTGCATCGCACCGCGATCGATCTCCTCGGGTTATGGGCCATGCCGCGCTGGCTGACCGAGGGCGAGCAGGAGGCGATGCAAGCCGAGCTCGACAATATCGGAGGGCTGCCGTTTCTCGCCGACGCGGCGCCCCCGACTGATGTGGCGACTGACGCCGCGGCCCAAGCCGCGCTCGGCTATTACAAAATCGTGCCGGACCCGACCGACGCCGTGCAGGTCATCGGCTTTCGGATCGTCGTCATCGTCTTTTGGATGTTCTCGCTCGGCTTTGTCGTGCTGCTCGCCGCAAGACCATCGCTAAAGGCATGGCAAGTCGCGCCGGACCTGCTGCTGATCCTTCTCGCGGTTCACGCAGTCTATCTCGGCACCGCGCTGATGGAGGGCGTGCATGAGCGCTACATCATGCCGACCTGGCCGCTGCTCGTCGCCGCCCCGATCCTCGCGCTCGGCCTGCTCTTC
>Ga0209059_1001160_pt1 | contig 12084 bp, 13 predicted proteins | sample GraSoiAngelo_151_FD_186165 | JGI IMG/M metagenome (GOLD analysis project Ga0209059, IMG submission 186165) | Grasslands soil microbial communities from the Angelo Coastal Reserve, California, USA - 14_1009_12_20cm (SPAdes) (version 2) | ecosystem: Environmental > Terrestrial > Soil > Grasslands ...
CGTAATGTTGGGACCTCTTTTCTGTCCGTCAGTCCTGAATATAATTATTCTTAGAGCGAATGCTCCATTCGTCCGCTATGCCTGCGATTGAAATTCTTGGTCTGGAAAAAATCTACAAGGTCGGCTTCTGGCGCAAGCAGACCCGGCGAGCGCTACATCCCCTGCATCTCACCGTGGAGAATGGCGAAATCTTTGGGTTCCTGGGGCCCAATGGCGCTGGCAAAACTACGACCTTGAAAATGTTAATGGGCCTGGTCTTCCCGACCGCCGGAACGGCTCGCATTCTCGACCGCGACTGGACCGAACCGGAAGTGAAAGCGCAAATCGGCTTCCTGCCCGAACAGCCCTACTTCTACGACTATCTGACCGCCCATGAACTGCTCGACTACTACGGACAATTGTCCGGAGTGCCCACGAAAGACCGTAAGCGCCGCATTGATGAAGTCCTCGCGCGCGTCGGCCTGACGGATGTCAGGGGCGTCCAGTTGCGCAAGTTCTCGAAAGGCATGCTGCAGCGCGCGGGAATCGCTCAAGCCATTCTGCACGATCCCAAGCTCGTGTTCTTTGACGAGCCGATGTCAGGCCTCGATCCCCTGGGGCGCCGCGAAGTTCGCGATCTGATGGAACAGTTGAAGCACGAAGGCAAGACCGTCTTCTTCTCCACTCACATTCTTTCCGACGCGGAGGCCCTCTGCGATCGCGTGGCCATTATTCACAAAGGAGAGCTGCGTGGCGTGGGAGCGGTGGCAGACTTGACCTCCAGTGTGCAGGGCAAAGTGGAAGTGGTGTGGCAGGGCACGCAGGTGCCGGCATCCATGAAGGCACTTGGCGCCGAGTGCCATATCACCGGCGACACGGTTCGCGCCGTCATTGCCGACACCCAGCAGGACGCCGCCATTGACGCGCTTCGCCGCGAGCGTCTCCGCCTCATTGCCATCACTCCGCTGCGAACCTCGCTGGAAGCTTACTTTGTAGAAAAACTGCAGCATTCCCAAACCACAGCTGGAACTACCGTATGAGCGCCCGCATTGTCCATATCGCCTCGAACACGTTTCGCGAAGCGGTTCGCGATCGCGTTCTCTACAACTTGATTGCGTTCGCGCTTCTGCTGTCAGGAGCAGCCATCTTTATCGGTCAGATCTCGATCGAGATTGAGCGCCTTGTGGTCGTGAATCTCGGTCTCACCGCCGTTTCGCTTTTCGGGGTGGTCATCGCCATCTTCATCGGTATCGGGCTGGTTTCGAAAGAAATCGAAAAGCGCACCTTGTACACCGTCCTCTCGCGCCCGGTGCGGCGCTGGGAGTTCATTGTCGGCAAGTTCTTTGGGCTGGCTGGCACATTGGTCGTGAACACGTTTTTCATGGCCATCGGGGTCTTCGCCGCTCTGCTCTATGTGGCACACAAGTTCTCTTCGTCCGACGCCTTTATTCTGGTCGCGTTGTATTTCATCGTTCTTGAATTCTTGATTCTTTGTTCTCTGGCGCTGCTGTTTTCGTCCTTTTCCTCGCCGCTCCTGTCGGCGGTGTTCACCTTCGCCCTTTTCATCATTGGCAGCTTTGCCGACGATCTCCGTGGATTTGCGGCCATGACCCACGGCATCGCCCGCTGGTTCGCCACTGCGGCCGCCTACCTGGTTCCAAACTTTTCCGCGTTGAACGTGATCAGTGCGGTAGCGCATCAGCAGAGCGTTGGCGGCCAAGTGGTGCTGCAGAACTCGTTGTACGCGCTGTTTTACTCAGCGATGGTCTTGAGCGGCGCCGTTCTGATCTTTGAGCGCAGGAACCTGAAATGATGGGGCTGAATGCAACCTGGAGCCGCGCCCGATGACTTCGCGGCGCAGCACAACAACGGTCGCAGCAATCTGCCTGGCAGTGTCGATGGCGGCCAGCGTTCTGCTCTTGCACCGCGTAGACGAGATCCGGCCCCGGGCCAATATCGAGGACGCTCTCTACATCAGTTCTCCGAAAATGGTGAAGCGCGCCAGCCTGGGCTTCGAAGGCCTGATGGCCTGCATCTACTGGACGCGCACTGTGCAGTATTTTGGGGATCGCCACGCCCACGGATCGCGCAGCTATAACGAACTCGCTCCGCTGCTTGAGATCACGACCGCTCTCGATCCCAAGATGATTCCTGCGTACCAGTTTGGCGCGACTTTTCTGGCTCCGGCGCCACCCAACGGGGCTGGTGAACCGCGCCGCGCCATCGAACTGATGAAGTACGGCATCCAGCACAATCCCGACAACTGGCACCTCTATTACGATCTTGGCTTCGTCTATTACACCGAACTGAAGGACTACAAAGGGGCCGCAGAGGTGTTCGAGCAGGGCTCGAAGGTGCCGGACGCAAGCCCTTATTTAAAGCTACTGGCCGCCCAGATGGCAGAGCACGCCGCCGATTACGAAACCGCGCGCATGCTGTGGACGGCCACCTACGAATCCAGCAAGGAATCCAATATCCGCCAGAACGCAATCGAACACCTGCGTGCCATCCGCGTCGATGAGGATGTCACGCGTCTGCAGGAGGCGGTCAACCGTTTCGAGCAACTGAATGGTCGCCTTCCCGCCACCATCTGGGAATTGGCAGCCGCCGAACACCTGCGCGGCATTCCGGTCGATCCAGACGGCAATCCGTACGTCCTAAGTCTCGACGGACAGGTTCAGATCGCGAAGCCCGAAGATTTTCCCTTCGTCACCAAGGGACTACCGCCGGACTACAAGCCCTCCGGACTGCCTAAATTTCACGGCAACTCCTGACCGCGCCTTCCTATCTCACTGCTGACGCAATTCTCCGCAAGCACATCCATTCCAGTTCCGCCTCAACTAGACTGATGAATCACGCCGGTTCCATGTACTCCAGCCCCGCGAAATCGCCCAGTGTCGTTGCCGCCGCCAGCCAGTACTGGCGGGATCTGTGCGCCCGCAGCGGCTCCCGCGCTGCCACCATAGGCCTCATCCAGGCGATCTGGAGCTTCGTGCGCAACTCCACCCCGGAGCGGCAACGCCTGCTCTACGGAGATTTTGATTTCGATTGGGAGCATCGCGTGAACACCATGAGCGGAGGCGTTGGCTGGCGAGAGAGGCTCCTCGGGGAACTTCATTCGCTCTATCAGCCGACCGAACCAGGCGCATTTCACGAGATGATGCAAACCCTTCGCGACATAGCCCACCTGGATTTTTCAGAATTCGTGTTCCTGGACCTGGGCTCGGGAAAAGGCCGCACGCTCATGATGGCCTCGGACTACCCTTTTCAGCGCATCATTGGCGTGGAGTTGCTTCCGGCGCTCAACCAAGTTGCGCAAGAGAACCTCGCGCGCTACCAGAATAATTCGCAGAAATGCTTCGCTATCGAATCTGTTTGCGCGGACGCGAGCAGTTTTCCTCTGCCTGAGGCTCCTCTGGTTCTCTACATGTTCAATCCATTCCCAGAGTTGCCGTTAAGGCGCGTATTAGCCCATGTGGTGGAAGGTTCAGGGGGAAATCCCAGGCCGGTGTACGTCCTCTATCACAATCCCGTGCAGGAGCATGTGCTCACAGAAAACCCGCACTTTCACAAAATTGCCCAGCAGCCGCAATACTCAATCTTCCGCGTTGGTTTTTGATCTGTAGACGGAGGAACGTGCGGACGTAAGGACGGCCCTTCGCCTATTCAGTTTTTGCACCGGCGAATCCTCTGTTCTCAGAAGACGAATCCAGCGCCCCCGGTGATTGCGTTGGTGCGCCAGTTATAAAGATTATTGGGATTGAACTGGTTGGCGTTGAATTTGAAGTAGCGGCTCTCGTATGTGCCCTTGGCATACCACTTCCCAAAGATATAGCCCACTCCGCCCCGAACGAAGTACCCATGGTCGAAGTTAGGATTCGGGAGCGGCGATAGTGAGCCCGCGGATCGCCACCGCGGTGAAAATTCTGGCGCACCCTGTGCTTCGACGAAAAGCTTCTTTCCAGGCCCGAACCGGTATCGCAGCACCAGAGGAATCTCGAGCACTTCCATCTTATTGCGCACGAAAAACTGATTGTCCACATTTCCGGTCGGCAGATATATCTTGCGGATTTGCGCATGCACTTCGATGGTCAAATTGCGATACGCAAATCCTGGCCCGGCAAATATGGCGAACTCCTTGGCATGGTTCCCGGTATCGCTGGGCAGCCGGATCTCGCCTCCGGCCACGATGCTGGCCCCACCTTCTTTTTTGTTAGCTTTTAGTACCGTGATCTCGCCGTCAATGCCGACCACCAGCCCGCTCACCGCCGGCAGGGAGCCAAACTTGTCCGATGACTGCCCCACATCGATCCCGAAAGTCCCGCGCTGACAGTACGCTGGAATCGCGACCAATATCACTAAACACAGCAGCACCCCCTGCGTCTTGCCTCGCATCATGCCCTGAAATTCCTCCACTTTGGAAAAAGATTGGCCCGCAGCGCATTTCAAGATCCAGCGGCTTCATCCAAGAATCCTAATTGTAGTGGTGTGATGCGTGACGTGGGGGAATCGTTTTGTGTATCCGATTCGCGGCAAGCAAGATGGTGAGTCAGAATGCGCGCGAATGTTCCACGGAAGCGACGGATCACTCCGTCCGGGAGCAGTACCGTGCTTACGAGCCCTGCTTTTCCAGGCTGATTTCGGCCTTCCTGGCGCTCTCCCTTTCCTTCCGGACGTCACGGGCAACATCCCCAAGCGGCCGCTCCGGATCGGAAACTGGACCAAACTCCCACAGGGGGCGTTCGCCATGCGCCACCGTATAGGTGCCACCACCAACGAGGAAGTGCTCCGAGGCCATGGCCGTCACCTCAGCATGCATCGGGTGCTCAGCCATACGTAACTCCTGGGGCACATTAGAAAGCACGCCAGCCGACTGGGCAAAGGCAGCGGTTCCCGCCAGAATCACCGATACGAGCAAAGTAATTTTCATAAGTTTTTTCGATCCATACTTGGAAAATGCAAGCCGCGTACCAAGCTGCATGCCTTTGCTTTCTTTCAGTTACCCGACATTCCGACACGCGCGTGCAACAGTTTGCACAGCACGCGGAAGCTCATTGGATTCACCGTGCCGGAGTTTACGAAGGCCCGGCGAGGGTGTATGTTTCGGCTGGAATGATGAATTTCAGATATTCGCGCAGTAACATGCTCCGCCCGGGCACGGTCGCCGTCCTCTTTCTGTCGCTCTTTCTAGTTTCGGCTTATGGCCAAACCAACTGCGGCGACAGCGAGAATCCCCTCGACACCGACCCACCGAAAGGCATGTCGGTGCAGGAACTCACGCAGAAGTTGATCGCCAACGAGGACAAGGTGCAAGCGGCCCGCCAGCACTATACCTTCACCCAAGACGTTCTTGTGCAGACGCTCGAAGGCAAGGCAGTCGATGGACAATTTCACCAGATCACGAACGTCTCTTACGACGACAAGGGAAAGCGTCTCGACAAGGTCAGCTTTGCTGAGCAGTCCACGTTACGCGGCATACAACTTTCCGACGCCGACTACGACGACATCCGCACCTTCATGCCATGGATTCTGACCTCCGATCAGGCCGCTCAATACAATCTGACCTACGCGGGCAAGCAGCACGTCGACGATCTGGATACGTACGTATTCCACGTCGAGCCGAAGCAGTTGGAAAAGAACAGGAGATACTTTCAAGGGAAAATCTGGGTCGATGATCGCGATGTGCAGATGGTCAAACTCTGCGGCAAGAGCGTGCCCGAGGCGACCACCAAGAAAAAGAAGAAGAACGACACGCTGGAGGTCCGTCCCACGTTCGCGGGGTACCGGCAGATAGTGGATGGAAACTGGTTCCCAACCTACGCCCGGATCGATGACACTCTGCGCTTCGGAGTCGAGTCGATCCACATCCGGGAGATCGTCAAATTCACGGGCTACCAGCGCACAGCTCCAACCCAGACGGCCTCGAGACCCTAGCCGGCAGTCCCGGGGCAATTTAAAACGGACTTGAACCTCTTTAGCAGGTATGGTGTACTTTACCGCTATGGCCGACGAAAACAAGAGCAGCAGCAAAAGTATTGTCCTTTGGATCATTACTGCCGTTTTAGTCGCATTGGCAATCTTTCTATATAAGCGATAGGGCTCGTACGGTTCCTCGCGCTCCGAGCGCATTTCCGCGATCGCTCGACGAAGCTCAGGCGCGGTTTTCCCTTTCTGACCTTCTATGCTTTCCTTCCTGCGTCGGTTAACATTGTGCCGCCGCGAACCGGCGTTCGCGACCGGCAGTTTCAAATCTCCTAACCCACATGCATCGCGAATATCACAAGGGTTACAGCCATGAACTTCATCGCGACATGGAGTACCTGGTGTTCGGTAATGCGGGCAAGCCCCTGCTCGTTTTTCCCACCTCCATGGGCAAGTTCTTCGAATACGAAGATCGCGGCATGATCGGCGTGCTCGCGCCCAAAATCGACCGCGGCGAATTGCAGGTCTTCTGTCCCGATGCGGTAGATACCGAGAGCTGGTACAACAAGGGAACGCACCCGCGGCAACGCGTGTTGCGGCATCTGCAATATGAACGCTACATACTCCACGAGTTCATGCCCTTTGTTCGCTGGAAGAATTCCGCCGGGCAATTGGCGGTGACCGGATGCAGCTTTGGCGGATACCAGGCGGTGAACTTTTCCCTGAAGCATCCCGACATCGTGACTCACTGCGTCAGCATGAGCGGAGCGTTCGACATTCACCAATTTCTCGACGGCTATTACGACAACGACTGCTACTTCAATAACCCTCCCGACTACATTCCCAACTTGACCGATGACTGGTTCCTCAGCCGGTACCGGCAGATGAAGATCGTGCTCGGCTCAGCCGACTGGGACATTTGTCTGGATCAGAACGTCAAGCTTTCGGCAATTTTGAATAACAAAGCCATCAGCCATTGGCTGGATGTGTGGAACGACAACTCGAAACACGATTGGCCGCTGTGGTTGAGGATGGCGGAAAAGTATTTCTAGGCAGATTGTAGACACGTAGGTCTCTACGGAGGAGCGATGAAGAAGATTGGCTTTTTATTCGGCATGGAAAACAGCTTCCCTCCCGCGATCGTAGACAAAATCAATAGCATGAATGTCGACGGAGTCACGGCCGAGTTCGTCAGCATCGGTGGCATCCGCATGGATGAGCCAAAAAAATATGATGTCATCATCGATCGCATTTCGCAGGACATCCAGTTCTATCGTGCCTATTTGAAGCAGGCTGCCATGCAGGGCGCGATTGTGGTGAACAATCCGTTCTGGTGGACGGCCGACGACAAGTTCTTCAATTATGCGCTGGCCCACAAACTGGGCGTGGCGATTCCGCCCACGGTGATTCTGCCTCATAAAAAGCATCCCGAAGGAACCACCGATCGCTCGATGAGAAATCTGATGTACCCGCTGAACTGGCAGGAGATTTTCGATTACGTCGGGTTCCCTGCTTTTTTGAAACCCTACTCGGGCGGCGGCTGGAAGCACGTTTACAAGGTGCATTCTCCGGAAGAATTCTTCCAGCACTACAACCAGACCGGCGATCTATGCATGACGTTGCAGCACGGCGTCGAGTTCGACGAGTACTACCGCTGTTACGTGGTCGGGCAGGAGAAGGTCCACATTATGAAATACGATCCCAAGGCGCCGCATCACGAGCGCTATGTAAAGGGAAATCCGCCGCCATCCTCGGTCGAACTGCGCGATCGCATTGAGAAAGACGCTCTCACCTTGTGCCGGGTTCTCGGATACGACCTGAATACCGTCGAGTTTGCCGTGGAGGGCGGAGTTCCCTACGCCATCGACTTTCTGAATCCCGCTCCAGACGCCGAGAGCAGCTCCGTGGGCGAGGACAACTTCAACTGGATCGTGAACGCCGTAGCCGAGATGGCGGTCAAAATGGCGCTGCAGGGGAAGAATCCGGCCAGCGAATTGCGCTGGGCGAACTTCCTGAATGGCAGCGGAGAAGAAGCAAAGCCAACCGCTCGCAAGAAACGAAAAGCTGCCATCCCGGCAGCCATGAATCTACGAATCTCTGACTAGCGCATCGGCTGTACGGGTAATCAGGAGGACTGCATGCGAGGTGGTAAGGTTCCGAAAACAGTAGACGAATATCTCGCCAAAGTTCCTGAACCGGCTCGCAGCACGCTCACCCATATTCGTAAGGTAATTCGCTCCGTGGTTCCACCCGAAGCCACCGAGGTGATCAGCTATAACATCCCGATGTTCAAGTACAACGGAATGTTGATCGGGTATGCCGCTTTCTCCAAGCATTGCAGCCTGTTTCCTACTGGTTCAGGCGTGATCGAGAAGTTCAAGAAGGAACTCGCCGGCTATAAGACTTCGCGAGGAACCATTCAGTTCCCTTCCGACAAGGGCTTCCCTGACGCGTTGTTAAAGAAGATTGTAAGAGCGAGAGTGCAAGAAAACCGGGAATGGGACTGAGTCGAATCGACTGCAGATTGCCTGCCCAACATTGCTATACTGTCTTCCACGCTGGCGGGGGTTGGCGGCGAGAACCTCCCATTTGGGCGCAAGGCTCTAGGAAATATAGCCGCTGGAATCCCCAGCATTGGTGCTTCGATGTCGCCGACCTTTACCATCGGAATTGAAGAGGAATATCAGACAGTCGATCCCGTCACACGTGATCTGCAGTCACACATTCACGCTGAAATTCTGGAAAAGGGCAAACTCCTCCTGCAGGAGCGCGTCAAAGCCGAACTGCACCAGTCCGTCGTCGAGGTAGGCACCTCGGTCTGCAAGAACATCAAGGAAGCCAAGGCGGAAGTAAAGAAACTGCGGCGCGACATGGTGCGCCTGTCGCGGGAGAACGGGCTGCGGCTCGCGTCCGGGGCCACTCATCCTTTCGGCGATTGGCGCGTGCAGGAAATCCATCCCGACGAGCGCTACAAGAACATTGTGGAAGACATGCAGTTGGTGGCTCGCGCCAACCTCATCTTCGGGCTGCACGTCCACATCGGCATCGAGGACCGCGAGACCGCGATCCACATGATGAATCACGCCCGCTATTTCCTGCCGCACATCCTGGCACTCTCGACCAATTCGCCCTTCTGGCTGGGCATGAACACGGGCCTGAAGTCATACCGCTGCAAGGTGTTCGACAAATTTCCCCGCACTAATATTCCCGATTATTTCCCCAGTTGGGGCGAGTACGAAAACTTCATCAAGCTGCTGATTAAGACCAACTGCATCGACAACGCCAAGAAGATCTGGTGGGACATTCGCCCTCACCCGTTCTTCAACACCCTCGAATTCCGGATATGCGACATTCCCATGCGCGCCGACGAGACGATAGCACTGGCTGCCCTGATTCAGGCGACCATAGCCAAGCTGTACAAGCTCTATACAGCCAATCAGGGATTCCGTCTCTATCGCCGAGCCTTGATCATGGAAAACAAGTGGCGCGCCGCGCGCTATGGGCTCGATGGCAAGCTGGTGGATTTCGGCAAGCAGAAGGAAGTTCCGGCCCGCGACCTGGTGCGCGAGTATCTTGATTTCGTCGATGACGTCGTCGATGAATTGGACTCTCGCGAAGAGTTGGAGTACATCCACACCATCATGGATCAAGGCAGCGGCGCCGACCGGCAATTGCGCGTGTTCCAGGAAACCGGCGACTTGAAGAAAGTAGTCGACTACATGATTGAGGAGACCGAAGCGGGGCTGGCCGAGACTGAACCGGCAACCGTGAGACAAACCGTTTGATGACTTCCTCTGTACGTTCCATCCCAAAACCACTGAGCAAGCTTCCGTTCGATCCCGAATTCACCCCCGGGGCTGTCAATGCAGTGAAGGTTTGCCTGCGCATTCAGCCAGAGGAACGAGTCTGCGTCATCACCGACGAAGCCACCACCGAAATCGCGGCTTCCATCGTGGCTGAACTGGAGAAGAATGGGTCGCCCTATCACGCTTGGGTGCTGGAAGAACATGCCTCGCGACCGCTTGTCGATATGCCGCGCGAGATTCTCGAGGACCTTGACCAGAGCCAAGTCTCGATTTTCGCCGTCCAGGCCCAGACCAATGAACTGCGCTCCCGCATTCAAATGACCGACGTGGTCAATCGCCGGAAGATTCGCCACGCGCACATGGTCAACATCAACCGCCAGATCATGATGGAGGGCATGCGCGCGGATTTTCAGCGCGTGGACCGGCTCAGCCAGAAGATCGTTAATATGGTACGCAAGGCATCGCGCATTCGGGCGACTACCGCAGCGGGCACCGACCTCACCGCCGATCTAAACCCGAACTACAAGTGGCTGAAGACCAGCGGAATTATTTCCCCGGAGAAATGGGGCAACTTACCCGGCGGAGAAATCTTTACCACGCCGGGAGAGGTGAACGGAACATTCGTGATTGACGGCGTAGTCGGAGACTATCTCTGTGCCAAGTTCGGCGATCTCGAGCACAATCCGCTCACCATCCGCATGCGCGGAAACCGGCTCACCGAGGCCCATTCGGAGAACGGCGAACTTGAGAGTGACTTCTGGAAATATACCCACACTGACGCCAACAGCGACCGCGTCGGCGAATTCGCCATCGGCACCAACATTGATCTGAAACACGTCATCGGTCAGATTCTGCAAGATGAAAAATATCCCGGCATCCACATCGCATTCGGCAATCCTTACGGCGCTCACACCGGCGCGGACTGGGATTCCACCACGCATATCGACGTCGTCGGTCGCCGATTCAACATTTGGGTTGACGATCAGCAGATCATGCAGGACGGGAAGTTTTTGGTGGAAGCCTAGCTCATGACCAATCTGGAGAAGAGCACTACGCTTTTGAAACAAGCCTACGCCGCATTCAATGCCCGCGACATGGAAGGCGCGTTGTCCACCATGCACGCGGATGTCGAGTGGCCAAATGGCATGGAAGGCGGCACGGTTCACGGCCATGAAGGCGTTCGCGAATACTGGACGCGGCAGTGGGGCATGATCAATCCACACGTGGGCCCAGTCAGCTTCGAGCTCGACAGTTCGGGAAGCGTGGTCGTCGGCGTACACCAGGTCGTGCGCGATCTCTCCGGCAAAATTCTTCTGGACCGCATGGTCCAGCATGTTTATTCGGTGAAAGAAGGCCTGATTCAGAGCATGACCATTCGCGACTAATCTCCTATACTGCCGTGCGGCATGATTCCAGCGCTCCGCAAGCAATTCAACAGCAGTTTCAGCCCCGCGAACTATGAGACGTTCTTGCGCCGCATGGATGAGATTTGCGGAACTCACGTACAGTTCCGGCTTTCGGAAACGCCCTGCTTCTTCTCGAAATCCCTACTCGACCGCTTGGCGCAGGACGGCCAGGAGCTGATCCGCCAGCTCGTCGAGAATCCCTCTTATCGCGCGAAGTGCGACGCGGCTATACCCGCAGAGTTCAAGGTGCCGAATGAAGCGCCCCATCCAATGTTCGTGCAGGTGGATTTCGGGCTGGTGCGCGACCCACAGGGCCAACTGCAACCGAAACTGGTGGAGTTACAGGCGTTCCCATCGCTATACGCCTATCAAGCCTTCCTCGCGCAGCTTTACATCGATGTCTATGGCTTGAACAATCCCGCTTCCGGCAGCCTGAACTACTTCTTAAGTGGATTGACCGGCGATTCCTATCGCGAACTGCTGCGGCGAGCCATCGTGGGGGAGCACGATCCTGAAAACGTGATCCTGATGGAAATCCACCCCGAGCAGCAGAAGACGCTGCCCGATTTCCGGCTAACACAGGAACTGCTGGGCGTTCCCTTCGTTGATATCGTGGACATCAAGAAAGAAGGTTCGCATCTCTACTACCTGCGCGGGGGAAAGCGCATCCCCATTCACCGGATCTACAACCGGGCCATTGTCGACGAACTGCAGCGCAAAAATGTGACGCTCAACTTCGATTGGCGCGACGATCTCGACGTGGAATGGGCAGGACATCCCAACTGGTATTTCCGCATCAGCAAATTTTCCATTCCGTATTTGCGACATGAATCCGTTCCCCGGACGTGGTTTCTCGATGAGCTCAAACACATTCCCGGCGACCGCGACAATTATCTGTTGAAGCCGCTCTATTCCTTCGCCGGTGGGGGCATCATCTTCGCGCCCAGCGATGAGCAGGTAGCCGCCATCCC
>Ga0209059_1001165_pt1 | contig 12064 bp, 8 predicted proteins | sample GraSoiAngelo_151_FD_186165 | JGI IMG/M metagenome (GOLD analysis project Ga0209059, IMG submission 186165) | Grasslands soil microbial communities from the Angelo Coastal Reserve, California, USA - 14_1009_12_20cm (SPAdes) (version 2) | ecosystem: Environmental > Terrestrial > Soil > Grasslands ...
AGCATGGCAAGACCGAGCTATATCGCACCCTCGGCCATCACCTAACGATTCCCGGCGCTCGCTTCGAGGACGCGCCGGGAGTGAAAGGGCTGGTGATGGCCGTCTTCACGTTGCCGTCGCTCAACATCGTCCTCAAGATCATCAAAGACCGCATCGGGGCTCCGAAGCGCACGACACGACGGCGCGTGATGGAGCAATATCGTCGCGTCTTTCTGCGCGACCGCGTCGGCCGTCTCGCGGATGCGCAGCTCTTTCAGGGGCTTGCCTTCCCCAGGCAATGTTTCTCGGACGCGCTCCTCGGCGAGCTACTCCACGTCGCGCCGAGTGCCGTGCGAATCGACGGCGACGAGGTGATCCTCGAGCATGTCTACACCGAGCGTCGCGTTAGGCCGCTCAACCTCTATCTGCGCGAGGCGGATGCCGCCGCCGGTCGCGGGCTGCCCCTGAGCCGTGAGGTTCGCGGGCGAGCAGATGGTCGATTGCTCCTGCGCCGTGAGGAGCGGGTCGTTGCAAGGAATGAAGGCCACTACCCCGAAAGAGCCGCTCGGCGCGATCTGAGCATCCGAGGTATTGCGGGTAAACATGACCTCCGCATAGGGGCTGAGGTGCGGATTGATGTCGTAGTTCAGGAATCCGCCCGCCGACCAGCGCTCGTTCGGCCGCTGGTAGAAGTTCAGCGGGCCGAAGTTGTAGGCATCGGTCGCGGAGCTGAACCGCCGGAACTGTCCGCTCGTCCGGTCGACGGTATCGCTGAACAACAGCGCTCCCGAGTTCGCGAAGGCGAGGAAGCGGCCGCCGGCCGAGGTCGAGGAGCCTCCGCACGCCAGCGCGTTGGCCACGGTGCTGCTCGCGTCCAGACTGCACGCCGAGTAGTCGTACTTGCTCTGAAGGATGGCTCCCGCGTGGTCGAACGTGGCGTACAAGGTTGCGTTGCCTTTGTCGTCCGCGAAGTTCGACCCCATGAGGATCGAGGCCGTCTTGCCAAAGCCGGTGTCGACGTTGCTCGAGGGCAAGGGGTAATTGTGGGCCGAGACCAGGCTCGCCACGGCGTTGCTGTTATGGTGCTGGTTGAAGTTATAGGAGGCGTCGACACGCACACCCTGGAAGCGGGTGTTGACGATGAAGTTCACGACGCCCGCCACGGCATCCGCGCCGTACACCGACGAGGCGCCGCCGGTCAGGATGTCGACGCGCTCGATCAGGGCCGCCGGAATCTCGTTGATGTCGGAGAAGTTACGACCGTCCGGGAAGCCAGGGCCCAGGCGCCGACCGTTGATGAGCACCAGCGTGCGCTGCGGACCTAAGCCGCGCAGGTCGACCGTGGCTGTGCCGTCCGAACCGTTCGACACGGTCGAGTTCTGTCCCGCGAAGACCATGGGCAGGTTGTTGAGCACGTCCTCGACGCGGGTGAGACCCGTGGCCTGAAGGTCGGTCGCGGACACTGTGGTAATCGGGCTGATCGATGCCTCGTTGGGCGTCGCCAGGCGCGATCCGGTGACCACCACCTCTTCGATAGGGGCTGCGCCCGGAGCCGGCGCCGTCTGCGCGTGAAGCGTCGAGACGCCCGCGGCGGCCGTGGCCAGTGCGAAGCGCACCGCCTGCTGCAAGCTGCGACTTTTCGCCATGTGTGGGTTCTCCCAGTGATTCGAGTGCGAATGGCCCGATGAGCCGATCACGCGGGGGGCCCTGGGCGACCCTCGCCGGGGCCCGCCGCTCAACTTGGCGCGGAATTAAAGCATGCTGCCGTAGTGTTGCCAACCAGCATCGCACCCCTCAAGCGTCTCGGATGCTGGTTTTACGATAGGCGGACGATGAGAGGGTGTCCGAGTGTTGCGAATTAGCTACAGGCCAGGCTCCCGGCTCAGACGAACCAGCAGTTGGTCGCTACGGTGACCCGGGTGTCCCGGCCATAGAAGGGCGTGACCTCGTGATAGACGTAGGAAGGGAAGACGATCAACTGACCGTCTTCCAGGCGGATCTCGAGAGCCTTGAGTGCAAACGGCGGGTGCAGCCTGCGGTTGGCGGGATCGAGGTAGGAATCAGCCCCGGCGCGGGTGTCCATGAAGCGCAGCATTCCGCTTTCGGGCTGCCCGGGCGGCCGCTCGCCAGCGCGCACGCAGTAGACCGCCGACCAGGAGGCGAGGGGGTGGTTATGCGCGACGAAGGAGCCGGCATAGCGCGTCACGTGATACCAGGTGTGATTGTGCATCGTGAGCCGGGCGAGATCCTCGGGCTTCACGTCGGAAGTCTGAATGACGGTCTGAACGACGCCGTCGAGCATGAAGGACCGGAGCTCCCGCACACAGCTTTCCGGCCAGCGGAACAGGTTGAAGCGGCTCTCGAACATCTCCTTCTGAGGGGTGTGGCTCGGCGTTGGGTTGCGGTACTCCTCGCTCTCACGAGCCAGGAACAGCGCCTCGAGCTCCAGGTTGAGCCGCTCACAATTGCCGAGACGGGCCTCGCCGAAGGGCACCGCGAACACGGGGCTCACCCGGATCGGGCCATTCACCATGGCGGCATGGCTTCCTGAGCGGGCGCCGCAAAGCGCGCGCGGGCAGCGACGAGAACCAGGTCCTCATCGCTTCGGTTCAGGGCGACTTCGTGCCCCACGGCAGCGGGAAACACCGCCATCTGACCGGGGACGGGCCGCCAGACATGATGTGCGGCGCCGAACGGCGGTCGCAGCCGCGAGTTCGCTGCGTCCATGAACATCGTCGTCAGGCGCGTCTCATAGAGGCGCAGCGCCCCACTGTCCTGGCGGGTCGGCGAGGGCGGAGGCGCCGCGACGCAATAGAGCGCGCACCAGGAAGCGAGCGGCGCGCTCGCCGCCGGAATGTATCCGTCGGGGCGCACGATGATGAACCGGGCGCGCGCCTGGAGAGCGAGCGCGTTGAACTCGACCTCGCTGTAAAGGCTCGCGGCCATCACCACCGAGCAGAGCGCGGCGAGCATCTCGTCCCTGAGCCGTGCGACCGGCTCCGCGTCCCACTCGAAGAGGTCTTCCCGGCTACGAAAGCAGAAAGGTCGCGCGGGAAGCGCGGGGTCGCGGAAGCTCGCCTGGGCACGCTCGGTGAACAGAGACAGCAGTGCGGGGTTGAAGCCTTCACTTCCGGCGAGCGACACGGTGGCGAAGGGGGTCGCGAAGATCGGAGCGAGGTTCATGCCGGCGCTGCCGACGGGTAACGCTCCACGAGATCCCCCAGCGCCTCCCTCAACGGTCCGAGCCACTGCTCGTAGTGCCGCCACTGCTCGATGCTCTCGGTGTAGAGAGGCTGGCGGACCTGTTCGGAGCTGATCGTGCGCACGACGCGCGGGTTTTCGTAGAACCGCAGGCACTGCTCCTCGAAAGGCAGACCGCAGTAGTCGAAGAGCTTTTGCAACTCGCTGCGCGGATCGGCTACGAGCCGCTCGTAGTAGAGCCGACGCACCCGTCCCGGCAGCACGGCGTCGAAATGCTCCATCAGGCCGACATAGTCCCGGTAGTAGCGGCCCAGCTCCCGCAGATCGTAGGTGAATTTCTGACCCCGGCCGAAGAGCTGCTTGTAGCAGGAGAAGCCGCAGCCGAGCGGATGACGCCGCACGTCAATGATCGCGGCGAGAGGGAACATCAAATGGATCAGGCCGATGTGACTGAAGTTGCCGAGCATCTTGTCGACGAAATGTGCCTTCGCCTCGGCGCGGTACACCTGGGTTCGCGATAGATAACGCCCCGCCAGGGCCTCGATCTCTTCCCGCGAGAGCTCGGCGACCGGCTGTGGGTAAGGCGGCCGTGCGGCGCCGTTCTTGCCCGACCACAGCTCGAAGGCGAGGCGGCCCATGTCAACCAACTCGTGTGTGCCCTCGACCTGCGAGTGACTCGCCAGGATCTGCTCAAGTAGCGTCGATCCCGAGCGCGGGATCCCGACGATGAAGATCGGGTCCTGCCGCGCGCTTCCCCAACCGGCGCGCGCGGCGAAGAAATCCGTGGTGAAAAGCGCCTTGTGCATCTCGGTTTCCGCGGTTATCGCATCCGGATTGTAGAAAACCGTGGCGCGGTAAAGCGCGTTGCCGCGCTGGTAGTGCTCGAAAGAGGGCGCGAACTCGTCGGCGTCCTCGAGCGCCTTGCCTAGGGCGAACTCGATTTCGATGCGGTCTGCGCCCTGCGCCGCCCCGGGCGCGAGCTGCGCACGCATCGCCTCGAGATCGGCAGCCTCGAAACGAAACGTCTTGAGATTTGCGAGGCTCGAGTAGGCGTGACCGCAGCTGGGCCGCACTGCCAGAGCGCGCCGGAACATCTCGACAGCGCGCCCAGGTTGTCCCAGCTCGCGCAGCAAGTGTCCGTACAGCAGCCAGGCCTGATCCTCGCGCGGGTGCGCGGCGACCGCCTTCTCCATCGAGGCGAGAGCCTCCTCGATGCGGCCGATGAGCCGCACGCTGCGCGCCTTGAGGCTCAGGCAATCGAAGTTGTCGGGCTCCAGTGCCAGCAGTCGTTCGAGCAGCGGCAGCACTTCGGGGATGCGTTGCTGCTCATACAGCACGCAGGCCAGGTCATAGCGCGCCGCGGCGTAGCCGGGCGCGAGCGCCAGGCACTCGTGCAGCAGCCGCTCGGCCTCCAGATGGTCCTCGCGGCGCGTCGCGAGGTTGGCCAGCATGCGCAGTGCCACGACGTCCTGCGGTGCCTGTTGCAGACGGCGCCGCAGAATTGCCTCGGCACTTTCCAGTCGATTGTCAGTCAATGCCTGGCTGGCATCGTCCAGTTCGGGCGGCCCGCGCCACAGCCGCGCGTAGCGCGCGTAGGCTTGGTCGCCCGCGAGCGCGTCGCCGGCAGCGAACAGCTGCTGTGCGAGCTCCCGCCACCCATCGGCGAGGCCGCTGTCGATTTCAACGGCGTGGCGCAGCGCCGCCATGGCCTCGGCGCCCCGACCGCCTGCGGCATAGGCGCGACCGAGCTCGAGTTGCAACAAGGGCGAATCAGGGTGTGCTCGGGCAAGGGACTCGAGCCGCTCAGCCGCGGCCGTCCCGTCTCCGAGCCGCCGCAGCGCGGCTCCGAGCAGCAGGCTCGCTTCCGCATGCCCGGGCCAGGCCGCGAGAATCTCGCTCGCCCGGCGCGCGGCACCTGCCGGGTCCGATTCGAGCAGCACCGATGCACGCATGAGCTCGAGATCGGCGGGGGTACTCGGTGACAAATGGGGCTCCAAGGACGTCCCCGGACCGCGGCGGAGCAGACGGGGCCCGTATCTAATCCGACTCGCCCAAGGCAGTCAACGAAGTGGGCGAGGCACACGGTGGGTACAATTGCCGCAGTCTGCCGCCAGCGCTCGAGGACGACATTGAACACTCCAGCACCTGCACCGTTGGACGACGCGACGATCTTCCGCGTTCTGCAGGCCTCCAAGGCTGCCGCCGACGCGGGGCGCGCGGCGGAATCCGAGCAGCTGCTGGTACGCGTCGCGCAGCAGGCTCCCAATCACCCCGCGGTCCTCAATGAGCTCGGCGTGCGCATGCTCGCCCGAGGGGCGCACGAGCAGGCACACGCATTGTTCGTGCGGGCGACGGCGGCGGATCCCAGGCACCCCGCCCTGTGGAGCAACCTGGCGAGCAGCCTCAAGGCGCTCGGGCGGCCTGCCGAGGAGATGGATGCGATCGAGAAGGCGCTCCAGCTTGAACCGCGCCATCTTTCCGCGCTGTTGCAGAAAGGGGCGTATCTCGAGGCGTCGGGGAATATGCGCGAAGCGGCGCGCACCTATCAGAACGCGCTCGCCTGCGTCCCGCCCAGCGTCGAGTCGGCGCCGGCCGTGGCGGCGGCTGTGAGCCACGCCAGGAAAGTGGTAGAGGACGACCTCGCCGAGCTCGGCGCGGCGCTCGAGCACCCGCTGGCTGCGGTGCGCGAGCGTCACGGTGGCGGACGCCAGCGACGCGTTGAGCTGTGCCTCGAGGCGCTGATGGGCAAGCGCTCGGTGTATTACTCCCAACCCACCTGGATGTATTTTCCCGAGTTGCCGGCCATCGAGTTCTTCGAACGCGAAGAGTTTCCCTGGCTCGAGGCGCTCGAGGCGGTCAGCGATGACATCCGCGCCGAGCTGCTGCGCGTGGTGGTGGCGGACCGCGAGGGCTTGCAGCCGTACATCGACTTCCCGCCGGACATGCCGCTCGACCAGTTCCGCGAGCTCAACCGCTCACGGCGCTGGAGTGCCTACTTCCTCTGGAATCAGAGCGTCGCGCACGCGGGGCATATCGCCCGCTGCCCGGTGACCGCGCGCACCCTCGAGGCGGTGCCGCTGCGCCCACGCATCGAGGCGCGCGCGCCCACGGCGTTCTTCTCGATCCTCGAGCCGAACACCCGCATCCCTGCGCACACCGGGGTCACCAACACGCGCCTCACGGTGCACCTGCCGCTCCTCGTCCCGCCCGGGTGCGGCTTCCGGGTCGGTGGCACCACGCGCGAGTGGGTGCCGGGCAAGGCGTGGGTGTTCGACGACACGATCCAGCACGAGGCGTGGAATTCGTCTGACACGCCGCGCGCGATCCTGATCTTCGACATCTGGAACCCGCTGCTCACGCTCGCCGAGCGCGAGCTGGTCCAGACCGCCACGGAGATCTATGTGCGCCACTACGCCTTGCCGCCGGAGCGGACCGCATGAGCGCCGTTGATGGCGCGCTGCGAGTCGTCTTCGCCCTCGGACTCGCCGGAGTGACGCTGCCGGTGGCGCGTGCCGCGCCGCCGGCCATCAGCGAGGACATGCAGCGCTGCGCTGCCATCACCGCGCCGGATGAGCGGCTCGCCTGCTACGACGCCCTCAGGTGTGCCGCGATCACTGCCTCCGACGAGCGGCTCGCCTGCTACGACGCGCTCGCCAAGGACAAGCCGGTGCGGCCGCCGCCGGCGCCAGCTGCCACCAATTCCAAGGGCGCGGCAGGCTTCGGCTTGGCCGAGCACGTAGCCGTCAAGCCCCAAGGCCCGGAGCTGATCCAGGCGACGGTGGCGCAGGTCAGCGCGGATCGCTCGGGCACGGTGAGCGTGGCGCTCGACAACGGGCAGACCTGGACCTTCAAGGACGAAGACATGCGCCTGAAGTCCGGCGACCGCGTGACCATCAGGCGTGCCGCATTCGGCTCGTTCCTGATGACCACGCCGGCCCGCCAGACGCACCGCGTACAACGTACGCAGTGACGCGCGCCTGACGGGTGCCGCGAGGCTGCTCGCTTACGACTGCCTACCGAGCCGCTCGACCCAGGGCGCGAGCAATGGCAGGAGCGGCTCGAGCGCCGCACCGTAGTGCTGCCAGTGGCCGATCCCGGCGCTATCCAGGCCGCGGGATAGCTGCGCGGTGCTCGGCGTCGCGCGCTCGCGTCCCGGCACGCGCGTGGCGAACGCCTCGAGGTCGGCACTCCACTCGAGCCCGAGGAACTGGCAGATGCGGCGCGTCTCGCCGGCAAAATCCGCCATTAGCCGCTCGTAACGCACCATGTGCCAGTCGAGGCCCAGGCACGGGCGTGCGCGTTCGGCGAAGTCCATCACGGCGTCGTAGAAGCGCGCGGCGCCCTCGAGGGTCAGCAGCTGGTACATGGCCGTATTCATCCTGAACCGGCGCCGAAAGCAGCTCAGCACCACGTCGCGCGGATCGCGGCAAGCGAAAAGGATCTTAGCGCGCGGGAACAGCCGCGCGATCAGCGGTAGTTTCAGCGTGTTGAGCGGATGCTTGTCGAGGAACAACTTGCCGGCTACCTCCACGCCGGCAGAGCGCACGCGTTCCCAGTAGGCTGCGCGCGGCGCCGCCAGCTCGCGCTCGGACGCGCGCGCGAGCGGCTCGAGATCGAGCGGTTCGCGCATGAAACCCAGCACCCCCTCGATGAGCAGATCCTGCTCCTCGAGGCTCACCACGTCCGCATGACCGTCGAACACCACCTCGAGCAGCGTCGTGCCGGAGCGTGGAAAGCCGAGCAGCAGCACGTGCTCGGCCGCCGCGCCGGCCAGCGAATGCGGTTCGGGAGCGGCCACCGTGCTCCACTGCGGCGCGACCGCGGTCCACGCTGCGGTGAGCGCGCGGGTGTACTGCAGGATGCTCGTCCCGGCCGCGAAACGCCGATGGATATGCCGCAGCGACTCATTGCAAGCGCTATAGGCCTCGAGCGCTTCCGGATAACGCGCCGCAGCGTCGAGGGCGTCGCCGAGCAAGCCCTGGGCGCGTGCCCGATCCAAGGCTCCTGCGCGCCGGTCGGCAAGCAGCGCGCGCAGCAAATGCTCGGCGCGCTCGATCACGCCGTCCGCGAGTTCGGCGGCCGCGAGGCTCAGCACCGCATCGGGGAAGCCGGGTATGCGTTCGAGGAGGCGCTCCGCCATGCGCCGCGCCTCGCGGTGCTCGCCGCGGTGCGTCGCAATCGAGGCGAGGGCGCCCATGGCCGCGACGTTCCCCGGGTCGAGCGCGAGCGCGCGCCGGTGGCTCGCCTCTGCAAGCCCTAGTGAGCCCAGCGCGATCAGCGCGTTGCCCTTGTTAGCGTGCGCAAAGGCGAGCCCGGGATGGCTCTTGAGCAGCACCTCGGCATGGTGGAGGGCCTCGGCGGGCCGATCGACGCGCTGCAGGCACAGCGCCAGGGCGTTGCGTGCGGGTACGTCATCGGGGGCGAGTGTCACGGCCCGCTCGAGCAGGCGCACAGCCTCCTCGAGCCTGCCCTGCTCCTCGAGGCGCGTGGCCATGACGTTTAAGAGCAGCGGATGCTCGAACCCCTCGGCCAGGGCCTTCTCGGCGATGGCGGCAGCGCGGGCGATGTCGCGGTTCTGGGCGTGGGCGAGAACCGTGGCCAGCATCGCCTGGTCGGCCTCGAGGTTGCGTGCCATGCCGGCATGATGCCAGAAAGCCCCACGCCCTGGCCGCGGCCGGGCCCCGCCCGCGGCCGCGAGCGTACGGCAAAAAAAGGCGGGCCGAAGCCCGCCGTGACTTGGTCAGTGAAGGTGCTACGTCAGAACTTCACGCTCATGTGCGCGTAGAGAAAGCGGCCGAGCGCGTCGTACGTACCCACCCAGGTGTTGTCGTTGCAGGAGTTGTTGGGGCAGTCCGAGAAACTGCCGTTCAGGACGAGCGGCGGGTTTTTGTCGGCGATGTTGTTGACACCGAAGCGGAAGTAGACGTCGCGCCCGATCGGTATCGAGGCCGCGAGGTCGATATAGTTGTACGCCGGAATGCGCGCGGTCTGCGGGTAGAACAGCAGCGGGCTGCCGACCGGGACCAGGTTCAGCTGCGGGTCGGGGCTCGAACGGTCCGTCTTGGACGTGCCGATGTAGCGCCACCTGACGGTCACGTCCAAACCGGCCCAGGGGGTTCCCCAGGTCGTGTTCAGCATGTGACGCCAGCTCGGCAACGGCGGTCCGCAGGTCGTTCCGAAGTAGCCAACGCAGTCGTACGCGCTCAGGGTCGGCAGCGGCTTCAACAGGAAGTCCCTCGTGTAAGTCCCCACGAGATTGAAGGACAGCTTGCCCCCGCTCGCCATGTCGAGGCGGTAGTGGCCGGTGAGATCCGCGCCCTTCGTGGACAGAACAGCGATGTTCTGGAACTGGGTGTTCACGAACTCGTTCGAGTTGAACCACAGCGAGCCATTTGCCCCGCGATGAATCAGGCTGCACGCCGCCGCATCGCCCGAGGTCGCGCAGTTGTTGATCACCGTGTTCGAGGACAGCGAAAAGATGGCCTGCTTGACCTTGATGTTGAACGCGTCAACCGAGACCCCCAGGGACGGAATCGCCGCGGGCTGGAAGACGAGCCCGAACGTGTAGGTGTCGGCGCTCTCCGGGACGAGACCGGTATTGCCACCGACCTGAGTGTTGATCTGTGCGGCCGGGTTCGCGAGGATGTTGCCGTACTCTGCCGCGGTTACGCCGGTGCGCTGACATTGCGCCAGCGACAGGGTCGGAACCGATCCCCAGCACGGATCCGCCGTGCCACCGGAGCCCACGACCGGCGGCTCGAACAGCTCGTCGAGGTTCGCTGCACGCACGGCGCGGTTATAACTGCTGCGGAGGCGCACCGACTGAACCGGCCCGTACTCCAGGCCGAGCTTGTAGGTGTTGGTGGTGACGTTGTTGATCGTGTAGCTCGAGTACCGATAGCCCGCATCCATCGAAAGCAGATAGGCGCCCGGCTTGTCGTTGATGAACGGGAAACGCATCTCCGTGAACGCCTCCCACACCCGGTACCCGCCGTTGATCGCCCGGGCCGGCGCGCCGCCGGCCTGGAAGCCGTTGGCGAAGATGTAATCCGGCTTGAAGTCGTAGTTCTCCGAGCGGTACTCGGCGCCTACGTTGACGTTCAGGCCACGGTCTGCCGACGGCAGCTTGACGCCGTACTTGCCCAGGTCACCGGTCGCCGACCCATCCAGGATGTATTCCGTGGCAGTTGCCTGGTAGCTGGCGGGTACGGTCATATAGGCCAGTGCCGCGGGAGTCACCCCGCCTTTCTGCCAGATGTTCCACGGGACGCAGGTCGGGTCCGCGCCGCTCAGTGCGGCTGCACAGACCGGTGCCCCGGCCGGCACGCCGGCCACGCCACCCGTCGCCGGATTCGGTACGACATTGAGCGCATTATTGATCTGCTGCACGCCGAGGAAGTTGCCCTCGATGTCCCCGAGCTCCGTGATGCCGAGCTGCGCATAGGAGTCATACGACCAGACGTCGTTGATATTGCCCCGGACGCCGAGCAGTTGGCGGATCGAATTCGAGGTGTAGTTGTCCTGGCGTCCGCCGCCCTCGATGTTGCGCCGACCGAGATACATGTCGAACTTGGCGGTGGCCGGATTGGAGTCTACCGGCAGGCCGAAGGCCCTCTGATTCTGGTTGAGAGCCGTGGTGTTGCCGCAGATGGCGGCAAACTCCTGCGCCGTCAACAAGGGGTTATTGCAGCCCGACACGAAGGACGTGAAGGCGAACGCGCCGCTCGGGCCGTACTGCGCCTGGTTGGTATTGCGCGCGTACATGGTCTCCGAGTAGAAGTTCGCGTGCTCGCTTGCCTCGTAGTGCAGGAACCCGCCCGCCGTCCAGCGATCGGCCTGGCGCTGGAAGTAGCTAAGCGCGCCGTAGTTATACGAGTCGAGCAACCGCGAGTACGTGCGGAAATTTCCGGTTACCGGATCGACGGCGTTGTTGAAGATCCGTCCCTGCGTCCCGAGGTACAGGAAGCGGCCGTGGCCGCTGGTGGACGAGCCGCCGCAGGCGATCGGCTGGTTCGGGGTCGAGCCGCCATTCAGCGTGCAGCCGGCGTGATCGAACTGGTAACCGACGGCCGGAGAGCTGTTGAGGTAGGTTGCGTAGCCCGTCGCGTTGCCCTTGCCGTCGGCGAAATTCATGCCGACGAGGATGGAGGCGGTTCGATTCGCCCCGGAGTTCAGGGTGCTCTGCGGGATCGCGTTGCCCGAGGCCCGCAGGTAACCGAGGTATGTCTGGTTGTCATTCTTGTGGTTGTTGAAGCTGTAGTCGGTGTCGATCTTGATGCCTTCGTAATGCGTATTCATCACGAAGTTGACCACGCCGGCGACTGCGTCGGCACCGTAGACGGCGGAGGCACCGCCGGTCAGTACGTCAACGCGCTCGATCAACTCGGCAGGGATCTGGTTGAGGTCCGCCGCGTTGGCAGAGCCGCCAGGACCGGTGACACCGCCGGCGCCGCCCGGCTGCATGCGCCGGCCGTTGATGAGCACCAGGGTGCGTTGCGAGCCGAGATCGCGCAGGCTGACGGTGTTGATGCCGATCGAACTGATGGAGTTGCCCGAGGGGGACTCCGCACTGATCGAGGGCAGATTTTGCAGCACGTCTTCGGTGCGCACTAAGCCCGTCTTCTCGATGTCTTCGGAAGTCACACTCGAGATCGGGCTGATGGAAATGTCATTCGGGGCCTGCAGCAACCGAGAACCCGTGACGACGACCTCCTCGACGGGCGCAGGCGTTGCTGGGGCCGCAGCCTGCGCGTACACGATTACAGGAGCCGCGGTCGACGCGCATGCCGCGAGGGCGAAGCGCACCGCGTTCCGCACACTTCGACTTGAATTCGACATTCGTTTCACTCCCCTTGAGCGAATATGGTTGTGTTCGCCCCGATGG
>Ga0209059_1001166_pt1 | contig 12056 bp, 12 predicted proteins | sample GraSoiAngelo_151_FD_186165 | JGI IMG/M metagenome (GOLD analysis project Ga0209059, IMG submission 186165) | Grasslands soil microbial communities from the Angelo Coastal Reserve, California, USA - 14_1009_12_20cm (SPAdes) (version 2) | ecosystem: Environmental > Terrestrial > Soil > Grasslands ...
CGCGCCAGCCACCGGTCGAGCTCGACCAAGCGGTCGCGGCGCAGGGCGTAGTAGCGCTCGCGCCCCTGTCGGCGTTCGCTGATCACTCCCATACCGAGCATCAGACGCAGGTGCTGGGAGACGGCGGACCGGCTCACGGGAAGGGGTCCAGCCAGGTCGCTCACCCGGCGATCGCCGGCCGCCAGCTCCTCGAGGAGATGGCGACGAATGGGGTGGGCGACGACACCGAAGACGTCGTCGATTGGGGGCGCTCCGGCCGCCGGCATGCGAAAGACAATAGGTTAGAAGAATCTAACCTGTCAAGGTCGGCTCACGCGCTCCTAGCGTGGGCGACATGGAACTCCAGCCCAAGCAGCCGTCGGCCAAGGGACCGGCGGATTGGTTCACCGGCGATGTCTGGATCGATCCCGTCACCCAGGCCAAGCCGCCGTCGCGACTCAATGTCATCGCTGTCCACTTCACGCCCGGCGCCCGCACGGCCTGGCACTCCCACACCCTTGGGCAGGTCCTCTATGTGACCGAGGGCGAAGGACGGGTCCAGTCGCGAGGGGAGTCCGTCGTCACCGTCCGGCCCGGGGATGTGCTCCACACGCCGCCCGATGAATGGCACTGGCACGGCGCCGCTCCCGACCACTTCATGACCCATCTTTCGCTGACCGAGGGCGATGCCGCGTGGGGCGAGCACGTCAGCGACGCCGAATACCGCGCCGGCGGCTAGTTCGTCACTCGACGAGGGCCAGCGCCAAGCCGTCCTCGGGCTGGAGGACTTCGGGCTCACCGGCCATCCGGTGCGGAAGATTCCGGTAGACCACGCCGGCGGCCGTGACGGTGAGGGCGGCGCCTAGCCAACAGGCCAGGTGGATGCCGTTCACGAACGCCACCTTGGCGCCGTGCTCGACGATGCCGCCCGTCGGGTGCGGCAGGCGATGGGCAACGGCGAGCGAGTCGGACAGCGACGAGCGCGCCTGGCGGCGGTCGGCGGGCGACAAGTGCGACGTCACGGCGCTCAGTCCGCTTGCGAACTTGGACGCGGCCAGGCTCCCGAGCACCGCCACGCCGAGGGCGGCGCCCAGCTCGCGCGTGGCGTCGTTGGTGGCTGAGCCGGCACCGGCCCGACGCGGCGGAACCGCCGACATGATCGAGGCCGTCATCGGTGACATGGTCAGGGCGAGGCCGGTGGCGAACGGGAAGATGGAAGCCAGGATGTAGGCGTAGCCGGTCGTCGGCTGAAGGTTGGCGAAGAGCACGAACCCGATGGCGGTCAGGGTCATCCCGGCGGCGACCACCCGATGGGCGCCGAAGCGTTCGGAGAGCCGGGGCGTGCGGGGCGCCACCAGCAGCATGACCGGCGTCATCGGCAGGAAACGGATGGCTGCCCCGAGGGCGCTGTAGCCCAGCACCAGCTGGAGGTACTGCGTGAGCATGAACATCACGCCGTACATCCCGAGGAAGACGAGGATCATGCCCCCCGAACCGGTGCTGAACGCCGGGTTGCGGAAGTACCTCATGTCGAGCATGGGCTCGTCGACGCGCTTCTCCCAGACGACGAAGCCTGCGAGTACGACAGTCGCCACCGTGAAGGCGAGCAGCGTCGAGGCGCTGCCCCAACCCTTGGCGGGTGCCTCGATCAGCCCGTAGACGAGGGCGACGATGCCAACGATCGACAGCAGCGCTCCTCCCGGGTCGAAGCGCGCCTCCTCGGGGTCCCTCGAGCGTGGGACGAGGAACCAGCCCGAGACCAGGGCGAGAAGGATGAACGGCACGTTGACGAAGAACACTGACCCGTACCAGAAGTGCACCAGCAGCCACCCGCTGACCGTCGGTCCGATGGCGCCTGCGGCGCCGAGGAAGCTGGCCCAGATGGCGATGGCCCGCGGCCGCTCCTCGGACGGGAACACGTTGATCAGGATCGACAGCGTCGACGGCATGATCAGCGCCGCCGCGGCACCCATCACCGCCCGGCAGACGATCAGCTGCCACATGGCACTCGACAGCGTGGCCAGGCCGGCAGCGACGAGGTACAGCAGCAGGCCCAGTTGGAGGGCGCCCTTGCGCCCATAGCGGTCGCCCAACGCCCCGGTCGTGAACAGCAGACCGGCGAAGACGAGGGAGTAGACGGCGACGACCCACTGCAGCTGCGACGTGGTGGCGTGCAGGTCCCTCGACAGGACCGGGATCGCCACGTTCAGGCTCGAGTTGCCGACGAAGATGATGATGAGGCTCAGCACCAGCACGGCGAGCGTCCACCACCGACGTTCGTGGATCTGCTCGTCGCCGAGCGGACCGCGTCGTAGAGGTGCCGCCTTCATCGGTACATCTCACCTGCCCGTGGGCGGCGAGACCAAGTCACTTACGCGGCGACGGGCAGGCCTTCCAGGTCGATGCCGTAGAGCTCGGCCACGTTCGTGCACAGGATGGCTTCCCGTTGCTCGTCGCTGAGGGCGGCGGTGTGCTCGGCGAGCATCTCCTGGCTCCACGGCCAGGTCGAGTCCGAGTGGGGGAAGTCGTTTGCCCACATCAGGCGGCGCCAATTCATGTGGTCGGCTTGGGCGAACGCCGTCCAGTCGTCCTGGAACGTGATGTAGATGCCCTCGGCGAAGTACTCGGACGGCAGCTTCGTCAACTCCTGGTCGGGCTGCATCCAGTAACGGTGACGCTTGAAGGCGTGGTCCATGCGGTACATGAAGTGCGGTACCCAGCCGGCGTCGGCCTCGACGCAGACGACCCGCAGCCGGGGATGGCGCTCGAACACTGCGCCGAAGACAAGGGTGCCCATGATGTCCTGACATCCGCGTACGACCGTGAGGAAGCCGTTGAGTCGCGGGCCGCGCAGCTTCTCCGGGCGGGTGGTGAGGATGTGAAACGACAGCGGCAGGCCGAGGTCCACGGCCGCCTCCCAGAACGGGTCCCACTCGCGGGCGTCGTAGTCCTTCTCGTACACCGGCTGGCCGGGCATCATCACGCCCCGCAGGCCGAGCGCCTTGATCGTCTCGAGGTCGGCGATGCCCTCCTGTGGTGATCGCAAGGCTGTCTGTCCGGCACCGAGCAGGCGCTTCGGGTCGGTCGCGCAGTACGAGGCGATCCAGCGGTTGTAGGCGTCGAAGCAGGCCTTCTTGTAGTCGCCGTCGCGGTGGTTGCAGAGCTGCATCCCCACCGTCGGGTAGAGGATCTCGGCGCTCACGCCGTCGCGCTCCTGGTCGGCCAGGCGCGCGGTCGCATCCCAGCCCGAGCGGTGGAGGTCGTCGAAGCGCACGCCCATGAACCGGATCTCCTCGGCGGGCTTGCCGGCGGCCGCGACCAGACCCATCGGCACGGGCGTCTTCATGCCGTCGATGACGAAGATGTCGCCCAGCTGCTCACCACCGTCGACCAGCTTCGGCGCCCGGTCCCGGTAGGCGGGGTCGATGAAGTCGACGTAGGTGTTGGGCGGCTCGGTGATGTGCGAGTCGGCGCTGATGATCGGGTAGGTGCGGTTCATGCCCGCGCTCCCCGGACGAGGCGGCCGGGGCGAGCACCGGTGGGCTCGCCGTCGGCGTAGGTCTCCTCGCCGGCGACGATCGTGTGCCGGTAGCCGTCGGCCCGCTGCACGAAGCGGCGGCCGCCGGCCGGCAGGTCGTGCACGATCTCCGGCCGGTGCAGGCGGAGACCGTCCATGTCGACGACGTTGACGTCGGCCCGCATGCCCGGCGCGAGCACACCGCGGTCGAGCAGGCCGACGAGGCGCGCCGTGCGCGAGGTCTGCATGGCGACGACGTGTTCGAGCGGAAGGCGCTCGCCCCGGCTGCGGTCGCGGGCCCAGTGGGTGAGCATCGTCGTCGGAAAGCTGCCGTCGCAGATGGTGCCCACGTGGGCGCCGCCGTCGGACAGGCCGAGCACGGCGTGCGGATCGGTCAGCATGGCCCGCACGGCCTCCAGGTCGCCGTCCGCGTAGTTGAGGAACGGCACATAGAGAAGGCCCTGACCACCGTCGGCCAGGGCCGCGTCGTAGACGAGCTCTTCGGCGGTGACGCCGGTGCGCGCCGCCTCGGCGGCGACGCTCGCCTCCGGGGGCGGTTCGTAGTCGGGTGGGTCGGCGAGGCGAAAGACCTGATCCCAGGGGAACAGCGGCGCCCGTGAGTGCATCTCATCGAGAATCGTGGCTCGCACGTCGTCGCGCCGCAGGGCGTCGACGTCAGCGCCGAGCGAACGGGCCGTCGCCGACGCGCCGAGGGGGTTGATCGTCGCCTGCAGCCCCAGCAGGATGCCGACCGGCCGCGCTGCCACTTGGGCCGACACGGTGAGGCCCCGCTCGTTGGCGGCGGCGATGGCGGCAAGGAGCGACCGCCAGCCCTCTGGCTTGGTGGGCACCTGGCTGAGGGAGATCGACAGTGGCCGGCCCGACGCCTCGGCCATGCCCACCACGGTCGCCACCTCCTCGCGGGGATCGGTGAAGTCGGAGACGACCTGCAGGACGCCCTTACCCACGGCGCCCAGGCCCTGCGCGATCCCGGCCAGCTCGCTGGCCGCCGCCGTCAACGTCGGCGTCCAGTCGCCGCGGCTCGTGCGGTGGTTGCGCGTGCGAGAGGTGGTGAATCCCATGGCGCCTGCGTCCATGGCCTCGCTGGCGAGCCGCGCCATCTCAGCGACCTCGTCGTCGGTCGCCGGCTCCCGGGCCGCACCGCGTTCGCCCATCACGTAGAGACGGAGGGCGCCATGAGGCAGCTGGGCGGCGACGTCCACGTCTCGTGGCTGACGCTCGAGGGCGTCGAGGTACTGGGGGAAGCTCTCCCAATCCCACTGGAGGCCCTCGTGCAGCGCCGTCCCGGGGATGTCCTCCACGCCCTCCATCAGCTCGACCAGCACGTCGTGATCGGTCGGGCGGACAGGCGCGAAGCCCACGCCGCAGTTCCCCATGACGACCGTCGTCACGCCGTGCCATGCCGACGGCGTGATGCTGTCGTCCCACGTGGCTTGGCCGTCGTAGTGGGTGTGCACGTCGACGAACCCGGGAGTGACAACGGTGCCATCGGCGTCGATGCGGCGACGGCCATCACCGACATCGGCGGCGGACCCCACCGCTGTGATCCGGGCGCCGTCGATAGCAACGTCGGCTCGCCTCGGCGGCGCGCCGGTCCCGTCGACGACGATTCCGCCTCTGATCACCAGATCGTGCGCCATGAATCGCCTTTCTACGTCGGGGGTCGACTTACCTGTTCGCGAGTTCCTTCAGGAGGGCGCGGGTTCGAGCCCGTGACGTCGAGCGGTCGTCGCCAACGGGGAACGGGGCGGCCCAGAGGTCGGTGGCGCCGGCCTTGAACAGCGACTCGATCTGCGCGGCCACGCTGGTCTCGTTGCCGATGATCGCCGCTTCGGCCGGGCTGCTCACGCCGCCCCGCTCCAGGATGCGCTGGTAGTTGGGTAGCTGACCGTAGATGACGAACTGTTCGGCGGCGGCCGAGCGAGCCTCGGTTACGTCGTCGTGCACGGCGACGGGAAGCCCGACGACGATGCGCGGCTCGGGCCGCCCAGCGTCGGACGCCGCCTTGTGGATGCGCGGCGCCACGTGATCCTCGAGGGCCCGGGCGTTGGCCATCCACGTGATCGTGCCCGCCGCGTGCTGCCCGGCGACGCGCAGGAGGCGCGGCCCAAGGGCCGACACGAGGACAGGGATCTCCGCACCGTCGACCAGTGGCGGCGGCATGGCGTTGACCCGGAGCTCCTCTCCGGCGAAGCTCACTTGCTCACCGCGTAGCAGCGTGGCCACGATCTGGACGTACTCGTCGGTGTGCTGGCCGGGCCGGTCGTAATGAAGCCCGTACATGCCCTTGACGACCGGCTCATGCGACGGACCGATGCCGAGCGCGAACCGACCAGCGCCGATGGCCAGCACGACCGCCGTGGCGCGAGCCGCCATCAGGGCTGGGTTGCACGGATAGGTCTGCAACACGGCCGTGCCCAGCTCGATCGTCGACGTGGCGCGCCCCGCGAACGCCATCGGGATCAGCGGGTCGCCGAAGACGGCGCCCGGGTACCAGAGGCTGACGAACCCGTCACCTTCGGCCTCCTCCGCCTGCCCGACGATGCGGTCGACGCTCGTCCCGCCGCCCGTCAGCCCGATGCGCACGAGCCGGGACCGTACCGCTCGGCGGGATCGACCGCCGCCGGCGTGTGCCGTCGACTTGCGACCGGGCCCGCCCTGGGACAGACTGACTACTGGTCGGTGACCGAACATCGGTCTGTCAACAGGAGGAGGAGAACGATGGCACGGCAGATCCAGTCCGAAGGCGAAGTGCGGCAGGTGCCGCTTCCCGCAGAGGCGAGAGCCCGGAGCAGCCTTGCCCACGTCGACTACGAGGACTGCTTCCTGATGGAGGTCCCGCAGCCCGACGAACGCACCGCTGAGCAGTGGGCTCGGGCCGTGCTCGAGGACGCGCCCGCACCCCTGCAACGGTCGCTTCGCTCGGCGTGGCGCAGCCTGGGCATGCGCATCGGTCCGGTGCGGGGCGACGGATTCGTTCTGGGCTGGACCGTCCGACAGAGCGAGCCCGACGTCGTGCTCCTCGGCGGTACCTCGCGCCTCGGGATGCAGGCAGAGCTCGTGCTCGAGCGTCAGCAGGACGGCCTGCTCTTCGCCACGCTCGTGCAGTTCGACAATCCGGGCGCCCGCACCCTGTGGTCCGCGGCGGTCGAGCGCGCGCACGTCCGGGCCGTTCGCTACGTCCTCGAAAAGGCGCGGGCCCGGTGGCACTGAGGGTCTCCAACGACGAGTACACGTCCCGGCCGTGGCGCATCCACGAACTGACGCCGGACTTCCGCCTCGAGGATGTGTGGGAGCCGCCGAGCGTCATGGGCCCCGGCGACTTTCCGCGGCTCGTCGACCTGGTCACGTCATACGACCCGGCGCACAGCGGGTCCTTCGTGGTGCGCAACCTGTTCGCCGCTCGCTGGCGGCTGGGCGGTCTGCTCGGCTTGGATCGACCAGCCACCGGCGTCGGGTCGCGCGTGCCGTCGCTGCGGGATCGCCTGCCGGCGGAGCTGCGTGCCGCGCCCGCGCCGGCCTTCGACGCTCTGCCGTTCACCTCGCTGTACCTGCTCGACGACGAGTTCGCCGCCGAGGTCGCCAACCAGACCATGCACGGCGTCCTCCACCTCGGCCGGGTACCCGACCAACCCGGCCGCGACCGCGTCCAGATGGCGGTCCTCGTCAAGCCCAACGGGCTGCTCGGTGAGGCCTATATGGCAGCCATCCGACCGTTCCGCTATCTGCTCGTGTACCCGCCGCTTCTCCGAGAGCTCGCCGCCCTTTGGCGAGCGCGGGCGATGGCGGCAGGAAGGCGGTCGTCGTCGTAGGCCCAGTAGTCCTCGGCGGCCACGGCCAACACGTCGACGCACGCCTCGAGGGTCAGCACGGTCGAGTCGAGCACCAGGTGGTACAGCGACGGGTCGCCCGGGTCGCGTCCGAACAGCCGCTGTGTGTAGCGCACCCGCGCCGCGTCGGTGTCCTCCAGGCGGGCCATCGCCTCCTCCATGCCGATGCCCTCCCAGAGGGCCCCCCGCCGGGCGCGACGTTCGGCCGGGCCGTGCAGGCGCACGTGAAAGGCCCACGGCCGCTTGCGGCCGATGCAGGCCGCCGCGCCCCGGCCGAGGATCACCGCGCCACCGCTGCCGCAGAGGGTGCGGATGCTGTCCTCGACCAGCTCGCGCATGCGCTCGGGCACGTCTTCGGGCTCCTCGGGAGCGGTGGGCAGGTTCCACGTCGGGCTCAGGAGGGCGAGCGAGCGCACGAGGGCGCTGCGCGGCTCTTCGTCGAGCTCGGCGTCGGTGACGCCCTCACCAGCCGCGACCGACGGTCGGCCCCGCGGCTCGATGAGCCGGTCCGCGAAGGGCAGTCCCAACCGCTCGGCGAGCATGGGGCCGACGGCCGCCCCGCCGGCCCCGTAGCCGGCGGAGATGGTGACGACGCGCGCCGAGCGCTTGCGCTCCCGCTCGCCGGTGGTCACAGCTCGCCGCTCCCGAGAGCGGGATCGATGGTGGCGGCCAGTTCGAGGGGCTCCTCTTCGATGCCTTCGAGGACGTCCTCCTCACTGAAGCGCTTGTTGGGGATGAGGAGCGAGCACACGGCGCCGAGGGCGATCACGGCGGCGGCGAACACCAGGGCCCAGCGCGTGCCGCTGATGATGCCGGCGCCGATGGCGTGGCGCACGGTGTCCGCATTGGCGTGCCCGAGGCTGGCCGGGGGCGCGAAACCGCCGCCCGACGCCCGGATCCCGGCGACGTCCTGGATCTTGACGGCCGGCGGCAGGCCGGCGGCGTGCACGCCCGCGACGGCGGCGCCGATGGTGCGGGCGGCGAGGAGCGAGCCAATGGTCGACACGCCGAGGGCACTGCCGACCTGACGCACGGTGCTGTTGGCGCCCCCGGCGGCGCCCGCGTTCTCGTCCGGTATCTCCGACAGCACGACGTTCGTCAGCTGCGCGCCCGCGAACCCGATGCCCGCGCCGTAGAGGGCCAGCCCGGGCAGCAGGCGCACTGCGGTGATGTCGAGCGAGATGACCGACAGGATGAGGAGCACGCCACCTGCGTAGAGGAGGAGTCCGCTGCGCACGATGTTGGTCGTCCCGAGGCGCCGGGTGAGAACGCCTCCGATCTGGGCGCCGATGATGACGAACACACCGGCGGGCAGCATCCACAACCCGTTTTCCTGCGCTGACAGGTGCTTGGCGTCTTGCAGGAACACCGGAAGCACGAAGCTGATCCCGAGCTGACCCATGGCGAGGACAAGGGCGGTCAGCAGCCCGTACCGATACGTCTTCAGCCGCAGGTGCTCGAGCTCGAACAGCGGTTCCCGTCCGCGCCGCTGGGTCCGCAGTTCGAGGACGACGAAAGCCACGAGAATGAGAATGCCGGCGCCGATGGCCACGGGGACGAGCGAGACCGACGCCGAGGTCCGCCAAAGCGTGGTACTGCCAACCTTGAAGTCTGCGAGGGCCCGCCACCAGCCGTAGGTCCCGCCCTCGCTGAGCCCGAACACGACGAGGAACATGCCGGCGGCGATCAGTAGGGCACCGGGGACGTCGATGCGCGGCCGACGACCGCTGCGGATGCCGCGCTTGATGAAGAGGGCGGCGCCGAGGATGGCCAAGGGGGCGACGATGACGTTGATGCGGAACGACCACCGCCACGAGTAGTTGGTGGTGAGGAACCCGCCGACCACCGGGCCCAGGGCGGCAGCCACCCCGGCTGTCGCGCCCCACGCCGCGAAAGCTGTCGCCCGGATGCGTCCGGTGAACGTGCTCGACATGATGGCGAGCGTCGCCGGCAGCATGAGCGAGGCGCCGATGCCCTCGATGACGGCCTCGCCGAGGATCAGCTCGCCGACCGACGTCGACACCGATGCCAGGAGCGAGCCCGCTCCAAAGAGGGCGGCGCCCACGATGAACACGCGCCGGTGCCCGTAGATGTCACCGAGGCGCCCTCCGATGATCAGGAGGGCGGCGAACGTGAGCGCGTAGCCGGTGATCACCCACTGCAGGCTGGGGAGGCGGGTGTGCAGGTCCCGCAAGATCGTGGGGATGGCCACGTTCAGCACGGTGTTGTCGAGCACCACGATGAAGGCGGCGACGATGGTCACCGCCAGGATCACCCACTGACCGGGCTGGATTCGCTCCGACGAGGTCCGCGGCACCCTTCGATCCTGCCCAATTCCTACAAGTACGGCAGGGTGAAGATGCGGGCGGCGGCGTAGCCCAGGCCGATGGCGGCGAACACGAGGATGCCGGCCCGGACGGTCGTCCAGTCGAACCGCGTCGAGATGCCCGCGAAGAACAGCACAGCGGCAAAGAAGACGGTCGTCAGCACGTAGGCGTCGGTGTGGTCGGTCGCGGCCTTGCCTTGGTCGAAGCGCACGTCGCCGGTGTGCTCGAGAGAGTCGGCCTTGGCCGCGTTGGCGAGGCGATACTGCGGCATGTTCAGCGGGCTGGCTATCGCGTTCGGGTTGTTCAGCGGGTCCTGCGCCTGCCACGCCTTGAACGCGGGCACGAACTCGGGGCGGAAGCGGCGCTCGTACAACGACGCCAGGGTCGAATTCCCATCTGTGTCGACCTCCAGCCAGCGGTTGAAGTTGAGCAGGTCCTGCTGGCGGTCCTGACTGGCCAGCGTGCTGGCGCGGTTGGCCTGGGCGCGGGCCGTGCTGGCTTGCGCGTAGCTGCGCGATTGCAGCCCGCTCCACTTGGCCGCCTGGTAGCCGCTCCACGCGATCCCGAGCGTCGCCAGCGACAGCAGGACGGCAGCGACCAGCTCGAAGATGCGCTCGCGGCCGGAGAGATGCTCGGAGCGCCGGGTGAGCTCTTCGGGTGCGTGGATGTGGACGTGCTCGGACATTCGGCGGCGAGCCCGTCGACCGCCGAATTACAGAGAACCGGGTTCGATGGCTGCGATCCGGTCGATGGCCGGCCCGAACGTCGACTCCAGCCAGCCGACGGGATCGTCGCCCACGGCACCGGTCACCAGCGTCGCGACGCCGATCTTGGCCAGCTGCTCGGCACCGCCGACGACGTCGTCGACCGACGCGTCCGGCGGCAGGTCGCGGTACATGGCGGTGACCTCGATCTCGTTGGGATCGCGACCAACGGCGTCGCAGTGCCGGCGGAGGACATCGAGCTTGTGTGCCACCTCGTCGGGCCCGCCGAAGATGTTGCATGCGTCGGCGTACTGGGCGACGAGGCGCAGCGTCTTCCGCTCTCCACTGCCGCCGATGAGGATGCGCGGCCGGGGCCGGCTCACCGGCATCGGGCTGCACAGGGTCTCGGCCAGTTGGTAGTGCCTGCCCTCGTAGGCGCCGTTGTTGTCGCTCCACATCTGCAGGCAGATCTGGATCGCCTCCTCGAGGCGCTCGAAGCGCTCGGCGGTGGGCGGGAACGGCACGCCGAGGCCCTGGTGCTCGCGGTCGTACCAGGCCGCACCGATGCCGAGCTCGGCCCGGCCCTCGGACAAGACGTCGAGGGTGGTCACCGTCTTGGCCAGCAGCCCGGGATAGCGGTAGGTCACCCCGGTCACGAGCAGACGCAGGCGGAGGCGCTGTGTGCGACCGGCGACGAAGCCGAGGGCTGTGTAGCCCTCGAGCATCGGGTCCTCGGCCGGGGCCATCCAGTCCATCTGGAACCAGTGGTCCATGAACGACAGGGTGCGCACGCCGAGGGCCTCCGCCCGCTGGGCCAGCTCGGCGACGCCGGGTCCGATGCCGGAGGGGCCCCCGGCCCAGTCGAACCGGTGGCAGTGGAAGTCGAGGTTCATGCTTCCTTCCTACCCCCTCGGCCACATCGGGCTCTACGCCGACAGGAGTAGGCGACTGTCGACGGGGGGATGACGACGGGCCGCCGACCGGCGGTCACACTGGGCTCGTGGATCCCAGCACCCTCCGGAAGGCCGCCGCCGTGCTGGCGTGCATCGCGCTCAGCCTGTTCGTCGCCTCCGCCGTTCACCTATTCGGCCACGTGCAGGGCCGGGCCGGCATCTACCACGCTGACGACGCCGGTATCGCCGAGGCCCTCATCGGCGTGGTGCTGGCGGCGGGCGCCGCCGTCATGGCCCGCTCGCCCGGACGCGCTCGCGCCGTCGGCCTGGCCGCAACCGGCTTCGCCATCGCCGGCTTCGGCGTGGGGCTCACGATCACCGCCGAGGGCGGCCACGCCCCGGACATCGCCTACCACGTGACCGTGTTGCCGATCCTCATCGCCACTTTCATCGTGCTTCTGCTGCGCGGTAGCCCTCGAGCCGCTCGACGAGCTCCAGTGGTCGGCTGAGCGCGGGCAGGTGCCCGCCGTCCATCTCGTCGGGCGTGATGCCCAGACGTTCCTGCACGACGCGGCGTTGGAAGTCGGCGGGGAAGAAGCGGTCGTGGCGGCACAGCAGGAACCGTGTGGGCACGGCGGGCCAGGGCGGCATCGGTAGCGGCGCCCGGAACGGCGTCGCCGATTGCATGCGCACGTGGTTGGCGGATTCGGCGGCAACGTCGGCAGGCACGTCGTGCAGGAACATCGCCACGGGGTCGTCCGTGTCCGGCCTGTCCTCCTGCTCTG
>Ga0209059_1001167_pt1 | contig 12051 bp, 9 predicted proteins | sample GraSoiAngelo_151_FD_186165 | JGI IMG/M metagenome (GOLD analysis project Ga0209059, IMG submission 186165) | Grasslands soil microbial communities from the Angelo Coastal Reserve, California, USA - 14_1009_12_20cm (SPAdes) (version 2) | ecosystem: Environmental > Terrestrial > Soil > Grasslands ...
TCGAAGGAGAAGAACGACAAATCAGCCAACCGATGGTGCGCGTTCAGGTAATTGACGAAGCGCCGCACCCATGAGCTCTGACCGTTCGCGTCGGGCCACACTTCGATGTCCTTGTTCACTCCCTGGAATGACGGCCCACCCAGTTTCAGTGAAGGATCGAGATGATGGAGCGCATCTGCCCATTGCAAATACAGGGCAGCATAATCTTCGGGGAGCATGTACTGACCATCGGACTCCTCACCCATCTCCACATAGGAGATCGGGTAATTGCGCTTCTTCAAGTAGGAGATTTCGGCGACCGCGTCTTCGGGCGTCCCATAAATTAACGCGATTGGAACCATGGCCGGAAGTCCGCGCGTGATGCCACTGATATAGAAAACATCGAACCCAAGTTGCGCTTGCTTGGTGGTGGGCAGATCGGCAGGACTATGCCAGGGATCCACCGAGGAGCAGTACGCGGTTGTCTGTTCCTGGTCAGGAGTGTGCCGGATCACGTCATGCAGCAGTCCGTCGGCCGTAGTGGTTCCGAGGTACAGTTCCTTGATTGCATAGCCGACGCAATTACGTGGATCAGATGACCCATGCAAATCGCAAGTATTGGAAGACTCTGTCATCCAGATGCGCAGGAACCGGACCGCCGCGGGCTCGGCAGAGAGTCGAATGGTTTCGGTGCCGCCTTTGCCCGCCCCGATCGTTCCCAGGGGAAACGCCTGCCACACGCCTCGGGTAGGAGCCTTGATCGGATCGTCCCCGGTCCAGTATTGAACGACATAGTGCGTGGCATATGGAGCGGCCCAGGCGATGCGGAGGGTATCGATCTTCTGTGCCTGCCAGAGATCGAGAATGACCCATTGCGGATGTAAGGAGTCGGGCTCGCCGGTAAATTTCTGCGCGAGATACGGATTGCTTTTCCAGTAGGTATTCTCGTCTCCGTCGGTCAGGCGCGAGAAGCCGGCATTGCCGGTGCCGTCGTTTCTGGTGAACCCGCGATGCGGCAATGCGTAGCCGTAAGAGTAGTGGATGGGCTTGCCGAGGCTCGCTGATCCAGTGAAATAACCTTGGCCCTTTGGATCGCTCCACGTGCCTTCCGGATTCCAGTGCCACGCCTCCACCAGCAACTCCGTGTTCTGGCGATAGCTGACCGTCTGCCAACCTGCTGAAAGAGTCTTCGCGAGCAAGGGTTGGGCCAGCAGGGGATCGATCGACTTTGTGGCAATCCGGTCAATGCCCGCTCCGAGGGTCTCGGTGGGAACGAACTGATTGGTGGAGTGGCCGGGAGTGATATCGACGTCGATGGTTTGCGCGAAGAGTGGAAGTTGCAGCGTTATCAATAAGCTTGCCATCAGGCCAGTTCTCAACAGAGGCATCTCGACCTTTCTCTGGGAAGTCATACAGCGCTAAAATCGAAGAATCGGAAGCGGATTATAGCTGCCGAGATGGCCATAACGGCCTGGAATTCGGCGAAACTTTTCGCCATCTCGGTGCTCCAATCCAGTGGACGCTCGTATCCGTTCTTATGGAGGGAAAGCATGTCGAAATCATCGTGGATGAATGGGCTGATGGCGGTTGCTCTCCTGGCAGCAATGGTGGTTTTCCCGCTCGCCGCCAAGGCACGGAAGGGAACTGAAATACCAGCGCCTGCCATCGACGCAACTCTTGCCCAAACGCCTGGCGAGGAATCGGTAGTATTCGCCGGCGGATGTTTTTGGGGTGTTCAGGCCGTGTTCCAGCACGTGAAGGGTGTGATCAGCGCCACCTCCGGATATTCGGGAGGCGATTCGAAAACCGCTGAGTACGAAGTCGTCAGCACGGGACAAACCGGGCATGCCGAGTCGGTCAAAGTGGTCTTCGATCCCTCGCAAATTACTTATGGAGAACTTCTGCATGTGTTCTTTTCCGTGGCGCATGATCCCACCGAATTGAACCGGCAGGGGCCCGATGATGGCAGCCAGTATCGCTCCGTGGTCTTCTACACGACCCCCGATCAGTTGCGCATCACCAAGGCTTACATTGAACAACTGGACGCCGCCCACGTGTTTAAGCACGCGATTGTCACGCAAGTGGTGCCCCTGAAAGGTTTCTATCCCGCGGAGGCGCATCACCAGAACTATGCGACGCTGCATCCGGACAGCATGTACATCCGCTTCAACGATGCGCCCAAGGTGGACAATCTGAAAAAGGTCTTTCCGCAGGCGTATCGGGAGTCTCCGAACCTTGTGGCCGTGAAGTGATTCCGGACTCGGCAGCAGCCGACGACCTAGGTCTGACGAGTGATAACAAAGGTGAAGCATCATGTTTGAATCCGATGATGAGCAAGACGCGACCAAGCTTGAAAAGCGCAGGACGTTTCTGACTCTGGCCGCCAGTGCTGTAGCAGGCGGCGTGCTTTGGTCGCTGCGCACGCCGGTCGTCCTTGGTGCAGCGCATACCGCGCGCGGCACCCCGGGAGAAGTGACCATCGTTCAGTTCTCCGATGATGGCAAGCGCCTCCAGAAAGTACGTGTCGCCAAGGTCGTGAAGAGCGAGGAGGACTGGAAGAGGATGCTTTCTCCGCTGGCATTCGATATCACCCGGCACGCGGACACCGAGAGGGCGTTCACGGGACAGTACTGGAATCTTCACGAGAAAGGCCTCTACCGCTGCGTCTGTTGCGACAATGCATTGTTCAGTTCGGATACGAAGTTTGAGTCTGGCACCGGGTGGCCGAGTTTCTGGGCTCCCATCGCGGAGGAAAACGTTCGCAAGGAGCGCGATGCGAGCCTGGGTGTGATTCGCGAGGCCGTGAACTGCACGCTGTGCGACGCTCACCTCGGCCATGTTTTTGACGACGGCCCGCCGCCCACCGGCTTGCGGTATTGCATGAATTCCGCATCGCTGAAATTTGTGAAGAGGGCGTGAAGCGCGCGCTGATGATCAATTCGGGATTGGGAATTGCTATCGCACCTCGGGCCGATTTTCAGTGACCCTGGGGCAACTCTCTGGCTCCGCGTAGAATCCGACACGCGAACCTGGTGACATTCGTAACCTCCCCATCGTGCTTTCAGTGGAACGCCTCGCAGACACGTTGGTATCTTGTCGAGCATCTGTCGTCGTTTAGGTGGGTACTCGATGAGAGCCATGGTGATGAATGCGGCCGTCTGTCTTCTAGCGCTGGCCTGCGCGCGCGCACAGAGCGGCAACTCCGACATCAATGCCCAGCAGACCAAGCTCATCGTTCTCGAGCGTTTGTGGAACGATGCCCAAGTTCACCGGGATTGGCGGGCTCTGGAGGCCCTCGTCGCCGATCGGTTCGTCAACACCGAATACGATGGCGAAATCAGCGACCGGGACAAGTTCCTCTCCGACATCAAGGATCCTGAATTCAAGCCTTCGCTGATGAACATCCGCGACGTGAAAGTGAATGTATACCGGGACACCGCCGTGGTTACGGGCATCTATCAAACCAAGGGCACCTATAGCGGCAAAGCCTACGAGCACGTGGGCCGTTTTACCGACACCTGGATTTTTGAAAATGGCAAGTGGCTCTGTGTCGCCAGTCACACGAGCCTGTTGAAGAAGTAGTTCGCTTCCTGATACCTGACACCTGAGTGGCCTCACCGCCACTTCTTCAGGTGGGACTGTGGTTTACTCCAGCACGCTGTCGTCCAGCTTTTTTCTGCCCCAGTCTGCCGCAGCCTGCACAAAGGCGATCACCAGCGGATGAGGTTTCTTGGGCTTGGAGCTCAGTTGCGGTTGAAAGAGAGTCGCAATGAAGAACCGGTGGGTAGGCGATTCAATCGCGCGTACTTCTCCCTCCGGTCCGCGCGCTGCGATCGGGAATCCCGCTTCGATCGAGCACCACTCGTAGTCGGGATTAAGTTCGAAATTGCAGAAGAATTCTTCCTCGATCACATCTTTGCTGTAAAACGTCTGCAGGTAGGAACCGGGACGAATACGAATCTTGCGGACCACGCCGGAAAGTTTGGGAGCGTCGGCAGAGCGATTGGGAACCGCGCACGCCACCGGAGAAATGACGATGTTCTTCGAGCCTGAATTGTTTTCGGCAGTGTCGGCGTCTTTCACGCCGAGCACATTCCGGGCGCACTCGATGACAGCGTACTGGAAGCCGCCGCACGTGCCCAGGAACGGCCAGTCGCGCCGGCGCGCGAATTCGATCCCGTTGAGCATGCCATCCATGCTTTTGTAGGGGCTTCCAGGCGAGGCCCAGAGCCCGTCGAAACTTTCCAGCGTCTTCTGGGCACCGGCTTCGGCCAGCGAAGGGGTTGGCAGCCACTCCGATTCGACTTTCAGGTTGAGCTTGGAGGCGGCATGTTGCAGCGCGTCGTTGGTCGCGGGATGGGAGCGGAACTCAGGATTGAAGTCGCCCAGGATTCCAATGCGAACGGAGTCGGCCACATGGGCATTCTAAACAATGCGCGAGGAACGCAGGCGACAATCGAGGCGCATGGGTTAGAAGGAAGGTGCCAAGTAGTCGTCAGTCGCCAGTCTTCAGTCGTCAGCAAAACCACATTGCCAGGTTCGGGAGTCTAACGCCGATCGCTAGTTCTGAGGGTTAATGCTGAAGACCGACGACTGAGGACCGACGGCTGCCTTTTCACAGCCACCCAAAGTGTGCTGCCAGGATGTAAATGCAAGCCAGGGTCAGCGCGGGACCTCCCCAGATCATCAGACTGGTCATTCGGTCGGCGGTGGGATTCTGATCGCATGTGGGTAGCTGGAGGGCAGGCGCATTCGATTGCTGCTGGAGAACGCGAGCAACATCGACACCCTTCGTTCCCGTTTCTTTTTCGTTCTCGGGTTCATCCTCGACGTGGACTTCGTTTGGTACATGCTGATCCGCCCAGTTTACTGGATTGGGAATGCCGGCTCTCAGAAGAGCGGCCGCGATCTTCCCCTGCTGCGTCATCGACTCTGAGCCGTTCACTTGCGTCTCGACAGAGCTGAGTTGAATTACTTCGTGTGAATTGCGTTTCACTGGGTCCGCACTTTTGGTGGCAATCATGGCGGGTGGGCGAACGGGACTTTTAGCGATTACCCGAGCAGAGGAAAGGCGACTTTCCTGCAATCGCGAGAAGCCATGAAAGAAAAAGAAGAGACCAGCGATTGCACCCAACGCGGCCAATACCATAAGAATGCCGGTCGCCGACAATGAGAATGGCAAAAAGGAACTCAAGCGTTTCGTCCGGGCTCCGTGCGTTTCGCGCACGGCACCCCGGTTTTGAGCATATCGGGGCAACAACAAGTGAGGCAGCAGAAAACCGACGATCGGGCTTACGTCAGTAACATTACTGGGCTGGAGAGGACACGGAATAACTCTTTCAAGAGCGTGGCTTACCGACTCGCGAAGGCGCGCTCCTGCAGGATCTCCTCCACCGCGCTGATGGCGGCGTCCAGTTCTTCATCCTTCGTGTAGAAATGCGGTGACATGCGCACGCCGGCCTTAGGACGCCAATCCACAAGGATTTCGCGTTTGATCAACTCGGCGCACACCTGTTGCGAGTCCGGCATGTCTAGGGACACGGTTCCGCCCCGCTGATCCGGATCGCGCGGAGTATTCACACGCCAACCTCGCTGATCCGCCAGTTCGATCAACCTCGCTGTTTGCCGTCGAGACTTCTCCCGGATCTTCTCGACGCCCACCTCAGCGATGATCTTGATACCGGGCCACGCCGCTTCCAACGACGGAATATGCAGGGTTCCATTCATGAATCGGTAGGGCGGATCGGTGTAGCGAATGGGACCAGCCTCGAAGTCGAAGGGCTGCTGGTGGGCGTGCCATCCAGTGAAGCGCGGTTGGAGCTTCTGGCCGAGATCAGGGCGAACATACAGGTAAGCCACTCCGGGCCCACCACACAGCCACTTCAAAACTCCGCCGCAGACGAAATCAACATTCAGTGATTGTGCATCCACGGGAACTGAACCAAGGGACTGGAACGTATCCAGCAGAACATAGGCGCCCACTTGGTGCGCTTTCTCGATGATGGCGAGGGCGTCCTGGATGAACGAACTGCGGAAAATCACATGTGAGATGGGAACGATCAGCGTGTGTTCGTCGATCGCATCCAGCAGCCGCTCCGTCGGCACCGTGACGCCATCGTCGGTCTTCACCATGTGCACGCGGGCGCCCGTGGCGCGCTGCGCTTCCCAGAAATACATCACCGATGGAAAATTCATATCGGTGTAAACGACTTTGTTGCGCTTGCCGGAGAAGTCAAGGCAGGACGCAATCACCGCCTGGCAGGTGGTGACGTTCTGGTGCGTAGAAACGCTGCCCCGAGGCGCGTTCATCAGAGCGCCTAGTTCGTCTCCGACTTGGGCTGCCAGCATCCACCAGCGTTCTTCCCAGGCGCGTACTCCACGCGTTGCCCAAGTGTCGGCGTAACCCTTGAGCGCATCGTAGACGCCGCGCGGCATCGCCCCCAGAGAGTTACTGATCAGGTAGTTCGTGCGCTCGAGGATGGGAAACTCGGATCGGTAGCGGAGCAGAGTGTCGGACATGGGGATATTGTACGAGCAGTGAGAACTTTGTTTCGAGTTTCAGGTTTCAAGTTCCAGGTTTCGGGTTTCAAGTTTCAGGTTTCAAGTTTCAAGTATTCAAGCCTTAAGAAAGCCTTGTCATTAAGCTTTGTCATTCCTCGCGGAGCGAGGAATCTCGTTCTGCATCCCGTGCACGACCCACTCGGGTCCGAACGCCACGATTTCAACCGACTTGATTGCAATCACGACTATCTCTGAGTATCTCTTCGTGTCTTGACTCTCGAAACTCGAAACTCCTTAACTCGCTTTCGCGCGTACCTGCTTGATGAGCCACCACGCACCCGTCAGAAGCAGCAAATACAGAACTCCACTGATCAAATTCACGCGCGAGTCGTACCAGCCCTTCAGAATCACCGCGCAGATCACCGTAAAACCCACTACCGACCCGGCTATTCCCAGCGGTGAACGCAAAGGCAGCGCCCCGATTTCCTCGGGGCTGCTCCGTCGCCGAAATGAGACGTGCGCGGCCAGCGAGACTATCCACGAGAGCATCATGCCAAAAAAAGCCGCTCGCAGGATGAATTCAAAAGCACTGCGCGGCGACCATCGCTCCAGTACGAGGGCAACCACGATTCCATAGGAAGAGACCAGCACCGCCAGCTTGGGAGAACCGCGGGCGTTCAATTGGCCGAGCCGTGCAGGGGCCCATCCAGTCCGTGCCATCGAAAACAGCATGCGCGAGGATACGTACAGCGCCGCGTTCGCTCCCGAGAGCGCCGCCGTAAGCACCACGAAGTTCATCAAGTGACTGGCCCCTGGAATACTCACCGAGCGGAAGACCGTAACAAACGGGCTTTCGCTGATCCCGGCCCGATTCCACGGCATTACCCCGACCAGAACCGCCATCGCCCCCAGATAGATTACCGTCAGCAGCGCGAAGGTGATGCGCGTGGCTTTCGCGATCTCATGGGGAGACCGTGCTTCTCCTGAGGACACGGCCACGAACTCAATGCCTCCGAAGGCGTAAATCGCAAATGTCATGGCCAGAAACGGCGCGAGAACTCCCAGCGGAAAAAATCCGCCCTGGACGGTGTATTGAGGTGCGACGCGTCCGCTCAGCAGCAGGGCGGCGCCCAACACGACAAACGCTGCGATGGTAACCACCTTCACCATGGCGAACCAGAATTCGAATCGGCCGTAGTCGCCCACATCCAGTAAATTCACCAGCAGGAGCAGAAGCGAGAAGAGCGCGACCCAGACAATGGCGGGAACCTTCGGAAACCAGTGCGCCATATAAACCGCCGAGGCCACCATCTCGGCGCCAATCGAGACCGCAATCGCCGCCCAGTATCCCCCGCGCGAAAGGAATCCGGCCCAGTCATTGAGGTAAAGGTCCCCATAGACGCCGAACGACCCCGCGGCCGGGTGAGCACATGCCAACTCACCTAGAGCGCACGCCACTGTGAAGTTGATGAAAGCGGCCAGCAGAAAACTCAAAATCACCGCTGGTCCAGCCAGTCCGATCGCGCTGGCCGAGCCCAGCAAAAGCCCGGTACCGATCGAACCGCCGACCGCGACCATGGCCATCTGACCAGCCGTCAGTTGATGATGAAGTCCCTGTTCTTCGTTTACGTTGCAGACCTCTTGCATCCGGAACGTATACCAGAAAAGGGAACCGATCGCCCAATTGCGGGAGCGAGAATGACCTTCGTAACCGCGCCCGGCCGTTACTGCATTGCTGCTGGTTTCACCAACTCCTAGAATCACCATGCAGGTTACTCCGCAGATTACCTACATGCCGGATCGAGCCGAAATCGCGAAACGTGTCGCGCAAGCGGAGAAGCTTCTTCAAAGAGGCAAGACCGGCGACGCCCTGGACGAATATCTCCAAGTCCTCCTGGAGGATCCGGAAAACGACAACGTGCGTTCCATGGCCGCCGACCTTTGTCTGTCGTTGAACCGGACTGCAGAAGCCGTCTCGCTGCTGGGCGATCTTTTTGAGCGCCAGGTCGGGCTCGGCGATGCCACCCGTGCCAGCCTGACCTACAAGAAATTAGCGCGCCACGGCAATCCGACCTGGCAGCAGAAGTTCCGCTTCGGACAACTGTTGGAACATTCCAACAAAAAGCTGGCCATCGGCACCTACGAGAACGCACTCGATGACCTCTCGAAGCAGCGTAAGAAGGCGGAATCGTTGCAGGTGCTGGGCCGCATCGTAACCCTGGAGCCGACCCAGGCGAATTACCTGCGCATGGCCGAACTCTGTTCCGAACTCGGGGAAAACAAGCCGTCGGCTGCAGCCTTCCTGAAAACCGCCGAACTTGCCGAGGCCGCCGGGGCCGACGCTTCGCAATATTTCGAACGCGCCTACGGCGAGGACCCCAGCGATCCCCGCATAGCTCTTGCCTACGGCAGGAGCCTGCTCGCCCAAGGACAAATCGGCGCAGCGATCTTTATCTTTGAGCCGCACGTCATCGCTGGAAATCCATCGCTCGAACTGCGGGACTACTACAGCCAGGCTCTACTCGCCGCCAACCGCCTGGCCGAAGCCGAGCCCCTGGTTTGGCAGCTCTTCGAGCAGAATCCCGGACGCCTGCAACAAGTCGTCACATTAATCGGGCAGATGATCGACTCGCAACAGGATGCGGAAGGCGTGGCCCTTGCGCGCAAGCTGGAACTGTTCCAACGGCGGCGCGGGGAGCGGCGCGCTTTCGTCGCCATGATGCAGGACCTGGTGGGCGGCCACCGCTCCTCGCCCGAGATGCTCGAGTTTCTCAGCGAGCTCTTCAATTCCTCCAATCGTGAAAACGATTATTGTCAGACGCTGCTCAAGCTCTTTGATCTTTACGTGAGCACGGCCAACTTCCAGAAAGCCGGGGAATGCCTGGATCGCGCCGCTGACGTGGATCCTTACGAGCACGGCCACCAAAAGCGGCTCGAAATTCTGCGCGGCAAGATTCCCGATGATCGTTTCAAGGTGATCGCCTCACGGTTGAGCCAGCTGAATAAATCCGTGCCCGAGGCGGTGCGCTCGGAAGAGCCGACGCTGGGTGCAGCGGCTCTGCAAGACCTGATGCTGCAGGCAGAAATTCTGGTGCAGTATGGCATGCGCTCAAAAGCAGTGGAGCGTCTGCATCGCATCCAGGAACTTTTTCCGCGTGAGGAGGAACGCAACGAAGACCTCCAGCGCCTGTACCTGGCCGCGGGAATTACGCCCCGGTACGCCGGTACTGCGCCGGTTCCCACTCCCGCAACTGCTCCGCCTACGCCAACTCCTGTCGTGCAACCCTTGACGGTGCCCGCAGTTGTGAACGGCGAGCAGGCCGACGTCAGCAGCTTCACTCGCGTCGCGGAAATTACGCGGAAGCTTTATCAGCAGAACAATGCGACTGCAGTTCTAGCAACGGCCGCTAACGAGATGGGCAGCCAGTGGAAGGTGACGCGCTGCGTGGCCGCCATGCGCAAGCCGGGTCTGCCACCGACAGCGTTGCAGGAATATCACGCCGATGGAACCACCAGCGGCGAAGCAGCGGCCCTCGCGGCCGTCGTCACCGCGTGTCAAGATCTGGCAGCGAGCCGGGGTACGGTGAATCTGCCTGACACGCTCAGCGCTCCAGAGGCGCAGCCCGTGCGGCGGCCCCTCGCGGAACTGGGTGTCACCGCGCTCCTGGCGTTGCCTCTTATGGATGGGGAAGATCACATCGGCATCCTGGTATTCATGCAAGGCTCCGAGCGCAATTGGCATCCCTCCGAAATCGTAGTGCTGAAGACCCTGGCAGAGCAGGTTGTCATAGCACTCAATAACGCGGGTTTGCGCCGCTTGGTGCGGAATCTCTCCGTCACCGACGAAAAATCTGGACTGCTGAAGCGGGCTTCGTATTTAGACCTGGTACTGGCTGAAACGCAACGCGCCAACCAGCAGGCGACCCCGCTCACGATCCTGCTGATGCATTTCGGCAAGAGTTCCGCCATGGTCAAAGAATTCGGCGAACCGGTTATCGAAGCCACCATGGAACAAGTGGGGCAGCTCTTCACCGCCAATATTCGTTCGAACGATCTCGCCTTCCGCTACGACACGACTACCGTCGCCATCATTCTCGGAGACACTGCGGAAAAGGAAGCGCTTCTCGCCGTTGAAAAGCTCCGCAAGCTGGTGGCGGAAGTTCGGCTGCCGGGAAAAGATCAGCCCATTGCTTTTTCAGCCGGGCTAGCCGAAGCCGTGATGCGCACCGCATACGATCCGGTGGACATCGTCACCGAGGTGATCAACCGCGCCGAACAGGCATTGCACGACGCGATAACCCAAGGCACGGGAAGTGTAGTCTCGCTGGCTCCCAACCTCGCTTCGGCCGCAGTGGCGTAAGAGCTACGAGCTTCGAGCTTCGAGCTTCGAGCTACGATACGAATCATCCCGCTCCAACGGACAAGCAAGGCTCCGCCACCACCCGAATCTTCAAGCTCGCAGCTCGCAGCTCGTAGCTCGTAGCTCTTCTGCTACACTAATAAGTTTTCTCTCTAACATCTGGCCGCGTTCTATAAGGATTTCATGCTGAAACCCGGAGACATTGCCATCGTCAGCGGTGCGCGTACGCCCATGGGGCGCTACTGCGGCAAACTCAAAGACTTCACCGCGCAGGAACTGGGCGCAGTTGCAGCCAAAGGCGCCATCGAACGCGCAGGAATCGATCCGAAAGAGTTTGACCACGTCGTGTTCGGTAACGCGCAGCAGACTTCCGGCGACGCGCTCTACGGCGCTCGCCACGTGGGCCTGCGCGCGGGCATTCCGATCGAGACGCCAGCGCTTACCGTAAATCGGCTGTGCGGGTCGGGCATGCAAGCCATCGTCAACGCCGCGCAAATGGTGCAAACCGACGAGGCGAAAATCGTGCTCGCCGGCGGCATGGAAGCCATGTCGCAGGCGCCCTTCGTGATCCACGGGCGTGACGGCTTCACGCTTGCTCCCGGAGGCAAGCTGGAAGATTCTCTCATGGTGGCGCTGCTCGATTCTTACTGTGGCCTCTACATGGCCAACACCGCCGAGCTCTATGGCGAGCAGCAGGGCATTACCCGGCAAATGCAGGATGAGTTCGCTCTTCGCTCGCAGCAGACCGCGGATGCCGCCTACAAAGAAGGAAGGCTTCAGGAAGAGCTGGTGCCGGTGCCCTTAAGGAATACAAGGGGCGAAGCGACCGGCGAGCTGTTCGCCGAAGACGATCACCGTCGCCCCCAGACCACCATGGAGGGGCTGGCCAAGTTGCGTCCGGCCTTTGGCAAGAACGGAACGGTCACTGCCGGAAATGCGAGCGGCATTGTCGATGGTGGCGCCGCGGTGGTGGTGATGTCGGTGGAGCAGGCCCAGAAACGCGATCTGAATCCGCTCGGGAGAATTGTGAATTGGGGGACGGCGGGCGTCGATCCCAAGCTGATGGGACGTGGTCCGGTTCCCGCAACCAAGCTCGCGTTGCAGCGGGCTGGGCTGACTCTGGATTACATCGATCTGATCGAAGTGAACGAGGCCTTCGCGGCCCAGTACCTCGCGGTCGAGAAAGAGCTGGGCCTCGACCGCAGCAAGGT
>Ga0209059_1001168_pt1 | contig 12051 bp, 12 predicted proteins | sample GraSoiAngelo_151_FD_186165 | JGI IMG/M metagenome (GOLD analysis project Ga0209059, IMG submission 186165) | Grasslands soil microbial communities from the Angelo Coastal Reserve, California, USA - 14_1009_12_20cm (SPAdes) (version 2) | ecosystem: Environmental > Terrestrial > Soil > Grasslands ...
GCGGCCCCGCCGGCCCGAGATCGTGATCGTGGTCGTGGTCGGCGCTCGCGTCGCCGTGGACGTGATCGTGGTCGCTTCCGTACACGTGATCGGCAAGCGTATGGCGCCGCTTTGGGTTGCCGTCGTTCGTCATGGAGGCCTAGAAATCGGCGCGCGAGCGCGACGGAAGGTGGCCGAGCCGCGTCGACACCGCGGCTGCGGTTCCGATCACGCTCGGCACGCAAGTCTGCATCAGCTTCTTGTTCATCCGCTGCACTGGCGCCGCAACGCCCAGCGCGGCAATCACGCCGCCATCATGGCTTCTTACCGGCGCCGCGATGCCGCGCAACCCGCTTTCGCTCTCCTCGTCGTCGATGGCGTAGCCGCGCAGCCTCACTTCGTCGAGCATGGCGACGAGCGCCTCGCGCCTGGTAATCGTCTTGGGCGTATACGCGGTCAGCCCGCGATCCATTATTTCCCTCACGTAATCGCGAGGTTGATCAGCGAGCAGCACCTTGCCCACGGCGGTGCAGTGCAATGGCGCGCGCCCGCCGACGGCCGCCGCCATGCGGATCGCGCGCCGGCTCTCCATCTCATAGACGTAGAGCACGCTGAAGTGATCGACGATGCCGAGCTGGACGGTTTCCCCGGTCTTCTCCAGCAGCTCGCGCAGCTTGGGGCGCGCTTCGTTTGCCACGTCCATGCGGCGGCGCACCAGGGCGCCGAGCTCGAACAGCGCCACACCGAGGCGGTACCTGCCCGTGTCGCTGTTTTGCTCGAGGAACCCGGCGCCAGTCAATGTCGCCGCAAGGCGGTGCACCGTGCTCTTGGCGAGCCGCAGCCGGTTGGCGAGGGTCGTGATGCCGAGCTCGTTCTCTTCGCCGGAAAAAGACGTCAGCAGTCGGATGGCGTTCGCTACCGACGAGAGCCGTGCTTTCGCCGTCTTGACGGCCTGTTCCATAACCGAGAACGCACTTCCCTATTGCGGAACATCATCGTAGCACGGCGAAACGGCTGGCCAGCGCGTAGACCGCGAAGATCAACACGATGCTGCCGAGGCTCAGCACTGGAGCGAAGGCGGCCGCCTGCTCCTCGAGCGCCGGCAGCACGTATTTCGCAAAGCCGCCCGCCGCGAGCGCGATGCAAAGACAAGCGATGGCGACGCTCACACAGCGCGACACGAACGCCGCGCGCCGGTCCGCGCCGGCGACGACTCTCGCCACCCACCAGCCATTCAGCGTGTCGGTGAGCGCCATGCCGAGGGTGAACACGATGCCGAGCACGGCGGCGAACAGCGCCCCCGCCATGCTGGCCCCGGTGAGCGAGAAAAGCAGCGCGTGGCTGATGGTGTCGAACGACAGCGCGAAGGCCGCGCCGGCCGAGGCGATGACCAGCGGATGGCTCGCCCGCGCCAGCCGTTCAGCCAGCCAGCGGCCGCGCATCCCCACCAGCGGCACTGCCGTTCCCGATGGCGTGCGCGCCGTCATCAACAAGTTGCCGACCCCCAGCACCAGAAGCACGCCGATCGATATCCAGGCGCCGAGGTGCTCGAGCCAGCGCGGCGCCTGCAAGTCGGCCGCGGACACCGCGACGCCCAATCCGACCAGCGTGACGACCGCGCCATGGCCGAGCGAGAAGAACAGCCCCGACCAGCGCGACATGCCCGGGCGCACTCGGGCGCTGGAGCGAGTCAGCCCGTCGATCGCCACCAGGTGATCGGGATCGAAGCCATGCCTGAGGCCGAGCGCGAATACGAGCGCGATCAACCCGGTCATTTCTGGATGAATAAGCCCTCCCAGAGCCTGTTCCATTTTTCCTGTTCCTCGAGCGCGCTCGCCGGATCGACCACGGTGTATTCAAAGTTGTTCATGTGCGTGCGCACCTTGGTGCTAACCGGCACGCGGCCCATCGAGCTCAGCAGCTCCTGGCCCTCCGGCGAGAGAACGAAATCGGCGAAGGCGAGCGCCGCGTGCGGGTGCGGCGCGTTCCTGCCGAGGGCGATTCCCTGCGGCCTGCCGACCACCGGGTCCACCGCCACCCAGTCGATCGGCGCGCCCTTGCGCTTCAACGACTCGGCATTGCTGTTGTAGACCGTGAGTCCCACCGGAATTTCGCCCGCGCCGATCAGCTCGGCGAGCAGGATATGGCCTTTTCTGACGTCGGGCTTCATCGCCGCGAGCTTGCCGAAGAACGCGCGGCCCGCCTGCTCGCCCCATATCTTGACCAGCGTCGCCATCCATTCGGCATCGGTGGCCTCGATGCCGATGCGCCCTTTCCACTTCGGGTCGGTGAACCCTGCGTAGCTGCGCGGCAGCTCATCCTTGCGCACTTTCTGCGTGTTGTAGGCGACGACGAAGAAGTTCATCCGGTCGGGAATCCACAGCCTGTGCGGCGGGATGGCGCTCGCCGGCAGGTCCGACAAATACGGAGAATGGAATTCGGCGAACAGCTTTTCGCGCGCCATCATTTCCATCTCCGGTCCATTGGTCTCGATGACGTCGAAAGCTTGGCGTTGCGCGCGCGCCTCGGTCAGCGCGCGCTGCAGCAGCTTTTCGCTGATCGCCCGCCACAATTGCACCTTGACCCCGATTTTCCTTTCGAACGCCCGCGCAAGGGGAGCGGACTCGGTCGGCGCGAGCGAAGTGTAGAGCACCACCGTGCCCTCGCGTCGAGCCTGCTCCAGCAGCCGCTGCTCGCGATCGGCTCCGCGGTAACGGAAGATCGCGTCGTTCTTGTCCGCGCTCTGCGCGCCGGCCGTCGCATGCCATGCCGCCGCGCACGCGCATGCAATGACGAGTCGAATGGTCGGCTTCATCTCGATTGACGTGCCGCGGCATTCTATGGTGAAGTGACTTCGTCAAAACAGGGTTCCACATACGGAAACGACACGGGATGCGCACCAAGACCACCACCGGCGTCACGCATTACCATATCCAGAAGAAGCGCCGCGCCGAATTCATCGAGGAATGGCGCAGGCACCGGCACACCGTGGTGCGCCGGGACGACGTGGTGCTCAAGCCCACGGCGCGCGGCATGCGCAGCGGCGTCTACATGGGCTCCGACGGCGACTCGCCCACCCGCTGCCTGGACGCGCTGGTGCACGAGCTCGATGCCGGCGGCGTCACCACCGTGCACCGGCACTCCTGGGACGCGCAATTGTTCATCGTCGAGGGCTCGGGCTGGAGCGAAATCGACGGCACGCGCTACGCATGGAAGCCGTGGGACGCGATCCACCTGCCCGCGTGGAGCTGGCATCGTCACGGCAACGACGGCAAAAAAACAGCGCGTTTCATGAGCTACTCCTCCGAGCCGATGCTGTGGACCCTCGGCATGAGCCTGCTCGAAGATCGCGGCCACGAGGACGTGCGCAATCTGCCGCGGCGGCCGCCTTTCAGCGACGGCCCCGAAGGCGATGACCCTTATGCGCGCCGCCTCAGGCGCCTCGCCCAGGAAGCGAGGAAGCGCCGCAGCGGCCGCATTCACACGCCGTACGACGAGCACGATCTTCTTGCCACGCCGCGCGGCACGCGAACCAAGTTCCTGGTCGACCGCGCCATCGGCAGCGAGGCCTCGGGGATCACGCAAGTGATGATCCAGTTCGCTCCGGGCAAGACGCAATCGCTGCACCGGCATCCTGGCGAAGCCTGGCTGTACGTGGTCGAGGGATACGGGCACAGCTTCCTCGGCACGGCGCCGGACCGCGGGCAGCATTACCGCTGGAACAAGGGCGATCTGATCGTCGTCGACCATTTCCTTTGGCATCAGCATTTCAACGACGATCCGCGCCACCAGGCGCGGCTCGTGCGCGTGCACATGTTCGACTCGATTCTCGAGACCATGCGCGCGCTCACCGATCCGCTGGTCCTGTTCGAAGAGGCCGAGGACACCTTGCTCAGCATGCAGGAGATCTCGCAGATCGAGTGGCCCGACGACAAGCGGCCGGAGAGCTGATGGCGGCGAGCGTCCCCGCGCTGCCGCCCGGCGTGCTGTCGCTGCATGTGCTGCCCGCGGAGCACCACGACAAGGATTGGGACGCGATCATCGTCCCCGGCGCAGTCAAGGAGCGGCTGCTCGGCCAGGCGCTGCTCACCCTGAAGCACGGCCGCAAGCTCGCCCAGCTCGCCGGTCTGCCGCACGGGCTGATCGTGCTTGCCGGTCCGCCGGGAACCGGCAAGACGACTCTCGCGCGAGGACTGGCGCAGGTCGCCGCCCTCGCCCTGGCCCGCGACGGCGCGACGACCCTGGTCGAGATCAATCCGCACGCCTTCCCGAGCGACATGCTGGGCGAGAGCCAGCGCAACATCATGCGGCTGCTTCAAGACACGATCCCCGAGATCGCCGCCCGGCGCCCCTTCACCGTGGTGTTGATCGACGAAGTCGAGAGCTTCGCCGTACGGCGCAGCACGGCTTCGTTCGAGACCAACCCGGTCGACGTCCACCGCGCGACCGACGCGGTCATGCTGGGGATCGACGAGGTCGCGCGCAAGCTGCCTTCGGTGCTTTTCGTGACGACCACCAATTTCATCGAGGCGATAGACGAGGCGTTCCTGTCGCGCGCGGACCTGGTGATGCATTTCGCGCTGCCGGACCAGGCGACGATCGCAAGAATCCTCGACGCCTCGCTCGCCGAGCTGGCGGTGCAGTGGCCTGCGCTGCGGCCGCTGCTCGCCTCGACCAGCGAGATCGCCGAGATCGCGGCGCTCTGCGGCGGCTGGAATGGGCGCCAGGTGCGCAAGCTGGTCCTCGCCGCCCTCGCGCAGCGCCTCGAGGTGGCAAGGAATCCCGCATTGCTGAGCTTCGAGGATCTGCGCGAGGCGGCGCGCAAGCGCGGCGGCGTCGAATGGGCCGGCGCGCCGGCGCTGCCCTCGAAGGAGTTGTTCCCCGACGTGCCAAAGCAATTGATGCACGACCACGATCACGGCCATAACCACGAGCAGTTCTAACTTGAAGTCGTGGATTTTTGGGCTGCTGGCGGCAGCGCTCATGCCTCACGCCGTGGCGCAGCACAAAAGCGCGCCGGACGCTTCGCTGCTCGAGTATCGGGGCGCGGATCGCGACCTGAAGCTCCTCGCTTCCGCCAAGAAAGAAGGATCGATCACTTTCTACACGACCATCGCGGAAAAGGACCTTGTCACCATCGTGCGGCCCTTCGAGAAAAAGCAGGGCATCAAGGTCGATATCTGGCGCGCAGGGACCGACAAGGTGCTGCAACGCACCCTGAGCGAGGCAGCCGCTCGGCGTTTCGACGTCGACGTGATTCATTTCGGTTCCCCGGAAATGGAAGCGCTGCACCGCGAAAAGATTCTTCAGCCGGTCGCTTCGCCGCATTTCAAGGAGCTTATCGAAGGTGCCGTTCCGGGCCACCGGGAATGGGTGGCGACGATCCTGTCGGTCTGGGTACAGGCGTACAACACGAGCCTCATCAAAAAGGAGGACCTGCCCCGCAGCTACCGCGACCTGCTCGATCCCAAGTGGAAGGGCAAGCTCGGCATCGAGGCGAAGAATCAGGAGTGGTTCTGGACCGTGTGCGAAGAACTCGGCGGCGATGCGGGCATAAAATTTTTCCGGGAGCTGGTGGCACGCAACGGCATCTCCGTGCGCCAAGGCCATTCACTGCTCACCAACATGGTCGCCTCCGGCGAGGTGCCGCTTGCCCTCACGGTCTATAACTATCTCGCCCAAGGGGCCAAGCAAAAGGGCGCGCCGGTGGACTGGTTCGCCCTCGAGCCGGCGGTGGCTCGCGCCAACGCGATCGGCATCGCGCGCCGCGCGCCGCACCCCAACGCGGCGCTCCTGTTCTACGACTACATGATCACCGAAGCCCAGAAGTATTTTGCGTCGCTGGACTACGTCCCCACCAATACGTCTGTGCCCTCCCCGCTGAAAAACCTGCGCTTCAAGCTGGTCGACCCGGTCCAGGTGCTCGACCAGATGGACAAGTGGACTCAGATCTTTCAGGAAGTGCTCGTGCGGCGCGAGCGCCAGTAGCGCCTGGGTGAACCACCTGCGCTGCCCTACTTCGACCTCGCGCCGGTCAGCCTGCGATACTGCGCCATGTGCCGGATGGCGTCCTTCGGCTTCTTGAGCTCCTCGCATAACAGCGCCAGGTTGTAGTGGCAATCCGCCAGGCCGGGGTTGCCCCGCAGCGCTTCCTCGTACGCTTGCATCGCCTCGGCCTTGCGATCCATGTCGTCGAGAAGCACGCCGAGGTTGTACAGCAGCACGGCATCGCTGCCGCACGCCGCAACGGCATCGCGGTAGACGCGCTCGGCTTTCGCGAGACGCCCGGCTTCGTGCAGAAGCGATCCCAGATTGATATGGGCGTCGAGAAGCGTCGGGTCCGCGGCAACGGCTTGCTCGTAGGCTCGCAGTGCAGCTTCGGCGTCCTTGCTCTCCAGGGCGACTGCCCTGTCGAACCAGTCCGCCGCGCTTGGCGCAGGCTCCGCGGCCTTGCTTTCGACGACGCTCAAGGAGCCCTCGGCAGGATCGCCTTCGAACGCGAGCAGGTACTGCCCGGATTCCGCCTGCCAGCGGCTGTGGCCTTCCTTGACGACGACGCGGTCGGCCACGGCGCAGATGCTCAGCCCGGACAGCGGCATCGACTGGGGGAGATGACGGCGAAGTTCCTTCACGGACCTGGTGATCCGCTTGCGCGGCACTTTGGCCGCGGCGAGCGCCTGGGCGGTACGCAGGACGATCAGGTCCTGGAATGAAAACAGCCAGGCCTTGCGCGGCCCGCGCGCGGGCGATACGAACCCTGCCTCGATCAACGCGCGGATCGTGCTGCGCGGCAGGCGCAGAAGCTTCTCGACCTCGCGCACGCCGTACTGGTGCATGCCACCCGCTGCTTCGTTTGCCAGCGCTATTTCTTGGCGGCCTTGCGCGCCGCGGGTTCGGCCTGCTGCGCGCGCTTGGGCGGCTTGCGCGTTTCAGCTTTCGGTTTCTTCTCGAGGCTCGCGCGCAGCGCTTCCATGAGATCGATGACCTGGGCGCCGGCCTCGGGCGCTTCGGCCATGGTGATCTCCTGGCCCTCAACTTTCTTCTGCACCGCGGCCTCGATGCGCTCGCGCACCTCGTCCTTGTACGCGGCGGGATCGAACTTCTCGCTCGACTGCTGCTCGATCAGCTGCTGCGCGAGCTTCAGCTCGGCCGGCTTGACGTCCATCTTGGGAATGTCGATGTCCCGGAAGGAGCGCACCTCGCCGGCATAGAGAAGCTGCTGCATTGCCAGTCCCTCAACCAGGTCCTCGACCGGGCGGATCATCACGATGTATTGCTTGCCGCGGGCGGCCCAACGGCCGAGCGCGCAGCGTCCCGACTCGCGCAGCGCGCGCGCGAGCAGCGCATAGGGCTTGGCGCCGCCCTTGTCCGGACCGAGGTAGTAAGCCTTGTCGAAATACACCGGGTCGACCGTCTTGAGGGGCACAAACTCCGTGATTTCGGCGCTATGCGTGCCGACCTCCTCCATCGCCTTCAGCTCCTCGGGCGAGAACATCACGTACTGGTCCTTCGCGAACTCATAGCCCTTGACCATGTCTTCGCGAGGCACGACCACTTCTTCCTTCACGCAGAGGTATTGCTGCTTGAGGCGCGATCCGCATGCCTTGTGCAGCAGGTTGAACGAGATCGCCTTACTCGCCTCGGTGGCCGAATAGAGCTTCACTGGGATGGACACCATGCCGAAAGAGATCGTCAACGACGCAATCGATCGTGCAGCCATGCCTCACCTCATTGAATCAATGGCTTAAGCAGAATACTTCGAGCGAAGGGTTCAAAGCATACTCCATTATGCCTTGGCGCGTTCAAGAACCTTCTCCAGGCTCTGCTTGCGCTTGAGCACGTCGCTCCATCGATCGCCCGTGCGAGCAAGGCGCTCGGCCGCGTTCGCAAGCCTGAAGTCGAGGGGGTGGGCATTCGCGAGCTCTTCCCAGGTGAGCGGCATCGATACCGGTGCGCCGGGGGCACCTCGCGGCGAGTAGGCGACGTTCAGCGTCTTGCCGCGCACGTTCATGTTGTAGTCCATGAAGATCTTTCCCGTTCTCTTCGGCACGCTCCACTCCAGGGTGATGTCCTTCGGGTGCCGGCGCATCAGGTGCCGCCCGACGATCTCGGAGACCTGGCGCGCCGCGTCGAAATCGAGCGTGCGGCGGATCGGCACGAAGACATGCAGGCCGGTCTTGCCTGAGGTCTTGACAATGCTCTGCATCGACAGGCTCTGCAGCAGCTCGCGCAGCCAGAACGCCACTTCCTTGCCCTTCTCGAAGGCGACCGTGTTGAGCTCCGGCTCGGCGCCCGGGGCTTCCCTGCCCGAATAGATGTACGGATCGATGTCGAAGACGACGTAATCGGGATAGTTGAGCACCGAAGCTTCCAGCGCGGCGGCCGAGCTCGCGTAGTCGGTGCTCTGGCGCGCCGTGTCCGGGCCCGGCTTCGCGCGCGAATGCCAGACGTGAAATTCCAGAGTCCCGGACTGCGCGAGCCATAACAGCGTCGGCAGATTGTTGCAGAGCAGGTAGTCGTGACTCTCGTCCTTGTGTTCCGAGAAAACCGTGATGGTCTCGGCGAACTTGGGGCGTTCGTGTTCCCAGTGCTTCTGAAAAAAACGCTGCCCGCCGATGCCGTCGGGCATGCGGATCATGGTGAGCGGACGATCCGCCAGATGCGGCAGGATGAAGGGCGACACCTGCGCGAAATATCGCAAGAGGTCCCGCTTCGTGAGCGCCGGCTGCTTGAGCGCCGGGTCGGCGGGCCAATACACGCGGTCGAGGTGCGTGAGGCGAATCTGATGCGGGCCGACCGCGATGGTGAGGGTCGACTTCTTGTTTTCCAGCTGGCGCGACACGTCGTCAATGTCGCTGACGGCATTCGACTGTCGTTGGGGCAGCGCGCGCCGTACGCTCTTCGGATCAACGTCGCCGCGCAAACGCAGAAACACAGGCGCGCGCAGATAGCCGTCTTCGGTCCAGTTCTGGAATTTCACTTCGGCGACGGCGGCAGGCTCCACCCAGGTCGTCGGGTCGTGGAGCTCCGGCTTTTCGGCGAACGGACAGGTGCTCGTTTCCAGAGGCTCCAATCGCGCCTTCACCTGCGCGAGGCTCCCCGCGTCGAAGCCAGATCCGACGTGCGAGGCGTAGCGCAGCTTGCCCGCGTCCCAGTAGCCGACCAGCAGCGCGCCGAGCGGCTGGCGCGAGCCCTTCCCCTTGGTGTAGCCGCCGATGACGAATTCGGCGCTGTGGGTCGGCTTCACCTTCAGCCATGACGCCGAGCGCCGGCCGGCTTCGTAGCGGCTGTCCTTGCGCTTGCCGACGACTCCCTCCAGGCCGCTTGCAAGCGCAGCCGCGTATAACTCCATCCCGTCTTCCGATGCGTGAACGAGCTGCACGAGCGGAGAAGGCAGAAGGCATTGGGCGAGGTAGCGGCGCCGATCCCTGTAAGGCGCCTTGCGCAGATCGACGCCCGCGAAATGCACCAGATCGAAGCAGTAAAGGACCACCCGCTCCGTCTGTGCGTGATTCTGCAGCGCCGCGAACGATGGCTTGCCGCTCGCATCGAATGCCACGATCTCGCCGTCGAGGATCATGGCTGCGCCTTGCTTGCCGAGCTCCGCCGCCAGCCGCGGAAAGTCGGCGGCAAGCTCGAGGCCGCGGCGCGAGCGCAGCTTCACGCCCTGCGCACCGATGAAGGCGAGCACCCGGTAGCCGTCGAGCTTGGGTTCCCACATCCAGTCGGCATGATTGAACGGCGCGTCGCCCGATTCCGCGTGCATGGGTGAGAGCGCCGCCGGCATCGCCTCAGTCCTGCCGGCGGGGACCAGACGCGAAGCCGGCATGCGCTGCACCGGCAGAACCTTGAGATCCTCGAGCGCCATGCCAGAGAGGACGGAGCGGTTCTGCGCGGTGACATCGGCGCGCGCCGCGTATCGATCCTTGTGCTTGATCAGGAACCAGTTCTTCTTGTCCGAGCTGCGCACGAGCGCAAAGGAGCCTTTCGCCTTCTCTCCGCGCAGCAGGAAGCTGAGCTTGCCCTGCTCGAGGCCTTCGCGCGCCTGCCGCTCCGCCTCCTTGCGGTCGTGGAACCAGTACTCGCCGCCTTCGTCAGGGGAATACACGCCGCAGTCCCAGACGATCACCTCCCCGGCGCCGTACTGCCCGGGCGGAATGACGCCCTCGAACGAGGCGTACTCGTACGGATGATCTTCCGTCTGCACGGCGAGGCGCTTTTCGCTAGGATCGAGCGACGGGCCCTTTGGCACGGCCCAGGACTTCAGCACGCCGTCGCACTCGAGCCGGAAGTCGTAATGAAGGCGCCGGGCCGAATGCTGCTGGATCACGAACAGCAGCGGTCCGCTGCGCGCCTCGCTCGCCGCCGGAGCAGGTTCGGGAGTAGCTTCAAATTTGCGCTTGGCGGAATATTCGGCGAGCTTGCTTTGCTTCATACGGAAATTCTAGGATCAAATGCAGGATCGGGCAGGACAGGGGAGAGCTTCCAGGCTCTTAGCGGGCGCGAGCGGCTATGCCTACCAGGAATGGAAGGGAAGCTTCTATCCTCCGAACATCAGGCCGGAGGCCATGCTCGCGTGGTACGCCGAGCGCCTGCCGAGCGTTGAGATCAATAACACCTTCTATCGAATGCCCAAGGCGAACGTACTCGAGAGCTGGGCGTCGTCGACGCCGGAGGGTTTCCGCTTCGCGATCAAGGCGTCGCGCCGCATCACCCACATGGCGCGGCTCAAGCCGGAAGCGGCGGCCGATTCGGTCGGTTTTCTCTACCGGAACCTCGCGGCCCTCGGCGCCAAGCGCGGCCCGGTGCTTTTCCAGCTGCCGCCGTTCATGAAGAAGGACCTGCCGCGGCTGAGCGAATTTCTCCGCCTGCTGCCCGAGGGACATGGAGCCGCGTTCGAGTTTCGCAACGAGAGCTGGTTTGCCGACGATGTCTACGACACGCTCAAGGCGGCCCACGCGGCGCTGTGCCTCTCCGAGCGCCAAGACAACGCGCCGCCGCCCCTGGTGCAAACGGCTCCATGGGGCTACGTCCGGCTTCGACTCGAAACCTACTCGGACGCCGATCTCGAGCAGTGGGCAAGCAGACTCGCGGCGACGGCGTGGCGCGAGATCTACGTGTATTTCATGCACGAGCCGACGGCGCCTGCGTACGCGCAGACATTGATGCGGCATGCGCGCAACCGCGAAGCGCCTTCATGACGTTTTCGTCCTCGAGCGCGTGCTGCGGCTTGCCCTCGAAGATGATCTCGCCGCGGTCGATCCCGTAGAGCCGGTTGAGGAATTTCGACAGAACCGCAAGCGCGTCCAGCCCAGCGCGCACGTGCTCGACCAGGATCGGGCGCGGGTGTTACCTTCGTGTTACCTGAAGGACGCTTCCATAGCTGCATCCACCACGCTCAAGCTTCCAGAGCGACTGAAGCAGCGCATCGCGCCGCTCGCAAGGTCGGCGGGCAAGACGCCGCACGCATGGATGGTCGAGGCGCTTGAAGTGCATGCCGCGCTCGCCGAAAGGCGCAAGGCCTTCGTCGCCGAAGCGCTCGCCGCCGAGAAGGAGGCCGGGCACACCGGTAGAGCCTACCGGGCCGAAGACGTGCACCGTTATCTGCGCGCCCGCGTCGCCGGGAGGAAAGCGAAGCGCCCGAAACCGGTACGATGGTAGCGTCGGGCGATGGCGTCCGTCAGCTACGCGCAGCGGGCGCTCGCCGATCCGGAAAAACTTTGCGACTTTCTCGCCGAAAGCGATCCCCACGCGGCGTCGCAGACGATCGATCTGGTTTTTGAGGCGGTCGCTATCCTCGAACGGCATCCCTTGGTGGGCCACCCCGCGGAAGCGGATCTGCGCGAGCTCGTGATCTCGCGAGGCAAATCCGGATATATCGCTCTTTACCGGTATGACGACGCGCGGGATCGCGTTTTGGTGCTTGCCGTGCGCCATCAGCGCGAAGCGGGCTATACCGGGTAGGTCCGCCCGCGCCCGCAACGACGTTCCGTCGAGGAGCGTGCCGGCCGGCATTTATCCGGCCAGATCATGGCGGAATGCTCACCGGAGAAAATGAGATACGCGCCCTCA
>Ga0209059_1001171_pt1 | contig 12043 bp, 11 predicted proteins | sample GraSoiAngelo_151_FD_186165 | JGI IMG/M metagenome (GOLD analysis project Ga0209059, IMG submission 186165) | Grasslands soil microbial communities from the Angelo Coastal Reserve, California, USA - 14_1009_12_20cm (SPAdes) (version 2) | ecosystem: Environmental > Terrestrial > Soil > Grasslands ...
CGTGCATCGCAGCTCCCAGGGCGTCAGCTCGACAAAGAGTTCGGTGGCTCCCGGTCTCAGGTTAGCCCGGTGATCGTCCCATTCCTGTCGATGTCGATCCGGGTGTAGGCTGGCTCCTTCCCCAGGCCGGGCATAAGCTGGATGTCGCCTGCCAGCGCCACGACGAAGCCGGCGCCGGCGGACGGATAGACATTTCGGACAGGCATCGTAAAGCCGCGCGGCCGGCCCTTCAGCGACGGGTCGTGCGAGAGCGACAGGTGCGTCTTCGACATGCACACCGGAAGCGTGCCCATCCCTTGTTCCGTCAGCCAGTCGATCCGCTTCTGGCACTCCGGCAGGAATTCGACGTCGGCGGCGCCGTAGACCCGGCGCGCGAGCGTCTGGATCTGCTCGCGGATCGGCGTGTCCGGTCCGTACAGCGGTGCGAAGTTGCTGCCGTTCTTCGTAGCGCCCAGCACCGCCTCGGCCAGCTCGATGCTGCCCTCGCCGCCCCGGCCGAAGCCATCGTTGACGACCGCCGCGTCCGCCCCAAACTGGGCGGCCAGTTCGGTCACCAGCTCGAGTTCTCGGTCCGTATCCGTTGGGAACCGGTTCACACCGACAACGCAATGCATCCCGAACGCGCGGACGATGTCGATGTGCGCGGCGAGATTCTCGGCTCCCCGCTTCAGCGCATCAACATCCTCAGTCGCGAGCTTGGCCATTGGGACACCGCCGTGCGACTTGAGCGCTCGAACCGTGGCCACGATAAGCGCCGCGGCCGGCGTCAAATGTCCGTAGCGCGCGACGATGTGCGCGAATTTCTCGAGGCCGAGGTCGGCGCCGAAGCCGGCCTCAGTGACGACCACGTCCGCGAGCTTGAGCGCCATCTGGTCCGCGAGCAGGGAGTTATTACCGTGAGCAATGTTCCCGAACGGACCGGCGTGTACCAGCGCCGGCTGCCCCTCCATCGTCTGCACGATGTTGGGCAGCAGCGCCTCCTTGAGCAGCACCGTCATTGCCCCCGCAACCCGCAGGTCTTCGGCGGTGACGAAGCTGCCGTCTTTCCGTTGGCCAACGATGATGCGCCCGATCCGCTGGCGAAGATCCTCCAGGTCACTCGCCAGCGCCAGGATAGCCATGATCTCCGAGGCGGCGGCGATGATGAAGCTGGATTCCCGCGGCACGCCGTGCTCGTCGCCTCCGAGCCCCGTCACGATGTGTCGCAACGCGCGGTCGTTGACGTCCAGCGTCCGCGGCCAGGTGATGAAACTGGGCCCAATCTCGAGCTGTCCGTGGAAGATGGCGGCATCGATCACGGCCGCCAGCAGGTTGTGGGCGGCTTCGACGGCGTGGATATCGCCGGTGAAATGCAGGTTGATCTCCTCCATCGGGACGATCTGCGCCATGCCGCCCCCGGTGCCGCCGCCTTTGATGCCGAAGAGCGGACCGGTCGATGGCTGCCGCAGGCAGAGCGCGACGTTCGCGCCGATTCGTCCCAATCCCTGGGTCAGGCTGATGGCACTCGTGGTCTTCCCCTCCCCGGCTCGGGTCGGCGTGATCGCGGTCACCACGACGAGGCGACCGTCAGGCCGGCTCTCGAGTCGCTTGAGGACGTCGAGGCTGATCTTGGCTTTGTGGGGTCCGTAGGAGATCATCTCCGACTCCCGCAGCCCGAATTCTTTGCCGACTTCCATCACGGGCCGCAGGCGCTCGGGACGGAACGCATCAAGCGCCTTCGCAGCCTGGCTCATGCTCCCTCCTGCATCGATGGGTTCATCAACTTGGATCGCGGGTTGGCCGAATCCAGTTCTATGACGAGCGCGTTGGCGACATCCTCCGCCGAGCCGTTGCGTTCCTGGGCATCGCCCCAGTGCCAGGCTTCGAGGTAGCTGTCCATTCCGGTCGATCCGTCCTTCATCGCATAGGCGTCGATGGCGGCCTGAAAACGGTCGGGGAGCATTCGCTTGACCTCTCCGGCGTCGTCCCAGGCCTTGACCTGAGCCGGGATGTGCTTCCAGAACATCACCTGGTACCTGGCCATCACGCCGCCTCCACCAGCTCGGCCAACCGGGTCTCGAGCTCGCCAAAGCCGACGAACCGAACCTCCAACGGCAGCTCCAGATACGCGGCGATCTCGCGCGCCTTCGCCGCCAGCGCATCGCTCGGAAACTGCACCAGGTACAGGAGGTTGGTGTAGTTGCCGAAATACACCGGTTTGAGGTCGGGGTAGCGATCGAGACCCAACCCGCGGACCACGGCGCGTTCGAAGTTGCGAACCAGCCAGTCGGTCAGGAAGAACGTCGCCGGTTGCTCCTCGGCGAGCTGGTCGAAGTTCTCGCCGGCGAACATCTCGTAGCAGTGCGGCCCACGCAGGCGAACGGCGCCATGCCGCTCGAGCACGGGATCCAGCGCGCCCGCAGTGCCGCAATCACCGTAGACCACCACGACCCGTCGATACCGGCCGGACAGTTGCTCGAGCCGACGCTCGACGGCGTCGACGATTTTCTTGGGATAGAAGTGATGCATCGCCGGCACCCCGTAAATATCGACGTCCCAGCCGTGCTCGTCGACGATGGTCTTGACTTCTTTTCCGAGCGCGCCGCAGATCAGGAGCGCGACGGACTTCATCGCAACGACTCCAGTTCTGGGAATTGCAGCACGGACACGAACGAGTCGTTGAAGTCGGAGCGGCCGGACAGCTCGATGTACTCGATCTTCTCCGGGAGCTCGAAGGCGACCTGTCGCTCGCGGAACGAGAGCAGTGACATCTTGGCGCCCTCGCCCGCGGTGTTGCCGACCGAGAGGATCCGGTCGACGTCCACCGGCGGGACCAGGCCGATGATCTTCGCGCTCTCCGGGTTGAGATAGGAGCCGAACGACCCGCCGAGCAAGACCTCGTCCAGATCGGTGGCGGTCACGCCCATCACGTCCATCAACACCTTGATGCCGGTGGCGATGGAGCCCTTGCCGAACTGCAGTTCGCGCACGTCGCGCTGGCTCAGGTAGACGTTTTCGGCAAGCAGGAACGCCCGCACGCCGTCGACCGTGATGAGGCGATCCGAGAGCGGATGCTCTGGAACTTCCTCGCGGCTGCGCATCTTGCCGCCCGCATCCAACAGTCCGGCGAGCCGGAGCTGGGCGACGGTATCGACCAGCCCCGAACCGCAGATCCCCTTGGGCGCAATGTCACCGCCGATTACCTGGAGGTCGATGCGGTCGGTCAGCGTCACGCCTTCGATCGCGCCTTCCGTGGCGCGCATACCGCAGCGGATCTGGCTACCCTCGAACGCCGGCCCGGCGGGCGCCGCGGTGCACAGCACTCGCTTCACCGAGCCGAGCACGATCTCCCCATTCGTTCCGACGTCGACGAAGACCCGCAGTTTGTCCTCGCGGGCCAGCCCGGTGGCGATCACGCCGGCGACGATGTCCGCGCCGACGTAGGCGCCGATCACTGGCAGCGTCTGGACATAGCCGCCGGGATGGATGTCGAGCCCGACATCCCGCGCCGGCAGGTATAACGGCTCCCGGAAGGCCGGCGTGAACGGCATCATCGAGATCGGCGTGGCATCGATGCCGAGCAACAGGTGCAGCATCGTGGCGTTGCCGACGACGACCATCTCGTAGACCCGATTGCGATCTACGCCGGCCGTTTCGTAGAGCTCGGCGAGGATGCCGTTCATGGTCCGCTGAATCGCCTCGCGCAGCTCTGCCTTCGCTTCGTCACCCTGCATCCCATGGCTGATGCGAGAGATGACGTCGGCACCAAAGGGCGCCTGTCCGTTGAGTGTCGACCGCACCGCCTCCGCCATTCCGGTGCGGAGGTTCATCAGGGTTCCGACCACCGTCGTCGTGCCCAGGTCGAAGGCAACGCCGTAGCTCTCCTCGCGGGTATCGCCGGCCTCGACCGCGATCAGCTGGTCGCCCCCGAGCACCGCCGTGACTTTGAACTCGGCGGCCCGCAGGATGGCCGGCAGCGTCCGCAACACCCGGAGATCCGATTTCATGTCGAAACCCTCGGCGGTCAGCGCATCGCGCAATCGTTCGACGTCACTCCGCTGGTCTTCGAGACTCGGCTCGGTCAACTCGACGAACACCTTGCGCACGTTCGGATCCAGCAGCACCAGACGGTTGACGCCCATGGTGGCGGCCTTCGGGACCCGCAGCAGCTCCGGCACCGTAACCGTCGTGTCCTCGTAGACCTTTGCCTGGCAGGAGAGTCGCCAGCCGGCCTCCAGTTCGCTGGGGCGCAGCTGCTTCCGGTCGGCCGTCGTGATCTCCGCGCCACCCTCGAGGACCTGCACCTTGCACTTGCCGCAGGTGCCGCGCCCGCCACAGGTCGAGTCGATCGGCAGCCCGATCCAGTGCGCCGCGCTGAAGAGCGTCGTGCCCGGGGGAACGCGCGTGGTCTTATCGAACGGCTGGTAGCTGACCTCGAGCTTCTTCTGGATCATGCCGGGGTCGCCGGCTCGACGGCGGCTGCCTTCTTCTGGTCCTGACGGAAAACCGAGATCCATCGCATGGCGTACTCGTCGTGTCCCAACAGCAAATCCGACGCCAGCACCGCCTTTCGCACTTCGCTGATCAGCGGGTTGCTGATGGCGCACGTGAGGCCGGCGTACATCGCAACCGGAAAGAAGGCCGCGTTGAGCACCGAGCGGTCCGGCAATCCGAAGGAGACGTTGGAGGCGCCGCAGATCATGTTGTTGCCCAGCTGTTCCTTGATCAACCGCATCGTCTCCAGCATGACGAGGCCGGCCTGCGGGTCGGCGGCGACGGTCATCGCGATCGGGTCGATGATGACGTCCTCGGGCGGAATGCCGTAATAGACGGCCCGTTCGATGATCCGGCGCGCAATCTCGAGGCGCTCTTGTGGCACCATCGTGATGCCGGTCTCGTCATTGCTCATCCCGATCACTGCCGCCCCGTACTTCTTGACCACCGGCAGGATGCGGTCCATCCGCTCCTCCTCCGCGGTCACGGAGTTCACGAGCGCCTTGCCCTGGTAGACGGCCAGCGCCGCCTCGAGCGCCTCGATCACGGAGGAATCGATGCAGATCGGGACGTCCGTTACCTCGCCCACAGCCTCGATCGTCGCCACCAGCAGCGCCGGCTCATCCACCATGGGCACGCCGGCGTTGACATCGAGCATCTGAGCGCCCGCCTCGACCTGGGCGACGGCATCCGCCCTCACCCGGTCCATCACGCCCGCTCGCATCTCGGCGGCCAGCACCTTGCGGCCCGTAGGATTGATCCGCTCGCCGATCATGACGAATGGCCGGTCGCTCGAGACCACGACCTGTTTGGAGCGCGAGCGGAGTACCGTCTCCATCAGCCGCGACCCCCGACGGTCGCGAGCGGGCTCAGCGTCGGTCGGGGCAGCAGACCTGCCGCCTCCGCGACCTGGACGACGCCCTCTTCCCATTTGATGCCGATCAGGTGGACGCCGGCGACACCTGGGATCTCGCGCACGGCCCTGACCAGCTCGACTGCGATCTGAACGCCTTCATCGGCCTGGCGGGCGGGCGCCGTCTTTTCTAGACGATCGACGAGCGCATCCGGCACATGCAGGCCGGGAACCTTCTCCTTCATATAGCGGGCGCCGCGTGCCGACCTCGGGATGCCGATCGACGGGATGATGAAAGCTTTGTCCAGCAGGCCGAGATCGGCGACCATCGCCATGAAGCGGGCGAAGATCGGCACGTCGAAAACCAGCTGCGTCTGGATGAAGTCCGCGCCGGCCCGCAGCTTTTTCTGCAGCCGCAGGGGACGGAAATCGAGTGGCGGCGCAAACGGATTCTCGACCGCGCCGATGAAGAAGCTCGGCGCCTGCTCCAGCTTGCGACCGCTGAGGTACAGGCCGCGGTCGCGCATGCCGGCGGCCACCTCGAGGAGTTGCATCGAGTCGATGTCATAGATCCGGCGCGCCTCCGGATGATCCCCGGCGGTCACGTCGTCGCCGCTCATCAGGACGAGGTTGCGAACCCCGAGGGACGCGGCACCAAGCAGGTCCGCCTGCAGCGCCAGGCGGTTGCGATCGCGAACGGTGAGCTGCATGATCGGCTCCAGCCCCTTCTCCACCAGCAGGTGGGCGGCCGCGAGCGACGAGATATGCACGTGCGCCCCGGTGTTATCGGTGCAGTTGATCGCGTCAACCGATCCCCGCAGCACCTCGGCCCGCCGCCAGGTCGCTTCCGGGTCCGCACTGTTGCTGGCGGAAAGCTCCGCGGTGACGACGAAATGGCCATCGCGCAGCAGACCGGCCAGCCGGCTAGGACTCGGCATCCGGCTCCCAACCCCTGGGCGCGACCCGGTCGCGACCGTTGACGAGATTGATCCAGGATGATGTCCCCTGCAGTTGCCAATCGACCGGCTTCTGCAGCTGCTCGATGTGATCGCGCCACAGTGGTAGCCGCCGCGAGCCCTCCCAGGCATCGACCCAGACGCAGCGTTTGTCGGGGTAGACCTCACAGTTGCCATCGGCCCGAACCCCACCACAGGGCCCATTGCGGAGGTTCTTGGGGCAGCGCATGGGGCAGTTCAGCCCGGTCGAATGCAGGATGCACTGGCCGCACATCCGGCAGCCCCAGATGGCCTCTTTCAGGGGCTTCTCCACGGCGAGCACCAATCGCTCCGTAACCGACATCCTTACCCCTTCTTCAGCGTCTTGTCGATCAGCTCGACAGCCTGAGTCAACGCCGCGTTCTCCGCGGCCTGGGCGGCGCCCACGATCTGCTTGGCCATGCGAGTGGCGATCGACGCATCGGGCGAGTAATGATCCGCGCCCGCGAGCTTGGCGTATTCCTCGGTGACCGGGGCGCCCCCGACCATCACCGCAACCTTGTCGCGCAAGCCCGCCTTCTCCAGCGCCTGGATATTCACCTTGAACATCGGCATCGTGGTGGTGAGGAAGGCGGAGAAGCCGACAATGTGCGGCTCGTTGGTCCGCACCGCCTCGACGAATTTCTCTGGGGCACAGTTGACGCCGAGGTCGACCACTTCGAAGCCGGCGCCCTCCATCATGATGATGACCAGGTTCTTGCCGATGTCGTGGATGTCGCCTTTGACGGTGCCAATCACCACTTTCCCGATCGGCTTGGCTCCGGTCTCGGCAATCAGCGGCCGCAGGATGACGAGTGCGCCCTGCATGGCGCGAGCGGCGATCAACATCTCCGGCACGAAGAAGTCGCCCTTCTCGAAGCGCCGCCCGACCTCCTCGAGGGAAGGAATCAGCGCCTTGAACAAAATGTCCATCGGGTCCATCCCGAGCTTCAGCGCCTCTTCGGTAAGCGCCTTCACCTCGGGCGCGTGCCCATTCAGCGTGTGATCGAAGAGCTCCTGCCGGATCTCCTCCTCGCGACTCATGGTTGTCCTCCGTGTGTTAGGGTCGCGGGGTTTCCCCCGCGGGCGCGATATAGCCCATTCGCTGCGAGATCGCCTCGGCCGCCTCTTTCGTCATCTCGCCGAGTTCCGTCAGCCGCTGCGGTGTGACCCGATACGACGGACCGGCCACACTGACGGCAGCACTGACCTCACCGTCGCTGCCTCGGACCGGCGCGGCGACCGCATTCAGGCCGACCTCGAGCTCCTCGAGGGTGAACGCCCAGCCTTCCTCCCTGACCCGGCTCAGTTGCCGCTCGAGCGTCCTGACATCGGTGATGGTCCTCGCCGTAAAGCGCGGTAACGGCCTGCCGAGCAGCCGATTGCACTCCACCACCGGCAGAAAGGCGAGGAGGACTTTGCCGTTCGAGGTGCAATGCAGCGGGGTTTGTTTGCCCACCCAGTTGACGTTCACCACCAGGTTGGGCGCCGCGATCTGGTCGATATTGATCACCTGGTCGCCCTGAAGGATGGCCAGGTTCACGGTTTCCGATGTTCGGGTCGCGAGCTCCTCCAGAACCGGCCTCGAGGCGCGCGCCAGGTCGATCTCCCCCACAACTGACGAGGCGAGCCGGACCAGGCCATAGCCGAGCCGGTACTTCTCCGTGGCCGGGTTCTGTTCGACCAGGCCATGCTCCTGCAGCGTCGAGAGCAGCCGAAAGGCGGTCGACTTGTGCACCTCCAGCCGCCTGGCGAGATCGGTGACCCGCATCTCGGGCTCCGATCCCAGCAGCTTCAGGATGTCGAGTGCCCGGTCGAGCGATTGCACCTTGTTGCGCATTGCAAAACCGGTGCTCATTGCACAACAAGTATAGCCTCGTTCACGGACAGCCGGCAACGCCCACTCATTCGCGGCCGGCTCGCGGCGATCGCTAGGAGATCTTGGGAAAGTCGGGCGAGGTCGAATCGCCGTATACAGCGTTCAGTTGATTCCAGCGCGGCCCCAGCCGCTTGTTGGATTTTCGCCTGGGCTTTGGAGGTTCGGGCGGCTGAGGCGCAGTTTCGGAGGTCTCCTCAAGGCCCTCAGGGTCAGGATCGGTGTGGCCGCTTCGCTTCCGGTGACGAGCCATTACCGCTTATAGCCAGCAAGCCACTTACGTCTTGCGATCTTGGATCCTTGATTCTGCAGCGAGCGCAGGGTCGGGCTGGCCGGCCCTGACTCGCCGGACCTGCGCGTTCACGGCGGATAGCACCTTCTGGACGTCACCGATCACGGCGTAGTCGGCCTGCTCGACGATCGGCGCCGCCGCGTCGGTGTTGATGGCCAGGATATTCTTGGCGGCGCGGCAGCCGACCATGTGCTGGATGGCGCCGCTGATCCCGCAGGCAATGTAGAGGTCGGGGGCAATCCGCGTGCCGGTCTGCCCAACCTGGTCGGCATGCGGCCGCCAGCCCAGGCTGGTCACGGCCCGCGAGCACCCGACCGCCCCGCCGAGCAAGCCCGCGAGCTCTTCCAGCGAAGCGAAGCCCTCAGCGCTGCCAACCCCCCGGCCGCCGCCGACCACGACGCGTGCCTGCGCCAGCGAGATCCTTCCCGTGTCGGCTTCGACCTGAGGCACAAGCCGCACCCGGAAATCCTTGTCGTCCAGCGCCGGCGCAAACGGACGAATCGCAACCTCGGTGCGGCTGGGCGAAGCCTCCGCCGTCAGGGCGTGCGGCGCCAAGGTCAACAGCTTGACCCCGCCCTTGAGATGCGCCTCCTCGAACAGGCTGCCACCCCAGCGCTGGCGGGTCACGGCGAACGGGTCACCGGGCGCGACCTCGATGCAGTTGGCGGCGAGCGGCAGCTTCATCCGCGCGCCGACATGCGCCATGACTTCGCCCCCGCGGTCGCTCGCGGTGCCGATGACGATCCTGGGGTTGACGCGCTCGGCGAGCTGGGTGATCGCGTGCGCCCATGCCGACGGCGCGTACTCGGCCAGCCGCGGATCATCGGCAACATGCAACGCCCCCACGCCGTAGGACGAAAGGATCCCCGCGGCAGTCCCTCCGCGTGGACCGATGGCCGCCGCCTCGAGCGGGACACCCATTTCGCGCGCCAGCCGGGTGGCGATGGTGAGTACCTCGAGCGACAGCGCGGTGGGCGCCCCATTGATGTGCTCGATAAAGGCAAGGATCATCAGAGCAGCCTCAGCCGCTGAAAGAGCTCGACCACCTGGGCGCCCGCATCGCCGTTCTTCCCGAGGATCTCGACCGTGTGTTCGACCTGTGCCGGCAGCTTGAGCCGGATCTTTTCCAGGCCGCCGTCTTGCCACCGCGGCTTGCGCCTTTCGATCTCCTTCTTCTTCGCCTTCAACCGTCCGGGTAACGAGGGATAGCGCGGCAGGTTGATCCCTTCCTTCACGGTGAGTACCGCCGGAAGCGCCAGGTCGGCGGTTTCCCAGCCGGCTTCGGTCTGGCGGCGAACCATCGCCTTGCCATCCCTGGTCTCCAGCGCCTTGATGCCGGTGGCGCAGGGAAGGTCGAGCGCGTCGGCGACTCGGACCCCCACCTGGTAGCCGGCGCTGTCGGCCGACTCATTCCCGAACATCACCAGGTCATAGCTTCGACCAGCGGCGCGGTCGGTCTCGATCGACTCCACGATCGCGGCGGCTGTCGCGACCGGATCCCACTCGCGGCCATCGGTTTCGAGCAGGACGGCCCGCTCGATACCCAGCGCCATCGCGTCGCGCAGCTGGTCGACGGCGGCCTCCGGTCCGAGGGTGAGCACGGTCGAGCTGCCGCCGTGCTTTTCGATCAGCCGCACCGCCTCCTCCACCGCGCATTCCTCGTGCGGGCTTACGGTGAATCCGAGGTAACGGGTGTCGATCTCCTGGCCGTCCGCGCTGAGTGCGATGTGCCCGGCCGTCGCCGGCACACGCTTGACGCAGACCAGGACATTCATGGGCATCGCGCTGGCTAGCTCTTGACGCGCGTGTTCTGTGGGTCGAACAAGGGCGTCGGCCCCGCCACCGCAACTGTCACCGGATACTGCTCGCCGAAGTACTCGACGCGGAGCCCGGTACCGACCTTCGCTTGCTCCGGCGGCAAAAAGCTCATCAGGACGGTCTTCCCCACCGACGGGCCCGAGCCCGCGCTCGTCACGTAAGAACCACGACCCCGCTTGTCGACCAGTCGCGTGCCGTCCTGGGAGAGGACCGGCTCACGACCCTGCAGGTAGCGCTTGAATCCGGATTCCGATGTGTTGTCATCGACGGTCAGCGTGCAGAGGATGGCCGCGGGCGGCTCGGCGCGCTGCTTCAGGTAGGCCCCCTTGCCGATGAAGTCCTGCGATTTCACTTGCGGCCGCGCCAGGCCGGTCTCCACCAGATTGAATTCCTGCTCCAGCTCCATGCCGTAGGCGCGATAGCACTTCTCGATCCGACCGGTCGTGCCGTACACGCCGATGCCGGCCGGAACGATGCCCAGCGGCTGGCCCGCTTCCCAGATGGCATCCCAGAGTCGCGCCCCCTGCTCGAATGGCACATAGATCTCCCAACCCAGCTCGCCCACGTAGGAGATCCGGGAGGCCAGCGCGCGCACCGGGCCGACGTCGATGACGCGGCAGGTCCCGAAGGGGAAGCCCTCGTTCGTCACGTCGGCGTCGGTGATCGACGCGAGCAGGTCGCGAGCGCGCGGTCCCCACACCCCGACCGTCGCCCAGCTCGAGGTCAGGTCCGTCAACTGGACGGCGCCATCGTCCGGCAGGTGATCGATGAACCACTTCTTGTCGCGCGCGCCGTCGGCGCCACCGGTCACGACCCGGAAATGATTGGCGCCCAGCCGCATCACGGTCAGGTCAGCCTTGATGCCAGCGGCCGGATTGAGCAGGGAGGTGTAGATCACGCGGCCGACCGGTACGTTCATCTGCGCCACGCACAGCTTTTGCATGGTGTCGAGCGCGCAGCTGCCGGCGATGTCGAAGACGGCAAAGGCCGACAGGTCGACCATGGCCACCCGGTCGCGCATCGCCAGGTGTTCGGCGTTGATGATGGGTGACCACCAGCGCGAATCCCACTCGTAGCGGCGGGGCATGACCCGCTCGCCATACTCGGCCAGCAGCTTCTTGTTCGATTCGTACCAGTGCGGCCGTTCCCACCCCGCGGTCTCGAAGAAGAACGCGCCCAGCGCCTTCTCGCGCTCGTAGAAGGGGCTGAGGCGAACCCGCCGGTTCGATTCCCACTGCTCTCGCGGGTGCACGATTCCATAGGTCTTGTTGAACCCTTCGGCGGTGCGCCCGCGGATGTGCGCCGACGTCTTCTGATGGTCATAGAAGCGGGCGATGTCCGAGCCGGAAGGATCGATCTCCGGCACCCCGGACGTGATCCATTCCGCCATGCAGCGCGCAATGCCGGGCGCCTCCTTGATCCAGATCGCCGCCACCGACCAGAGGCCTCTGACTTCCGGCGTCTCGCCCAGCAGGGGAAACCCGTCCGGCGTCAGCGAAAGCAATCCATTGATCGCGTGCCGGATGCCGACGTTCGGGTCGCCCAGGATCTCGGGCATCAGCTCGAGGGCGTGTTCCAGCGACTCGTCGAAGTCTTCCTTCGTGAAGGGCAGCTCGGTCGGGGAGAGCTTCGACTGCTCGAGCGATGGGATATCGTCCGGGTCCCAGAGGATCGGGCGGTGGTCGTAGGACCCGACCTCCATGTCACTCCCGTGCTGCCGCTCGTATCCGTTGGTATCCATGTCGCGGACGATCGGG